>Ga0209777_10006389_pt1 | contig 13271 bp, 10 predicted proteins | sample FrelakmetHBP12HB_FD_187147 | JGI IMG/M metagenome (GOLD analysis project Ga0209777, IMG submission 187147) | Freshwater lake sediment microbial communities from the University of Notre Dame, USA, for methane emissions studies -HBP12 HB (SPAdes)... | ecosystem: Environmental > Aquatic >...
CCGATCTGTCAGCGAAAGGGTGGACCAGAGGCTCAACGCCACTTCGCAGGACCGCGCTTCGGCAGTCACAGCAGCAGCGTCGACGTTCTCGCGGCAGGTCGAGGCGGTCTCCACAAGAGCTGCGAGCCTGGAACGCAGGCTTCCCGCCATGCAAAGCAGCGTGAATGAAGCGAAAACGGCAGCCAGAGACTCGACGAGCGCGGCGCAGGCGGCCGAGCGCGCGGCATCCGGAGCTGCGGAGAACGCTTCCGCGGCCGTACAAGCCGAGGTGAACGGGCTGAAAACACTGCTTTCAGGAGATGTGCCGGAGCTCGTGCAGAATGAGAAGGGCGAGCTTATCGTGACTACCGTCCACAAGGAGCCCGAGGGCTACATTGACGCGCTGCAGAGCGTAATCACACAGGCGGTCTCGCTGCTGACGCAGGTTGACGCGAGGCTCAGAAACCTCGAGGGGCTTTCGCTGCTCACGGACTTTGATGGGAGGCTCAGAAGCCTCGAGGCCATGCTGACTGGAAAGAAGCCCGTGGCGGAGCCGGAGAAGGCCGCTGCTGAGACAGCAGATGATGTCATCACTATGGCGGCTGAAGCCAAAGTGAAGGAACTCGAGAAGAAGCTCGTGAATGCACTCAAGGCCCTTGGCATGGATGTCGATGAGTCCGCAGAGGCGCTGCCTCTGGAGGAAAGCATGGCGCAGCTCGAAGGGGGGCTCGCCGCCGCTTCCGAAGAGCTCGGAATGGGGCTGAATCTTAAAGCGCCCGAAGGCGATTGGCCGGCGTCGAGGCTGCTGAGGATCGAGCGGTACGTCGACCTCGTAGCAGTAGAAGCAGAGAAGAGAAACGCAGCCGGAAAAGCAGCGGGTGACGAGTGATGGCATTCAAAATCAAACCGAAGGCGCCAGGAGGCGCGCAGCTGACGCCGCCGCCGCAGAAGGTTGCGGAACTCATGCCGCCGAAGCGGATAGAGAAGGAAAGGGCAGACGAGGAAGCAGTGCCGGTCCCTGTGCGCCAACCCGAAGTCACGCAACAGGTACGCGCGGATGTGTCGGGGCTCAGTGCGAGTCTCGACGCCGCAGTGCGGAGGGCGGAGAAAGCGGAGCGCGATGCTTCTGAAGCGAAGATAAGGAGCGACGCCACGATACAGAGCCTCGCCGCGAAGGTCGAAGCAAAAGAGAAGGAACGCGACGAGGCGAGGGCTGAGGCGAAAGCGGCTAAGGACGCGCTCGCCACTAAAGGTGACACGCTCTCAGCCGCGGAATCTCAACTCCTCGCCGTACGGAGTGAACGCGACTGGGCGAGGAACGCGAAAGCCACGGCCGATGAAAGGGCGGAAGGCGCGGAATCCGAACTCGCTGCGGCAAAAGCTGATCACGATAAAACAAAAACGGCGCACGAAGATACAAAAAAGCAACTCACCACGGCAAGGGGCGCGCTCGACGCGAAAGAGGGCGAACTCACCGACGCGAGAGATGAGAAAGTAGCGGCAGAAGGAACGCTCACTGAGAAGCTGGCTGAGCTTGCCGCGGTCAACGCGGATTTCGCTAAAGCCAAAGAGGAGCTCGCGAGGCTGCAGGCATCAGGAACCGGCTCGAGCGAAAGGGAAGCCGATCTTGAGGCGAATATCGCAGAGCACGAGGCAACGATCGATGCGCTTATCGAAGCGGCAGAGGCGAAGGTTCAGGAAGCCGGCGAGAAGGACGCGAGGATAGCCGAGCTCGATGAGAAGGTTGCGGAGCACGATGCGACGATTGACGCGCTCATAGGAGCCGCAGAGGCGAAGGCGCAGGAAGCAGGCGAGAAGGACGCGAGGATAGCGGATCTTGAGGCGAAGGTCGCGGAAGCAGAGAGGTCGGTTGGCGAACTCAGCGCAAAGAACGCGCAAGAGACCGCCGTTGCCGCAAATCTGGTGCATACGCTGATACAAGAAAAGGAATCGCTGACCGCAGAACTCGCGCAGGTGAGAGAGGACAATGTCGGGCTCCTCTCCAACCAGGACCAGAGGGTCGCGGACCTTGAGGCAAGGGTCCTCACCGCGGAAAGGGATGCCGAAGAAAAAACCGCCAGAGTGGCCGAGCTTGAGGCGCAGGCGCTCGAGAATGGCGGCGTGATCGACGGGCTTACCGGAAGTGCGGAGGAATCCGCTGTGAGAATCGCCGAGCTTGAGGCGAGGGCCGCTATCGCGGAAACTGATGCCGGCGAAAAGGCCGCCACAGTGACCGTACTCGAGGGCCAGGTCGCAGAGCTTGAGGCTAGGCTGGTCGCGGTGGACAGCGAGGCGGCGGACGCCCGCGCCGATGCAACCGTCCATACAGGACTGGACATGTTCAATGCAAGAGAGGCGGATGCCGTCGTGCTCATGAGTACGATTGACCCCGAGAGGTTCCACAGGATTCTCCATGGCATCGCGACAAAAGAGAAGGCCGATATGAAAGACCCCGTAGACAGGATGTACAAGAAGAAGGCCAACGCGGTGCTCTCCAACACGGAACGCTTTGACGACATCCTCGTCGCTTGCGGCCTGAACAGCGATAACATGAACTACGTGGTGGATACCATTGACCTGGACAGGATGAACGCGGCCGGCGCGAGGATAATGGCCGGCGCGAACGAAGACCTGAAAGGAAGATGGACAACGTTTATAGGGTGAAAATTATGGCGAACGGACCGACTAACAAGGATGAAGAGAGGAAAAGAAGGCTGGCAGCGCTCGGCATAGTCCCGAAAACTCCGGCTCCCCGGCCCATGGCCGCCGGACACGAACCGAAGGTGGAGCCTCCCGCGCCAGCAGCGGAGACTCCGGCAGTTGCGGCACCGGCAACTCCGATAGCCGTTGCTCCTCCGCCAGTTGCAGTGGCTCCGGCTCCGGTTGAGGAGCCTGCGGCACCCGCAGCTCCGGCAATCCCGACTCCGCGTCTCTCGCTCGTTCCTCTAGTGGCAGAGGTTGCGCCTTCGATTGATGATGATATCCAGCCTGCCGCACCAGCGGCACCCCCGGCTCCGCCCGCACCCGTGGACCCGGTTGAAGCTTTGATGGGCGACTCTTGGGGAGGCGCTCCGGATTCTGCTGAATCCCCAGGGCCTGCGCCTGAATCAGGACTAGAGAAACTTGCGTCGGAAATAGCCGCGGCGTGGCCGGATGCTACAGAGCTGGCTGCGCCAGCGGCTCCAGGGCCGACAGCGGCTGATAAACCAGTACCACTGCTCGGAGATTTGGTCATCACTACCTGCGACGGCAGGGAAATCAGAGTCCCGGGAGAGGAAATTCCGCCACCGCCGCCTGTTGCGCTCGCCCCGATAGCGCCGACTCCGATCGCGGCTCCGCCGGCACCAGAACCGGCGCTCGAGGCCCCGCCGATTGCTCCTCCGGAGCATATTTTCGCCTCGCGGACTGATGGCAAGTACGCCATCACGATGTCCGAGATGAGGCCGGATGGTTCGGTGCGCAGGGAATTGACGTTCAGGCAGGACATAATAAAGATCGGCACCCTGCCCAGTTCGCACCTTCACATTGACGACCCGGCAGCTTCGAGAATGCATGCCGTGATGGAGTGCGAGAACGATGGTACCCTCACCATCATAGACCTCGGCTCCTCGAGAGGCACTTTCGTCAATGGACGGAAAGTAGACAAAATCAGGATCAAAGAAGGCGATGAGCTCACCATAGGGGACGTGAAACTGAGGCTCAAGGAGATAAAACAGGTGGATTCTTCGGTTTCAGTTGCGCCGCCAGTGATGCCGCCGCCGGATCCGACATGGGCGTTTCCACCGGCACCGCCGATAATACTGCCTCCGGCACAGCCGCGCAGCACCACGCCTCCAGCGATTGCACCGCCTCCGACCGGACGCGTGACTGAGCGCGGCGCGGGCCCGGATTTCGAGCCGCCGGCTCCGAGGATGAGAGGGCCGCCGCCTCCGCCACCGCCGCGCAGCACAATAAACCAGCCGCCCGGCATGGCAAGGGATTCCGCTTCAACCAGCGGTGCGTTCGTCGCGCCGCCAGTTGCGCCGGCGCCTCCCCGAACCACACCCGCGCCACCCTGGTCGCCGGGTGCTCTAGTAGTCGTGCCTCAGACGCCTGCGCCTGCCGGCCCTGCGGAGGAAGAGGAGATCGTGATCCCGCCGAAAGAAGCGGGCATCGCGACCTCAGTGCTGCCTGCGGTGAGGGATGCGGTGCAGCGCGTCAAAGACGAGAGGAAAAGGGGCGTCCTCAAGACCACGATAACGACCATGATCGCGCTCGCCGCTACCCTTGCGATGGCATACGGATTAAGGGGCGGATGCGAGAGGCGGCAGGCCCCCGCGCCGAGAGTGGTCGCGGAAGAGACAGAGACCCCACCCGCCGCACAGCCGGCGAGCCAGCCGAAACCCGCCGAGCCTTCGGTACCGAAGGTCGACCCGGAGGCGGCAAGGCGCGCGGATCTCGAGAGGATCAGGGCGGACCTCGCTAGGCTACAGAAGGCACCGGCAAAAAGGCCGCCGAGGCAGCCGGCGGTGAGGCCGCCGAAACCGGCGGAGCCGTCCGCGCCAAAGAAGGCGCCTGAAGCGAAGCCGGAAAAAGCGGATGATACGAAGCCAGCCAAAAAGGATTCCAACTGGAGAGACAGGTACGAGGAGAAATAACATGACCAGCAACAAACAGAAGGACGGGATGGAAGGGCGCGGGGCGCAGAGGCAGGCCGGAGCGAAAGCTGCGGCGGTTCCTGCGGCACCGAGGCCAGTCTCAACAACTCCGGCGGGCAGGCCGCTCGAGGGGGATGGCGCGCCAGGCACTGCTCAGGCCAAGCCCAGGCAGGCGGGCCCGGGGACAGATTCTGAGGTTTTCAGGGCGTTCACAGGCCAGGAGAGGGAACAATCGTTTGCGGACTCAAAACGCCCCATAGAGCCAGCGGACCGGACCGGGAAAACGCCGGAGCCGGCGCCCCAGCAGGCAACGGGAACTGAAGCGAGGCTCGCGAAACTCGAGGGCGAACTCGCGAGTGCCAAGGAAAAGAACAGGACCCTCCACAAAATCGTGGGAGACCTCACCACGGTTGTCGGAGAACTCGACGAGACGGTGAAGGGGCTCGGCAGGAGCGTCGCGAAACTGCTTGACGGAAAAATCGTGCAGCCAGGCGACGAGGACGTTACGAACATCGTGAGAGAGTATGATCTCGACGTGGAGGGTAGCAGGCTCGTCCATGTGGAAGAGACGGCCCGGCCAGTAGAGGGCGGCCTCATAGACATGAAGAAACTCAAGAGGGCGCCGAAGATCCAGGCTACGGTCAGGACCGTGGCTCCGGACATAACGGAGATGGTTTTCAGCGTTGTGGACGCGGCCCTGAGCCAGGCATCGACGAAATTCGTGACGCTCGAGCAGCTCAACGGAATGATAGACAAACTGAACGCGAGATTCGACGGCATGGCCAAGGCGGTCATGGGTTTCGTCTCGAACAACCGCAGGCGCCTTGCAGAGACTTTGGCGAAACCGAAACCGGACAAAGGCGGATAATTGGTGGATGACGATGGGTAACGAAAAAGCCAGGGAACTGATGCTTGCGCGGATAAAGGCGGGGCTTAAAGGCGCGGATACCGCGAACATCAAGGGAGCGGATGCCGCGCCGGCGAACGGAAGACCCCAGACCGCGGGAACGCCGGAGCCGATGGTGGACGGCCAGCCCGGGCAGAAACCGGCCACGATCACATCCACCGGGAAGCCGGGCCAGGGCACGATCCCTTACGAAGCGACAGTCGCATCAGCCTCCATTCCGGTGCCGACGAAGCCCTCGGTCGGGGAGATCCAAAGGCAGCTTCGCGAGCAGGAGAGCCAGGTTGCGGCAACCCCCGGGGGCACGGTATCGGGCCTGGATGGAAGCCAAGCCGCGGGCCCGGGCAGCGCGGCGCCAGGGGACAGGTACGCCGATGTGCAGCTCACGAAGCTCTTGGGCAGCAACAGCCCGTATATCCATGCGTTCATGCCTGCAAGATCCGCCCTTGAGAGCATGAAGGAGATCGGCTATTTCTCCGAGCACGGGCTGGAGATGGTACAGGTCAACATACTCATAGAGGCGGACGGGACCCCGAGTGTCGAGGTGACCCATCCGAAGGACTGGACGCAGGAATCCACATACAGCATAGAAAAGATAATAATAGACAGGATGGAGAAGGCGCTCCCGGAAAAGGTCGAGCCCCCTCACCAGGTCGGGCAGGGCATGAGGATAGTCTACCCGCCGCTGCACGTCAATCCGCACTTCTGGGACCTGGAGGTCAAGGCGACGGGCGAGCACGGCGATCCGATTCAGGGCGACATCAAGAACACGCAGATGCTGCAGCTCGAGCTCAGGAAGTTCCTGAACCTGAATTCCGCCCAGCTGCAGAAAAAGGGCGTGGACCTGGTGAAGATAACGCTCAAGCTCAAAAAAACAAGAGACGTCGTATTGGTAGCAGTGGAGCCCGCCGGGGCGAGGGAGATCCTCGTCGACGGGCTGATGAAGGAGCTGAAGGAGTTCAGCGCGGCATACAGGGATGTCAAAAGCCCTATGCTCTTCCCCAAGATAAGGGACGTGATATGGCCATTCGAGCACAAGGTCGAGCGCACGTGGCAGGCAGAGAGGGCGCAAATCAACGCGGCCAGGCAGCAACAGGCAGGAGGACCAGCCGTGGCGCCACCCGCCCCAGTTTCCGGTCCGATCACGGTTCCCAACGCGCCGGCGATCCAGGCGCAGCAGCCTGCGGTTCCTGGCGCACTGGGCAATGGCGGAGTGGTCGAATCGATCACGGTTCCGGAAAGGTCGGGCCCTGCGCCGAAATTGTCCGATGTCAACCCGGACCATCTCATAGCCAAGGTCATAGAGTCCACCGACGGCCGCATCAGCTTCAGCGTCTGCCTGATGAACCCGGAGACCGGGAAGGACCGGGAGCTGCAACGCATCGAGCTCAAGACTGGCGGGTCCTCGAAGAAGACCACCGTGGGCGGCATGGATGCGGATGTAGACTTTTCTGACAAGGACAAGCCGGTATTGCTGCTCCAGGGCAAGCCAGTGCCAACGGTCATGGCAAATCCTGTGGCAGCAGAAAGCCAGGCGGCTCAAACGATGGTGGCGGCGATTGCCGTGCCTGCGAAAAAGCCCAGCTACAGGAGCGAGGCGGAAGCGGCAGTGGTGGGCGCGGTCGCGAGCGGGACGCTCGTCTCCATCGCCACCGGGTGGTTCCAGCAGGCCGCCTCAAAAATCCCCCATATCGGCCAGATAACCATACCGCAGCACGTGGACATCCTGGGCCAATCCATTGATTCCGCTTACATCGCAGGCGCAGCGGCTGTTCTCACCGCAACGGTGAGCGCGGTCCTGATAGCGCTCGGTGTCGGCAAAAAGAAAAAAGGTGATAAACAATGAACGGTACGACAACTACACAGCCGGAAAGGAAAAAGGGTTCGAGGTTCGGCACGTTCCTCCGCGTGACCCTAGCTAGCGGCACGCTCGTGTTCGGAACCGCCGCGCTTCTCAAGCAATGCGGCCCCGGAGCCCCGACATGCCCGGACGGAACCGAGCTGGTCTGCAAGAAGCTCCCGCCCCCGAAGGCCGAGACCATAGCGAAAGCCCCGCAGACGCAGGAGACCAAGCAGCCGCCGAAAGCGCAGGAAAAGGCGCCTCCTCCGGTCAAGGCCGTGACAAAGGGCCCGACCAAAGTGCCTGAAAAGCAGCCCGAGCCCGCTCCGAAAGAGCCGGTGGTTACGAAGCCCGAACAGCAGGACGCAGGGCCTGTCGAGGACAAGACCGCGTGCGGGAGGAAGAACGCGAAACCGCCCACAAACGAGCAGCTGAGCGCGCTGAGCCCGGTCAGCAACGCCGCCATCGAAGCCGTGATGGCGTACGCGGAAGGCATCCTCGGCGGAGAGGGGAAGAAAACGGTGAAGGTAACCATTTACGTGTGCATGGGCACGAAGCAGGTGGTGTCGATAAGCAACGCGGGCGAGAAGAAGGACGAGGTCATGAGCACCCTGTCCGAGCTCCTCAAGGACGTGTCGCCCTCGAGCGCGATCGACACCCCCGTGATCTACACCGTGCCGGTCCCGGTCAGGCAGCAGTGATGTTTTTTCTTTTTCCAATATTTCAATAAAAATGAGGATATGAAATGGGCCCCGTGACGATCGCGCCCAAGAACAATGCGGCAAGCCCGCCGGCCACAAACAGGACTGCGCTCAAGACATTCGCCTGCGCTGGCGCGGCGTTCGTGGCTCTTACGCTAGGCACGACCGCGATAGTGAAGGGTTGCGACTCGGAGCCTCGCCAGATTGTTTGCTCCGAGGGCGCGGACGGAGGCTGCCTGAGGGAGCCGGAACACGGCGATAGGGCAGTGAAACGGAAGATGGCGGTTCCGGCAACGCAGGAAGATAAGGGATGCGACATCGGCAAAGCGGAAAAGCCGACAAAAGAGCAATTTGAAATGCTGGCGCCGATCAGGAACGCGGCCATCGAAGCCGTGATGGGGTTCAGGGAGGCCATCCTTGAAGGCAAAGGGGAGGATGTGAGGGTGGGTGTGAAGCTCTACGTCTGCAAGGACACGCGTCATGTTCTCTCGATAAGCGGCGCGGGCGAGAAGAAGGGCGAGGTCATAGGCACCCTGTCCGAACTCCTCATGGACGTGTCGCCCTCGAGCCAGATCGACACCCCGGTGGTCTTTACCGTGCATCTCAGGCTTAGGCGGGACTGACAGTCTGCTTCAATAGCCTTTAAACTTTTCTTTTCCTATTCTCCCCATGGTAAAGGCCATCTTTTTCGACATAGACGACACTTTATTCCCGTCCAGCGAGTTCGCCGAGCTCGCGCGCCGCAACGCGATGAGGGCGATGATAGAGATGGGCATAGGCAGGAGCGAGAAGGAGCTCTATGAAGCCCTTATGGGCGTAATCAGGCAAAAAGGCTCCAACTACCCGAACCATTTCGACCTGGTCTGCAGGAAGCTCAAGGTGAAGCGCCCGTCCCGCTTCGTCGCAGCAGCCGTCGGCGCATACCACAACACGAAGACCGCCATCCAGCCTTTCCCGACCGTGCCGAGGACGCTTCTCGCGCTGCGGGAGGAGGGCTACAGGCTCTACGTCGCCACGAACGGGGAGGCGACCAAGCAGTGGGACAAGCTGATAAGGCTCCAGATAGCGCTCTTCTTCGAGGACGTCTTCGTGTCGGAAGAGATAGGAGAGGAGAAGAGCGCATCGTTCTTCAAAAAAGTCCTCAGGGCGCTGAACTCGAGGCCCGAAACACGCGACGTCGGGCCGCAGGACTGCGTGATGGTGGGCGACCGGGAGGACGCGGACATCGCGCCAGCCAAAGCCGTCGGGATGGTAACCATCCGGGTCAAGAGCGGCAAATACGCGCATACATCATCCGGAGCGGATTTCCAGATAACGGACCTGGGAGAGATGGAACGGATACTAAACTCTTTAAAAAGAGGTAAGGGCTAAAACAAAATTTGGGTATCCACATGTCCAGAAACGGTTTATTCATATTGTTGCTCGTGGCCGCCGCCTCGTTCATCGCGGCAGGCTGCATAGGAGGGCCGACGGGCTGCAGCACGGACAAGCAGTGCACCGCATGGCAGTTCTGCAACATCTCCGAGAAGGCGTGCCGGACCGCGCCCGGAAGCTGCGCATCGGATAGCGAGTGCGATACCGAGAACCTGACCAAGTGCGACCTCAACACGACCCATACATGCGTGTTCAGGCAGGGCAGATGCAAGACCGACCTGAACTGCGAGGCATGGCAGGTCTGCAGCGCTGACAATTACTGCAAGCCCGCGCCGGGCTATTGCAGCGACAATTCCCAGTGCGACCCCGCGACCGAGGCATGCAACGCCGCGAGCCACACCTGCGGCCCCAAGCCGGGATTCTGCAGGTCCGACATCGACTGCAACTCGTGGGAACACTGCGACCAGGCGGCAAGGCGGTGCTTCCTCATGGCCGACAGGTGCAACCTGAACACCGACTGCGCGAGCTGGCAGCAATGCGACGCGAAGACGCATGCGTGCGCGGCGAAACCCGGATTCTGCCAGAACGACGGGGACTGCGAGAGCTGGGCCAGATGCGACACCACGAACAGGAAATGCGTGGCGAGGCAGGGATATTGCGACGCCGACAACCTGTGCAACTGGTGGGAGTACTGCAACGTGCAGGATACGCACATCTGCACCACCAAGAAGGACTACTGCGGCACCAGCAACGACTGCAACATCTGGCAGATATGCTCCTCCGGGCACTTGTGCAGCGCCAGGGTGGGCTACTGCGACACCGACAGGGATTGCGTCTCCGGAGAGGTCTGCAACGAGCAGTCGCATCTGTGCCAATAGCCTGGATTCCCATTATCAGGCATTTCATCGTTTTCTTTCTGTTTTCTTAGAATGCGTCGTCTAAGTATATACTCGAGTGCTCCGCAAGCCTCCCGGTGCCTTTCCTCTGCCAGTTTTTTATCTTTTCCCCTTCCAACATCCATCATGAAGAAAGGAATCAAAGGCATAAGGTTCGGGCCTGCGGGAATCCCGATACAGTGCGCCGGAAGCTCCACGCTCGACGGGGTGCGCTGCTGCCGAGAGCTCGGCCTGGATGCCATGGAAATGGAGTTCGTGCGGGGCGTGCGCCTGGGCGACAAGGCGGCGGAAGATGTCGCGAAGGCCGCGAAGGAGCTCGATATCGCCCTGTCTTCCCACGCGCCTTATTACATCAATTTCTGCTCGAAGGAAGAGGAGAAGATGGCCAACAGCAGGAAGCACCTTTTCGAGGCGGCGAGGGCGACGCACCTGGCCGGGGGCAGGATAACGGTTTTCCATCCCGGGTTCTACCAGAAGCTCACGCCAGCGGAGGCGTACGCGACCGCGAAAAAGGAGCTCGCCTCGCTGGTCGAAAGGCTGAAGCAGCATGGCATAAAGACAGTGCTCGGCGCGGAGACGGTGGGCAAGAAATCCGCGTTCGGCTCGCTTTCCGAGAACATAAGGCTGGCACAGGAGATAGACGGACTGGAGCCGGTGATAGATTTCGCGCACGTGCACGCACGCGGGGATTTGCGGATAAAAGGCGCTGACGATTACCGGAAGCTGCTGGGGACTGTGGAAAAGCAGCTGCCCGGCTACTCGGGGCACATCCACTGCCATTTCTCGGAGATAAATTACAGCGACAAGGGAGAGCTCAACCACCTGCCCCTCGGGACGAACAACGAGCCGCCTTTCAGGCCGCTGGCCGAGGTCCTTGCCGAGAACGGCTATTCCGGCACTATCATATGCGAGACCCCGCAGCTGGATATGGACGCGCTCATGTTGCAGCGGCACTACAGGATGGCCGCGGAGAAGGTCGGTTCCCGTGCTCATTGACTATCTCGAGGAAGCGTCCGGAGAGCTCAAGCAGAGGAAGGAGGCGTACCAGAAGCTGAATCGGGAGTACCACCGGTTCTACTCGAAGGACATGCGCGAGGAGATGGCAATCCTCAGGGAAGAGATAACGAAGAAGAGCAGGGAGGTCACGGAGCAGCTTTATGATAATCTCCGCGAACTGCTGCTCATCAAGAGGTACTTCCCGGAGCTCTACGGGATGCTTCTCGAAGACGAGGGCGTCGGGAAGCTCGTTAAGGGGAAAGACTGGCTGCTGGAGCGTAAAGAGGAGAAGAAGGAGAGCGCCGAGAAGAAGCTCAAGGAACTCAGGGCAGGCAGGGCGCAGCTGCGCGATGCCAGGAAATTCGTCGCGAAATGGCCGAGGCAGACTATTGATGCGAAATCGCTGAGCGCCACCTGGCCCGTGCTGAAAGGCACGATCACGGGCGAGCTCGAGAAAGAGGACGCGCTGGAAGCCATCGGAAAAAAGGAGAACGCGCTGATAAGGGAGGGATGGATGATCCTCCTGAACGAGTCCATGATACAGATACCTCTCGACAGGCTGATGGACAAGATAAGAAAACTGAGGGCAGAGGAGGACAAGAAGCGGGCTGAAGCTGCCATGTCCAGGGGCAAAGGCTCGATAAAGGAGTACGAAACGCAGAAAGAGCTCGAGAAAGCCGTGAAGGAGCGGGAGAGGATGGAACGGGTGGCAAGGCATCTTATCCTCTCAAGCCCGGCCTATGCGGAGAAGCTAAAGAAGCCCTCGCTCCAGGCAAAGAAACCCAAAACCAACTGGGACAGGGTCATGGAGAGCATAAAGGCGAAAAGGATAAACGAGACCGAATGGCTCAAAGAGATGAAAAAAAGATTAGGGATAGCTGATTGATATCTAGTCCAGGTTCACGTAGAAGTAATATGTCTCGTAGACGTCGTTCCCGAACGCTGTGGGCACCATGAGCTCGAAATCGCCGGCCTCGTTGTTCCAGAACACCCCGTTCTGCGTTATGTTCGTGCAGAAGAACATGTCTTTCTTGGCTGCGAAGGTGGTGTCTTTCAGCGAGCAGGTGATGAAACCTCCCGCCTGGCCAGTGTCCGCGTAGCCGGCGTTGGTTATCGGAGTGGTTCCTATCGTGAGGCCGCAGCCGGTCTGGTTGAACGTGTTCCTTCCGGAGTCAGCCTCTGATGGAGCGAAGCCCCATGCGGCGTCTATGTCGTCTCCGTCAGCAGGGTAGAGCATGAGGTCAGTGACTGAGGAGTTGGTTGACGTGCATACAACGCCTCCGTCCGTAGGAGTCCATCCCCATTGGTACACGTTGTTCGCCCCTTCCTTGTCCGTGAGTATTATGCTGCCGGTGATGTTCCCGTAGAAGGCCGCCCACCTGTCAGTGAGCTGCTCTGTGTAGATGTTAGAACCGGTGATGTTGCCTCCCTCGCTTGAAAGGTTGCCGGTCGAGTTGTACACGAACCTTGGAAGTGCGGTGGCGTTGGTGACATTGGCCATGTAAAGAGAGGTCTGGTTTCCGGTTCCGTTAAGGACGGTTATCAGGACGCTGTCGGTTGCGCTGAGCGTCTCGTAGCCGGTCTGGTTGCAGGTGACGCTCCAGAGGTGGCTGCCGGTCGTGGAGAAGCCGGCCGTCTTTGTGTAGTTGTACTGGCTGCCGGTGTCCACCATCGTGCCGCTCGAGGCGTCGTCAAAGCTTATGAGGCATGTCGCTCCCGAAATGTAACTGCCATCCGTGACATTGGTGTAGTTCGCGTAGAATGTTATCGGGGTCAGTTTGGAAACATTGCTGCCCTCGTACTGGTCGTAAATCGTGAGATTGCTGTTGGGTCCGGAGCTATAGTTCGTGAAGTGCGGGACCGTGAAGGCGAGGTTGTGGCTGACGTATGAAAGAATGGTGCAGCCTGTGCAAAGCGCTCCGTCTGAGTACACTAGCGGCATGT
>Ga0209777_10006390_pt1 | contig 13270 bp, 11 predicted proteins | sample FrelakmetHBP12HB_FD_187147 | JGI IMG/M metagenome (GOLD analysis project Ga0209777, IMG submission 187147) | Freshwater lake sediment microbial communities from the University of Notre Dame, USA, for methane emissions studies -HBP12 HB (SPAdes)... | ecosystem: Environmental > Aquatic >...
CCGCTTGTCCTCAGGCATGGCCTCGAGAGCGTTCGAAAGCTCTCAAAGTTCAACACCGTTATCTGCGACTTCAAGGTCGCCGATATTGACAATACCAACCGTTTGATCTGCGAGGCAGCCTTTGAGGCCGGTGCAAAGGCCATAATTGCCCACGCCTTCGTGGGCTCTGACGCCCTGGGGGCCTGTGTCGATGTCGCCAAGAGCTTCGGGGGCTTCGTGATAGCTGTTGTCGAGATGAGCCACCCGGGCGCCATCGAGCATATCCAGCCGCGCACCGACGAGCTCGTCCAGACGGCCCTCAAGGCCGGTGTCGGGGGCTTCGTGGCCCCTGGGACCAGGCCGGAGCGCATCGCCCACGTGCGAAAGATGGTCGGCGACAAGCTCATCTTTGCCCCGGGCATCGGGACCCAAGGCGGCTCCGCGCGGGACGCCGTCGAGGCCGGCGCGGATTTCGTTATTGTCGGCAGGTCCATCTATGGGTCCAAGGACCCTGTCGGGACTGCCCGGATGATCATATCGGAGATAACTAAATGAAGGTCTTGAAATGCCCTATCTCAAGGAGAGACACGCTCTTCTCTCCGGATGATTGCATCTCCTGCGCGTCCATCACGGAGGCCTGTCAGGTCCTCGACAGGATGGGCCTTGTTGTTTACCCGACGGACACGGTCTACGGATTGGCCGGACTGGCCCTCTATCCCGAGGCCGTTGACAAGGTCTACCGAGCAAAGGGGCGCCCGGGCGATACACCCATAACAGCGACGGTCTCCAGCCCCGAAGGCCTTATCGAGCTCACCGACATCACCTTGGAGCAGGCCCGTTATTTAGGCGGGATCACCGGCCCCATCACGTGGGTCCTACCAGCACAGGACTACGTTCCCGAGCGGCTCCTCGCCGGCGGGATAAACCTTGGCGTCCGGATACTGACCTCCGGGTGCCCAGCTGCCATTGTCAATCGCGTCGGGCCCATCACTGCCACCAGCGCGAACGTCCACGGCCAGAGGGCCGCTAGGAAGGTCGATGACGCGATCGCCCAGTTCGGGAACAAGGTCGACCTTTACTTGGACTGTGGCAAGACCCCAATTGGCATACCCTCGACCATCGTCGAGGTCGTCTTCTCAGGCGAAAGTATAAAGGTCAAGGACATCAAGATTATTAGGCAAGGAGCCGTTAGTAGAGAGGCCCTTGAAAAGGAACTGTTCGAAAGGAAGAAGGGCATTAAAAAGGTAAAGAAAACCTGAAACAGCGGTGGAACCTCGATGGAAGACGATGAACAAGCGGAACAGAAGAAGGACGAGGCGGAGTCCGAGGAGGTCAAGAAGCACCGCCTCGAGTGCTATCGCAAGGCAGGACGGATATCAGGCCAAGCCCTCGAGTTCGGGGCTGGGCTCATCAAGGAGAAGGCCCGACTTCTAGACATCGCCAATAAGGTCGAGGCCTTCATCATCGAAAAGGGCGCCCAGATCGCCTTCCCTGTCAATATCGCCATCAATGATGTCGCCGCTCATTTCACTCCGCGCCACGACGATTCCGACCTTGTCTTCCAAAGAGGGGACCTCGTCAAGCTCGATGTCGGGGCCCACATCGAAGGCTACATCGGCGACACCGCTCTGACGGTCGAGGTCGGGACGACCAATTGCACGGACCTCATCCGAGCCTCCAAGGAGGCCCTGGCGGTCGCGATAGACATGATAAAGCCTGGGGTCGAGGTGACCCGGATCGGTGCTGCCGTCGAGCAGACGATAAAAGGCTACGGCCTCAAACCCATCCGGAACTTGACCGGTCACGGGCTTCGCAAGTTCAAGCTCCACGGGAGCCCCTCGATACCCAACGTCCGGGACCGCAGCTCCGAGATAATCAAAGAGGACACCTTCATCGCGATAGAGCCCTTCTCCACGACCGGAGCAGGCGAGGTCGACGGAAAGAAGAACAGCAACATCTACGCCTTCGTCAAGAAGAAGACCTTCTTCACCTCGCGGGACGCGGCCAACCTGCAGAAACATATCGTCGACAAGTTCCAGCCCCTGCCCTTCGCAGAGCGGTGGTGCTTCAATGCGACGAAGGGACCCGAGGGCGCTTTAGGCGTCCTGACCCGGGCCGGTGCCATCACTTACTATCCGATACTTAGGGAGATCGACGAAGGCATGGTCGCCCAGACCGAGCACACGGTGCACGTGACCTCGGACTACGCTGAGATAATGACCTCCGCGAAGTGATGATATTCTCCAGGATTGTTAATATAATCTCAATCATCCTATTGTGTAGTCGCAATAACTACAAAATCCTTATATTCGAACCCTTCCTTCCCCAATCCGTCAAGGCCGATGTCGACCACAGGTGAAGGACATGATGATAAAGGATTCTGAATTGAAGACGGGCCTGCCCAAGACGACCGAATCTCTATGCCCCGAGTGCAAGAAAGTCATCGAGGCAAAGATCTACGAGGAGAAAGGAAAGGTCGTCATGAAGAAGACCTGCAAGGAGCACGGGACCTTCAAGGACGTGGTCTGGTCCGATGCCAAATACTATCTGTGGGCAGAGGAGTTCGCCGTGGACGGAATAGGCATCGAGAACCCAAAGATCGGAAAGAAGAATCCGGTCTGTCCAGATGACTGCGGTCTATGCAACATCCACAAGTCGCACACAGTCTTGGCCAACCTCGACCTCACGAACCGCTGCAATCTTACATGTCCTGTCTGTTTTGCCAATGCCAACAACTCCGGGTATGTTATGGAGCCGGACTTCGAGACCGTTGTCAAGATGATGCAGGAGCTTCGTAATGAGAAACCCCTTCCCTGCTCCGCGATCCAGTTCGCAGGCGGAGAGCCAACGATCTATCCGCACTTCATCGAAGTCATCAAGAAGGCCCACGAGCTGGGCTTTTCACAGGTCCAGGCCGCCACAAACGGCATCAGGTTCGCCGAGGATGCAAAATTCGTCCAGAAATGCCACGATGCAGGTCTCAATACGGCCTATCTGCAGTTCGATGGGTTTGACGACAACCAGTACCGGAAGGTCCGCGGCTATCCGATGCTTGCCATCAAGAAGCAGGCCATGGAGAACATGCGCAACACTAAAAATGGCCACATGTCGGTGTGCCTTGTCCCGACCATTGTCAACAAGATCAATGATGACCAGATCGGACCCATCGTCGAATTCGCGGTCAAGAACATTGATATCGTCCATGCCGTGAACTTCCAGCCCGTAGCCTTTTCGGGGCGCATCAATAAAAAGGAGCTCCAGGAGCACCGCATCACGATACCAGACGTCTTGGACCGGATAATCGATGCCTACCCGATGCTGACCAAGAAGGACTTCTATCCGGTACCGTCCATGACCTCTTTGTCCGAGATCATAGGCGTCCTCAACGAAGAACCCAAGATCACTTTCTCGTCCCACCCGCACTGTGGCGTCGGGACCTTCGTGTTCGTCGGTCCCAAGGGCGAAATGGTGCCGATAACGCAATTCGTCCGCGTCGGCGACCTGCTCAAGTACATGGGAGACCTTGCTAAGAAGACCGAGGTCAAGCAGAAGGCCGGATCCCTCAGTTACAAGCTCATGAAGTCGGCTGGCAAGACGAGCCTCGGCAAGAGGGTCGCAGTCAACAAGATCAAGAGCTTCATCATTAAGGACAAGGTCCCAGACTTCATCGATATTGAGGGCCTACTGGCACCTCTGCTGGAGAAAGGCAATAAGGACGCCTTGGCCAAGTTCACCTGGAACGCCCTGATGATCGGCACCATGCACTTCCAAGACGCCTACAACTACGATGTCCAGCGAGTCATGCGCTGCGTCATCCACTATGTGACGCCAGACCTGAGGATAATTCCCTTCTGCGCCTACAACTCGGGCCCGACCTATAGGACGGAGATCGAGTCGACCTATTCCATCCCAGCCGAGCAGTGGAAGAAGGAGCATGACGGCAGGCCGGTCGTCGAACCGTCGGTACTGCTCCAGAAGCTCAAGGAGAAAATGCGCGATGAGCGCGTTGGCAAGACCTGCGGCGCACCCTTGAGCCCATAAATCCTTTTTCCTTTTTTCCCTTTTCTTGATACAAACCTTTATTTATTTGTAGTGCTAACTACAACATCATATGATAGAAAAGAAGATTCCGACCGCGATACCGGACATCGACATTACGCGCGAGTTCGCCGAGATATCCGCAAAGCTTCAGTCTCTGGGCCTTTCGCCTTACGAGGCCAAGGCTTACGTTGCTTTGGTGGCCCATGGCCTGGGCGATGCCAACACAATCGCAAAGACGGCCAACATCCCTAGGACCTCGTCCTATAAGATCCTCGAATCCCTCAAGGCCAAGGGCTTTGCGATCGCCACGACCGGGCGGCCCATCATCTACAAACCAGAGGCCCCTGAAAAGATCAAGGACAAGACCATGAGCGAGCTCGAGGTCATGTTCGAGAAGCTCGAGTTCCTCCACGAGATCGTCAGAGAGCGCGGCGAGCCCCAGCTGGTCTACACGATCACCGAGAAGGAAAAGGTGATCGAAAAGATCGGCGAGCTGTTGGACAAGTCCACCCAGACCTTCATCATCTCTACGCCTAGGTTCTTGGACCTCAAGGACCGGCTTCTCAAGAAGATGCAGAACGCCATCAAGCGCGACATCCAGATAACAATAGTCACCGCCCCGCTTCAGAAGGTCCCCGAGCAGTTCAGGGCCAAGAACGTCCTAGTAATTAGGAAGAAGGCCCTCATCGCGACGGATGTTATTTCCGACAATGAGCGGGCCCTGCTGGCCGCCCCTGACCTCGAGGCCTGTGGGTATACGGACAATGCGATCCTGGCAGCACATCTTGAGCGGTTCCTTCAGATACTCATCAAGCACTAGATCCAGAGGTGTTGGTTATGTTCTGCAAAGAATGCGGCAATGCGCTCCCAGATGATGCGAAGTTCTGCATGAAGTGTGGCAAGCCAGTTGGCGCGACAGTGGTCCAGGGGACGACGGGCCCCTTGTCATCAGAGCAGGATGCCCAGTTCCACGAGTCGGTCAAAATGGGACTTGAGATTGCAACGAGAGGAGCCAAAGGGATCTACTTGTACAAGAAAAATCCACCCAATCGTGACAAATACCTCCTGGAAGCAGATAGCAGTTACCAGGCCGCCCTTGCCGTGTTAAAGCAGCTTGACGACAATCCCAAGCTGAAAGGGAAGACCTCTCAGCAGAAGTTTGAGGCTATTGCCAATGACCTCGAATACCAGAGGTTCTTCGCAGCCGTCTATCAGGGCCTCGGGGCCCTCGAATATTTCCACAAGAACAATGTAAAATGCATCGAGAACTTCCAGGTGGCCATCGACGGCGGCCTTCCACCCAACAGCGCCTTCGTCATCGAGACTATAAAGATCCGGGAAGGTTACATGGCCAACATCCGAGCGGAGGACTTCGACGCCTGGGTCAAGATAAAAAAAGACATCCTCAAGGAACCCATCGATGTCAAGGAGCTGGGCTTCTTCGAAAAGAGGAAGTACAAGCCTTAACAAATCCCGGATCTATTCCCGATAAAGTTCCATCCTAATCCTTGGGACCATTGCCATCAGCACGGCCGACCTTGTGAGGTCTGTCCTGTCCATTCGGCCCTTTGTCAGATGGTCCACGGCCCCTTTCTTTCGGCCAATTTCCTTGATACCAGTCAGGCTTTCCATCGCTTCGGAGACCGTCTTGCCCTTCCCGATCTCCTTGAGGACCTTTGGGGGGAACCTAAACCCTGGTCCATGTCCGATCGTTTCAGTGCCTTCTTTATCAACTATGACACAATACTGAACACCAAGGACCTCGCCGAAGGACCTGAAGAGCCCAGCCTCGATCCCGACGCCGAAGTCCGCCTTTCCGATCGCGGCAAGGGCCCTGTTCCTAGAGCCTTTTATGACCTCACCGTCCCAAGGCTCACCTGCGACCCCCGATTCGACCTCAACGCCCCTGACCTTTACGTCAAACTCTTTGGAATAGATATCAGAAAATACCTCCCTCACAGCCTTGACCTTTGAGGGATTGGTCGAGCCGACCCTGACCTTAAGCGGGCTTCTTCTCGCCCTTGACATGGCCTTCCTCGTCGATGACACCCCTTCGAATTCTTTTAGCGCTGATAGACTTCTGGTCCTCGGCAAGATAACAGGGTATCTGAACGACCGCCATGGGCTTGTTGCCCTTCTTTACCCGGGCCTCGTTGATTTTCTCGGCCATGGCCTTGGTCTCAGGTGACACTACTATGATATCGTAGTTCTCGTCGGCAGCGGAGCCAAACTTGTCGTTGCGGCCGCAGGGGTCCTTGATCATGATGATCTCGTACTTGACCTTGTGGGCCTTGAGGAATTTCTCGACGGCCTCTTTGCGTTCCTCGAAGGAATTGACCTTATAGCCGCGCTGCCTCTCGGCCATCTCGTCGGAGGTGATGCCGACCATGATATCATCGCCGGATTCTATGGCCTTGAGCAGGAGCATCCTGTGTCCTTTATGGAAGAAATCGAAGGTACCGCCCACCACAACACGTGCCACTCTGTTCAACTCCTTTATCCGAACCCGAACCTTAACTGGACTATCAGTATCGCGACGAAGACGGCCATCATTGCCCAAAGGAGATAATAATAGAGCTTCTTCCGCTTGGTTCCTGATTTATAGATATCCTCACATTCTTGGCTGCAGGTCTCCTTGTCGACGGAACAGACCTTCCTGCAGATGAGGCAATGCTTATGTTGGATGATGGTCTTGGTCAGGGCCGCACTCCCCGATATTATTTCTTCTCAGCGTAATGGCTCAGGTCCTTTGACCTAATATCCTTGATGGGGACTATCTCGGTCCCTTTGAACTTCTTACCGTAGAGGGCCGCCTCGAGGTTTGGTAGGTCCTTTCCGATGACGACGGAGGTCGGGATGCCCGCCCTCGCGATAATCTTCGCGGCCAAATGGTCGAAGGCCCCCGACGAGCCCGCCCGCCCAAGGGTCCTGCTGCAGATCTTGACCAGCTCGGTGCCTGTTATTTTCTTCAGGAGCTCCGCCTTTGGGTTCATCCTCGGGTCATCCGAGTAGACCCCCTCGACATTGGTGACTCTGACGATCCTGTTGGCCCTGGCCTTCTCGGCCAGCATGGCGCAAACAGCGTCAGTGGAATGGCCCGGGTGTGTCCCGCCCATCACGACGATTTTGAAGGTCTGGCCGGCCACAATGGCCTCGTGGAAGTCTTTGGCGGGCTCCGGATAGGCCGCCACGCCCAGGGCGCTTATCAGGACCCTAGCGTTGAGCCTTGAGACCTCGATGCCGACCTCGTCGCAGAAGCTCTCGTCCGCATGGAGCTTCCTGCAGGTCCCTATGTAAGTACGGGCGAGCTTTCCACCGCCCACTACGATATAGATCTTGTGCTCCTTGGCGACCTTCAATAGGACCTTGGCGACCTTCTGGACGTATTCCAGGTTCACATCGTCCGGGGCCAGTACTGACCCACCTATCTTGACAGCGATTATTGACATCGAGGACCCAATACAGGATTAAGGTTAAGAAACTATCGGGCATACCGGCATCATTCCGGAGGCTCTCCCACGACGGAAGGCGTCTAGCGGTCCAGGTCCCGAAAAAGATATATGCAAGTTCGACCTAAAAGGTACCTGCACCGAGTTGGTGGCTACAATGAAGGGAAAGGACCTCGAACCCAGTTCGTCCTGACTGACCGTCCCTTACGACAATGCCCAGCCCCGCTCCGGTTCTTCTGAGGTTATCTAAATGAGCGACGAAGACCTGGCCAGGTACGAATTCAAGCACGCCATCAATCAGCTGCAGGCCATCAAGGGTAGGGGCACCGAGATGATCTCGCTCTATGTCCCGCCCAAGAAGGTCATCTCCGATGTCATGAACTACCTTCGTAACGAGGCCGCCCAGAGCCAGAACATCAAGTCGCGGGTAACAAGGAGCAATGTCTGCTCCGCAATAGAATCCTTGATGAGCCGGGTCCGCCTTTACAAGGCCCCGCCCGAGAACGGCGTGGTCATTTTCGTTGGGTCCGAGCCCTGCCCTGGCGGCCAGACAAAAATCGTCGTCTTCACCGTCATCCCGCCCGAGCCGATACCCACCTTCTATTACAAGTGCGACCACGAGTTCTTCCTAGAACCACTACTGAACATGCTTAAGGAGAAGGAGACCTTCGGTCTGCTCGTCATCGACAAGAACGAGGCCACAATAGGTTTCCTCCGTGGAAAGCACATCGAGCCCTACAAGACCTTTGAGTCAATGGTCCCAGGAAAGACCCGGCGCGGCGGGCAATCCTCTGCAAGGTACGCCAGGCTCAGGGACATCGCTTTGCACGAGTTCTTCTGCAAGGTCGGGGACGCAATGAACGCGGCCTTCTTAGCAGAGCCCGAGCTCAAAGGTGTGATAATCGGTAGCCCTGCACGAATAACTTCAAGCAAGTTCTGCGAGGGCGACTACATCCATCACGAGATCAGGAAAAAGCTGATCGACCAGTTCGATGTCGGTTACACTGACGATTTCGGATTGAAGGAACTTGTAGAGAACGCCGCGGAAAGGCTCGGCGAGATAGCGCTCAACAAGGAGCGCAAGATCGTCGACCGCTTCTTTGGCGAGCTTGTAAAGTCGGATGCCGGGATGGCCTCTTACGGTACTGTAAAGGTCCTTCGGGACCTCATCCTAGGCGCCGTCGATGTCCTTATGATATCTGACGGGCTGAACAAGCAATTGGTCAAGTACAAGTGCAAGACCTGCGGCAACATCTGGTACAACGCGATGGAGACCCCAGGCCCAGGAAAATGCCCCGAGGATCAAGGTGAAGGTGAGATACTCGAGACCAAGGAGCTCATCCATGGCCTGTCCGAGCTAGTACATAGTTACAACACCACGATGGAGATAATCTCGGCAGAATCCGACCAGGGCTCGAGGCTCCTCAAGGCCTTCGGCGGCATTGCGGCCATACTCAGGTACCGGCCCCAAGGCTAGATCCTATCATCTTCAAGAAACATTAGAAAAACATAATATCCCTCTAACTGTTGATGTCCTTGATATTCAGGACCTGTAGGCTGGGAGCGACATGAAGGCCAAGGAGATAATGTCAACTGACATGCTATTCCTACTTGAAGAAAACACGATCGCTGAGGCCGTTAAGCTCTTCGGCAAGCGTAACATCGGCGGTGCCCCTGTCATCGACAAGGATGGCAACCTCGTCGGCATCATCACGGACGCGGATATATTCAAACACCTCCGGCTCAAGTACAAACAGTACAACATCAGTTTTCCATCAGGGGTCGGCATGCCCAGCGTGGATTTCAAGAGCACGGTCCAATACACCGAGCTCGAGAAGGCCTATAAAGACCTGGCCCAGACAAAGGTCAAGGACATCATGGTGTCCAAGGTCGTCGTGGCCAAGCCTGACGACCACATCGAAGTAATAGTACCTTTGCTGGTGGACAACAAGATAAACCGGTTGCCCGTTGTCGAAAAGGGCAAGGTCGTCGGCATCATCAGCAGGGGCGACATCATCAGGGCGCTGCTGGTCGACTAGGTCTTAAAAAAAAAGTTTGGGAGGGACCTGGATGGCCCCTCCCGAGATTCCTTTTCTCACTTCGCGTCCAGGAACGTTCCCGATCCGTCCACCGTCCCGTCCTGCTCGTTGTCCTGGGTCCAGGTGTAGATGATGAAGTGGTGCTCCACATCCATCTTGCCGTCCCCGTTGGTGTCCTCGCCCGAGTATCCTGCGATACCGGAGGCCTCGTAGGACGGCGGGGCGCCCTTCGACGCGTTGTCAAAGCGGTCCTTGCCCATCGCGAAGGACCAGGTGCTGTTCTTTATGCCGTCGGAGTCAGGGTCCTTGTTCTCAGTGGCGAACAGGAAGCTCTTGACATGCTCCGGGTTCCCGTCCTCGTTGGTGTCCGTGGTCTCCGAGCCTGACACCATGAAGGCCTCGGACTCGTTGTGGCCGTCGCTGTTGTTGTCGGTCGATTGATAGGCCCCGAGGACCGATTGGACGAAGCTGGGCGTCCCGTCCGAGTCGTTGTCCAGGCTGTGGTTGGCCATGATGAGGGCCCTCGTCTGGTCCCTCTTTCCATCCCCGTTCGTGTCCTTGCCGTCCGCGAGCCAGATGAAGTCCGTTACATCCTCTGGGTTCCCGTCGCTGTTGTTGTCGACGGACCTGTGGCCGTAGATGCCGATGCTCTCGTTCTCTTTGATGCCATCGGAGTTCGCGTCCTCGGCTTTATATCCGGCCACCATGTAGCTGACGTCCTCCTTTTTGCCATCCGTGTTGTTGTCATAGGCATTGTAGGCCATTCCGACCGCCTCAGTGATCTCAGGGTTCGTATCGTTGTCCTTTTCAACCGTGTGGGCGGCCCAGATGAACCCTAGCTGATGCTCGGGGTTACCGTCGGAGTTGGAGTCCTCAGTGTGGTTGCCCATCAACAGGTACTTTTGGTCCTCCATCACGCCATCGGAATTGTTATCGGTCCCCTCGTAGCCTCCAAGGAGGACGTTGACGACCTCGGCCTTCCCGTCGGAGGTGTTGTCCCAGGTCTCCTTCATGGCAACGATGGCATGGGTGCTCTCGACCTTGCCATCATCGTTGGTGTCATCCTTGACAGAGGCCCAGGCGAAGCCGACCACATGCTCGGGGTTCCCATCGTCATTGGCATCCGTGGTCGAGTTCCCTATTACCAGGACGGCCTCGTGCTCCTTGATGCCGTTACTGTTGTTATCGAAGGCCTCGTAACCGGCCACGATGGACTCTTCCTTCTCCTTAATCTTGTCCCCGTCAGCATCGGTCACGTTGTGACCCTCGATGAGGACCTTTGTGGAATCGATGTTGCCGTCCTCGTTGGGGTCCTTTTTCTCGGAGACGACCAAGAACTCCCTGAAATTCTCTTTCACGCCGTCGTCGTTGCCGTCGAAGGTCTCGTTGCCGTAGACGGCCACGCGCTCGATGGAGGTGTTCCCGTCATCGTTGGCATCGAACTTCTCGTAGGCCCCGACCATCCACGATTCGTACTCGTAGTTCCCGTCGCAGTCGGAGTCGATATATTTATGGACAAGGACGTAGGCAACGACATGCTCCGGGTTGCTGTCATTATCGGCATCGGTGGAATTTACGCCCCAAACCCAGTCAACGACAGGGGAGCCGTCGCAGGTCCCGTTCGATGTGGACCCGTTGGTCTTTGTGCCTTTGTCGTCCTTATCTTTGTCTTTGTCCTTGTCTTTGTCCTTTTCGTGGTCCTTCATGGTCTGCATGTCCTTGTCAAGGCTCAGGCCGTTGCTGGAGCTGTTGGGCGGGCTCACGCCAGTGAGCTTTGTTTCGCCCGATCTAAGGAGGCCTTCCCGGGTGAGCTCGGCCTTCTTGCTCACGACCAGGTCCTTGTTGCCGAACTCGGTCTGCTTTGGCTGGGCCTTGATCGGTGCCGTGTCGTAGCCGGTCATCGTCGGCCTCTCGTCGTTGCGCATCGCGGCCTGGTCCATATGGGTCCCTACGGCCGTGAGGTTTGCCGAGTCTCTCTTGTCCAGGGGGCCGCCGTCCGTGTTCGGGAGGTCCCTGGACCCGCTGCGGGACCCGTTGGTGGGCCCGTAACTGGGGGCCTGGTAGGTCTCGAGCTTGTTGTTGTCGATATCGGGCTTGGAATCCCCGTTGGTGTCGGCCTTGCCCTGGATGTCCATGGGCTTGAAGCTCGACACCTTGGCGGCATCGCCGTCAGGGTTGCCGTCCCCGTTGGTGTCGGCCTTCGCCTTGATCGCGGACCCATCGTCCTTCGAGGCCGTCACCATGGCCTGGAACTGGGGTGTCGTCGCGAAGTCCTGCGGTCCCGAGGTCTTGACCGGCGTATTCCCACTTGGTGTCAGTGGGGCCTTGTTCTTGATGGATGCGAGCCCCATCACGGTAAAGACCCCAAAGAACAAAGTCAACACAATGGCGATCGTCTTGAGCTTGTTGTTCATCAAACCATCCTCCGATTTCTTACCCTTTATTTTGTCGGAGGAGGGTATTATAGCGCCCCGGAGCAATCGTGAACAATCATCTTGAACCAAAAAGTTCCTACTATATTTATATATCAGATATTAAGAAAAGCTCAGATACGGCGCCTTCTGGTCAGCACGACGATCACGAGCCCGAAGGCGACGAAGGCGAGCAGGCCACCGCACACAAGATAGGCCGAGGTGGTCGGGCCGCTCGTTGTCGGCGCTGGGCCGTCATCGGGCACTGACGCCTTGGGGTCCCAATCTTTCATAAAATACGATACGTACAACGTATCTAGTCCTTCCATCCTTACTGCGAGGCCGATCTCGCGATTGTCCCTTACCGCACTGGCGACCCAGTTGATGGATGAGGCCACCACGACATCATCCGCTATGATGCCCTTGTTATGGACCAGCGTGATGTTGGTTATGCTCGCGATCCTTGCCTGGAGCTTGAGGCCCTCCGCGTTCCCCACCTCATTTATGTATGCGACGACCTCATCGTTGTCATTGGTGTCCAGGTAATTTCCGTCAACTAGGACCTTGACATCGACCCCTCTTCGGGCCGCGTCGATGATGGCCCCCAGCAGCGGGCTCCTTTGGGTCTGCGTGACACCACTTTGAAGATGCCAGTCCAGGTCGAACGAGAGCATCTCGATGTAAAGCCTCTCGTGTGTGCTGTTGATGAGGTCTAATAGTAGGTCCTCCGTGGTATCAGGCGAGACCATGAGTGTTATGTTCGCGGCCCCGTCGAAGGTCGTGCCCTTGGAGGGTTCTTTGGGCACCAGGGGTCTCTCGCCCGCGGGCTGGGACCAGTTCGCTAGACCTTTGACAAGGACCTTCGAGGCCTCTATTCCCGTAACCCAGTCTTTATCGAACACGGTCTTCAGGTATGCGGCCGTGGCGTCCTCCTTGAGGGCGAATCCCCAGCCCCTGTTGCCCGAACCATCGACGGTCCCCAGTGCCGAGGGTACAAAATTCTCTGATATAATGACCGAGGTGCCCTTGTCCAGGACCATGTACTTCGCATGGTCCAATCCGAAGGGATAGTACCGGTCCGTTGAGGAATTGGACCATATCAGCCGGACCTCGCAGCCGGATTCCATGAGCATCCGCAGGACATTGACCTCGCTCGGTGCCATCCCGCCGACCGGGTGGCCCTCTATTATGACCTGGACCTTCACACCTGCCTTGGCCCGGTCGCTGAGGATCTTTCCCATCGAGAAGGATGTGAACTCGTAGGTGTTGAGCAGGATCTCCGAGCTCGAGCCTTTCAATAAGTTGGCCAGCACTGCCCCGTCCTCTGGGAACCTAAGCGCCGTTAGCTGGG
>Ga0209777_10006391_pt1 | contig 13270 bp, 14 predicted proteins | sample FrelakmetHBP12HB_FD_187147 | JGI IMG/M metagenome (GOLD analysis project Ga0209777, IMG submission 187147) | Freshwater lake sediment microbial communities from the University of Notre Dame, USA, for methane emissions studies -HBP12 HB (SPAdes)... | ecosystem: Environmental > Aquatic >...
GTTCCATTTATCTCTGTCAACCGGCTCCAGAATGTCCGCCCTAGCATAGCAACGTTTATATGTTAGAGCCGCTTCAAACATGGGGACTCTTTTTGATATTAATTCTTGTGTTGACTTAAGTCCTTCTTCAAAGGATTTTGTATGATCAACTTCGATGCCTCTTGGAAATAATTTCTTTGAATAGTCGCCTACCAGATGCCCTTGTGCGAATATAGCTTGCGTAGCTTCATCAGGTTCGGGAATTGCCTCCGGTTCATTATAAATATACCAGAGTAGTTTTTTACACTGTAAGCCATGAAGATATTTTGTTTTGGATAGTCTAATGTTCATATTCTGTTTTAATGTCGTTTTCTTGCACTGTTTAAATTATAAAATTGTCTGCTGTCGGTTATACTATTAATTCCGTATCATCAGGCAGTAACATCACATTACTGAATATATCCTTGAATTTGTCAGCATATTCCGTATGAATCGGAATAAGGTGTTTTGGCTTTAAAGCATTGGCAAACTCTTTCAAATCTTTTACTACCGCATGTCCACTAGTATGAGCATACACAAAATTGACTTTCGGATCATTCCTAAATGCGGAAATATTTTCAGCGCCGAAGTATTCGCTGTTTTCATATTTGAGATAGCCCAACCATTGTGAATATATAACGTTGATTGGCGTTTCTTTTTTATAAGAATTCATAATCCTGCTTTTGGACATTTTGCTCAGATAGAGGAAGTCTGCCGGATTTGCGGCTATTTGTTCTTTCTTAATCCTATTCTCATATACTCTTTTTCTGAAGTCACCAAAGAAGCTGGAGTTTTCCTTTAATTTATTGTCCTGATTAAAATCTGCATACACACCGATGGCATCCCATTCCATTGCTGGGACATGCTGAGATGAAAGCTTTACCTGTTCCAGTACCCATGCAGTATAAATATCGATGATTAGTAGCTTGTGTGCTTTTAGACATGCCCGATAGGCGGATACAATCCGGTCAATATTTTGGGATGATGAGATTAGGAAAGAGAGATTTTTCTGGTCTTTAATCGTTTCATATATTTTCTTTTCGACAGCGGTTTCCGTGGGAAAATCATCGTTGCTGCGCTTCATCATAGTGCCTTCCATAAAAAGCAAGTCAATAGCCTTGGGTGGATCATGGACAATCTTGCCAAAAAGTATCGACTTTCTACCGTGCGCCCGAAAATCTCCGCTGTAAAAGATACGCTTTCCTTCAGCTTCAATTAGAAACCCATAAGCATCAATTGCTGAATGATCTGCCAAATATGGCTTTATCGTAAAATCACCTATCTGGAATGATTGCCAACTTTTGAAATATGAAAAATCATTGTTGTTCAATTCTTTACCCAGTAGCATCCGGGTTGCGTCGATGAGATGCTTTCCAAGCTCCCCAATATAAACAGGAATGGATGGATCAATAGTATCGATAAGGCCAAAATGGTCCTGATGAGCGTGACTGATCAGGACAGCATCGACTTTGATATTTGAAAGATGTATCTCTTTGCTCGTTTTACTGAGAGGTAAGCCCAGATCAAGCAATAGTGTGGTCTTGTTTGTAGATAATTGGATACATGTTCCACCTATTTCCTTACTTCCTCTGTGAATGAGTATTTTCAAGTGGCCTTACCCTTTGTCCAAAGTTCTGGTTCGGGATATTTGTTCTTAAACAACTCCAGTAATTTTTGCCAGTGATTTTGTCCATTTCGTCCATTTGTCAAAATGTTTTCGCCAAGTAAAAGTAAATATGGTTTCTCATCAATTTGAGGATTACTCCTAAATTTATTTAATATATCTTTTGGGTTTAATCCGTCAATTGATGAAAAATAGTTTTCACGGATTATATTCTGCGTTATCAATTCGAGATAATTTTCGGCAACTTTTTTGTAGCTATTTGTGATATTGGATCTTTGTATTTCAATGAATTTTTGATAATGTTGCATTTGTTTTATAATTTTAGGCTTTATATATGGCTTGACGGCTTGATCTGATTTTAACCTGGCATCATCCGTAAGTTTTACTTCTATGAGTCTTAAAATGGGGTTACCATTCTTCAGATAAATGCATGCCATATCGATTCTGTCAGCAACCAGTTCTCTTTTTGTTTCTTCTTTTATTTCATCAGAGTCTCTGTTTCTAGCAAACGCAACTTCTAAATCGAGCAATAGGAAGCGTCTTTTATCCTTTTGTGCTTCCAAATATTTTGCAATTTCACTTTTTTCTTTTGCTTTGTCTGTATAAAATTTAATTTTTCCCCAATTAAAATTGATTTTTGTGTTAACATCCCACGGAACATAAGGACTTTTTTTATCATAATTATCCTTGGAATCATTAAGATATTTGTAATGAACCAGTAGTTCTTTTTGTGGGTCATTTGGATTACATTTTAATAATGAACAACCGTTTGAGTATATGTTGATGTAATTATGCCTTATGCAAAGTTGATATTTACCCAGATTTTCCGTGATTTGTTTGTGGCATTCTTGTCTTAAAAAAGCTATTATCCTTGGTAAAGTGTTCTCATCTAAACCACGATTGAATATTTTTTTACTCATAAGCATCCTCCTCTTCTTAAATTATGAATATAATTTTGAACAAAAATTAAGTAGATTTTTAATAATCGAAAAACCATTTAATTATTACCGAAGCATCCCCGTATTCGTTACCACGCCAAAACAGCGATCATCCCAAAGTTCCACCATATCAAAGTCCTTTACATTGGTAACTTCAAGCTCCGGCAAGCCCTGTGCTTCAAGCCACTCATGAATATACCTGATTGCTTCTTGCCCTTGTGTCACTCTGGCGGTGAATATCTTGACTTTTTTCCCGTCGGCAATCCAATCTTTCACCCTCTCAATCATGGGCGGTATTGGTTTACCTATGTGTTCAATACCTATCCAGTCATTGTACTCAGCTAGCGTCCCGTCAAGATCAACGCCAATCCACTCATCAGTCTTTTTCATTTGCTATGTCTATCCTTATTTATGTGACGCGCATAACGCCAACTGCACAATATAACTTCGTATATATTATCTGCTTTAATCTTATCCTGCAATCTAATTAATTTTCTCGGGGGCATAAACCAATGTGTGCTTCAAGTAAAAGATCACTATTCGATTTCAATTATAATTGGAGGTTTTCTTGGTGGTAATTCAATTTTATCTGAAAATACTTCTGGCGGTTCACCCTTTATTTCCAACCAGGCATTCCAAATTTGTCTGGCGGCTACTTTATATACTGGCGAGCCATAATACCTTACTTTATTGTTTTCGTCATATAAAAAAAACCACCAAGCTAATTCTTCGGCTATTACTTTTTCCAAATCATCGATTGTTTTCCATTCTGATTGGCGAAGAAGGATGGTTTCTGCTTCAGACATATATTCATCATCAGGCGCTCCACAATAAACGAGTCCTTGAGGGTCAATTTCACCGAGAATATCAACTGTTTTATCAATGAGCACCTTGTTGGCTTGTAAGTGATCAATAATCCACTCATTGTCAATATTATCTCGAATCTCAGTCATTCTCTTAAGGAGATGGTTGATATGTTTCAGAAAACGATCCTCATCGGTTAATATAAAGTCTTTCATAACCCCCCTTTTATATGAAATTCATTGCTGGACGAGAATATGTTGAAATTAAGTATGATTTTCACTTTTGCAGCTTCTTTATTGACTCATGAATATTTTCTTTAGTAGTAGATAAATCCTTTTTCAGCTCGCCAATTATTGAAAATGGAAAAAGTTTTTGCTGTTTATCATCCGATTCAAATTGTTTCTGAATCCGATTCAGTATGTCCTTCGTATTGCTCAACCAATCTATCTGGACAATATTTCCAGTAATTGAAAAACTTGTTGTTTTATACCCCTTCTTCACCGCCCACAAATCTCCAAGATCATCATGATAAAAATCCAGTTCTTTTATATGGCGTAGATATTGATTGATACAATCAATTACACAGTCGAATCTCTTACATTCCTCAAATATCAAGGCAAGACGCATATAATCTTCTGGATGATCATTTATTTTTACTATCTCATAGGCATGAGCCGCATCATCTAATGCTTCACTCAAACTTCCTATTTCCAAAAATGCTTGAGCTCTGCAAATGAAGGTATCTGATCTATTTGGATCAAGTTCTATTGAACGATTGTAATCTGTGATGGCTTCTTCATACTCATCAAGCGAATATTTTGCCATTCCCCGGTTTCTTAATCCTAAGGCGCTTGAAACATCTTGAATGGAAAACTCCTGAGCAAAGACCAATGCACCTTCATCTATATTCATAAGTTTATCCTCACAATAATTTAAAATGACTTTTGTAAATCTACTAAATATTGTTGTAGGTATATTACTTCATAGCATCGTTCCATATTGCGGAATGATTTGTATTTTTAATGATCTCAACAGTGAGTCTTTTTTATTGAATTAAGTTATATATTGGCATTTGAAAAAAAGCTGCTTCATAATTGCTTCAGATTTCGATTAATTGATGCCCATAGACACCGATAATTCTCGTGTCTTCCAGTCTCGACTCTCTAGTTATATGCTGATGCCCGTGGATTAATATCTTTGGTTCTGCCCTTTTGATGTACGCGTTTAACCCTTCAAACCCATAGTGTACCTCATCCTCGCGGTCGTGAATCCTCCTTGGTGAATTGTGAGCCAGAAAGACGTCCACCGGTGGGAAATCAACCAGTAGTGCTTGCACTTCCTCCTGACTGTAAAGAAAGAGTCCTTGTGCTTTATACCGCCATGCCCCATTCAGGCCGCCAAAACTGAGACCTCTATATATGTGATGGCGTAGATGTAGATCTATGATCGGTTCTGCAAATACAACTTTGGTATCATGATTACCTTTGACGGCGAAAATGATAGAGCAACCATACACCTGCGCCGCCTCTATAATTGCTTGATCTGAAACGTCACCGCACGATAGAAGAACATCAGCATCTCCTTTTTCCTGCCTCCAATGGAACTCATCAATGTCAGACAAAATTAACAGTCTCATTATGTTTGCAATCAGTTAATAGTCCGATAGACTGGTTTCTCCTGATTCTGTCCGGTTTTCCAGCATTCAGATAATTCTCATCATATCTTCCAAGGATATATAAAATTGTTTGATCATAGAATCGCATTTAACATCTGTTTGCTGAATCGGACGGGCAAGGCGAAATCCTTCGATGGAACGGCATCGGCTTAAAGCAACATAGACCTGTCCAAATGCGAAAGCACCTCTGCCTAAGTCGATTAGGACATTATCAAGTGTTTTTCCCTGGCTCTTATGAATTGTCACAGCCCATGCGTGCATAAGAGGATATTGAGTATATTGTCCAACTTTATTGGCAATAATCTCATCCTTTTCGGAATCATAGGAATATTTATAATTTTCCCATATTTCAGGATGGACATCATATACCATTCCCCTAGAGTCGCTCACCAGTTCTACCATTATCGTCCTTTGCTCAATTTCCCGGACAATGCCTATGCTTCCATTGACCCACCTTTTTTGCCCATCATTCTTTGTGAACATAACACGGGTGCCAACTCTCAATTTCAAATCCATCGGTGAAGGAAGTTTATCCTTGTCAAGAGAAAACTGGCCTTCAATAGTTCCTCTAAATAAAAACTCCTCAGAGGGCAGATTCTTCAGTTCTTCATCATTTATCTTATCGGCCAGTTTGTTCGTGCAGGTTAGAGTAATGTCAGGTTGAAAATTATTTAGTTCACAGCACTGTTGATTCAATTCGTCTATTATATATTCAATATCGTCTCCTACACGTATACGGTTGAGGAAATCGATATATTTACTGTCTTCTTGCCTGTAAATAGAAGTCAGCTCTGCGGGAACCATTGAAGTCTTCTGGGGTCCGAATGAACTAAAAAAATAAGGACTCGTATATCCTTTTTTCCCCAGCACCTCCCCTTCATGCTTGGATACAACAGGCGGCAACTGGAATAGATCACCAACTAATAAAAGTTGTACTCCTCCAAATGGCTTTCTGCTGGACCGGTTTTTCTGCAAAAATTTATCTGTGCTGTCCATTAAATCGCAACGGACCATCGAAACCTCATCTATAATCAACAGTTCCAGTTTCTTGTACAATTTTCTGTTATGTACCAGCTTAATGTCTTCATCTTCGTGAATCTTAGGAGGAAAATGGAAGAAAGAATGTATTGTCATTCCTCCTGCATTCAATGCTGCTACACCTGTCGGTGCTAGAACAACGACATTCCTTTCCAGGAGGTTCTTCAAGTAATGAATCAAAGTTGTTTTACCGGTGCCGGCGTTACCTGTTACAAATACTATGGGATAGCCAGTCTTTAATAATTCCTGAACCGTCCTGTATTCTTCTGAAACGATGATACCGTCAAGTTGGTCATTGGCAATAGTTTTGTGTCTTGCTTTCTCGGTTTCACGAGTTGCTCGTCTGTTAATTTCACCCATATCAACTGACCCAATCTCTCGTAGCAATTTTCCACCTTTATAACTTTCAGATTCTCAGATGCGGAAATGAAATTGATGAATTTCTGTTAAACAACAAAATAATGCGTTCTCTTATATTTCTGTTTGAACATCCCTTATTCCATCTCCTTATTTAAACTTTCCGTATCAGTTACCGTCTGGTATGCCCCATTTGAATCCGAGTGCATGAATCTGTTCAAATAATGATGGGAGTGTGATTCTCTTATTGTTGGGTATGATCTTGTGAATTAGTATATCAAGGGCTTCTCTATATGATTGAGTTAAAATTGAGTGATAGACAAAACGATTAATACCTGCGGCTTTCGCAGCGGCGAGTTGGATTAATACCATGAGGGTTTTATTCCCTCCGTATGCTCCTGTTCCCCAATTACCTGTATGAATGGTCACAACGGGCCTTGATTTTTTTCGCGCGATTACTGTGGATACATATCTTGCCGCCACAAAGGCTGTATAGGCCGTTGTAAATATATCCTTTATCTGGGCAAGGTTGTAATTGCCTTTGCCGCGAGAGGGCGCCTCCATGGCGATGAGATTTGTAATTGTCGGTGGAAAAATAAGTTTGACGGCTCTGCGAATGGTGTCTTCAGAAGCGTCAGCAAACCTCTTGCCATATATGCCGTCTGGTCGTCCCTTGTCAGGATTTGCATCAACGGATATGGATAAACGTCTTTCGATACCCGTTATTATGTAAGGAGTAGGATTGTCGCTTTCATCTCTCGTGCAAGGCTCCCTCTCAGGACTGGCTTCACTCTCGGCCAGTAGCATTTCGCGCAGCGATGCCAAAGCAGGATGTTCTGCCACCTGCAATTCATCCTGTGCCATTAACGAACCGCCATAACCCATAAAAAGGTCCAAATCAGCAAAGTTCAGATGCCATTCAATCTGATTTGGTTCTCTTCCAAACTCGCTATCGTATTGAAATACATCTTCCCGTATCAGATACTCTGTTGGCGCTTCTTTGGGTGGAAAGAACAAGGGCAATTCCATCGACCGCCATCTGGAGCATTGGATTTCTGAGCTACTTGCTTCTTTGTCTTTTGAAACGCTTTTAGATAGGGCAATATCATAAAGTATTTTTTTACGTTCATCAAACAGGCGAGCCGGATAATCCTGAATCAATTTCTCTATTCCGATCGTTAAATTGAAGATCATGTATTTTTCTTCAAACTTACCATTGATAATATTCATTTTGTTTACATCTTCTTATTTCTGAAATTATCTGTAAGCAATCCACATTCTGATCTTTTTCAGCTTGTTTCATCTGTGGGCTTGCTGCATCCACTATTTTCTTTCAAAGTCCGGCTCAGGTAATTTAATATTGATCTTTCTGGGTCTCCATCTTTCAGCAGCTACCTCTGCGCACGTTTTTTGTTTCTGTTTAAATAAATATTTCTGATGTAGGATAGCATCCCATTGTTCAAATTCCTCACGCCATTTCAGAGCCCTCTTTTGCCAGAAAAGACATGTTGATTTCAGCCAGTCTTTCAGTTCTTCAGAAAACGTTTCATGTACAGGCATTGGCGGAATTAAAGAAATAAGGCCTTCCACTTCCCGTTGCCTTTTGTCTGCATGAAGCAAAATGATCGGCTCCGCGTGTTTAGGACTGTTGTCTATATCTTTCGCATCTGCAGGAATCTCCTTTGAACAATCACGGTAATTCCGACATCGAAGACATTTTTTCATCCTTCCCGTCCAGCCGATCAGGTAGCATTCCCAGACGTCGATGTCCTGGTTATCCTTTGTAAGAATATTGCCATCAACGATCAGAATGAAACAGGGTATCATGAAGGCATCAGTAATATTTTGACAATTATAATAATCATAAGGCATGCCTTCTAGAATGGATATAATATTTTCTGCCGTAGGCGACTTGGCCAGAATATTAAGGTTGCTTTCTATTGATTGAGTAACAAGCATCTTGTATCTCCATAATTTTCAAGACGCCATAATTTTGTTACATATACGATCAAAATCATTATCAAGCAGATTTTTTCTTTTTAGATACCAATTTATGGGTGGTCTGCCGCTTTTGTGCGTGATCACGTTTGTTTCGGATAATGAACCTAACTTGTGCTCCCATAGAGAATATGCACGTTGCACGACGATAAGTTTCTGCTTATCTTTCAATGCTTCTTTTGCAAGGTCTATTGAATATTGCTGAGATTTCAGTTCACTCAAGATTTTTTTATAAAAACGGATATTCTTATAGAATGTTTTAGAATGATAAGGGAACCATTCAATAACTGACACTCTTCGAGCTACAAGCCGTATCGCGTCATCTTTTGACTTGTTCTTCGCTATTTCCTCAATAATGTCATTTAATAGCGGATACCAGTACTTATAACCCCCGCAATTTCTGTCTTTCCAAATTGGGTTCAGATAATAAAAAGGATATGGAATATCTTCGTGTGAAAGATTTTTCCTTAGGGGCTTATAAAAGTCTGGTTCCTCCTCATGCAATTTTGTGTCATCATTGTTATAACCAGGGTTAAGGGAGAGTATGACAACACGCGCCTTCTTAGGATTACCAAGGTACGGCCCTGGTAACTGTTTCTCTATTATCCCATCTTCTTTACTAACTTTATCATTAAAAAGTTTGATTTTTTCCTGCTCATCGGGCAATATATAAGGTGGGTGATATGGTAGATTTCCCCATGGATTAGTCATGATTTGGCCTCCTTATTTGTAAAACTTTCCATTATCTGAACTTATTTTAATCTTTTCTGAAATTTTTACAATTCAAACCTAAAAACAAAAAATTTCTTTCATAGCGTGCGGATTTAATGGAATAAGACGCTTGAGCAGTTCAATATCCTCCACAATTTCTTTCAATTTAATCCAGTATAAGTAGATGCTTATTCCATTATCCAATAAATGAACGTCCGTAACAATAGCGGGTGCAATTCGACTGGCAAGAATTATAGCATCAATTAGGGCATTGACCTGAGTCTCATTCAGCTTTTGCTTTTTGCCTAATTTATGCCATTGAAAAATCTCGTTCACAAGAAGACATTCATTTACGGATAGTGGTATAGGGACGGGTTTTACCGTATCAAAAAAAACCAATTCACTAGGGTCTGCTCCCTTCTCGATCAAATACTTGAAAATCTCCTTTCTTCCAAGTATAGCAGCTATATTAAGATAATTGAAACCACACACTGATGGACCTTTCACTGCGTGCTGAAATAACGAAGTGTTATTTACATTGGTATGTATATTAATCATACCATTATCAATCTTTGTCTTTATATCGTCTATCTTATTAAGCATGATGTCATAAATGAAACCATAGATGGGAATTTCTTCCTTGAAGTTAAAAATAAGATGGAAAGCCGTGGAAGAAAATTTCAGCTTTTTTACATAGGATTCTTTTAAAAAATTATTTTTACCTATAAGTTGAGCAATTATACCATATAGCAAGTATATTCGATATATGGGATAAAACAACAAAAACCTTTCCCCTTTCATAATATCATCATCCTCTGAATCCCACGGTTCGGCAAGGGAATCGACAAATTCCTTGTCAACTACAAAATCAATTTGGTCTTTATTATTTTCCATGTGAACAATCCTGTTTCCGTTTAAGAATAAAACTTACAATGACCCATCAGATTTTTCCCTTTCATAAAATATTCACTTCTGACAATATAGAAACGCTGTAAAATGCCCATTGAGCAGTAAACAAATCTTAGCTTAATTTTTTCAAAAGGAGTTCCCTGTTTTTCTGCTTCTTTCCGCAATCTTTTTGCATAGCCTTCTGTGATGCAGGTCGGGGCATAGATTTCTTCCCACTTCTGGAGAAGTTCCGGATAATTAAAAGCTTTGATTTTAAGATTAGAGCAATTTTCACATGACAATATTCTTTCTCCTTTCAAAAAGTCGTTATGGTGTGCTTTCACCTCTAGTTAGATTATTAAAGGACATAAATTTTTCCATAAATGCCAGCTTGACAATACCGGTTGGTCCGTTTCTGTGCTTTGCAACAATAATTTCTGCTATGCTTTTTTCCGGATTGTCATCTGACTTATTATAGACATCATCTCTATAGATAAAAGCGATCACGTCAGCCTCCTGTTCAAATGCGTCTGTTTCTCGTAAATCCTCTATCTGGGGGCGGTAGTCGGGTCGATCTTTTGGTCTGTGGTTAAGTTTGGAAATAACAACAATGGGAATTTCAAGTTCTTTCGCCAGTGCCTTTAATGAATGGCAAATTTTCAATATTTTCGGTTTATGATTGCCAGTTTGCATTAATTGTATATAGTCTACTATAATCAAACCCAACCCTGCATCATCTTTCAACCTTCGTGCTCTGATTGCTATTTTCGAAACTGATATGCCCGGTGTGTCATCAATGAAGAGCGGAGCTTCGGAAAGGCGGCCGGCGGCAATCGTCAATTTCGGCCAATCGGTTGCGCCTAAAAAACCTATCCGCAAGCGCTGCGACTCTACTTTTGATTCAGAGGCAAGCAAACGGAAAGCTAATTCTTCCTTCGATTCATACAGAGAAAAAATGGCTACAGGGATTTGACATTCCATCGTAACAAATTGAGCGATATTTAGGGCAAGGGTGGTCTTTCCCATGCCTGGCCTTCCGGCAATAATGATCAGATCGGATTTCTGCAAACCGTGAGTCAAATCATCAATTTTTTCAAAACCGGTCGGCACGCCGGTAATCAGTTCTTTCCGGGAATAAAGACCTTCAATCGATCGGAAACTGTCCTTGACAATATCCCGAATCGGATAAAAGCAAGGCTGCACCCTATTTTTAGAGATTTCAATAATTTTGTTTTCGGCTCTATCCAGAACTTCATCAACAACAGCGTTTGTCATATTACAATCGTTAATAATTTTTTCTGCAGCACGAATCATTTCGCGGAGTGTTGCTGTGTCCTTAACAATTTTAGCATTCTTGACAATATTTGCCGATGAATAAGTATTATCATCTACCAAAGAACCTAGATATGTTGTGCCTCCCACTGAATCCAATAGGTTTTTATCTTTCAGGGAATTGCTTAAAGTGATCAGATCAACCGACTCATTTTTTTCGGAAAGCTCAACGATGACGCTGAAAATCTTTCGGTGAGCTTCGTTGTAAAAATCACCTTTAGATAGGATTTCCAGCACGCTATTGGCAACGTTATTTCCCAGCAAAATGCTACCGAGGATATATTTCTCAGCTTCCAGATTGTGCGGTAGAACTTTATCTAATGATTGATCAATGTTATTCATTTATTTATCCTCCAACCGGATTTTTCAAATTAGGAACATTATCTCACTTGATCATTCCATATTACGGCACGATTTGTGTTATTTAGATTTACATCATCTGCACGATAGGTTATATTTTGAGTAAATCTTGTTTAGAAGGGATTCTGAAGGTAATGAAAGAGGTCGTTTATATTGCAAATTCTTTAAACCGGTATCCTCTAGTATATCATCCCCTAATAACTAATTTGAAAGCTAATGGGATTGAAGTTGAAATTCTTGACAGCACCAATATTTGGGTGCGGGATTATATGCCCGTTCAAACTAAAAATGGATTTGTCAAATTCAAGTATAAAACCTTAGCTTATGATGAATGGCCTCAATTGAAGATTGATCCTGATTCTGATTATTGGCTTGCCGTATTTGGAAAATTAAATAATTTGATAAATACAGATATCATCCTCGATGGCGGTAACTGTCAGATGAATCCACAGAGAGATGTAGCCGTTATCACTGACGTAGTATTTAAAAACAATCCTGAATATGAAAAAGAATATCTTATAAATAAATTGTCTGAGCTTCTTGATGCCAAAGTCATCATTATACCAAGAGAGCCCGGAGATGAACTGGGTCATGCGGATGGTATTGTTAAATTTATCGATAAATCTTCTATTTTGCTAAATGATTATTCTGGTCACTATATTAATTACAGAAATAAAGTCGCTAATATTTTAAAAAGCAACGGATTGAGGATTATTGATTTCCCGAATTATTATCATTTAATGACGAAAATAACTAAGAAGGAATTTAGAGCTAAATATCCCTATGCTGACGATTTCAATCCCGGTTGGGGATATGCGATAAATTTTCTTAGAGTTGAAAGATTAATTTTTGCTCCAATTTTTAATATTAAAGAAGATAAGATAACTATAAATACAATAGAAAAATGTTATCCTGATTGTAGTGTTGTAGCAATTTATTGTTCTGATTTGTCTATGGAAGGCGGTCTCTTGAATTGTGTTACAAGAGAATATAATTTGACTTTATAGATCTGACTATACGGAGGGACTATGCCCGAAAAATTCGATCTTTATAAAAGTTATGGCGAAAAACTCATTGGTTTGTTTGTGCGGTTGCTTTTTTCAAGTGAGCGTCATTCTCTCACGGAACTTGCTAAGATGCTCGATTGCTCCAAACAGACGGTACTTAGATTGATTGATAATATCAGAAAATCCTATGGCATCAACATTGAAGAAACCAAACAGGGGAATAGAAGTTTTTATCGCATCAGGAAACCCTTTGCTTCTCTTAAGAATATCCCGTTGACGGAAGCGGAACTGCAATCCCTGCTAATGTGTAAATCCTTCACACAGCATCTTATTGGCAAAAAACTATATGAAGAAGCAACACAAGCTATTTTTAAGAGTAAAGCTGCACTTGCCGACGGTCAGCAGATAGGCGAATGTCACTTTACCGCTTTTCGTCCAGGCACCATTGATTATACGCCGCAGCATCAAATCATTCATACTTTAATTGAGGCAATGGAAAAACAAAAAGTCTGCAAATTGA
>Ga0209777_10006393_pt1 | contig 13267 bp, 11 predicted proteins | sample FrelakmetHBP12HB_FD_187147 | JGI IMG/M metagenome (GOLD analysis project Ga0209777, IMG submission 187147) | Freshwater lake sediment microbial communities from the University of Notre Dame, USA, for methane emissions studies -HBP12 HB (SPAdes)... | ecosystem: Environmental > Aquatic >...
CTGCGCGTAAGTCGCCCATGATCTTGCGGTCTGCCGCCAAGGGATAGTGTGTAGTGCCAAGGCCGAAATCACAAATCATAAGTGCCTTATTTTCCAAGACTTACGATTTCGAAGTGTTGAAGATGGGTCATACAGCTCTCTCCTCGCAGCTTGTGTTGCGTTCGTCCACTGACTTTGACCATGCTGGACCACCTCTCCATTGAACTTCCTGGGATCACTGACTCGCAAGCGGGTGAAGCACGAGACCCGCGAGGCCCGCAACGCCGACGAGAATCGGCTCAGGAACGCGGAATCGCCATAATGTACCCAGTGTCGCCAAAGCGATAAGAACGGTTGGAATATCGGTGATCGACCGCTGGCCGAGCACGATGACGGCGCCCGTGATGGTCCCGATCGCCGCGACGGTGACTCTATGGTCGCGGGAGCCCCCCCCCGCAGGTTTTGACTTTGCTGCTTCCATTTGCATCCGACAAGACTTCACGAAGATTGCTTGGCGTCTTGTTCGTGCTATTTCTTGATCGGGTCGCCGGTCATCGCATCGTAGGAAAGCTCAACCGACTTGTCCTTCGCCGCGATGAGAACGACGAACTGCGCCTTGCGGTCACGGACAACCGGCGTGATTGAGTAGGCCGTGCCGGGCTGATCCTTTTCCGCCTTCTTGAGAATGTCGGCCAATGACAACTTTGAGAGCGCCATAACCGTTAGTTGCTGCGAGGCTCGGGACACATGCTCAACATCCTTGAACACTTCGACTTCCGCAGTCCACTTTTCAGACTCCGGGCTGCCTGACAGTTCCTTGAGGACGTTGAGTTCCGCATCGACAGCGACGCCTTTTTCGGCCGTGTAGACGGAGAGCGAAAGCTTGCCGTTGTCGTCCAACTCGAACTTCGCCGAGATGGCCGCTTCGGGCGCTTTGGCAGAAGCCTGCCGAATTCCGTCCGCGAGACTTGTTTTGGCCTTCGGTAGTAGCGGCAACAGCTTGCCGCTGTCGCCGTATTCTCCCGCCAACACCGGCAGAAGGCCGGCGAAGCAAGAAGCCACAAGGATCGCACCGCCACAAATAATCAGACGATTCTTTTGCATGAGTAATCTCCTATTGGTTGGACCAAACGAATTTACCACCTGTTCGCTTCGAAATACAACGTCTTCCTCATCGTCAGACCTTAACTACTCTACGCGGAGCGCTTCGATCGGGTTCAACCGGCTGGCGCGCCACGCAGGATAGAACCCGAACACCAATCCGATGCCGACCGAAAAGGCGGCCGCGACGACTACGGACCAGATCGGTACGATGGTGAGCCACTCCAGCGCCCGTGAGAGCGCCCGCGCCGTTGCGAGGCCCGTGGCTACGCCGATCGCGCCTCCCATCAGGCAGAGCATGACCGCTTCGGCCAGAAACTGCACGATGATCGCGGATTCCGGTGCGCCGACCGCAAGCCGCAGCCCAATCTCACGGGTTCGTTCGGTCACCGACATCAGCATGATGTTCATAATCCCCACGCCGCCGACGAGCAACGACACGGAGGCGACAATTACAAGCATGATACTGAAAGTCTCGCTCGCCTGGGCTTTGATCGTCGCGCTCTCGGAATAGTCGAACATGCGAAAGTCGTCGGGTTCGTCAGGCGGACGCGGATGCCGTTCGCGCAAGACCGTCTGGATTTCGCTCTTGGCGACGGCGAGCGGGACGCCGTGGCGGGCCGCGGCAAGCAGAGTCTCCGAGCGCTCCTTGCCGGCGATCCGCGTTTGAAAGCAGTTCCAGGGAAACAGAATGACGTCGTCGTAATCGCGACCGTCGCTGCTGCGTCCTTTGGGGGAGAGCAGTCCAACCACCTCAAACGGCACCTTGTTGGCGCGAATGGTTTCGCCGACCGGATCGATCGCCCCAAACAGCTCGCGGGCCGTGGTCTGGCCAATGCAACATACTTTGGCCTGGGCGGCTTCGTCGTGCTCATCTAACGCACGGCCTCGTGCGATGCGATACCGCCGGATATCGAAGATGGAAGGCAGCCCGCCATTGCACCGGGAGAGATAGTTGCTGTACGCCGAGGAAACCTGGACGCGCATGCCGTTCGTCGGCGTTGCGGCGCGAACGGACGGACAATCCCGCACAAGCGCCTCCGCGTCCTGCAGGGTTCGAAGCGGCGGGATCAATTGATCGGCGTCGCGAACTCCGGCACGTGGCTTTCCCACATAGTTGATGGACATCCAGTCGTCGCCGAGTGAGGCAATCTCTTCCTCGACCTTGGCCTTGGTTCCCTCACCTACGGCCACGACCGTAATCACCGACGCAACGCCGATGACGATGCCGAGAATTGACAACAGCGTCTGGAGCTTACTCTTGCCCAGGCTGGTCAGAGACTCGGCAATGACAGCCAACAGCGTCATGCTTGGCTCACACCTCCATTGATTCTCTAAGGTTTCTTCGGCGCGGGTTGAGCATCGTCGTCATCATCATCCTCGTCTTTTTCCTTCACCTTCGATTGATCACCAGCCTTCGGTGTAGAATCCTTCTCGCTGGCATGAGCCGCCGCCACGGCGATGTTGTCGAAGGACGATGACGCGTCGGCCTTCGTCCAGAGGCCAACCATGCCGGCGTCCTTGATTTCGTCGTCGGTCACGTCGAGCAGCTTCTTGTCGCCGACAAAGCACATGATGTGGTTGCCGACCATTTTCGCCCGAACGACATACCACTTGCCGGTTTCGGTCTTGAACTTCACGCTCTGAAGCTGTTGCCGCTTGCCATTGATCACCTTGTAGACCCGGAAGTTGTTTTCCAACGGATTCATGCGGCAGATGTAATAGTTATTTTCATCCTTGCAGCGCCAGATGAGTCCGCCACCCTGGTCCTCCTTTCCGGTGTTGGCCCGAATCCGCGTTCGCACGTTCACGTCCTTGTAGGATGTCTTTTCCGCCATCGCGAGGTTGAAGGCACCGTCGCCGCTCCGCGCGGAAAGGGTAAGCACGTTCGGACCTGACGGCGCGTCCGCATCTCTTGTGACGGACCATGTTGCTTTGCCATCAGCAGGGTTCGTGAAGCCGAACTTCCAGCCCGCGGGGGCCTTGCCGGCCTCGTCGCGATCGAAAATCCAAGCCTGCCCCTCGGCCTTCTCCGTCTCCGACTTGAGGGTCTTGCCGTCGGAACTGATCTCGACTTCCTTGAACTCATCACCCGCGAGCAATTCGACGTCGAATTTGAACGCTCCCTTCTCGACCTCGGCCTCGGCCTTAACCACCGTTCCGCCCTTCGCTTCCTTCATCGCGACGTCGATCGCTTGGAGCAACGTGAATTTCGACTCGTTCAAGGCCTTCTGGGTTTGCTTGTACTCCTCGGCCTCGTCGGCATCGGGCTTCTCGTCATCCTTTTTCAGGACCTTGCCGGTCACGGCATCCACCGTAACCTCGGTCGCGCCGGAATCGGTCAGAAAGGCAATCTCGAAAACGGGCGTCTCGCCCTTGAGGCTCAACTCGACGTTCGAAAGCTTGCCGTTCACGACTTCCTTCATAGCAGTGTCAATCGCCTGTTTCATTGGGACCTTCGCCAGGGGCAGAGCCAGTTTGAGGATCTCATGCTCCAACACTTCGAATTCATCCTCGTCCGCTTCCACGGGCAGAGTCAGTAACCCCAACGTGAATAGGGTCAGCAAAATGCGCTTCATGATCGGTTTCCTTTCGTGCCGGTAACTTTGGTTTGCCGCGCGAATCAACAAGCTATAGCGACTCCGAAAAATGAGCAACTGAACGAATTCTGAAAAATAGTTCAGGAAACTCCAGTCTCGTCGCCTGGATTTATCTGCGCGCCGCGAATGTGTCGAGCGCCGTGGGCACGATGACAACGATCACCGTGACCGAGCGACACATGGCTGGGCATACAAGGTTCATGATGCGAGCATGCTACTCGATCCATGTGTACGCGTGAACGTGCCACCAATTTCATCGCATCGAATCCTCGATCGAATCCTTGCTCTCGCATGAAGGGAACGGTGGGGGTATGAATATGTCAATGGGTGTGTCGATTCCTGAACGATTTGTCAGAAAACTTTCAGAACACTGATGGCGGATCGCCTGCTATGCTGACGTGAGGATTCATCGTGCGAATTCTGGTGGTCGAGGATGAGAAGAAGGTCGCCAAGGCCCTCAAGGAAGGCCTGCAAGGTGAGCATTACGAGGTCTTCGTTGCAACGACCGGTGAGGAGGGTTTCTTCTTGGTCAACGACCAGGTATTCGATCTGGTCGTGCTCGACGTGATGTTGCCGGGACGCAACGGCTTGGAAATTCTCTCAACGATCCGCAAGCGCGGGCTGCAAACCCCGGTGCTCATTCTCACGGCGCGGGATGCGGTCGAAGATCGAGTCGTCGGGTTGGACGGCGGCGCCGACGACTATCTGGTCAAGCCGTTCGCGTTTCCGGAACTACTGGCCCGAATCCGTGCTCTTCTTCGTCGGGGGCGAACGGACCAGGTGCTGAAGCTCAAAGTCGCCGATCTTGAAATGGACCTAATTACGCGCAGGGTTCAACGGAGCGGACAGACGCTTTTACTGACCGCGAAGGAGTTCGAGCTTCTCGAATACCTCTTGCGTCACGCCGAACAAACCGTCTCTCGTGAAATGTTCACACGCGATATCTGGCAACAACCATCGCGCGACTCGACCGTGGATAACTTGATTGACGTGCACATCGCTCGGCTTCGCAAACGAATCGACGAGCCGTTCCCGCGGAAGCTCTTAAAGACCATTCGGGGTGTCGGCTTCACACTGACGGAGCGAGAGTGATGCGCGCCGGGCCTCCAAGCGTACGTCTGCGACTGACGCTTTGGTGCGCGGGGGCGGTCGCGGTCATTCTGCTCATCTTTGCCATCGGCACATATCTCTTCACAAGGGAACGATTGTTCGCGCAGGTCTCGGCCGAGCTTCGCGGCGACGCCGCTGCGGTCCGGGAGTTGGTGGAACACGATCCTGGTGAACTCGGCGAGCTGGAAGAACACGGGGTTGTGGGGTTGTTCCGAGTGGAACTAAGGAACAAACGTTTTCCATGAAGCTGCCGCCTGGCGCCGCTCGAGACTCAAGGCGTTGAGTCCGGACCAGAGCCATGCCGAGCAGACAGTCTATGGCGAGGATGGACACCGGTACCGGATTCTGATCGATGGCGGTATTTCCGAAGGGTCTCAATTCCGGGTAGCCGTGGCGCGCGATGAAGAAACCGTCCGCCATGCGATTGCGAGTCTGGCCTGGGTTATTGGAGCTGGTTTTCCCGCAGCGCTTCTTCTGGCCGTTCTCGGCGGGTACTTGCTGGCCGGCCGCTTGCTCGCTCCGGTTGGAGCGATGGCGCGAAAGGCCAATGAGATCACCGCGGAACGGCTGGCCGAGCGGTTGCCCGTCGAGAACGCCGATGATGAGTTTGGACGACTGGCAACCGCTTTCAACGATGTGCTCGCACGGCTGGAGAGTTCGTTCGAACGGTTGAAGCGATTCACCGCGGACGCGTCGCACGAACTGCGAACGCCACTGACGGCACTGCGGAGCGTGGGCGAGGTGGCGTTGCGCGATGAACACGACTCCGCGGCCTATCGCGAGACGATCGGAAGCATGTTGGAGGAGGCCGATCGGCTAGCGCGTCTGGTCGATAGTTTGCTCACCTTGACTCGCGCAGATGCTGGAAGGGCGGATCTTCGTCGCGAATCGGTGAATGTAGGCGAGCTTGCGCAAGAGACCGTCGAATTCCTGCGCGTGCTTTCGGAAGAAAGGTCGCAGAAGCTCTCGTTGCGAGTGGAGGGCGACGTGAAGGCGGTTGCCGATCGGACCACGCTACGCCAAGCCTTGGTCAACTTGCTGGACAACGCCATCAAGTACACGCCGCTTGGAGGGCACGTTAGCGTCGCCGTCTGCCGTTCCGTGGGGCACGAAGCGGTCATTGAAGTGAGTGACAGCGGGCCCGGCGTGGCCGCCGAAGAACAAAGACGCATCTTTGAACGCTTCTACCGGATCGACAAGGCACGTTCTCGCGAGGACGGCGGCGTGGGCCTGGGACTCGCCATCGTCCGATCCTGCATCGAGGCGAACGATGGACGGATCGAGGTGGATAGCTCGGTTGGCGAGGGGAGTACATTTCGAATTGTCCTGCCGAGCACTTAGAAGTCTGAGCCGAGACCACACTTGCCGGGGCGGTGCTTGCACCGGCAACGGGCTTTTTCTGAATGATTTTTCAGAAAGTATTCAGAGGCGACGCTCTTGGCGCATGCGTAGGATCCCTAGTGCGAAACGTTCGCGCAATGAGATGAGAGGAGACCTATCGTGAAACGGTTGTTGATGGCATTCGTTTATGGCAAAGAGTCATGTTCGCCCGGTTCCCGGACGCCCAGAGGCAATCGGCACCGGCGATTCGACACTGCCTGGCGTTTTCATTCGCCATTCATCATTCGACATTCGTCATTGCCGCCAAAGGTGTTCTTCGGTTGCGTTTTGATGTAGCTCTTGCGTTGTTCGGCGTATTCATCGGGCGGCATGTCGAGGGTGGCGAACGCGTCGGGGCCGGCGGCGATTTTGACGAGAAACGGAATGCACCACCCGCACCCCGTCCCGGCGTTGAGACATTCCGTCATCCGGCTGGCCTGCTCCGGCCTGACCCGCCGCGCGAAGTTCACCAGCTTCCGCATCGAAACGCCGTAGCAGTAGCAAATCTTGTCGTCAAACTCCATGACAATGAATCACACATTTAGTTCGCAGAACAGGCTCGATCCGTCGACCTCTTCGATCCGTCGCCGAATCCCCAATTCGCCAGCCAATGCTTCGAACTCATTTGCGCTAATCGTAGTCGCCCGAAACCCGTCCTTGCACACGATCACGCCGTCGCGGGTGGTCGTCCAGTCGATTTCGCCGACCAGCCCTTCCTTCGATTGCAGGCGAAACCATTCCAGGCGGTGTTCCCAGAAACGCTCCGCGTATGTGGACAGCAAAACCTTGCCGCCTCGCCGTGTCACGCGAATGCACTCCGAAACCAGTCGCTGCCGGTCGATCTTGAATGCGGATAAACCGTTTTGAACGCATAACACCGCGTCAAACACGCCACCGTCGAAGGCCAACACTCCGGCGTCCATACGAACTAAGCGGCAATTGCTGTATCCCACAAGCAATTCGCAGGCCAGTGCCAGACTCTGAGCCGAGGTGTCAATGCCGACCAGGAAGCCGACTTTCGGAGCGAGCCGTTCGAGAATCCGCCCATAGCCGCAGCCTAGTTCGAGCACACGGTCGCCGGGCCGCAGGCGGCTCGCGACATGCTCGATCTCGGCATCGAGGTATCGCCGCACGCGTGGCGGGGCCAGCTCGTAGCATCGTCGCAGCCGCGCCCCGGACAGCTTCTCGACGTAATACCCTTCGGATCCGCCTGCTCCCATTCCTGATTCCCGCCGCAACCGAAGCCGCCGCGTGCCGGCAACTCAGAGAGGTTGCCGAGGGACACGATTTGTTCGAGTCATTCGATCTTCGCTCCCGGCGCGCCGGGATCTCCGCTACGCTTCGACATTCGATATTCGGACTGGCGCGATCACGATAACTTGTTCGCGATCCACGCACCAGCCGAGCGCAGCGCGTTCGCCAGCCCGCCTGGGTTGCTACCTCCGCCTTGGGCCATGTCCGGTCGGCCGCCGCCTTTGCCGCCCACCAGCGGGCAGATTTCCTTGATTAGGTCGCCGGCTTTGATGCCGCGCTCGACGACGGCCTTGCTCATCCCCGCGATGAGTGTCACCTTGTTGTCAGCAACGCATCCCAACAGCACGGCTGACGCTGGCACCTTGTTGCGCACCCAGTCGATCGCCCCGCGCAGCGCGTCGGATGTCGCGGATGGAACTCTGCCGACCACCACCGTCACTCCGCCGATGGTTTGAGCGTTCTTCAAGAGCGCCGCCACCGCGTCCATTGCGGCCTCGCCGGAGGCCGCCGCGGATTCCTTGGCCTGCTCCTTTATCGCCTGCTGCACGTTGGCGAGAATCGTCTGAATTTCTCGGCGCACACGGAGGGGAATCAGGGCTCCGGTCAGGCGCTTTTGGAAGTCCGCAACTCTTGCAGTGTTCAGTCCATCCGCTCCCTCCCGGTCGCGGCTCTGATTGCGCGCCGCCGCCGGAACGCCGTGCAGTGCGTTTACCTCCGCCAGCAACTCTCGCCCCAGCGATTCGGCTTCCTTCGCTTTGTCGCCGGATATGCCGATGACCCGCCGCACTCCCTTGGCCACGCCTTCCTCGTGAGTCAGCACAAACGCTTCGATTTCGCGCGTGTTTGCAACATGCGTGCCGCCGCAAAACTCCACGGGGTTCTTCATCCACTTTGGGTTCCTCGGATCGCGGAGCATTTCTTCGATCGGAGCGCCGACGGAAACTACCCGTACCCTGTCGGGGTATTTCTCGCCGAACACGGCCCGAAGGGTATTGATCTCGCGGGCCTTTTTCTGATCGACATAATCCTGTTCGCGGATCGCGGCATAAACGGGCAGCGCCTCCTTGATTCGATCGTTGCAGAGTTTCTCAATGCGCGCGAGTTCGTCGTCGGTCAGCGGCTTGTTGTGCGAAAAGTCAAACCGCGTCTTCTCCGGATCGACCAGCGAACCCTTCTGATCCACCTTCCCCCCGCCCCCGATCTCCAACACCTCGCGCAGCGCCCAGTTTAAGATGTGCGTGGAGGTGTGATTTTGCATGGTCGGTCGACGATGTTCCGTATTAACAATTGCTCGTACTGGCTCGCTCCGACCACGCTCAATTCGAATATGATGCTCCTGCATATCTCTAACCTTCGCTGCGAGTTCGGGAGGGAGTTCAGATACGGGGACATCCTGGCAATAATCAGACCTACTTGGTCTGGGTTCATTCAATGCGGATTCGCTAAACTGGTGTATTTCACCTTCGATGCAGCACCCGATGAGTGCCACGACTCCATCAATTTCGCGCGTTTCGTCTACTTTGAACTCGCCCGATGGAGAAATAATGAGTCCATCGTCTCCGACTTGTCCTCCTTTTTCAGCATAGAAAGGAGTTTTGTCGAGGACGAGCACGCCTTGCTGTCCAGCATAGATCGGAGACCCGTGTGACGACGAGGCTCCCTGTGTTAGGACAGTCCTCAGGATGCGGGCTTCGGACTCCAAAGTATCGTACCCGACGAATAATGGTTTCTGTTCATCTTGCGTCCAAGGCGTGCCAGTCATGACAAGCGGCAAGACCCTGCTGACTTGTCCTCGCGATTTTTCGCGCGCCTCCTCCATTAAGCGTTCATACTCCTTGATATCTACAGTCATTCCACGTTCTTGAGCCATCAGTACAGTCAGGTCAATCGGAAACCCATAGGTGTCATGCAATACAAAAGCCACGCCTCCAGGTATAACCTCCGAAGGAATTGATGATTCGGCTAGTTCACCAGGTGCCCCAAGGTCGTAGGCTATCTCCTTGGCTTCATCCTTTGCGAACTGCAATCGAAATTCAACCTCCTGATTAAAGAGCCTGATTCCTCGATCGAGCGTCTTGAGAAACGACGCCTCCTCCTCGCGAATCAGTTCGCCGACGTGTTCGATGTTCTTGCCTCGGTGCGCGGTGCGGAGTTCAGGGAACGCGTCGGCCATGTGCTCGACGAGCGGGGCGACGAGGTCGCACAGGAACGGCTCGTGCATGTTCATGTACTGCCGCCCATAGCGGACCGCCCGCCGCAGAATCCGGCGCAGCACGTACCCCCGACCCTCATTGCTCGGAATCGCCCCGTCGGTCAGTGCGAACGTCAGACACCGCACGTGATCGGCGATGACGCGATAGGAAACGTCGATCATGGCTTGATCCATGGATTTGGCGATTTGGTGATTTGGCGATTTGGTGATTCCTTCGTGTCTCTGTGCCTCCGTGCCTTTTGCACCGGCCAACACCGCTCCATGACTGTCGCGGTACTGATTATCCGCTCGCTCCCGCTCGCGGCTCTGATTTCGATCTTCGCCATTCGCCATTCGCAATTCGCCGCGTTCCGACGGTGACGGCGGCAGCGTCCCCTGATACGCCGGCGCTCCCGTCCGCTTGCGTATCGCGTCAAACAGCGGCGCAAACACGTCAGTGTTGTAGTTACTCACCCTCCCTAACCCCCCCTTGCCAGGGGGGGGGCTAGCGGGGGTCGTGCCCTTGGTAGGGATGGAGCGGACGGGGGCCATTCCCTGCAACACCGCGCACAACCGCTCGAACCCCATCCCCGTATCCACGTGCTTGGCCGGCAGCGGCGTAAGCTTCCCGCCGCTGTCGCGGTTGAACTGGATGAATACCAGGTTCCATATCTCCATCACCCGCGCGTCGCCCTTGTTGACGAGGTGCCCGCCGGACTTATCCGGCGTCAGGTCGATGTGGATTTCGCTGCACGGCCCGCAGGGACCGGTCTCGCCCATCTCCCAGAAATTGTCCTTCATGTTTCCAGGATGAATGTGCGTCGGGTCGATGTCGGTGACGGAAGCCCACAGGTCGCGGGCCTCGTAGTCCGGTTCAAGCTCCCAGCCGTCCGATTTGGCGATTTGGTGATTTGGCGATTTGGTGATTTGCTGATCGCTTCGACTAGGGTCGCCGACTTCCTCCGTCGCACTTTGAACTTTGAACTTTGAACTTTGAACTTCGTCGTTCTTCGTGCCTTCGTGTCTCTGCGCCTCCGTACCTCGGCGCAGTCCCCCAAAGTACGTCGCGTGCAGGCGGCTCTTGTCGATCCTCCATACCTTGGTCAGCAGCTCCCACGCCCACTCGATCGCTTCCTTCTTGAAGTAGTCTCCGAACGACCAGTTGCCCAGCATCTCGAAAAATGTGTGGTGATAGGTGTCCTGCCCCACGTCGTCGAGGTCGTTGTGCTTGCCGCCCGCGCGGATGCACTTCTGGGTGTTGGCCGCCCGGCGGAGGCGTCCGAATTCCGACTTAGCATCAACCGTGCCCAAGAAAATCGGCTTGAACTGGTTCATCCCCGCGTTGGTGAACATCAACGTGGGGTCGTCGAACGGCACCACGGGCGAAGACGGCACGATCGTGTGCCCCTTGCCGCGGAAGAAATCGTGGAACTCCTGTCGAATCTGCTTCGAATTCATTTCACAAAACCCAATGAAACGTCCAAAAGTCAAAACCTTAGGACGCCCAAGCGTCCGACCGGCGTTACGTTGAATTCAAAGCCGATCCCAGAACCCCATCCCCCTACCCTCTCCCTTCCGGGGAGAGGGGGTTCCCGCCCACGTTCCTACAAAAAACGCGGCGCGGACCGGGCCGAATCAGGTACTGTATCCGCAGCCCGGCCTTCGGCCAAACCCGTTCCCCACTCCGACTTGACAAGTGTGCGAACCCAGCTTAGCGTCCTCTCCGTTTTGGAGCCTCTATCAGAACCCCAAGCGGCAGCGCGGGGTTACGCCAACAGTGCCGAAGAGTAACGTATCGGTCGCTTGCGCTCGCGGTTCTGTTAGATGTTTTTACCGTCCGATTTGAAGGAAGGATTAGCCATGCGACGTCATTCGCTCACTACGTGCACTTGCCTTGCGGTTCTCATCGACGTCGGCTTGTCGGCCTCGACAGGCTGCCAAAGTTCCAAACCGGCCAAGAAAGAGCGGCCAGCGCCGTCCAAATCGGCCTCTCCGGCCAAGCCTGCCAAGGCCGATTCGCCGACTAAATCCGCGACCTCTGCAAAGCGTCAGACGATTACAGCCGCTAACAACCCCACTACGCTAGGGGGGCGCGGCGCCCCTGACCTTGATGACAAGGATCGCCCGGCAGCCTGGATTTATATCGACGGACACGCCGGAAAGTTCAAGGAAGAGGGTGGGCATCCCTTGCTGCAATGGTTCACAGATGGAACTGTCTCGACCGCGCCTACCTTCCGCGTCGAGACCTATGAACCGTTGCTGGGGACACCGAAAGACTTCAAGGCCGTCTTGCGTGCCGCCGAAGCCGCTGACGGATCGAACATCGTTTATGGCATTGCGGCTTACGATGGCACTTTTGAGGTCGGCAGGGAATACTCGCTGCTCAACCCCGGCGAGAGCTTCGTTGTTCGCAACGGTCAGACGGGTGACACGGTCAAGGAAATCCCTCCGCTAGCGCCGGGGGTTTATGCCCTCGCCGCCGGAGTCAAAAACATCGCCACCGGCAAGGAAGCCCTTGCCGTCACCTACTTCACCGTTGCCGACAAATAGGGCCAATATCGCGACTGATTGGTTTGGGGAATACGCTGGGAACTGACTGTTGCTCTACGCAGCCGCGGCGCGAGCGCCAAGCGGGCCAACGTAGTTTTCCATGTCCAGGGCGCGCTGCTCGCCGAAACGCACGAGGCGGGCGCTGTTGAAGATTACCACGGCCGTCGCGAAGGTATGGGCAACAGCAGCAATGATCGGCGTCAGTGGGCCCCAGATGGCGAGGGTCATCATCACCACGATGAAGGCCACGCCGAAAATAATGTTCTGCCAAACGACGCCGGTCGCACCGCGCGAAAGCCGAATCAAGAAAGGCAAACGCGACAGGTCGTTGTTCATCAGGGCGATCGATGCTGAATTGATCGCCACGTCGCTGCCCGCAGCCCCCATCGCGATGCCCAAGTCGCTGGCCGCCAGCATCGGAGCGTCGTTGACTCCGTCGCCGATGACGGCCACCTTATGCCCGCGCTTCCGGAGATCGTCCACGAGGCGCAGCTTCTCCTCCGGGAGGACCTCGGCCTGGACCTCAGTGCAGCCCATCTCAGCGCCGACGCGGCGGGCGACGGACCACTTGTCGCCGGTGACCATGGATATATTGCGGACATTGAGCTTGCGTAGTTCGTCGATCGCCGCCCGGGCTTCGGAGCGCGTGCGGTCCTCCAGACCAATCCAACCCAAGCATCGCCCGCCACCGGCGACGTAAAGCAGGCTGAGCCCCTCGGGCTCCGTGAAATCCGGGTTCTTGGTGATGGACATATCCACGCCCTGCTCAGCCAGCCAGTTGGCCCGGCCGACCAGAATCTTGTCGCCGTCCACGCTCGCGGAGACGCCCCGCCCGGCCGTCTCGTGAAAACTCGAGGGATGGGCGAGGTTGAGTTTCGCCTTGCGTGCGACGGCCACGAGGGCGATCGCCGCGGGGTGCTTGCTCATTTGCTCCGCCGAGGCAGCCGCCCAGAGCACATCGGCGCCATCGACGCCCGGCGCGGGCTTTAATTGGGTGACCGAAAGCTCGCCGGTCGTCAGCGTCCCAGTCTTATCGAACACCACGGCCGTAAGCGACCGGGCGAACTCAAGCTGCACGACGTTTTTGATGAGGATGCCAAGC
>Ga0209777_10006394_pt1 | contig 13267 bp, 7 predicted proteins | sample FrelakmetHBP12HB_FD_187147 | JGI IMG/M metagenome (GOLD analysis project Ga0209777, IMG submission 187147) | Freshwater lake sediment microbial communities from the University of Notre Dame, USA, for methane emissions studies -HBP12 HB (SPAdes)... | ecosystem: Environmental > Aquatic >...
TCCGATATCTCCCTCGATATCGGAGCCCCATGAATGATTTGAGCTTCTTCTAAAGTTGACTTCATAGTAAGCGTGAACTCTTTCATAGAGAGCTTCATTCCTTTTATCAATGCACTTCTTCCTGTTCATAGCACTACGGAAGCCGTTTGTGTGTCCCAGTGTGTGGGTTCGGGTGGCGACTCTTGTCCATCCATACTAACTCTACATGTCGTTAAGAATACTTTCAAATATCCCGCTCACATATGGTAATCCTTTGGCAACAGGCCTCAAAATTTTGGCAAGCATCTCCTTCTTCTTGTTCCATTCAATACTTTCTCGAACGTGAGAACTCTTTACATACCAACAAATTTTCTCCAAGAATAGGAGGAGGGAATATTTATCGGGAAAACTTCCAAGCTGAAATGAAATGCATTCATCCCTGCTGGTAAATGATTCAATAGCGTCTGGTCTTTTGTCAAGATAAAATAACATGGGGAATTTGTTCCCATGCAATTGAAGTTCGTCTATAATTATTTGGTTCTCTTCACCCCCATACAAATAAACAAGAAGTGTCTTTTCCCCAACTGCTTTTGCAAGGCGAATGAACTCTGAGTCTATAATGCTCTGTGCCTCATTTTCTAGGGGAGAGGGCAAGATTATCAGATAGTTTAGATATCCGTCAGGTATGTTTTGCAAATCCTTGGAGATATGTCCCATGTTTTGCTCCAGTGTTCGTTTAGAATGTCATCCGTCTACATGTGGACTACAAGTATTCCCCCATCTTATTTGTTGGGTTCAAACTTCCAAACCGTTACGAAATCCATGTCGCACTATTGTAGTGGGCTGCAAAGAACTGCTTGAAATTGTGATGCAAGGTATTCAATTCAATAGAGAGAGTCAAATATGAATTGAACTGTACCTCTGATTCCGGAAGTGTAAACGTTACGGTGCGACTTATTCTAAGTCATGACTCATTCGCGGAATGCCAAAGTCAGGAGAGTCGAGACATCTTCCAACTATTGACCAGTCCCTGCAGAGCGTTTGCTGCATTTGGCCACAAATGGAACTTGTGGGAAATAAACTGAGATATCTTCATAGCAACGATGTCGCGTCTTCGGTAAATGGCGACTGCGTCAAGTGTTGCGAATACCATCATATCCCTGACTAGTGGAGGAAGGACTTCAGTCCAGAGAGCATAAATGAATTCGCCTGCGACGACAACTGCCGCGTCTTCCCCGCATCGGAGACCCGATAAATTGAACAATGCGGATGTTATTGGATAATCCGGTTTCCAAGAAGCTTTTTGGGCCGCCGCGACCAAAGTGGCAGCATTCATCGAGACGTGATGGACATTCAATGAAAGTAGTGAGATTGTATGATCGACAAATTGTTCATCATTGATGATGCCCTTAATCAATGCATCCCTCAAGAGGCAATGAGTCCAGATTCCTTGCACACCGTATTCCACTTCTGCCAAACCACGAAATCTTCCATCCTCCGTGTACAGCACCATCTGGTATTCTTTTGCCAGCAGCATGGAATCAAACATAGCCTTGTCGAAAATCTCCTCTAATTCCCCTCTCTCAGTTCTTTTTAGTGACAACGTCAAATTGACTGGTTTCAGGCAACAGTTCTTTCGTAGCCATTGAATCAGAGTCGCAAGGGCGTCCAGACGTTTTTGCTTATCCTCTGCTGAGGTCTCGTGTTTATAGATCTCACCCCCCTCTCTAAAAATTGTAAAACTTGGCTGCTTGCCACCGATTGACCCCTCAGCGAGCATGATATTCAGCTCGTCAAGAGTGCTCTGCGCTATCACAAAAGGACCATACCTCTCATTCAGCCAATCCTTTACTCCCAGCAATTCCATGATGATGATCGACGTTGGTTCAACGACAACACCCCTACATATGGAAAGATCCTTAATACCCTTCACATACTCTTCCTGAGAGCCCGTCGAGCTATAGATCCCTACCTCCTTTTGGGAGGCTAGATAGAGCGTTGTTGCAAACACATCCTTACCATACAGTTTTGCCAGGCTTCCAATTGTCAGCTTACCCTGTTTGTAATAATTCTCCAGAGTTTCCTGTTGACTATCGTCTGGCAATGCTGAGAGCATTTGTTTACGAAGTTGTACACCGTCGACATCACCTTTTTCATCAGTAGGGGTAGAGATCCGGAAGAAATCTCGACGACCGGGAAATCTCTTCGAGTGGGTATCCATCGTTTCAACAAGTGCATGGGCAAACTTGCTCTTTAGGGATGTTATGGTCCACAGACTAGGCTGAATCAGGTTCTTCTCCAAGTCTACCCTGTCACCCACTTTCTTGCCTAAAAGCTCCTTTGCTATTGGGCTTTCCAGATTAACTTCCCTCTTAGAGGAATCTGCGTCAACCCTGTCCTCAATGATATAGAAATAATTTTCCTTACTACTATTTTCCAAAAGGACGACTGTGTCTACGACGACCGCAGTTGGATCTTCTAGAATCCCAATCCGCTCACCACGACCAAGTATGATGCCGACATATCCCATGTCAATCTCAGGGTCATTACTGTGTTTTCTTCTGGCTTCATATAGTATCTTAATCGCAGTTTCAGAGTCACCTTTGGCTGAAAGGAGGCTTGCATAATGTAAAATGTCTTTTGACCTTAGCTTCTCGGGTTGCTTTATCTTCGCCAGTTCATCATTCAATGCGTGCTTGTTGCCGTCTCTCAGAAAAATACTTGCTAATCTTAAACGAGCATGGTCATCGTCCATTCTTAGAGATAGATACTCCTGGAGGATCTCGATTGCCGCCACGAGATCTCCTGTTGATTCGAGGATAGAGGCTGCAATCTCTGTCGCATATTGGACTTCGGGATGGTGGGCCCGCAATCGTTTGCAATAATCAAGTGCGAGGTCCCATTGATCTGCCTCGTAGTATGATTCTATCAAACGCCCCGTGATGCCATCATTACGTTCTGGGATCGCAATCCGAGCATAAATTTGCGCTGCTTCAGCATAAAGTTTAAGCGCATAAAGTTCGTCAGCTAGCTTCCATTCGTTAAAGAAATCAATATCCTTGCCCACCAACGATTGTGCCGTCACGGCAGCCTGTTGAGCCACTTCTAGTTGACCGAAAGTTCTTTCGACCCTAGCCTGAAAAAGAAATGGGACGAATGACAGCGGCATCATTTTTTTCATTTTGTCGACAACTCCCAGAGCGGACGGTTTGTCGAGTAGCTCTAGGTAGCATTCGGCTTGAATCATCAGACCATTCATCTTGATTCCATCGTCTCCGGCCCATTTCTCACAATCTTGCAGAATCTTTATTGCTTCTTGCCGATTCTTGGCTTGCCGGTATGTGTCAGCCAAAAGTATTTTGGCTACATTGGTATTTTCTGCTTCGGCGAATGGCTTAAGCAATCTGATTGATTCATCATACTTGTCCTCATCATTTGAAAGAATTGCCCGCTGCTTCGCTGCTTCAAAGTCCCCAGATTCCCATTCAATCGCCTGATCTAGATCTCTCTTGGCATTATCATTCTGACCGAGAATCCGATAGCCGATACCCCTATCTATCAAGGCCCGAGTACGAATCGGCACTACTTCCGACTCCGAAAGGCGAGAGAGAGCTTCGGAAAACAAGGAAACAGAAGCCTCTATACGCGATCGGACTTCTGGTATGAGGGTGTTTGAACCCACTTGTCTTGCATCGTCCATCGTATTCTTGAGCGTGAGAGCTCCAAGTTGGACCAAAAGGTCAATTCGGCGCTCTTTGTTGTTCGTGAGGGCCAATTCCATATACCTCTCTGCCTCACGCAGGGAATTCCCACGCTGCAGCGCCACTGCCCGAGCCCAGTTGATTGCTGACGTATCAAGAAGACTCTTGGGTATGGTTTCCACCAGTTTGTCGAGATCAGAGAGGCTTGCTGCGTATTGGATCTTCAGTGTCCAAGCATCCTGATTGAGGGGATTCTTATGCAGCACCCCTTCAATACATCTTTGCGCTGCATCATTCTCCCCCAGCATGAAATATCCAAGTGCAGCATCAACAAGCCCTTTCTCATCCTCCTTGTTGAACTGCAAAGCTTGAACGAAAAAAGACCCAGCCTCCTTGATCTTCGATTGCCCGAGGAAGCAAAATCCTTTATCTGCCAGGAGATTGAACTTGGTCTTGTCAGAAATCATGTCCCATTTTTTCTTCATCAAGTCTTCGATGAACTCAAGACATATCTTGGGCTTATTGGCCTCGATGAGTTTCCTTATGTGGGTCAGCTCAGCCTCTAATTCAGAGCCGGCGATTATCTTTATGTCCTGCTTGATGTCTTTGAGTCCCTCAAAGTACATGCTACTGATTTCTTGTTTCAGACCAATCTCGGATCTCCTCACTTGGTCCGTAACTTCAGCCATTACTTCTCGGGGAATCTTACTCGAAGCCATAGTTGATCCGTAAAGATCTGGGTAATGCTTTTGAAGGAGTTGTGGATAGTTAGTAAGTTCCGTCCCAATGTCCTCCCAAGACCAAACATGAACTGAAAAAAGTCCCTTGACAGAGTGCGCCTCTGTTATTACTCTTGCTGCCTCTTGAACTTTCCCATCTCTGAGCCCAGTAGTAGCCATTATGAACTCACTTAGATGCGGCTTAAACGACTTCGCCTTACCGACCTCCTTTCTAAGTTCAACTACTGTCAACTCTGAATCAGCAAGCCCATCCTTTTGCTTGCACTGGACTCCTATGTAACCTTTTGTTTTTCTAGACTGCCCAAACACATCAACCCCAGCCTGCGGCTGTCCCTGTCTTCCGTTCTCCTGCGCGTTTGAGTCATCCCAAATTTGACTCCATAGATCGCGGCAGATTCTCTGGAATTCCTGCCAGTCCTTCGGTGGTGGAGGCGTTATCCCTGAAAGCGTAGGCATATGCATTGATTCCTTCTGCTGGGTTATGAATTGCAGGCCATTCTCTCCTGCGGCGTCTACCTGTTTGTAATTTATCTAAATCTGTTTGTAGAGTCAAACTCTTTCCCGAAGAACGTGCAAATCACATCAAAAGAAAGAAAGGCCTGCGATCCTATTTTCGCCATTCACCTCCCAGAAACGGCGTGCTCTCATCTGCGATCCTGAACGTGGCAAACCGGAGCCCCAGAAATTCTCCCCTTAATTTGCACGGATTCACTGAAATTATTGTACATCCCAGTGCCTTTTTTGAAGAATGATTTTTATTCTGTCAGTGGTGTGGGATCCTCAAAGTGTCCGCAGTGTCCGAGGTGTCCACCTGTTTTTCAACTTCTCTCCTATATTACTATTATTACTATTCCTATATCTATTTTCTTATTCTTTTTATAAAAATATATGGACAGTAAAGACACTTAGGACACTTCGGCCAATACGATAGTGCTTTCATCGGTTTTAGTGTCCACTTCCGATTGGTGGTAATGGACAGGGTGGACATTATTTCGACTGCTACCAGCTACGGAGTTGCGTGGTTGCTGTTTGGCTTGTGGATGCGGTCAATTCAGAGGGATTTTGATCCTGTGGACCGTGTTGTGCAGCTCACTTGCCGCCAGGTGAGAGTATATCTCGGTCACTTTGACGCTTGAATGACCCAGCAGCTTCTGAACCTCGTAGATGTTGACGCCGTCCTGGACGAGCCAGCTTGCGAAGGTATGACGAAGGCTGTGGAAGTGGAGCTTGCATTCTTTCCCGAGGGTTTGGGCAACATACCACTTTAGCATCTTGCTTGGATGGTCATCATTGATTCTTCTGCCCCGCTTGACAAAAATATATTCCTCATTCTGTAATCGTTCCCTCTTCCGGCACAAAAGAGCATAGACTGCATCATTCATGGGAATAACTCTCCTCTTTCCCTGCTTGGTCTTGAAGGTCGGACTACTCTGAATAAAGATCAGCTTTTTGTTCAGGTCAATATCCTTCCAGCGCAAATTGATGATTTCTCCTCGTCTCATGCCCGTCAAAGTGGCAAAGATGATAATTTCTTTGAGCCATTCTTCTGTAATTGCCCTCAGGAGCTTCTGAAAATCTCCCTTGGTGAAGAATAAGGGAATAGCATCGGGGACTTGTACAAACCGTACTCCTGCAAAAGGGTTTTGATCTATGAGCTTCCATCTCAATGCCGTGTACATCGCTGCCTTTAGCGCTTGAAGATCTCTGTTGATGGTTGTAGGAGCCATCTTATCATTCATCCGACTCACTTTGAGTAGGTTGCTTCTGCGTAGGGTAGGAAATCAGCAATAAACTCGGAGAGAGTGCGAACCCTCTTCTTCTCCTTCAACAACTCCCCAAAGTGTGTCAAGGCTTTGGTCGCTTCCATTTTCAGCTTGCATCCAGTGGACTTCCACCTTTTCCTGCCGTTGACTGTGTACCCGACATAGTAGAAGCCATTGTCGCGCCTGAAGAGAAAAAGCTTTATAGGTTGGTCGGAAATATCGAGAGACGGCATTGCATCACCTCATGGTTAGCAAGACCGTTCACAGCAGGTAAGGAATTCAAGAAGTCCGCTTAGTGGTCACAACATTTTTCAGCGTTGCGAACGAGGCGCTCTCCCAGCTGAGCTACAGCCCCAAGAATATTTTCAATTGACAATTCTCGATTTACAATTGGCATCCTGCCTTTGCTTTACAATCCAACCTGCTTATCGCTTCCAGTCCCGCCTCCGGCGGGATCCTCGATTCGACATTGAACTTAACTTCATTTCACTCGTTAAATTCAGTCGAATCGGGACTGAGCTACAGCCCCAAATGTATTTTCAATTTTCGATTGCCAATTTCGAATTGCTCATTCAATGTACAAAAAAACGATGGAAAATAAAAATCCCCCGCCGGCAACTGCAAACAGGGGATCAAGCATAAGTCATACAACTACTAAGCGGCTTCTTGCAATGTGGAAACCTGCTCTGGTGTTGCCTCTTTTGTTTTTTCTTGCTCTTCTCAATCGGAGGTGTTCCCTGGCAGAACGACGACACTCGCTCGATTAGTTCGTGTTTGTTTATTGCCAGGACGCTGTCGAATTGATATGCTAATCGACCTGCAGTTAGGCCGTTTTTTTACGATGACTTTCTCTTGTGAGATGCCAACATCTAAACAAAGAACCCCGCTCGAATTGAACGGGGTTTCCATGCGTACAACGGAGAGCGTTTATTTTAGCAACAACATCTTTTTCACTTCCACGTACGTCCCCGCAGTCAGTCTGTAGGTGTAAATCCCGCTCGGTAGGTTGGCGGCGCTGAACTCGACGGATTTGTACCCCGCATCCTGAGTTCCGTTCACGAGTGTCGCGACTTCTCTTCCCAACATGTCATACATTGTCAGATGAACGTATGCTGCTTTCGGCAGGTCGTAGTTGATAACTGTCGACGGGTTGAAGGGATTGGGGTAATTTTGGTGAAGTGCAAACTCAGTCGGCAAAGGCTTTATAGCACCAACTCCCAGCACGCCGCTCACCGTGACAGCGATGGCATTCGAGTATGCAGTAGCACCGTTCAAATCGACAAGTCTCAGGCGATAGTTGTAATTTCCGTCCGTTACCTTCGTATCCGTCCATTGGTAATGGTGTTGCTGCAAGGTTGTTCCGGCGCCGGTGATCAAATTGCTCGCCGTGGCAAAGGTTCCGGAGTTTTGCGCCTTGCGCTCGACGTAAAAGCCCAGACTGTTGGTCTCGCTCACTGTTGTCCATTGCAGGTTGACATTATTGGCAACTGCGTTTGCAGTGAGCGAGGCAAGCTGGATGGGAAGCGCATCATTCGTCCCGAGCGCATATTGTCCAAGCGTGGTGACCCCGTCGAACGTCACGGTGGTTGCGGCCACGCTTGCAGCACCCGACACTGCGGTCGTCCATCCGCCGTCGCCCGTCGCTGGACGTGTATACAAAGTGTACAGGGATGGATTTCCCGAACCGTTGTTCGTAAAGCTCGGGGGAACAGTAAAACTGAGGTTAAGCGAGAACGAACCCGGATCGCCGTCGTAGGAATTCAAAACCCAATATCGGTCAGCCAAAAGCGTCGTTGACCCGCTTGGCATAGAGTCCGGAGGTGCGAGAATCTGCGTCGCAGTGAGGTTCACCGGATTGGTGAACGGGGTTGATGTTGTCAGGATGATCGTTCCGAGCGTATCGGTTCCGTTTGTCGCGGAAAAAACGCTCGCGCTCGATCCTCCGCCGACCGGCTCAGTCGCGGTCACCCATCCACTGGTGGAATTCATTGCAAAATTGTAGAGTGTTCCGGTGTCGCCACTCGCGCAGTCAAAGGTGGTTGTATCGGTTCCTTCGTTGAACTGCCAGTACTCAAGCAAACCGGATTGAGTGCCACTCAAGGTTCGATACATATTTTCACGTATCTCTTGCGGCGTTCGGGCGACATTCCAGATCCGCACCTCGTCGATTATCCCGTCAAAAACCTCGCCACCGTTACAGCTGGCACATGTTTGACCGATTTTGAAATTTGCTGAGTTCGGCACGTTATGCCCGCTCGGAGCATCACTCGCGACGACAGCACCGTCGAGGTAGATTTTTCGTGCCGTTCCGTCGAATGACGCGACCACATGATGCCAGACACCGGAAATATCACCGACGCTTGCGGTAATGTCATTGGCCCACCAATAGTTCATGAGCGCGTCGTCGGGAGAGCCGTTCAAGCGGAAAGCGTTGACTTGATTATCATTATCATTGCCGTAGTTCCCCCAGCCGACAATTCCTAAGGATCCCATGGAATTGGGTTTTATCCACGCTTCGATGGTATAACAACTGTTTCCAACCGGCACAGTGGGATTGACCGCTCCGACATAGTCATCGGTTCCGTTGAACAGCAGAGCCGACCCGGGAACCTGGTCGAAGGTTGAAGTTATTGTTTTTGCCCCTCCTGTTCGACGTGAATGACTCCCAAACGTGCGTTGGTTTCGCCCGTCGTTCGCGAAGAGGATCGTCGCCACGGAGAACAGAGCCAGCAGGGTAACACAAGATCTTGACATTTTGCACCTCTTATGTTATGGAAATTGCGAATCGCAGTTTGACTATTGCCCTCCAAATCTAGGTAAAATTCTTTCATGAGTCAAATTGCCAGACTCCTTTCGCTGGCGAGGCGACAACCCCAACCGCCGCCCGCCGGAACGAAGGCCTTTCCCTACCACATCAGGACAACTTTCCTGGTTTCGGTGAAGTCGCCAGCCCAGATGCAGTGGAAGTATATCCCGCTTCTTGTGTTCCGCTTACAAGCGTTGCGACTTCACGCCTGAGAACATCAGCGACCTTCAGGGTAACAGCACCCGCAACCGGTAATTGGTAACGAATCGTCGTAACCGGATTGAATGGGTAAGCTAGAACGGCCTGCGAGTGTGGGCCGTTTCTTTATAGCATGTAACAAAAAACCCCGCTCGGATTGAACGGGGTTTCGATGCCCGGAATTGAGAGGGTCTTACTTGACCAGCAACATCCTCTGTACGCTGACGTTCGAGCCGCTCTGGAGACGATAGAAGTACACGCCGCTCGTCGTTGCGTTTGCATTCCATGTTGCAACGTAGTATCCCGGCTGCATCATGCCCTTGACGAGCGTCGCAACTTCCTGTCCGATTGTGTTGTAAACCTTTAACGTCGTGAATCCTGCATCCTTGACGGCGAACTTGATGTCCGTCGTCGGGTTGAACGGGTTCGGATAGTTCTGCTGGAGGGTGAAGGCTTTCGGAGTGCCTGGCTCTTGCCGCACGCCGAGAACGGCCGCAGCAACATCGACCATGATGACATTCGAATATTCACCGCTGCCGTCCTTGTCGATCTCGTGCAAGCGATAGTAATACGTGCCTGCGCTTACCGTCTTATCGACGAATGAGTAGTTGTGCTGTGCGAGCGACGTCCCAGCGCCTGCAATGAGACCACTGACGACCGAGTACGATCCCGTCTTTGTAGCGCCGCGCTCAACGTAGTAGCCGAGCGTGTTCGTCTCGCTGACCGTTGACCACTGGAGCGTCACGCCTTCGGCATCTGTGCTCGCCGTGAACGATGCAAGCTCGACGGGCAAGGCTGCATCCCGGTTTGCCTGCAAACGCGGATAGTTTGTTCCCATCATTTCCCAGGTCGTGGTAAAGTCCCACCCAGAATCGGCGAACGTACTTTGCGTTTTCATTTGAGCTGTCGATTTTCCAGTTCCTGTGGCGCTCGACGTCATTCCGGATGTTGTCGTATCCCAAAAACAACTTGTGGCTGAAACCGATGCTTCTCCGGCAAATCCTCCCGATTGAGTTCCGATGCTCACTGTGCCGGTCGAATAACAGCGCGTGACTGTCGCATAATCGCCTCCTACAAATCCCCCAATCCTACCGTTCGATGTAGAAAGTGTGACGGTACATCGGGCGTAGCAATCACTCGTTGATCCTGCCTCAGTGTAACCTATAAAGCCCCCGACCTGATCATCGCCCGTTACCGTAGTTCCTGTCGCATAACAGTTGCTGATCGAAAGGTATGAGTTTTCGCCGATCAATCCTCCGACGAACGAGGATCCAGTGACTGTACCCCCAGATGCATAGCAGTTTTGGATAGTTCCAGTACCTCCCCAGCCAACGAGTGCGCCGGTTCCGGGTGAACCGTTAGAAATGTTTGCATTGACAATCCCCAAATTCTGTATGCTGCCACCATTTTGCACGAAGCCGAAAAGCCCCGAACCCTGCGCGAAACCAGTCAGAGAAAAGTTTTTGATGACATTGCCATTACCATCATAATGACCTTGAAAGATTTTGCCGCCGCCCTCGCTCCCAATCTGCGTCAAGGTCCCGCTCGCACAATCGATCGTATCGGTCTGTCGGAAATAAACTCCACCCTCGTAATTTCCCCCATTGACGTCGTTCGCTAATCTTTGGAGACCAGCAGTATTCGAAATCAAATACGGGTCACCCGAGGTACCTGACCCTCCACTATACAGAGGAACGCTGGATGCCACGAAGGGAACGCCACCGTTCAACGTTCCCGTGATCCCATTGCCGCTCGCGTCTGCAGTCGATGTACCGCTCGATTCATTAAAATGATACAGCAGAAGCGTATTGCCATCGGCCACGAACGGGGCGCAAGGCAAGGTAAATGATGCGCCGCTGTAGCGAACGACATTCGATATTCGGACTTCATCAATCAACCCTGAGTAAAAGAGATTGGAGGGGTTCGTCGGATGTTTTCCAATAAAGAGAATCACTTCCTGGCCATAGTCTAGGTCCGTAGATCCAGTTACGTCAGTGCCCTGCAAGCTTCCATCCACATACAGAGAAAGGGTGGTTCCCGATACAACGCAGGCAACGTGATGCCAATTGCCATCGACAATATGGGTGCCATAATCAACTTCTGACCAGCCTCCGAGATATGCGTTAGCCCTGAGGGTGCCTCCTGTGATGAGTTGTATTTCACATCCGTCATTATTTGTCGCGCCGCGGAGCCGGATAACGTCTTGGTCGCTGCTTGTGCTGTTTGGCTTAATCCACGCCTCTACCGTGACGGTGTTAGTATTCAACGCGGATGAAGAATCTGTGGTAATGTATCCGCTAGTCCCGTTGAAGCTGACGCAGTTGTTTTGGGACATCGCGCGGGGAGAGACCGAAGCGGCCATCAGCGCGAGTGTGAACAGGAGAATACTGGAAGATTTCATACGCACCCCTTTCTGAAATGACCCTGAATGGAATCAGCGATGCAAATAAACTAGTGGTAGAGTAAACAGAGAATTCGTCTCCTCTGAAAAACATAGACCTCGAGCATCGCACGCAGCGAATCCGGAGGCTTCACATGAGAACTCGTATTTTCCCCCGTAAGGAAGCTTCCCCTCTTCGTAGCACACTCCAAATTTCATAGTCTCAATTTACAGTATTTCGCAACAATCACCAAACCGAAGCAGGATGTGCCGGTTTCCGTTTTCCTTCAAAACGAATTGGAAACGGTATTCTATAGGTAACATGTGATAATAAATTTTTGAGACCCCGGAAGCCGATGATGCGATGGGATCCACTTTGCCATTTCGACAAGGTTCAGAACCCCATACATATTGGCGAAGTGGCAAAATGATTTTGCCATTTAGACATTTTGACATCAGTTTTGCCATTTGGCAATATGCCAAATTGATTTTGACATTGACAGCAGTCTATAAGGGTTTGGCAAAATGGCGAAATGACAAAATGGACTTTGACGTTTAGACATTTCGACAAGGATTTTGACAATTGGCAAAGTGTCGAAGTCTGCTGTTTCGGAGGAACAGGCGCAGACATTCTACATACGGTCGCTTCCTTTTCTTGGGATCCGCTAGGGATGTGCGTGGTCAATGATTTCCAAGATTCGTTGACGGATCAGGAACACGACGTAGCAGATCGAATCATGGCAGGATACAATGCAACGGAGATAGGAAAGCATCTGGGCATGACAAGACAGATGTTCCTTGACGCTCGGTCAAGGGTGCAAGGTAAAGCAATAGCGTATTTGCGATGAAGTGGGTAAGCGAGACGATCAGTTGTCGGGGTCGTCTTTTTTTTTATAAGACGCCGCTATGTGGGGAGGTGTATAATTTACCTCCCACCGCAGCATACAGTCTGGCTAAATCTTCAAGTGTAAAACCGCTCTCCGTAAAGAAACCCGTGCTCGGGAAATTTTGTTTGGATATATCTTCCAATTTGTCTGTGTAAGTAATCCATGTTGGCCCTGCGTCTAGACTACAAAACAACCGCTTGATGTACTTTTCTGCGTCATAACTTTCATCAGTTGTCCAATTCGAAATGATAATGTCGACTACTTGAAAATGTGATAGGAATCTTCTGTCTCCATAGCTCTGGAACGTTTGTTTCAACTCCTCAAATTTGGCAGGTCCGATAACTCCTCCGGGAGCAATTAAGGTGAGATAATCAACCACCAGGGATGCGAGACGTTCGTTGGGGGTGGAGAGGACTTTTTCAAGATAAGGAATTACATTGTGGTCTAGGTCATTATAAAACTCTTCAGGTAGAAAACCCATAGCAATGAATTTATTGTACATTTTGTGGTGTTGAAATTCATTGTCAATGCAAGTAGTTAGTCTTGAAAGTTCACGATTTGTTTCTTTGTTAAGCGAAATCCCCCCCCGTATTCTCTTATAACCGTTAAGCTGTGTGTCAATATGCAATAGTTCATGAGTGAATGAAGCAATCAGATGAGTGGTCGCACTAAATTCAATTATTACTTTATCTCCCTCGATATCGGAGCCCCATGAATGATTTGAGCTTCTTCTAAAGTTGACTTCATAGTAAGCGTGAACTCTTTCATAGAGAGCTTCATTCCTTTTATCAATGCACTTCTTCCTGTTCATAG
>Ga0209777_10006395_pt1 | contig 13266 bp, 18 predicted proteins | sample FrelakmetHBP12HB_FD_187147 | JGI IMG/M metagenome (GOLD analysis project Ga0209777, IMG submission 187147) | Freshwater lake sediment microbial communities from the University of Notre Dame, USA, for methane emissions studies -HBP12 HB (SPAdes)... | ecosystem: Environmental > Aquatic >...
AGATCAGATTCAAAGGACCTTAGGGTTGCTGCAAGGCCATCTGCTTGCTCAGCGAATTGTGAATGTTTTCCCGAGGGTAGACAGACAGGGTTAAGACATATAGCTAAACAAAAGTCCATTATGTGCAACATGGCCTAAAATGTCTTAAATCAGCCCTCTATAGTCCTTGGCGCCTCCTTGCCCGAGCCTTGCTCCGCCCCTGGCAGTGCTTCGGTTGCACCATTCTCTAGCCCGAGCTCGGCCGTGGACTCACGGGACTTCTCAGCCCGTTTAACCCGATACAGGGCTATTGAATCGTGTTCCAGCGACTCAATCTCAGGCATCAGGTTCTTGGCCCGCTTGATTACGGATTCCATCTCCGATAGGAGCCGAGCCAGTTTTCGCGTCGTGGTTGGCATTCGTCTCAGGGTCTTTCTCCGATATCCCATGATATCACCTCCTTACTAGCTTTCTTTCTAGCCACAGTTGTTTCCCAGGAGGTTTTTAACTTGTTTCAGCAGCTCTTCGCTATAGCGAGCGTACCAGAGACCTTGAGGTCTGGACCAGCGAAAGCCCAAAGACTTCAGCCCCTCGAGGACGGAGGCCTCCGGCTTGGCGGGGAACACGACCTCGATGCCGTTGCGCTCCTCATTGCGGCGAATCGTCACGTCGCTGACTTTGGCAGGCTCTGGAGTTATCGGCTGGGTACCCGGGTAATCCTTGTACGCCAGCATGGACTTGGCATAGGCATTGAACCTTATCTCGTACCATACGTTGACCTCTTCGCGCCCGTCGTAGGCATGCTGCTTCTCAGTGCCGAAGATCTCAGATTCAAGGTAGTTGCCATGCCCCATGGAGTAAACCTCCGTGTGCCACTCCCACTTCAGCTTTGCCAGTTCGGGATAGCTCTCGAGCACACGGCGGGCCAGGGCTTGCTTTTCAGCTTGCTTCGGCACTATGGCCAATAGCATGTTGGGCCCAATACCGTGATGGGCACAGAAGTAGTCTGTCATGGTGTCGGAGTCGTTGAAGTTTATCTCCAGATAGACCGCCATCATCCCTTCGGGGATCGCTACCTCATCAGGCTTGCACCACTTGGCTCTCCAGGCTGCTGCTTCCAGGTCGCGCTCATGTTGATTAGCTACAACGGTAGCCTGCCTGATTAGGACCTGCTCTTTGGTCTCGCGCTCATCTACCACCGGCATATGCTTGTTGCATATCTCCCTGGCCTTTTGAATGAAAGGCTTGGCAGTTTCGGTGGTCAGGGTCTGAAAGTCCGGTAGGCTATCGAGATAAGCGGCGAGTGCCGTCTTATATCCTTCCTCGTCCGTCAGGGGTTTATCAGGCCCATACGGGCTCCAGAGTATTGAGGTACTCTCTTTTTCTCCTATTACGCCATACAGCTGCCTGAAGTACCGGCGCAGGTTCAGAGGGCTCCTGAGCTCATTAGCAATGTGATCGGCATCTTCCTTCTTGGCCTGAATGCTGACCTGTTTGCCACCGATGGTTGTAGTGTATGTGTGTAGAGACATCTTTCTCACCTCCTTTCTATCTATGATTTTTGCCGTTATTTTCAAAAATAAGGGCATAGGGGACGAACTTAATTCTTCTCCATGTCCTGTAGGGTCGCCTTTTATGGCCAGCCCTTGTCTGACGCTTGACCTTTTTGAGACCGCACAATAGGTCAACCAGACCGATGATATCGATATTGCGCCCCATCAATTCCTGGGGATATGTCCTGATATATTCGCTGAGGTCTTCTTCCCTGATTTCCCAAACGGAGCCACCGTCCTTCTGAGGTGGGGCATCGGGGTTGTGGGCCTTGGCTTTCAAGGCGCCGCAGTCTATGCGGAGCTGCAACCACTTGTGGTCGACACCGAGCAGCTCGCAAGCGTCGCGCTTGGTATACCAACCATCACGGTCGCGGCGGGATAGCCCCAGCCGCTTCGCCCTCAGCACCACGGAGTTAACAGACCGGTGCATGAGCTTCGCCACCTTGCCCGGGCAGTCGCGCGACATTAGCTCCTCGAGGCGCGCATCCTCTTCCCGAGTCCAGTAGTGCCTGTCCTGGAACGATATCCCCATCTTCTGGACCTGAGCCTTAACGGAATAGAAGCTGATACCTAGACCATCGGCGATCGCCTGGGCTGATGCGGCGTCACCCTTGTAGTCGCGCCTGACGATGAGCCTTTCCTCGTCTGTCCAGCTATGGTTGTGGCTGTAATCTCGGTTGTAATGTTTTATCATATTGTCACCTGAGATAAGGCAGGGGCGGGTTTGAAACCCGCCCCTGAATCAGCTAGGCGCCGTACCGGTGTTACTCTATGTTACTACTGTCTCTGCCCCCTGTTCATTTCCCTCATTAGGGTCTTCATCGCCTGGCTCCTCTTCTTCTTTTGTCTCCCCTTCAATTATCGCCTTGGCTTCTTCTATTGCCTCGGCTTTAACCTCCGGTGGAGCCTGGTCAGGCCATGTTACCTGCATGGGCATGATGGCTACAAATGGGGCCTGGCTATAGCGAAACACCGCGGGAGCCGTGGGGGTAGTCACCTTTATGGTCAGCAGCCCCTGTTTCCCCTTGATGTACTCCATGAGGTAGTTTATGTGTATCGCTATTCTGCCGCCGCCGTCCAGTGTATGCACCGGGATAGTTGCCTCAACGTTGGCTGCTCCAGCCTCTGCTGAAAGCTTCATCTGTCCCTTATCCCAGAGCATGCGCACTGCTCCAGCTCCAACCCCAACCGCCTCTTTGGCAGAGACTGCGATGCTTCCCAGTGCCCTCTCCAAATCCGGAGCCATGAGTTGAACCTCGTGCTGCTCTGCCCCTGTTGGAATAAGCGCCTTGAAGTTAGGTGGCGTCCCCTGTATGGTTTTACACAGCAGCGTTACTATGCCGAACTGGGCTTTGAACAGTATGGGGCTTATTTCGACCTGCATCATCCCCTTGTTTATTGCCATGTCGACAACACTCTGTATAGAGCCATCAACAGGCCTGGGCGCTTTTTTCCAAAGGTGCTCCAGGATGTCGATCGCCTTGGCTGGTAGTATCACGGTCTTCAGCCCATCCACGGAAGGGAAGGCTACGGGCAACGTCTTGTATGCCATCCTGAAACCATCTCCTGCCGCGACCTCGAGCTCATCACCAAGGAACAGGCTGACTCCTGACAGAACCGGCCTCTCATCACCTTCGCTGCAGTAATCCAGCATCGCTACCAGATTGGGCACCAGCATGTCCGCAGATATCTCCTGCTTTATGACAGGTTTTATCTGCGGAATCATGGGGTAGTCTTTGGGATCGTCCGCCTCGAGGGTGGCACTCCCATCCGGCCACTTCAGAGATACGTTCTTTCCCAGCATCTCAATAGTGACCTCATCGCTGCCTGGCACGTATGCCAGCAGCTTTGAGACCTGCTTGAACGGCAGTAGGTATTGCCCTACCACCTCAGGCAGGTCTATCATGACACCCAGGTTCAGGTCGGTTGCGATTGCCTGCCCATCCTGCAGCAGTATGTTGTGCAAAATAGGCCAGGCTTGCTCTTTAACTACCGCAGTTCTAGTCTTGCGGCCGCGCCCTTTGCCAGTCTTAACCTCCGTGGCTACCATTCTCGCCCTCGGGGTGGTGAGACCTTCCAGGAGGTTCATGGAATTCCTGAGTTTAAGTACCTGTATTTGCATTCTTCAATCACCTCCTCTCTAGGTATAACTCCTTGGCTACGGCGCCTAACTGTACCATAACCTGCTTAGAACCAAGAGGGTTGAGCTTTTGCCGCCTCTTCTTTCTGGGTCTTCTTAGCGGTAGACGGTGAATATGTCGGTGCCGGCGGGGGCGGCGGTACAGGGGCTTGAGGGTTCTTGGGGCTTGTGCTCCACTTCATCTCTGCCAACTGCACCAACGCAGGCAGCTCGGCAGCGATGGACACGAGATCTCCTTCTACAGTGGAGAACACAGGGTCGCACTCAGGGCTCTGAATCCCTACGGACCCGTGGCCATCCTTAAGCAGGATGACTATTTTGATTTCTGACGCCATGGCTCACCTCCTCTCTTTTTCTTCTCTTTCAAAAGTCAAACCTCGGACATTTATCCTCAACATAACGGCAACGTTTACAGGCGTGGCCATAGTGGGTGTCAGCGTGCCGATATCCATATCCAGCGAGAGCTGCATCCAGGAGCACGTGCCATTGAGAATCCTGCGCACCACCTCGAGCACCAGGGCGCCCATGCACTGATTTATCGTGGGGCTTTGCTCATCCCGTGCCACAGCTTCAGCGCACGCGGGCGCCGGTGGCAGTTCCAACAGCAGCTCGGGACGCTGCTCTGTCGGCAGCGGCAGGCCATAACACACCTCTGTCTTTGTTTCGAATGTCTTTTTGATGTGCTCGCTGGGGCAGTTCCCAATTATCACCTGGCCGAAATTACGGCCATTACCTGCGTCTACCCACCAGCCGCGATAGAAGCTCATCGGTGGGTTGCATTTTGCAATTATCTTCTCTGCGATATCCCTGCGGGCCAATCCGTTGTCCACACAGCCGATGATGATCTCGGGCATTGTCTCCAGCATGGATATCGGATTAGTGAGGTAGGCTATGCGGCGGTAGTATTTTGTGCTCAGCCGTTGTGCCAGGGCCTCGCTTTTTAGCAGCCCCAGCTCGTTCTTGAAGAAATTCTGCCGCACCAGGTTGCGCTCCTCAACGTGGTCGTGGTCGACCAGCAGAATCACAACATCATCCTCGAGAAGCCGGCACAGGCCTTCGGCGACAAAACCACCGGTGCCACCACAACCCACCACACAGACCTTGAGGGGCTGGCGACTATACTGATCTATTAGATGGTTATTGAGCTTATACATCGCCGAATACCTCATTCAAGCTCAGCTTATCGTAATATCCATGTATGCCGATGCGCACCTTAACCTCGGGTATGAGCATGTCGAGATTACCCACCACGGCATAAATCTGGAACCCCAGCTCATCACGGTTGTCCACGCCGCTGAAGAAGGACCGCATCATGCCGTGGCTGTGCAGCTCCATCACGGTATCCGACACGCGCTCATACAGACAGGATGCCGCATCGCCCACCTGCTGCGGGTATATCAGGCGATAGCCATCCTGCCACGTCACCGCCAGATATTGCTCATGCAGGGCTTCGGCCATCATGTGCGATATGGCTGAGTGATAGATAGCCCAGGGGATTTTGCCCTGCTTCAACACCACCAGGGGGCGCACAGGCTGGAGGCCTCTTACCTGGGCCGCGCCCACGCAGACGGTGGCGTTGATAAAGCGGTTCTCAGCCCTGATGAACAAGCCGTTGGATCCAACGATATAGTCGAAGTACAGGCCAGGCTCACCCACCAGGCCTTTATCTGTGAAGTACCGGTATCCTACTTCGTTCATTTCTATTCTTCAGTATCAGATATCTCCCATTCTTCGCCCCGGGGGAGCTCGTTCACCAAGTCGAAAGCCTCGTTAGTTCCAGTGACCTTGCGATTGGTGAAGACATCCCGCAGAGTGCCAAACGGCTCGAGGTCATCAAGCGGGTACTTTTTCTTGCCGTCCAGCTCCGTCCACAGCTTCATCAGGTTATTACCGTATTTCTTGGAGCGGCTACCGTGGTCCGTAACGGCCGTGAAAAAGCTGATCATGAAGGACTTGGGGATATCCTCTATCTTCACCGGATATTTATTCGAGCCTGCACACGTAGTGCCATCACGATAGGTATTGAAAAATGGCGCGTGGTAGATAAGAGACTTCATGTTTTGGGGCCTTCTCTTGGCCGCATACACGCGCGGCGCTTGACCTGGCCGGCAGACGAAGATCAGCCCTGGCATGGGCAGTTGGAGCCGGCGCGCGGGCTTAAATGGCTCCGTCATCAGCGCTACAGGCCATACGTGGGGATCTTGCCAGAGTGCGACCTGGCCCGGGCCCCAGCAAAGCGTGTCGCGCGGCAGCAGCCCCGATATCAGGCTTGTCTCTCCTAACAGCGCCAGCGCAACATCCCGCGCAGATACTACGCGCTTGGAGATCACGCCGTCGCCGCAGAATAACGCCACAACCGTGGTGTCATAGAAGTCTAGCCTGACCTTCAATTGGTCCGGCGCCACCTCCAGCGACGGCGGCAAGCTCCATTGGAGCGCCTGGGGTTCTTGTGTCAGCGTCATCGTCACCTCCAATCATTTTCCCGGGGCAGCTCATGTTGTCGAACAGCACGTCCGTATCGATCCTTATGCCGCCCTCTTTACCTACGAGAACGGTGCGGTTAATGACCTCTAAGGCATCAGCCCGTAGTTTGGGGCTGAGGCTGGCTTTTTGCAGGCGTAAATGGTTCTCCCCCACCTTCTCAAACGTGAAGCCCATCGGCGCTGTCCAGACGCCGCCGATGCTTAAATGCTGCACCATGGCCGCCAGCCAGTCCACGTCTGACTTGCGGGGCGTAAACACCGGCTCGGGCTTGGCTTTAGCAGGCTTGGTAGTGCGCTTCTTCTTCCTTGACTCTATGAAGTCCAGCAGCTCCGCGAAATGAGCCGGCATATCCTGCTCGAGCCAATCGTAGAACTTCCCTACCTTTTCCTCTATGGCCTGCGCCTTAAGCCAACCCTTCGTAATATCCTCGACGTTTTCCCTTGTCCATTCCAGGTCGTCGCCGCCCTGCGCTACCGTTTCCTCGTCATTGTCGTGGAAGCAATCGCCGGTATCGAAGTTCAGGATGTCGCTCACTGCAGCGAGCGCCTCAAAGCGAGTGTCGCACAGCAAAATGTGCACATCATCATGGCTAATCCCGCCGGGCGGTACCCGGGCGAGATCTTCCCTGCGCACAAGCTGGCTGCATGCATCCGCCAGCGCCACCCGCTCTCCCTCCGGAGAGTCTACACTTCCATAAGGATCAGCCAGGATATACGCGGCGAGCATTAAGCCCTTGCGGAAATACTCCTCTGCTAACTCGTGGTACGAGTCCCAGTTGATAGCCAGCGTCACGACGGGAATTTGGTTGCAAAGGTCGTAATAGTCGTCGTTTAAGCCATCAATGAAACCGGGATATAGGGGAAAGTACCGCTGCTCAAATGCGTTGGCGAACAGCATCATTCTATTCGCTGCGCCCGCCTTGCTTCTCACCTCAGCCTCTATATCGGGAGTAAATTCCTTCACTATGCGCATGAACTCGGCATAGCTTTCGCTGGTCAGCAATAACTCCCGGAGGTCGCGGAGAGAGGGCGGGGCAGCACGCTTTATGAGCTTTTGGCTTAAGGTTGCAAGTGCTGTAGTTGCCACAGTAGCGTTACCGCCTTCTTAGTGTCCGCCGAGTATGCGTCGGCTGCCTTAGCTGCGTCCTGGATCTCCTTCATGTTTAAGCTCATGAGGTCTTCGTCAAGAGAGCCATCCGGCTTGGCGAAGCGCCAGGCCAGCTCGATGAGCTCGATACGTTGCTCTGGCAGCCGCTTTAGGGCTTCGATGTAGTTTCCCATAAATTAGCCTTTCGTCCCAACTCTACGCACGAACTCGTAGGATGTGTCCTCGCCCTTCTTCTGCTCCCTGGTCTCGGCATTGGCCAGCTCCGGGAAAAATCCCGTCATCATGCCTTTGACCTCTTCCACGGAGCGGTTCGGATCCGGGTCGGGGAACGTTCTGCCATCTACAATGAATTCACGAGCCATGATTCACCTCCTTTCTTTAATCCTGCTTACCACTGGCCCCCGCGAGGGCCAGGACGTAGGAGGGCTAAATATAACCTAGTGCTAATAGCCAGGATGGTTTCCCGTGTTCGCAAGTGCCGTCGGGTTCAACCCAGCACCCATCGAGTGATTCACATCTACTTTCGCTTTCCCACTCTTCCAGCGTGGCGATACTGGGCGGCTTGGGGATAGGGTAGGCGTCAGGGTGCTTGGCTAGATACTCAGCCAAATTGACACCATCCTTTAGTTTGCGAACCCTGTTAGCTCTGAAAGTGTACTGCGCCATTCCCTTCATTTCCTTTCTACACCTTAATCGCTTTGGGGAAATAGGACTTGAGACAGTCGGCGCAATACACGTCGTAGGGCTCATTCTTCGCCAACTCTCTCTTGCCTAAATAGATCAGGTATCCCTCTTTTGCTTCAGTCTCATGGATGTTCCCATTACACCCATTGCATATGACTTCATCATTGGGGACTGGGATAGCCGTGTGGCTGTCGGGAGTGATGACGCTAATGACTCTGTTCTGAAACATAGGGGCACCTGTGGCCACCTTCTTAGCATATACGAGCATGATTCACCTCCTTTCATTTGGCTTCATGGTCGAAGCAATAATCCTAAACGCATCGCTTATTGAGATTCCCATCCTGTCGTTTTTCGCATCGGCAATGGCGACGGCGGTAGCGAAGTCCGTGCCCCAGAACCAGTCAGTTGTGTAGTATCCTTTCGTTCCCTCTGCTGCTATCAGTGCCCTGAATTCGCCCTTGTCGTTGACTTGGTTCTCGAGCACGAAGAAAGCTATTCGCTCGTTTTGCATCACTCACCCCCTTCTAGTGGTGTCTTGAGACCTTACCGCCCTGGAGAACGATAGCCCCGGCATACTTCCACTGGCTCACATTCTGCCCGTGCCAGTTATGGGCATCTCGAACCGGTAGAGCGAGGTCATTCACATAGAACTCCCAGATGTACTGGGAGTCAGCCTTGTGATACGGCCACATCACGATCTCAGGCTCTTCAGCTGCGCATGCATAGGTTATGAGATTCTGAAGCTCAGCGGCTACCGCATGCCAGAATTCAGCATCCTTCTCGGGCAGGTCAGCAGCGGGTATGTCTTTGAGCATTTCCGAGGGAGCAACCACATGTACTTTGAGCATATTCACCTCCTTCCTGCTCAGATTAAAGGCAGAGGCACCTGGTAGCTTATGGCGGGAGCATGCTGCTTATGCCACCAGCGTCCGTTTCGGAAGACGCCTCTATAAACAAGCCGCCCACAGGCAGGGCAGGTTCCTTTGAACCGCTCCACCGGTGGGCAGTAGTATTGTCGCCTCAATTTATCCTCCAGCTAGGACGGTCTCGGCCTCTTTCAGAGTCTTGGCAAAGAAGATGATTTTACCCGCTCTCCAGACATTGAATGGCTGGAGTAGTCGGGCGGTAGACTCAATGCCCTTGACGATAGTTCTCTTGGTCTTCACGTTCACCTCCTTTCTATGGGTGATAAGAGCAGGGGCGTAGCGATGCTACGCCCCTGCGTGTCGGGAAGGGATAAAATGACAAAAAGAGGATACCTTCAAGGGGTGTCCTCTTTTTTAGCTTCGCTTATTCTGTTTTAGGCTAGATATTTGGAAACCGCTTTACTTGCACACTCGCTTACAATCTCAAGTATGGTACTCGGCAACGGTTTGCCATATCGTATAGACTTCCGTTTCTTACACTTTGACAAGGGGCGGAGTGCTTCGCTTATGTCTATATGCAAAGCTACTATACTCGAAGCTAGTCTAACCTTGACAAAGGGTTTGAAGGTAAGAGAGTCTATACCTAACCCTAATATCTCAAACATAGGCTGATTGTCAAAATAGATTGCCTGAGAGATAGAGTTAAAGTGTCCTCTAAGACGACCATGCTCGTTCAGCGAGTGCAAGCGTTTAGCTTCCAAAGCTCGTTCATACGCCCTTGCGCCAGCATCTTCCCTTCTCCAATCGCTTATGACTCTATCCATCGCTTGGTCGTAAGCGGTGTTTAGTCTCTCACGATAGACAACATCATGCCCGACACCATAGGAACGAGTGTAGATTATATTGCCCTCAGCATCTCGCAAGGTGTTACCATCTCTCGTAACGCAAGGCGTGTCCCTGAGTATGGGAAAGGTAACGAACTGCGGGACTCTCTCAAGGTAGTGTTCTACCTCAGGGCAACAGGGGTGTCCCAACAGGCACTTGTTCCCATAGGTGGAGAACAGAAGGGCAAGTTGCTTCTGACGCATAGGCGTAATCCATTTACGCTCTTGCATCGTCTTTCCCTTCCCGATGATTGCACAAAGCTAGAGTCAAGCGTAGCGTAAGACGCTTTAGGCTAAGACAGGCTCTCTCACTTCGGGCATAGCTTCGGCGGCATGGCGGGCGGCAATAGCCGCAACCATCTTCTCGTTCTGAGCTTCGGCAATAGGGCGACCAGTCTCGATGTATTTGGAGACAAGCCCCTTGTAGGCATCGGCGTTCTCGTTGGCAATCTTCTCGGCATAGTTCTGCAAATTGGCGACAAAGTTCTCACGCACTAGGCGTATAGCACCGCTAAGTTCCTTCGCCACGCCCAGGCGGGGTTTGCCCGACTCGGTGAACTTAACTTCGCCATCTTTGCCCACGACTAACCGCATAGGGCAACCCATAGCTTCCGCAGGGATAAAGGTCGCACCTTGCAAGTTAGTTGCCGTAAAGAAGGGCAACCATGTGGTATTTAAGCCGATACTCCACAACTTGCGCTCAGAAGTTGCCGACTTCGGTAATGGTCGCACAAGGGTTGCGATATAGCTCGGTACTAGCATAGTGTCAACACCTCTTTCAAAGTTATTCACTACGCTTGCACTCTAGCCTTGTGCAATCATCGCTTTCAATATGACTTCGATTGCTACTCAAGCTCTTTCGGGTTGCACCTATTCAAGCTCTTTCGCTTACCCTATCCTGCAACGGATAGACTCAAAGTGTTTTTTGTGTGCGCCTGGTTCGCTTTAGGTTCGCTAGTCTCGGTTCAACCTATCACCTACCTTTATATTGGCCTTCGATGGTTCAAGGTTACTCGAAGCTATCTCCATCGTCAAGAGATTGGGCAATCTATCTAAGACATAGCTATGTTTTAGAGCAAAATGGCATTTTTGATTTTTGAAGCTAATTGAACGTCATTGAACCTAATTGAACCTAGATTAAAGCATTAGACACAGAGAGAGCAGTAGCACAGCACAGTCAGGCTCACTCTTTCCTATTCACTCTCCGCTAGGAAAGCAGAGGTAGGCAGGGAGCTGTTGTGCTCTCTCTCCCTACTGATGCAGAAAACTCATAGGATAATCTGTCATTAAAGAGGAAAATGGCATTTCGATTTTTGAAGCTACCGAGTGGATTTTAGGCAGCCAGGGGGCTATTCTGGCTCACACAGGCTCATGTTTTCCTATTCGCTCTCCACTAGGAAAGCATAGCGGGCGCACTACCACAGCACAGCCAGCCTCACGTTTTCCTATTGCATTCCTATTAGGACTTCACAGGCTGGCGGGGAGCTGTCGTGCTCTCCCCTCTCCTTTGGGGTGTTCAGCTTCGGCGTAGCTTCAGGGCAATATCTGCTCACGTTTTCCTATTGCATTGCTATTCACTGGGAATCGTTGTGCTGCGGAGCGCTGGATTTCCTTTAGGTTCCGCTTTCTTTGTTTTAGTATCCGCTTTGTTTCCTTCGTGTTCTGCTTTATTTCCCTCGGCTTGCGCTTTTTTTAAAGCGTTGAGCGCTTTTTCCTCTCTTGTTTCGGCCTTTCCGGCAACTTCCCCAGCAGTCCCTTCCCCAGCCTCAGCTAAAGGGACTGCTGCGGAGGGATCTTGAGCGGTTTGGGCTGAATTCTCCAGGGGCAATGGTTCCCCCACGCCCCCGCGTGAGGGGCGACAGCACAAAGCAACAGGAAAGTCAATACACCAAATAGGAAAGCAAGGGGAAGCAACTATGATTTCAATCCACGCCCCCGCGTGAGGGGCGACGTTTCTTAGTAGAGATGCAAGCAGAATAGGTTTGCCGTTTCGATCCACGCCCCCGCGTGAGGAGCGACAAGGAATCTTTAGCTAAAGGCATAGAATGTCTCAAGGGGAAGATTTATCTTACAAATTAATATCTGCAGAAGAAACCCTTGGGTTCAATTCGGTAATCATAAAATGTGCAACCAAATAAGTCTATTCACCCAAACCAGACCTGTGGATTCATCAAGGATGGGAGCATGGTTTCGAATGGTTGACGACTCCGTAGACCTATGTGTAGTTTTTACGGTACTGAATAGCTGTCCGGAGGTTAAAGTTAAAGTCACATTTCGTCAGAAAGTGCAATCATGCCAACATAGTACAGCCCGCAACCTCCCCACTCACCACATGTCCAACACCGCTCCCAAGCTCCAAAATTCGAAGCAATGCCCCTCAATTTCCCAACCCATATAAACCACATACACATGTATTGTAAATGCAAATACGTTGAATTGTAGTGCTTTGGGGAGGGGTGTAGTTAAGTATTTGAGTGTAGAGGGTTGGGGTTTGGCTTGTTCTAATGTACTTCTTGCGCCTTTAGGCTCCACACTGGTCACAGAGCCTTAAGAATCTGTCATTTTATCCAGGATTCTACCTTGGTCTTCTGTTAGGTCATACAAGGTCTTCTGGTAGAATCTCAGAACTAGGAGTGTCCCTAGCTCTGGCACCTTTGCGATCTTATTTGCTAATAAAGGCGGCTCAAGAAGATGCCTAGTATATTCTATGACAACGTAGGGATATGCTCGATTCTTTGCTTCAGCTTCAGAGTCATACCAATCCAAATCTAACCCCACGCTTTCGAGCACTGCATCAATTTTGTGCTGGGTAAGGGGCTTGCTGTGTGGCCCCACAGAAAAGACCTTTGCTTTAGCATAGATACCCTTGGTATCTTTATCACCACCATCCGATTTCCAGACAAATACAATGTCATCTGGGCTCATACTCTTAGGAATCCTCTTAATGTGCCAATAGCTCATTCGCTGATAGCCTACCGGCAACTTCTCGCTAAACGCATTTCTAATCTCTTGTATTATGGTAAATTTGCGTGGATTTGATTGAACTATCCAGTAATTCATACCTGCCTCCTCGTTTCTAATTGTATTCGCCTCAGTACGATCCCAAGCCTTCTCACTGTTTCACCTCTTTGCTGGTCGACTTGAAAGTCATAGATACCTCATGCACCTTGAAAACCACCTTCACCTTTGCTGGTATCCATTCCCTAAGATAGCTGATCTTCTCAGATATCAGCAAGTCCCACTTGGGATTTATCTCAAACTCCACCATGATTCTTGTACCCTTAGCCTTCACGCCGGTCACAGAGCCTCGGAAATCAAGCACCCTGGTTATTTCCACCTTGGCTCGCTCAAGGTTGTCCTTAACAGTTCCACTTAAAGGCTCTAAGACGACTTGCATATTTAACTTCTCGTTTAGAATCTTTACATCACTTTCTTGCTGCCCAGCCTTTGTCAGATTTGCCCCCTTACCCGGGATTATCTCTTTGATTTCCGTAAGAGGATACAATTTCTGACGCTGATTGGGCAGAAGAACACGCACGACTTGAAAATATCCAGATGGCTGTGGCCTC
>Ga0209777_10006396_pt1 | contig 13266 bp, 11 predicted proteins | sample FrelakmetHBP12HB_FD_187147 | JGI IMG/M metagenome (GOLD analysis project Ga0209777, IMG submission 187147) | Freshwater lake sediment microbial communities from the University of Notre Dame, USA, for methane emissions studies -HBP12 HB (SPAdes)... | ecosystem: Environmental > Aquatic >...
GGTGTCGCAAAAACACACCTCACCTGTCTTGTCTGATTGGTCTTGCTCGGGGGTGGTCTACTTTTGGACCGCCACCAGCCGCCGCTCACGCGGCGGCATGTGGTCTATTATTGCTCCGCCGTTTATAAGGGAGTAATCGTGTGTCCGAGTTGTTCCAGGCGCTGGTCGACGTCGGGAATCTCGGCGCTGCGTTGGAGTCGGCACGCGAGGTCTTTGCCGTCGCGCATCAAGGAGTAGATGGAGTGCCATCCTTTCGCGGTCAGCCTGCGCTTTTCCATGCCCCTAATGAACTCGGCGACGGCTGGTTCTCGTAGTTGCGAATCTCGCTCGACGAGGTGACTCTTGCGGACGGCCTCCTTCGACCGAGCACCGTCGTCTTCGGCATCGTGCGTGAGCGTTACGGCTCCGTCGGTAGTACGAAGTGACCATCCTTGGGCGACGAGATCGGCGATGACGTGGAGGCTGAGCAGGAGTTTGAGCGTGGTGTTGGACGGGCAGGAACTCCGTTGTCGCAATTCGTCGCGAAACTCGGTGACTGCCAGGCATATGCCTCGTTCGGTGTCTGGCGAAGCTGCCAGCATGTCCGTGAACCAGCGCACGTAGTGCTCGAACTCTTGTTGAATCTGCGGTCCCAGTGCCGGTGCGATCGTAATGGCTGTGTCCTTTTCCACTGTTGTTGTCAGCTAGCCTGTGTAGGCTGTGAGCGCGTTTCCCCAGCGCTCTCGAAGGTGTTTTGCCGTCTGCTTGTCGCCATTCCTGTGCAAACTGATCTCAGCCCTGCAGTATCCCAGAAGAAGGAGCTCGAGTGGTGCGATCGCGTCGCCGGAAAAGACCGACCGGCTGCGAAGGAGTGGTGTGACGAGTTGTCGGTAGAAGGGGTGGTCTGTGTTCAGGGTCATCGTGAGCGTGTTACCCCACAGCTCTGGCTGGAACAGGAGTCCGTCGGGGAGGCACGCTCTGGAGACTCGGTAGTGCAATCCGGTAATCGTCGCGGCGAGAGAGCGCCCACGAGGTTGCTTTGCCCGCCTCGCTGACGATGGTGGTTCGAGCAGGGCGTCACGGTGTTCCGCAACGCGGCTGGCCGTCGAGGAATCGTGTGATGAGACCATCCGCTGAAAGGCCGCTCTGACACGCCGATTGAGTGTCCGTGCGACCGTTTCTATATGTGGTGACAGGATGGCTGTCAGTGCCTGACTCGGATGCACTCGCTGCTTTGTGTGGGTGAGGCCGAACCACTCGTCGAGCAGAGGCGCAAACTCTACCTCACACCGCCACCAATCATCGTAGTTCTCTTTTCGCTTGGAGCCCATGAAAAGCCAGCCGTAGTCGACTTCCCGTCCTGCGCGTACTACTGAGACCCCGCCGCCCTTCGTAATCCCAAACTCGGCCTTCTCGGCGTTGGAGAATGTGTTGCACTTCTCGACGGGGAGTTCGGAAAAGCGTACTCTCACGATGGACGGTTCGTGGTCCGGTGGCCGAATGGAGAATTCCATAACCGGACCATAGGGTTTGCCGCGAACGGAAGAGGGACTGCCTTCGAGGAACAGCGGATCGATCGGCCGCACTGATTCCCCATTCACGGATAGGACGATGCCCCTGGCAAGCGCCCGACGGAAGATGCGACCGAGACTGCGATGCAACGCCGTCTCCGTGGCGGGCTGTGGGTCGGCGCCGAGCCGGTCGCAGTCCGAGAGCACGACGATTGTGCCGCTGGTGGCGTCGGATTGTGTGGGCATGCGGCATGCTCCGGCGCGTCTCGCCCGGGGGACTTCGAGAAGGGCGCCGTTCGCGATGGCGGTGACGTCGAGATATGTCCACCAGATGTTTGCTGGTGACTGCCAACTGTAGACGTCTACCCGTCGCGATTGGCTCAACGCGCTGCATGGTAGCCCCATGCCATACCGGCCTGCGCCTTCCCTAGAATTGAAGCGTGTGCTGCCACCAAACTGCAGCGCCAACTGGAGCACTGCAGGCGACATACCACAACCGTCATCAACGATCGTTATGGTTGACCGCGGCGCCGAATCATCGCTTGGGTGAATCGTGATCGACACGTGCGTGGCACCCGCCTCAAGAGAGTTGTCAACGAGTTCAGCCAATGCAGCCGCGGTAGTCTTATACCCTGAGTCCCGAATGGCGCTGATAAACGTCTTCACCGCCACGATAGGACTGTGCTTGTTTACCCGAATAACAGACATCATGTGATTCCGATCCCTTCCCAAACTCGACGGCGAGCTACAAGCCATTGTAGATCAATAATCTTCAGGAGGCCCATGCGGAGTGGGTGTTTTCTGTAGCGTCTCGCTAGCCAGATCGGTGAGGGCCGATACCATCACCGCGGCAACAAGAGAATTGTACGCGTCCACGCGATCGGAGTCGACAGCCGTGACGGTTCTCAGTGCCGCACCCGAGAAGTGCGCTGTCTGCATTTTCTCGATGCATTGGTGTAACCCAACCCGGCGTAGCCGGAACCAAACAGGGCAAACATCGAAAAGTCGAAGCCAATTTCGGACTCCAACCGAGCACGTGTAAACATTGGCGCAAAACACCGCACCTCGAAATCTCCTGCCAGCAAACGACAGGATTCAACGATAGAGGTTCTGAACTATGGACGCCCTCCTGATTCCGCCTCGAATTGCTTGAAGAAATCGACTTTCACGGGCCACCCTGCGGGTTGTGGGAGAGAGCCACGCGACGCACGGAAAGCCCGCCGTACAGTAATCTTGAGAGGTTACTCCGCGACCCAGTAAGAATGCGGCTTTCGGCGACCACTGCGCGTTGACAGAAACCGTGCATAGAATTCCATGCACGGCCAGGCTAATAGTCTCAATAACTTGCAAGGATGATCAAGAAAAGTGGGATCCGAATAGGTCACGCCGCCCAAAGGTCACAGGGGCGGGATGTGCATAGTTCAGGTGTAACACGTGCACAATCTCCTGGCGTAGGACCACCTTCAACCAGCGTTCACGCGCTGACCCGAAGCAGATTCTACTCGACCTCGCCGGATCGACGGGCGAGCCAGGCCACTGGCTTGCTGCGTCAAAGGAAGAGGGGTTGCTCGATCTTGCGTTGGAGTTCGCCACGTCCGGTCGTACGGACGCGCTCAGCCGCGCGGCCTGCGGCTGTTCGGCAAGACCGCCAGGTTCTGACTCAGGGATTGGCGGTTTGTAATACAGCGGATTCTTGGGGGACACGGTTACCAGCTAACCTCAGCGGATGTCGTCGATGCATATGACCTCATGGCCGCCCCACAGAGGCTGGGCGTGTCCGAGGTGCTCCTGTGTTCGGAAAACACCTGATAAAGAAACAGTTTCAAAACTCCGCTGGCCGGGGATTTCGGTACAGCAAGTGCGCCTGAAAATGGAAACCGACGCGACCGGGGTTTTTGAAACGGGGCCAGGACGAGCTGCCGGGGCGAGGGGTGTTCGATGGTCAGAGTGGCCCGCTCCGACCCTTCCAGGACGGCCTAATCGCTGAGAGTTTATGATATATCCAGGTGCCGGACTGTATTAGCGTGCTCTGAGGTGGAACTCACGACATGCTCGAGCAGGCAGGACACAGCGCGCCGATCCGGAGCAAGCATCGACTGCGAAGAACATCGGCGCTACGCGCTCCGACTCTCGCTCCAGTACCTACCGAGAGCCGTGCGCGTGCTCTTCCGCGTGCCCGACGCCCGCAGCGTCATTCGGGCGAGCCTTCTGGTTCCGGCGAGCGGGGTCGACGAGTCGGATCTGCGCCTCCGGAAGGTTCCGCTCAGCCAACCATCGGCGCATCTCGGCGCGCAGATGATGAGGATGTACGTCTCCGGGTGTGCCGGCAGCTTTGGTGCATGCCCTCATGATCTGCTGCACGCGGCGGGGTGAGTACCCCGCGGTCCGCGAGCACTCGAACAGGTTGTAGTTGAATCTATTGGCCGCGAGGTGACGCTGTAGGAGCAAACTGAACTGCTTAGAAAACACGATGCAGCGGTTCTGATCGGCGTCATCCGGATCCAGGAAGATCCTGCCGTTGTCGAAATCGACCGCTTCTGCCTCGAGGCTCACCAGTTCAGAGACCCGGATCTCGGTCGCGAACAGGAGCTGAAGGACGATCTTCTGCCGGAGGTCAGCGGTGTGCTCGACGGTCTGGTAAAGCCGCCGCAAGCTGACCTCCGTCAGGTGGGGCTGCGGTCTGGCGGTTCTCGGAGGCCGCTGAAGTCTGAGCCGCTCCCGCACCCGAGCGCAGACTCGCCGGAAGCCGTCGTAGTCGAGCCCGGCCTTCTGGACCAGCCGGACCATGCTGCGCACTAATTTCGCATTCACCTTTGCCCTCGCGAAAGATGCCTCGTTCCCGGTCTCGCGCATGGCCTTTTTCCACCTTTCGTCAGAAGCGTGTTTCGCATCGCGTCGTGAATCCGCGAAATGCGCTTGCCGGAGCGGCTGTCGAAATCGACGCGCTACCGGAGCAGCTAAGTAAGTCCCATTATAACATACACTTGGGAACCGTGTCGACCGCTCGTATCCGTCGTGCCGGCGCCGTCCGCTCTCATCAAGTTTCCAGCTCGAGCCTGTGTGGGCGGACACTTTTTCCTCGCGGAGGATCTTCTGCGCCGCCTAATATATATATTTATACTCAATAACACTATGTCGGCCCGACCCCCTTTCGGCGCGATTCCACGGGTAAGCGTGGCATAAGCGGAATGTACTTCACGCTGCTTGACGACGAAGAGTTCTTGAACTTCAACGTCTCGGCGACCCTTGACCCCACGCTCAAGGCGAGCGACGGCCCCGACCAGACGGAACTCTACACGCTGGCGATCCTGGGCCGGCAGGGCGACGACCGCTTCGCCATCGGGGAGTTCGCCGAGACGATGGGCAGCACGCTCCAACCGGCAGCCTTTGCGAGCTTCGAGCGCCCTCACGGGGTCCGCATGATCAAGTCTTCCGACTGGTTCTACTCGAAGCTCTGTCAATTCTCCGAGGTCCTGCTCTATGACTCGATCGAAGTGCTCGGCAACGGGCCGGAGGGGTGGGGTGCACCGCGGACGGACCGGCCGTGGGAGGAGGGGGAGCACAGGCTGCGCGGCCGGGGGCCGTCGCTTGATCCAAACGAGATCGAGGCCGCGTTTTCGCCCAGGGAGAGGGAAACGTATCCCTGGCACGAGTTCGTAGCTTTGTGCGCCTCTCGCGCCCCAGGGAAGCCCATTCTCGAGCAGCTCCGCGATCGGATCAAGAGCCTCGGTCGCGTCGAGCGCAAGCGGGGCTGGTCCAAAAACGAAGTCCGGGACTGGCTGATTCTGGCCGGGCTCGCGAAGAACCTGCCGGACGAGGAGATCTGTCGGGACCTCGACCGGCACCTGATCGCGACCACCGAAGGCATGCAGAAAGTCAGTGTTGGAACGTGGGCTGCGGCCTGGGGCGATCCGGAACTCCACCACGACGTGCAGAAGCTCTTCAGCAAGGTTCGCTGCCGAAAAGCCGTCAAGCGCTGAGTGTCTCCAGACTGTCTCCAAATCCTCTGCCCCACCGGGCCGACGTATTCCCGAGGGCCTAAAACCGGCCTCTCCGCGCACCCCTGAAACGTTTTGACGCCGAATTGTCGCACCACGCTCGGTAACACCGGTCCATCCCAAAACCGGCCTTACAGTGGATGAGGACGACGCAGCACTGGCCAACAGGCGGCTCCTGCGGGGAACGAATTATGGCATCAGATCGCAAGCGCCCGATCGGAGGCCCGGGAGCGGCTCGGGCGGCTTCGCGGGCGAGAGGCCAGAGGGTCGTAGGGGTGCCGGCAGGCACTCCACCGAGATCCGGCCCTCCCGACTGTCGAGGTAGTCACGAACCAGTCGGCTGCGATGCGCCGGTAAGCGATCCACACCGGCAGCAACGGCTGGCGGATATGGCCGACGAGCGCCTGAAGATCTTGACGCGGCAATCCTTCAGGAATCTGGTGACGGCGGTCAGAGGGAGCGGGAGGGGCCGGTGTGGGTACTTTCTGCGTTATTGTCGAACATAGGCCCTCACGGCACACGCCATGGCGAAGCTCTACCACGAGCCCCTCACGCAGCTTCTGAAACGAGGCGAAGACTTGTGGCCGCGACTCGACCAGCGGCAGGCCTTGTTGGCTGAGGTGCAGGAGCTCGGCCGTCAAATCGACGAGGCCTACCGCCGGTTTAAGAGCAGCCCGCGGAGGGACGCCGACCTGGCCGAGTTACAGGGGGCGCAGTCGTCCACCCAGAAACTCATTGAGGAAAAACGCAGCGAGGCCGAAGGCATTGCTGCGCAATGCCACGAGCACTACCAGCACGTCAACACCACGCTCCTGGAACTCGCACAAACCTCGCCGTCGTTGTTGCCCCTGGTGGAGAGCTTCCGCGTTCGGTTTCCACCGCGTGATGCCTGCTCCAGGCACGAGTTGTTACAGCTTCGCGCGCTGCTGCAGAACGCCTTGCGAGAAACCGCCGAGGAGAAACACGACCTGAGTCCCCCTCCGGACCGCAGTCCGCAGGACCCTCAGGGCTTGCTCACGGCCCAGCAGGTGGCTGCCTTGCTGTCTCTCTCTGCGCAGACGGTGTACCGGCATGCACGCCAGGGGCGAATTCCCTACCTTCGCTTGCACGGCAGCCTGCGCTTCCGACACAGCGACATCGAGAACTGGCTGCGCGCCAAGTCCTTCAACCCCGCCGGCGGGAGGAAATCAGCGTCAGCGGGGTCCCGATTCCCGCAGGGCGCTGCGGCGTCAGGGGTGCCGGCAAGCTCAGCCGATTCACCGCGGCCCGCTTCCGATCGCCGTCAGGGTTGAGGTAGCGCTTGGTGGTGTCCAGATCGCTGTGGCCCAACAGCCGCTGCACCGTCACAATGTCGGCGCCGTTCTCCAACAGCCGCGTGGCATAACTGTGACGGAACTTGTGGAGCGTCGCCTCGACCACGCCGGCGCGCGCCGCAACACGCTTCAGCCGCCGCAGAAGGTGCGTCTCTACCGCGCCGGACGCGCTCGGAAACACCCAGGGCGAGTGATGCTCTCGCGCTCGCAACAGAACGGCGAGCTCGCTGGGGATCGGCACCTCTCGCTCTTCGTAATCCTTGGGCGTGAAGCCCAGCTTTCTCCGCACCACAAAGCTCTCGCTACCGCGCTCCCAGATCACATCATCCCAAGTCAGATAGCAGAGCTCCTGCTCGCGGAATCCAGTCAGCAGCAGCGTGGTGAGAACCGCGCTGTCCTCGGCGTTGCACTCCTCGAACAGGCGATCGAGCTCGTCCTGCGAGTAGACCGGCGGCCGGCCCTTCGCCTTCCCCGCCGCGTCGCGCAGCGGCTTGAAGCGCGCGCAGGGGTTTTCCATCCGCACCTGCAGCTCGTGGATGAGGAAGTTGAAGAACGTCCGCAGGACGGATACCTCGAAGTTCACCGTGCTCGGCCTCACCCGGCGGTTCGGACTGGCATGAGGACTTTCTGCGATCCGCGTCGCCTTGTAGTGTTCGATATCGACTCGCTGGAGGACCTCCACCCACTGCTCGTGCCCAAGGATTCGCTGGAAGGGATCCAGCACCGCGCGATAGCGCGCCAGCGTCCTCGGCTTGTCCGGCGAGTGCACCTGCACATGCTGCAGGAAAGCTTCGGCCGCTGCGCGGATTGGCATGAATGCGGAGGTATCGTCTACCGGGGTGGGAATCACATCTTTGCCCACCACCATCTTTCCGAGCAACTCATGCATCTTGCGGCGCTGCGCTTCGAGGGCCTCAGAGGGAGCCGAGCTGGCGGACTCGCGCCGCCGCCGGGGGCCTTCCCACCACTCGAGGAAATACTGTCCGGGTCGGGGGTCCCAGACATAGCGCTGGCCGGCGCGCTTCAGGCTCACGAACCGCCAACTGCCGGGCGCGGTCCTGATCTTCTTCACGATGCGGACGGACTTGTGAGCTTTCATGGGGCGACGCTTGGTGTCTATATTCTGACTTTCATAGACACCAAGAGTATAGATCAGCTGCTAAGTCATTGCAAGCAAATATAGAGACGGTGGTATGGCGGTGAGGGTGGGATTCGAACCCACGGAGGAGTCACCCCCTCAACGGTTTTCGAGACCGCCCGATTCAACCACTCTCGCACCTCACCGCGTGGGTCGGAAGATCGGATCTCTTTCAATATACCCGATCGCGGCTCGCGGACGCGGGCGTCCGGCGTTCGCGCGTTCAGTAGTCAACGCTCGCCGTCGCCTCCCGTCGTTTCCCAAGGTGTTCGCGCCGTGGCGCAGAGGGCGGCCGCAAGTGCATCCGCGGGTGTCCGGCGCGCGCCGCGGCGTCAGCCGTTCCGCTGGCGGCTGGCGTGGCCTCCGCCGAAGCTGCCCGCATCGATCAGCACGGCGATGATCACGAAGATAATGTTGATGCCTTCGAGCGGCCTGTGGTTGTTCACTAGCCACGCGTACACAATCGTGGTGACCGGCAGGAAGATGAAGCCCAGAATGGGAATCAACAAGCCGTGGTATGCGCGCTCGAGGTAGTGACTGAACAGGAACATCACGACCAGCACGACGCGCGGGGTGATCAGCGCAAAGATCGCAAGAAGACAGCAGGGCATGTGGGAGCTCCCGTACGAGAATTCGACGCCGTCCACTTACATTCTGCCCTAACCGGCTTGGGCGAAGGGCGCAGGCCAGCCGGCGCCCGGCCGCGAGGCAGGTACTCAAGCGGGCGCGGCGCGGCTGCGGATCCGTGCGGGTTTGCATTGCTCGATGTGCCCTTCCTGCCTCGATTGCTAGAATGTGGTCAATGTCTTACGACCTGGTAATCATCGGCAGCGGGCCGGGGGGATATTCGGCGGCGGTGCGCGCGGGGCAGTACGGGCTGCGCACGGCGATTGTGGAAAAAGATTCCCGGCTGGGCGGCACTTGCCTGCTGGTCGGCTGCATCCCTACAAAAGCCTTGCTGCACACGGCGGATGTGTGGGAACACATGAAGGCCGGCGGCGCGAACGGTCTTTTCTGCGACAACCCGCGGCTGGATTTCCCGAAGGTGATTGAGCGCAAGAATGCGATCGTCAATAAGCACTCGAAGGGCGTCGAATTTCTGATGAAGAAGAACAAGGTCGACGTCATCCGGGGGACTGCCGTCATCAAGGGCCGCGGAAAGATCGAAGTGCGCCTGGAGAAAGGCGTTCAGACAGTCGAGACGAAAAACATCATTATCGCCACGGGCTCCGGGGCGCGGATGCTTCCCGGGCTGGAACCCGATCCGGAGCGGATTCTGACGAACATCGAGATTCTGGATATCGAGAGCATCCCGAAATCCTTGATCGTCATCGGGTCCGGGGCCGTGGGCAGTGAGTTCGCGTCGATGTTCCAGCGGTTCGGCACGCAAGTGACGCTCCTCGAGATGCTGCCGCGTATCGTGCCTCTCGAAGACGAGGAGATCTCGAAAGAGCTCGAGCGCTCGTTCAAGAAGAGCGGCATCCGGGTGGAGACCGGGGCGCGCGCGGAGAACATCCGCCGCTGCGACGGCGGCATCCAGGTGTCGGTGACGCTTTCGAACGGCAAACAGGAAGAACTGCAGGCGGAGAAGGTGCTGATCGGCGTGGGGCGGAAGCCGGTGACCGACAACCTCGGGCTCGAAACCACGGCCGTCGAAACCGAGCGAGGCTTCATCAAGGTGGACGAATACCAGCGCACGGCCGAACCGGGCATATACGCCATCGGGGACGTGGTGGCCGGAACGCCGCAACTGGCGCACGTGGCCACCAGGGAAGGGCTCGTGGCGGTGGCGCACATCGCGGGCAAGCCCGTGCAGCCCATCAACCGCATGGTCATTCCGGCGGCCACCTACACCGAGCCGGGAATCGGCAGCGTGGGGCTGACCGAGGCCGAGGCGAAGGCGCGCGGGCACAAGGTGAAGGTCGGGAAGTTCTCGTTCAAGCCGAACAGCATGGCTTCGATCCTGGAGCAGGAGAGCGGATTCGTGAAGGTGGTTTCGGACGAGCGCTACGGGGAGATCCTGGGGGTTCACATCATCGGCCCGCAGGCCTGGGAGCTGATCACGGAGGGCGTGACGGCCATGGCGGCGGAAGCTACGGTGGAGACGATGATGAACACGATCCACGCGCACCCGACGCTCTACGAGTCCGTCGGCGAAGCCTTCAATAACGTGTACGGCCTTGCAATCAATGCATAAGAAGGGCGGGGACACCGCAGCGGGCGTTCAATCGGCGCGATGGGCGACAGGGGACACACCGTTCTGTCCGCTCCGCTTCGCTGCAGGACAGTGTGGTTATTCTCCGTCCCGCGGGCATGACGGGAGCGGCCGTGCGTAGGTGCGAACTGCGGGACCTGGGGCGGTTGAAATACGCGGAAGCGTTCGAGCTGCAGCAGTCGCTTGTCGGCGAGCGCAAGCGCGGGCTGGTGCCGGATCAGTTGCTCATCGTCGAGCACCCGCACGTGATCACCCTGGGCCGGAACGGCAGCCTGGAAAACCTCCTGGCGAGCAACGAGGTGCTGCGGCGCGCGGGCATTTCCTTCTTTGCGACTGACCGCGGCGGGGACATCACCTACCACGGGCCCGGGCAGGTGGTGGGCTATCCGATATTCGATTTGCGCGAGTGGAAGCGCGACGTCGTGGCGTATGTTCGCGCGATGGAGCAGGCGCTCATCGATACGCTGGCCGAGTTCGGTATTCTCGCGGGGCGCGAGTCCGGAATGACCGGTGTGTGGACAAGCGGCAGGAAGATCGCTGCGATCGGCGTGCACATCAGCCGCTGGATCACTTCCCACGGCTTCGCCCTGAATGTCACGACGGATTTGCGGTATTTCCAGTATATCGTGCCCTGCGGCCTGGCCAAGCCGGTCACGTCGATGGCGGAACTGGGAGCGGCGCCAGAGCATAACGCGCTCGTGTCGTCGCTCGGCAGGCACTTTGGCAGGTTGTTCGGACTCGAAATGGTTCAAGTGAGTGAGGCAGTCCCGGCAGCGCGCCCGAACGGGCAAGGCGCCGCCGTTGTTCAGACCGAGGAGACCCTATGATCGACGTCGTCATGCCCCAGATGGGCGAGAGCATTGTCGAAGGCACGCTGACCAAGTGGCTGAAACAGATCGGCGAGCGGGTGGAGCGGGACGAGCCGCTGTTCGAGATTTCGACGGACAAGGTGGACACGGAGATCCCGGCGCCCGCGGCGGGCACACTGGCTGCGCGGCTGGTTGACGAAGGGAAGACGGTCGCAATCAATACCGTGGTGGCGCGCATCGACGAGACGGGCGCCGCCGCCGCTATGGCAGCGCCCTCGAAGGCTGCTGCCGCGCCACATCCGGCGCCGGCGATGCAGGGTCCGGAGCCGCGCCCGCCGGAGCCATCCCCGGCGCCGCAGCCTCCTCAGCCGGAGATCCCGCCGGTGCAGCTGCCGCGGCCCGAAGAGCCGCCGGGGCTATTGCCCGAGCCGGAGCCCATGCAGGCAGCGGAGCCTGCCGGGCCGCTCTCGCCGCTGGTGCGGCGGATGGCGCGGGAGAACAACATCGATCTGCGCCTGGTGAGGGGCACGGGAGCCGGCGGGCGGATCACGAAACAGGACGTGGAGAACTACCTGGCGCAGCGCGCGGCGCAGGCCGCCCAGCCGGCCCCGCAGGCGGCTGCGCCGGCTCCCGCCGCGCCGGGGTTGGCGCTGCCGCGCGTGGATGCCGCAAAGACCCGCGTGGAGCCGATGAGCATCATGCGGGCGAAGATCGCGGAGCACATGCTGGCATCGGTCCGCACTTCGCCCCACGTCACCACCGTTCACAAGGTGGATATGACCCGGGTAGCGAAGATCCGGGCGCGCCACAAGGAAGACGTGCAGGCGCGGTATGGTTTCTCCCTGAGTTATTTGCCGTTTGTCGCACGGGCGGCGGTGGAAGCGATCCGCGCCTTCCCGCTGGCCAACGCGTCGGTGGAAGGAACGAACATCATCCACCACAACGAGGTCAACATCGGCATTGCGGTCGCCTTGGAGAACGGCCTGATCGTGCCGGTGATCCGGAACGCGGACGAGAAGAACATCATCGGGCTGCAGCGGGCCATCGCGGATCTGGCAGCGCGCGCACGGTCGCGCCAACTGAAGCCGGACGAGGTGCAGGGCGGCACCTTCTCCATTACGAACTTTGGCAGTTTCGGCAGCCTGTTCGGGACTCCAATCATCAACCAGCCGCAGGTTGCGATCCTGGGCTTGGGAGCCGTGGAGAAGACCCCGGTAGTGCTGGACGGGGACGCCATCGCCATCCGGTCAATCTCGCTGATGGGCCTGACCTTCGATCACCGGCTGATCGACGGGGCCTACGCAGACCAATTCATGCAAAAGCTGAGGAGCGTGCTGGAGAGCTGGTCGGAAGAGATTCTGTAGAATCCGGGGGCGGGGCGTAACCTCCCGCCCTCCTGTGTCGTTCTATAGTCAAATCCCTAACGACGTGCGGCAGGCGGATTCAACCCTGTCACCCGACATCCCGCCCGCCGCAGTTTTCCGCGCACAACACCCCGGGTAACCCGGGGTGCGTCTGCGCGCCACTCGCCAGTGCGGGCGGAGCGTTCTCACTCATCCAACCACTTCCGAGGGTTTGACCCGCCGCTCGGAGATCCTCTAGGCTCAAGTAACAGGATGCGGATCTCGGTGAAGGGCGAATACGCGCTCGAGGCTTTGTTCGACCTGGCGTGCCACGACTCGGGCGGCCCGGTGAGAATTGCCGACGTCGCCAGGAGACAGAAGATCCCTCAGAAATTCCTGGAGCTCATCCTGGCGGGCCTGAAGCAGGGCGGATTCGTCACTTCGCGGCGCGGCGCCGAAGGCGGCTATCTGCTGGCGCGCCCGGCGGATGCGATCACGGTGGGCGAGGTTTTGCGATTCGTCGAGGGAACTCAGGTGAAGGCGCGCGGCGCACGGCGCAAGCCCGACACTCCGTTCAGCGACATGTGGCAGCGCGTGGACGACGCCATCTCCGGCATCATCGATCACGTGACGCTCGCCGAACTGGCCCGCGAGTGGGATGAGAGGCAGAGCCAGAACGCGCCGAACTGGGACATCTGAGCTTCGCGTGCCACGCGTCTTCGCGAGCCCCCCGCGGCCGGGTGCGCGACAAAGAAGTGGCGCGGTTGCCGGTTTCTGACCAATTCGCAGGAATCCGAGCGTAGGGGTACGCAACGCTTTCCGGCTCGCAATAGGCTTGGTTTGTATCAGGGCACGGCTTCAGCCGTGCCGCAGGAATGGAAATCGAAGGTAGAGTCGAGGATGGGCGCGGGTACTGACGCGGTTGGCGTCGCCCCGTTTCCCATCCCCGCTCATCAAACC
>Ga0209777_10006397_pt1 | contig 13265 bp, 9 predicted proteins | sample FrelakmetHBP12HB_FD_187147 | JGI IMG/M metagenome (GOLD analysis project Ga0209777, IMG submission 187147) | Freshwater lake sediment microbial communities from the University of Notre Dame, USA, for methane emissions studies -HBP12 HB (SPAdes)... | ecosystem: Environmental > Aquatic >...
TTCGGCCGTCATGAATATAAGTAAAAGTTTGGCTGTGGTCATTTGGGTCACCTGCATAGGCGGATATATTATTAAAGGTTTCCTATTTCAATTGGGAACCTTTTGAATGATTTCTTGAAACAGATTTTGGAAAAGTCAGAACTCTTGGAGAAATTGAGAAGGAAAGGGAACCTCAAAGGTAAATGCTGAAGATGTAAGATGAGAAATTGCAGAGGGTGCTGAAGTTTAGCTCTTGCCTTGACCGGCGACTTCACCTATAAAGGTTTAAGAGCATCTTGTTTTAGTAATTGCAGATTCCCGATCGAAATGGAGCATAACGCCGCGCATGAGCGGCCAAGCATGCGGGCCAAGCCCGCTTGCTTGGCCGCTCATGCGCATGTTAGGTGTGCGTCTATTACTCACCTCTTGAACACCCAATATTTGCCCGCCTGCGTATCAACTCTTTGGAGGCCGAATCGTTGCTCCGCCCTCTGACCGTTTCGAACCAAATAGAAGATATCTGAGAGAACGGAGCGGGTTTCAGCAAAGTAAGAGTGCCCTAAGAGACTCGTGTCAGTGCCGGTTGCATCAATTGTTTCGATTCCTGGCACCACGACTAATCCTTGCCCCGAATCCCCTGCACGTGGATAGCCGTGAACTTTTTTCGAGGCGACTAACGCGAGGTCCTCCGACGATGCATACAACGTGATGGGGCGCCCCGACTTGGTGAGTGCTGGGGCGATATCCCTCTTGAATACGTCGGCGTCAATATCTGGCGCCGTAAGAATAACTTCCTTTAATCGCTGTCCCAGAGATGGCTTTTCTGCTAACAGGGACGCAACAGCGCGCGTCAAAGCACGGTTACCCATGCTGTGAGCGATCAAGTAGACACTCTGAGCATCTGATCGACCGAAGAAATCCTCCAGGAATCCCTTCAGATTCGCCTGAGCCCATTCGATGTTCTGCTCGTCAACGGTGTAACCGAGTCTTGTACCCTGCGAGGGCCAGCTGTAGAAAACCGGTGCGCCGTCAAAACCTAAATCGTACGAAATTTGCGCTGTTCTCCTCGAAGCATCTTCGAACGTAACGTTGTAGCCGTGAACGAAAAGAAACGTACTGGCTTGCGCAGATGCACGGATGCGAGCTGCCAAGTCTGTGAAGTATTTGTCCTTGGGCTGGACAAGCACGCTGAGCAGTACCAGGTGTTTGGCCGGATCTTCGCGAAACTCCAGTTTCCATATTGAAGGAGACTCCAATTCGCCCATGCGATGATCGCGGGGGATGCTCACCTCGCAAATACCGTACCTAAGAGTCGACCGGCCAACGCCAAACATCTCATCGGCTTTCTTGCTTCCAGTGAGATTTCGGTCTGTAGCGAAGAAAACGCGCACAACTGCGTAATCAGGCTTGTCGTGTCCAGGAATTTCAGCCGGTGCTGCCGCTGGGGCCCGCGCTGACTTTGTTGGGGCCGGTACTGACCTTGGGGTCGGTGTTGACTCTGGGGCTGTTGCTGGCGCTGGAGCCCTTACTGACTCTGGAGGCCTTGGTGATCCTGGAGCCCCCACACATCCGTACACCAGTGTTGTAAGCGTGATGATTCCTATCAAACGCGTTATGGTCATAACCACTCCTTTGATGCCGTGCCGGTGTGCCCGCACACCTAACATTAATTTTTAAGCTGATTCTATGTTTTCTAAAAAATTAAGCCACTAAAGGTCCTCTTTTGTTTTAAAACAGCCGAATCATATGGTTTTTTTCCAGAAAAGGTGGTTTTTTTAATATGTTATATAGAATCAAGATAATTTAAAAACAAGTTATTCATGGGGGCTGCAGTATACTCTATTACCAATTTACAATTGAAGTATACAGCATTTTCAAAAATTAGGGAACTGAAAGTTTCAGGAAGGAGTTAATACGGTCTTCGGTCTTATTTTAATTTTCGTTTTTTGTTCTTCCCTTCTTTAATTACCTTAAGTATGATGGGGTCAATCACAACCTTGTAACCCTCTTTTGCCTTATCAATAGAGACGAACACATTTTGGGCAATGCTTTAAAACCATCTCGACAGGGCTTTTCAGTGAAATTCCATACTCTCCTCCTCCACCTGCAAACTCGTGAAAGATCGCAGTTGAAAACCTCGGTTAATGCTCAACGCCTGCTCAATACTGTTTTTTCCTGGTAAATACAGTATTTACCTCATTTACTTTCCCACCATTCCTAATGCCGTAAGGGGACTGTCAATACTAATGATTTGAATTGGTTATAAAAAATATAGATCTTTTTGAATAAAATAGAAGATTATTGACAGTAGCAATAAAATTTGATATACCCCATTTTAATTTTTTTAAATAGGTACTCAAGAAGACGCATATACAATTATTTTTCTCCAATAAAAACGGTAACTTTTAATATTCTTACCTTTTTGTCCAAAATAAACATTAAAGAGGAGGTAGATTATGGGAAAGAGGCTTTTAATCATTTTATCAGTTCTCTTAATTTTCCTGTTAGTCCCCATCGCTCAGAACGTTGTAAAAGGAGATTCGGGGTATATCGGTTCTGAAGTCTGCAAAGACTGTCATGAGGGTTATTATAAAAGCTTTATGAAATCCGTCCATGGTAAAAAGGCAGTGCCGGGAAGTCCTGTAAATAAAGAAGGTTGTGAGTCATGTCATGGCCCCAGTGCTCAACATGTTGAAAAAGGTGGAGGAAGAGGCGTAGCCATTTTTATCTTTGGCCGAAAGACCGACCCAAGTACAAGGGACTCAAAGTGTCTCGCATGCCATGAAGCATCAAGGGATTTGCCATTCTGGAATCTGAGCAAACACAAATCTTTTGTTATTACATGCGACAACTGCCATTCCATCCACGGCGCTGTGCCCGGAAAGAATTATCTGAAAGTTGCAGAGCCTGACCTCTGCTTCGGCTGTCATAGAAATATAAGAGCTCAATTCAACAAGCAGTCACATCATCCTATAAAAGAGGCATTTGTCGGTCGACAGGCGCTGAAATGTTCGAGTTGTCACAACCCAATGGGTACTTTTGACGTCAAGACGATGATCAAGGCTGATTCAGTAAACGAGCTCTGTTACAAATGTCACGCCGAAAAGAGAGGGCCCTTTGCATTTGAGCATATGCCTGTACCAGAGAACTGCTTGAACTGCCACGAAGTCCACGGAAGCAACCACAGCAGACTTCTGACAAGGAGGGTGCCTTTCCTCTGCCAGAGCTGCCATAACGTGGCAGGCCATCCTTCGCAGCCATATACCAAACTCCACTCGTTTACAGGGCCTGCGACTGTCGGCAAAAACAAATTCTTCGGACGCTCATGTCTGAACTGCCACGGCAATATTCATGGAAGCAGCCTTTCCAATCACTGGCTAAGATAGGGAGTGAGATAATGAAAGCGAAAATTATAATATTTGCACTGATTATAAGCCTTGTACCTCTCTCCAATGCCTTTTCTCAGGATAAGATGATTGAGGGCGAAGTTTCATTAAAAGGGATATGGTTTGACGTGAGCGGGAAAGAGAGTGGTAAAGCAAAATTCACCGAATACAGAGACCTTAGAGAAGATGGTGGTGTTTATGGAAGGGCAAGGCTGAATCTTGATACAGATAACTATTTCCTGAACTTCTACGCAGGTGATTTTGGCTATGATACGCAATATTATAAGATAGATGGGGGCATGTGGGGGAAATTCAAGTTTGATCTATTTTACGATGAAATACCCCATAATATTACCTTTGACGCCAGAACCCCTTTCCTGGGAGCAGGCCATGACACCCTAGTCGGTGCTCCGAATACAAATGTTGCTACCTGGGATACCTTTGACTATTCCATCAATCGGCGTCAATATGGAGGTGGCTTCAAAGTAGACGTGATCCGACCATTCTTCCTCGATGTCTCATTTCAAAGGGAAAATAGGGATGGGATTAAACCCACGGGCGCAGCGCCAGGAACTTCGGATGATTTTGCGCTCGAGCTTCCAGAACCCGTTCAGTACGTAACAAACAATCTGAAAGTCGAAGCAGGATATGCTAAAAAACCTCTCTTTTTATCCCTGACTTATTTCTATAGTGATTTTAATAACAGCAATGCGGGTCTGAATTTCATCGACCCCCTTATAGCCGCACCAGAGGCAGGCGCTCCAAATACTTTCTCCCTTCCGCCTGACAGCACTTACCATAAGGGTGCTTTTAAAGGCGCTGTCAATCTTCCCTTCAATAGCAAATTTAGTACGAACTTAGGGTTCTCAAGGACAAGATCGGAGACATCTATTGTCTCTTTAATTTCCTCGGGTTTTACGGGAAAAGTTGACACTCTAAATTATGACTTTGCTTTTACCTCAAATCCTGTCCGTTTTCTCGATGCGAAAGTGTACTACAAATATTATAAGAGAGACAACAAATCTGATGACCCGACTGGGGTTGCGAATATTTTTCTTAGTTACAATATTAGCACCTATGGAGGAGAGCTGGGGTTCAAACTTCCGGCAAAGCTTTACCTCAGCGGTGGATACAAATATGTTAAGACAGAGAGAAATAAGAAAGGGGAAACAGACCCCGAAGCAATTTTACCCTTTAACATGGACAACATCTATTTTGTGGATTTAAAATGGACCGGCCTCGATTTTCTGGATGCAAAGGTAGGATATGAGAAATTAGATAGAGATGCACATTACCGAACCTTTGATAGTGCGGTTAACCCGGCCCGCAGATTTTCCTATGCAGCCCAGAATCGGGACACCTACAAGGCTACGGTTGATATCTTCCCTCTGGAAAATTTAAATTTCGGCCTTGAGTACCGGTATAGGAAAATAGATTATTCGGATACCATACTTGGATTGAGAAGCGATAAAAGGCATGAGCTCAATATCAGTGCCGATTATTTGATAGGAAAGATTGCTAAGTTATACGGATATGGAGATTACGGATGGATCAAATTCGATCAACTCCAACAGCAGACAGAAGGGTTGGTAACACCTGCAAATTGGGATGCGAAGCAGAAGGATATAACTTATGGATACGGAATCGGGACTGAGATCTATGTCATTCCTAAAAAGCTGACACTCGTATTCCAGCACAATTACTTGAGATCAAATGGAAATGTTGACTATACCCTTGATCCTGTGTTCTTTACCGCTGCGGGTGGAGCTGGACTTGATGGGATTGGGGCAAACAACGCTAACATTGATATTAGTCGATGGGATGACTACGCACTATATTCCTTCAAGATTAAGGCGGTTTACAATTTCACAAAATTTCTTGCAGCCTCAATAGGGTATGCCTATGAAAGATTGAGATATAAAGATGCGCAGTTGGACGGATACCAATTTGTTAATCCCCCCGGTGGCCCTGTAACTGGCACAAACGGTGCCTATCTCACAGGGGCTTATAAAGATCAATCCTACAAGGCCCATTTAATATTCGGAGGTATGAGCTACAAGTTTTAATAAAATTTTTCTCTTCTTTTTCGGGTTTCTTCTTCGTTTACCTTAAACGTTACAGGATCGATCACGACCTCGTAATCCTGCTTATTCCGCTGAATTCGGCCGGTTGTTCCGATCCAAAGCGGCCACTTGTTCCGATTGAAATCGGCCACCGCTCTGTCGGAGCGAAGCGACGCCGGTGTTGATAGATCTTTTACACAAAAATCAATTTGAGTCAACTTTTAGTTTTTTTCTCATAGAGCCTCCTTTCAAGTGGATTCGGTGGGCATTGTGGATCAGGCGATCCAAGATCGCATCAGCAATGGTTGGGTCTCCAATGTTCTCATGCCAGTGTTCAACAGGCAATTGACTGGTAATGATGGTAGAGGCATGACCATGTCTGTCCTCAATGACCTCCAGAAGATCCCTTCTCTCAGAGTCTGTCATGGGAGCCAATCCCAGGTCGTCGATGACAAGGAGATGGGTTTTGCTGAGCTTGGTCATGATCTTTCCGTAACTGCCATCGGCTTTGGCCATGGCGAGGTGGTAGTAAAACTTAGGGGCACGGATATAAAAGGTGCGGTAGCCTTGGCGACAAGCTTTATGAGCCAGAGCACAAGCTAAAAAGGTCTTGCCGACTCCGGTGGGACCGGTGAGGATGAGGTTCTGATATTTTTTAATCCAATCGCAGGAGCTAAGGCTCAATATCACGGATCGATCGATGCCTCGGGGGGATTTGTAGTCGATGTCCTCAACGGAGGCATTGATCTTCAATTTGGCTTCTTTAAGCAAACGTTTCATTCTACAATCCTCTTTCCAAGTCCACTGGCGGTCCACTAAGAGACCAAAGCGTTCCTCAAAGGAGAGAGGACTGAGAGAGGGTTGTTGAAGCTGTTCTTTAAAGGCATCTGCCATGCCAGAGAGTTTCATCGCATAGAGTTTATCCAGGGTTTGTTCATTGAGCATGATGGGTCTCCTTTCATTGGTAATAGTCTTTTCCTCGGATGTTGAGATGAACAACGGGTTTGATGAACAGGGGTTTTGGTTCTGACCAATCCTTCTTTTGATCGAGTCCAGTTTTAAGGATGGATTCAACGCTTTTGTAAGAATAGCCTTGGATGTGGAGGGCACAGGCGCAGGCAGCCTCGAGACGTTCGGGGGAGTAGGATTTAGCGAGCCTTAGGATACCAAGACAGGAGCGGAATCCGTGGTGGGGATGGATTTTACTTTCGAGCAGATGGGTGATGAGCTTTTCGGTATGGGGGCCATATTTTGAAGCCCATCGGATCATTCTCGATGGGGTCCATTCCAGATAGGCATGGTGGGATTGAGAGAGATGTTCATTGAGGGTGCTAAACTTTCCTTTTTGGTAACTTCGGGCATGGGAGGCGACGCGTCGATTTTTGAAGAGAACCTCGACGGTAGTTGAGGTGAGGCGAACCTCCACTGGTTCTTTGACCAATTGATAAGGGACGCTGTAGTAGTGGTGATCCACTTCGATATGGTAATCGATATTGACCCTGGCCTTTTTCCATTCCGCATATTCGTAGGGTTTTTCAGGCAGGGGTTTTAAGGCTGGTTTTTCGAGGGTATCGAACAGGGTCTTGCGAGTGGTAGGGAGTTTTTGGAAGGGGCGGAGGTTGAGTTCTTCGAGTTTCTGCGAGATGGCTTGATTCAGCTCGGTCAGACTGAAGAAGGTGTGGTTTCTCAGAGCGGCCAAGATCCAGCGTTCGGCCAGTAAGACAGCCGATTCGACTTTGGCCTTATCTCTGGGTTTTGCGACCCTGGCAGGGATGACCACAATGCCATAATGGTCTGCCAAGTCTTGATACGTTGGATTCAAATCCGGTTCGTATCGGGAAGGATGGGTGACGGCGGTTTTCGTATTATCGGGAATTAGGATTTCAGGGACCCCGCCCAGGAACTGGAAGGTGTGGACATGGGCGCTGATCCAGGAAGGTAGATCCTGCGAGAGGCTGGCTTCAGCGAAGGTATAATGGCTCGCACCGAGCGTGGCGACGAAGAGATAAGCTTCTTGGATTTCTCCTGTGAGAGGATTTTGGACAGGGATGGTCTGACCGGCATAATCGACAAATAACTTCTCTCCGGCCCGATATTCCTGTCGGAGACAGACGTCCAGTTTATCCACCCAGTTCTGATAAAGCTTACAGAACTGGGTGTATTGATACCCTTCTGGATTAGCCTGTTTATATTCGCACCAGAGAAGCTGAAGGGTGACGCCTTTCTTCTTAAGCTCCTGGTAAAGATAGTCCATGGGAGGCATCCCACGTTTCTCTGGAGCGATCGGCTCAGTGGAAGGAAAAAGTAGGCTCTCCAGTTGAGCATCATCGAGATCGGCAGGTAGGGGCCAACTCAGCCCTGCTCTTTGGACACGGTGAAGATATTCTTTGACAGTGCTTCGCGAAATGTCACAACTCTTAGCAATCTGTCTTTCGGAAAAGCCAATTTCTTGGTGGAGTCTTAGAACCTCTTTAATTTTACGCATGGATAATCTCCTGTTAGCCATAAATACCTCCTGATGGTTTTTTCAGGAGATTAATGGCTATTGATTCGATTATCCAGCGTCGCTTACCTCACTCAAGGGGTGGCCGGTTTGCTTCGGAATGCCCGGCCGGATTGGATCGGAATGGGTGGCCGATTTGCATCGGAATACGCATAATCCTCTTAAATAGAGGCAAAACCATTTCTGAAATCCTTCAAAACCTTTTCAACCGGCTTTTTCAATGGATCTCCGTAGCCTCCTCCTCCACCTGCAACCTCATGGAGACCATAGTTTAAAAAGATTGTTTAAGTACTTGATTTATGGTAACATCTCAAACTAAATTCCAAAGGAGGTTAGCCGTTTATGGATATTCGGAAGATTTTGAAAAAAATTGAAAAAACCGAAACCCCCAAAGTGAACAAAGTAGCTGTTGCCTACTCTGGAGGATTGGATTCTTCTCTTGCCATCGAATTGCTCAGAAGAAAATATAAGGCGAAAAAGATCCTTCCTATCACGATTGATGTCGGGCAGGGAGAAGAGGAGGTCTTTGAGAGTAAGAGAAAAGCAAAGATTCTCAAAATCAGGCCTCTCTTTTTCGATCTTCGAAAGGAATTTACTGAGGTCTGGATTGCGCGAGCCATTCAGGCCAACTCGGATTATCTGGGTTACCCTGTCTCCACCTCCATGACGAGACAGATCGTGGCGCGTAAGGTGGCAGAGGTCGCCCGGGCAGAGGGATGTGATGCCATCCTCGAGGGATCCAGTGGAAAAGGAAATGATCAATATCGCATGCATAATGTCTTCAAGATGTTTGCGCCTGGGCTGAAAATCTTGGTGCCGGTGCGGGATTTCGATTTAACCCGATTGGAAGAAGAAGCATTGTGCCGGGCATGGAGTGTTCCAGTGAACGAGATGATCACCGGAGGGGATGATAAGACGATGTGGTGCCGATCCATCGCCAGTGGTGCCATCGACCTGAACCAGCCGCTTCCAGATAATATCTGGATGTGGTATTGGCCCATTGAAAAGGGCCCTGATGAACCTTCCTTTATCACCTTGGAGTTCGAAAGGGGGATTCCCACCAAATTGAATGATAAACGGAAGCCCCTTGGAGAAATCATCCCGGCCCTCAACATCATTGGAGGGATGCATTCCATTGGCAAGATCGACATTTTTGAGGATGGGATTATGGATCTGAAGAGCCGTGAGATCTATGAGGCCCCTGCCGCAACGATCATCCTTAAACTCCATCGAGACTTGGAACAGTTCTGCCTCACCAAGGACGAGATTCAGTTTAAGAAAGGAATCGATCAGAAGTGGGCCTACCTGATCTACCATGGCATGGCGTACCATCCATTACGGTATGATCTCGATGCCTTCATCGAGGCATCTCAGAAGGTGGTCAACGGGAAATATAAGATCAAACTCTTTAAGGGGAACATTGAGGTCGCCAATCGAGAATCGAAGACAAGTCTCTTCTCACCGGAGATCCGTTCCATTAAAACCACCGGTTTTGATCAGAGACGCTGCGCGGATGCGGCTTTCGTTCGCGGACTTCCCTTTGAAATCTTAGCCAAACGGAAAACGAAGTAGGGGGTCATTCAATGAAGATTGAAAAGCTATGGGGTGGACGGTTTGAAGAACTGCCCTCCAAGGAGATGGTCGATTTTCTTTCGGGGAGAGATGTCAAGGGGATTCCTCCTTGCGATGAGCGACTGATCCCTTACGATCTCTGGGGAAATCGAGCCCACGTCCTCATGCTTTGTCAACAGGCTATCCTCTCGAAACAGGATGGAAAGAAAATCCTCAAGGGATTAAGGGAAATAGAAACGCTTCATCAAAAGGGAAAGTTTGGATTGGATGCGTCGAAAGAGGATGTCCACTCCAACATCGAGAGTTATCTCATTGAGCGAGTAGGAATTGAATCTGGAGGAAAGGTCCATACCGGTAGAAGTCGGAATGACCAGATTGTCCTCGATATGCGTCTTTACCTTCGAGATCAGGCTTTGGAATTTGTTGAAGGATTGGTTTTTCTAATGGAATCTCTTCTCCAAAAGGCTTGGGAGCACCGTTTGACGATCATACCTGGCTATACCCATCACCAGCATGCTGTAGCCACCACCTTTGGTCATCTTCTTCTCTCCTTTGCAGAGGCTCTCGAACGAGATGCTCAGAGATTTGCACATTGGTTTGATCTCTTCAATAAAAATCCTTTGGGTGCAGCAGCTGGCTATGGCACGACTTTTGGACTGGATCGGCAGTTGACTTCAAAGCTTCTTGGATTTGATGGGCCCACAGAGAATGTCACCGATCCCATTACCCAGCGATGGGAGCCTGAGGCAGAACTGGCCTATGATGTGGCGGTGATGATGGATCATCTCTCTACCATGGCCCAAACTCTGATCCTTTTATCCACTCGTGAATTTAATATGATTCGGTTGGACGATCGACATTGCACAGGCAGTTCAATCATGCCGCAGAAGCGAAATCCCTGTTCTTTAGAGGTGATTAAGGCAAAAACATCCTTCGCCCATGGGATGGTGGTCAGCCTCCTCTCCGTCGGCAAGGCTCTCTTCATGGGATATAACCGGGAGACCCAATGGACGAAGTATTGGATCATGGATCTGGTGGACGAATCGAAACCTGCCCTCTCCGTAATGACCGAGATCATTCGACTCCTTCAAGTCAATAAGACTCAGATGCTAAAGCAGGCTCAGGAGGAGTTCGCTGGTGCCACTTCTTTGATGGAGTGGATGGTTCGTCAAGGTTCCCTTCCAATGCGGAAGGTAAAGATGGTGGTGGAGAGAGCAGTGAAATATTCTGAAAGAGAAAACAAGGGAGAAGTTTCCTATCAGAGTTTAAAGAAAGTTCTCACTGAGATGAAGGTTCATATTCCCATCACAAAAAAAGATGTGGAAGAAATGCAGAGACCGGAAAGGATATTGGCTCAGACTCTATCCATTGGGACACCTTCAGAGAAAAGGGTGAAGGAAAATATTGCGTCGCTTCAAAAGAAGATTCAAGCCAACAGGGGTTGGCTTATCCATAAGCGAAAGGGGATTGAAAAGGCAAAAGCGTTGATTTTTAAAATGGAGAAAAAGTTAGCCTCCTATAGATGAAACGCTGGGCAGAACAGTAACAATTTTTTAAAGTTCAAATTTCAAAATCCCAATGTCAAATGAATGTCAAAGTCCCTGCCTGCGGCAGGCAGGCAAAATCCAAATAGTTTTGACATTTGAGCTTCGGCATTTGAAATTATCAATAAATCCAACACAGAGGGGTTTTTGGCAAGACCAGTGGTCGGGGAGATGAAAAGCTCTTGATGGAATATGGAAGGGTGACGGATAGAGAATTAGAGTCCATCAGGAAAATTGTGGGATCGGAAAGGATGTCCGTTGGGGAATCAATCCTTGACCTCCATGGTAAAGACGAGTCTTTTCATCAAAGGCGAAAGCCTGATATAGTGGTGTGGCCACTCAGCGCAGAAGAGATCAGCCAGATTCTCAAATTGGCCAATGAGGAGCGGATTCCTGTTACTCCATGGGGCGCTGGGACGAGTTTAGAAGGCAATCCCATACCGGTGGAGGGTGGGATTGTTTTAGATCTTCAACAGATGAACCATATCTTGGAGTTGAGGACAGAAGACCTTCAGGTTCGTGTTGAAGCAGGGGTCATTTATAAGGAGTTAAATCAATCCCTCTCCCGTTTTGGCCTTTTCTTTCCACCAGACCCTGGAGCCTCGGCAACCATTGGGGGAATGGTGGGTAACAATGCCAGTGGGATCAGGACGATAAAGTATGGGGCCACGAAGGATTTTGTCCTCAACATGGTGATCGTCCTTCCTTCTGGAGAAGTCATCCGGGCTGGAACGAATGCGATGAAGACTTCATCAGGCTATGATCTTTGCCGTCTCTTTGTGGGTTCAGAAGGAACACTGGGTGTGGTCACAGAGGTCACCCTTCGCCTGATCGGCCTTCCCGCAGAGTTTATGGCTGCCGTGGCGCAATTCAATCCCATTCGTGAAGCCACAGATACCGTCATCCAGATTATGCGTTCCGGTCTGTCTCCGGCCGCTCTAGAATTCTTGGATGCCTCAACGGTTCAGGTCGTTAACCAGTTTAAAAAACTCTCCTTGGAAGAAAGACCAACTCTTTTCATTGAGTTTCACGGTGCAAGCGCTACGGGTTTGAAAGAAGAGTTGGAGATGGTGAAGGAGATTTGTGGCGAGAACCGATCTCTCCGGTTCGATTCAGGAATTGGGAGGGAAGAACGAAACCGCCTCTGGGAGGCTCGGTATGGAGTTCGTGAATCCATCAAGGTAAACAATCCTGGTTTTTATCCTCTTGTGATCGATACGGCTGTTCCCATCTCAAAATATTCGGATATGGTAGAATGGGGTCAGAGGATTGTTGAGAAGAAAGGATTAAAAGGATATGCCTTTGGCCATGCAGGAAGCGGCAATCTCCATATGGAGATTCTGGGGATTCCTGAAGAAAAGGCCCAATGGCAAAAGGTTCGAGAGGCAGAAGAGGAAATTGTCCATTTCGCACTGGAATGCGGTGGAACAGCGACCGGAGAGCATGGCATTGGGATTGGAAAGAAGAAGTTTATGAAGAAGGAGCATGGGGCAAGTCTCCTATTGATGAAACAGATCAAAAAACTTTTAGATCCCAATGGAATCATGAATCCCGGGAAAATCTTTGAATAAACCTTTTATGCGATTCCACCTCACCTCATCCCTCTCCCCTTGGGGAGAGGAAAAGAGTGAGGGGAAAAGGAGGGACTTATGGGTAAAGTAGAAGGGGTCATCAAATCTGAAATGGTACGTTTGGCAAAAAGGGAAATAAGGAAAATTTCTGTTCCGTTAGGCCGGGATGTCCGGTCCATGAAAAGTACGGTTTCACAACTTCGAAAAGCGGTTTCAGCACTTGAGCGAATAGCAGCGACTCAGCAAAAAGTGTTGGAAAAAGGAGAGATGCCATTGGAGGCGGCTCCGGAAGAGGTGAAGGCGTCACGATTCTCTCCCCGCTTGATCCGAAGCCTTCGCGGGCATATGGGCATCACCCAGAAAGAACTGGCTATTCTTACAGGTGTCACAGTTGGAGCAGTGCATCTGTGGGAGTGTGGGCAGTTTAAGCCAAGTGAGAAAAAGAAGGCGGTGATGGTAGCGCTTCGAAAGCTCGGCCGACGTGAGGTAAGGAAACTCCTTGAAAAGAAGAGTGCGGGTGGGGTTAAGAAAACAGTTCGTCCCTCCATGAGGAGAGGCAAGAAAAGGAGATCGAGTAAATAACATCTCTCTCCCATGATTTATTTCAATCTCTTGCTCCAAATTTTTCTCGCCGTTTTTTTATTACG
>Ga0209777_10006398_pt1 | contig 13263 bp, 12 predicted proteins | sample FrelakmetHBP12HB_FD_187147 | JGI IMG/M metagenome (GOLD analysis project Ga0209777, IMG submission 187147) | Freshwater lake sediment microbial communities from the University of Notre Dame, USA, for methane emissions studies -HBP12 HB (SPAdes)... | ecosystem: Environmental > Aquatic >...
TGGACACAGCGAACTCCGGCAATGGCTGAAGGTCTAACTGATCACGTATGGAGCCTGAGGGAATTGTTGACTTTCAGAGTGCCAATTCAATAAATGACATACACGACCGAATTGCGACTACTGCATTAATAGGCCTTCTTGAGTAGATTGATTCGTCGTAAATATTATCAATACACAGCCTCAGACGCTATCTGACAATATTATTTAATATTTCAAAGCCTCTTGAGGATAATTAGCGTTGAATCATCCTTGGGAGAATGATCCTTTAGATGTAATCTCATTTCTTTCTCAATTGCTCCAAGGATCTCCGATGCAGAAAGAGACCTGCTGTCTTTGAGAACTGTTATTAGACGCTCTGCCCCTTGCTGTGTTCTCCAGGCATTTGTGGCTTCGGTCACTCCATCCGAATAAACCATCAGAACGTCACCTGGTTGAACGGGTATGCGCTCGGGCCTGAGATCCAAACGATCAAGAACTCCGAGAGCTACGCCCCCTCCGCCAAGGGTATCTACAGACCCACCAAAGTCCATTATGAAAGCCGGATTGAAACCTGCATTAACGAACTCCATTGTACTGATCGCGGTGTCAAGCACAGCATAAAAACATGCAAGATTCGATCCATGAACGCAATCGCCTATTTGAAGATTAACATCAGATAAGACCTTTGAAGGGTCTGGATTCCTGGAGAAGGACCGAATTATGGCCCTGGATACAATTGCCAGCATTGCACCTGCAATTCCACCTTCAGAAACCTCAGCCATGAATAGCGCGATCTTGTTGTCTCCAATGTCAACCACATCGCAAAAATCAAATCCATCTCCATTCGATGGGATGGACAGTGCTGCGATTTCGTATCCTTTAGGCTGAGGGATATCTCCCGGCCTGATGCTGCGCTTTATCTTCTGCAAGACCTCAGTATCCTTCCGAAGGGAAACTCGACTTTCTGCTGTCGCCTCGAGTTCGGTCATGTAATGTTTTATGCCATCGGACATGCCCGAAAAAGCTTCTCCCATAATTCCAAGCCCTCCCGAGGAGATTTCAGGAATGTTTAGATCGCCGTTTCTAATTCTATGCGCTGCCTCAGTTATGTTCTTAGCTTGCTCCTCAATCCTGCGACTTATCAAAAATCCGAAAACTGTGGCTATGACACCTGTCAAGATGATGATAATTATACCGTATTCCCTGGTAACCCCGACGGCATCCGTTAGACCTTGGGACACTCCTTTGGCCGTATCTTTGATCCCAGCATCTATAAACCTGGAAGGAAGGCTCATCTCCTCTGTAGGATAAGCAACCCCGAAGCTCCAACCTAGAGTCGTTATCGGCGCAAAGGCCACGTACCCATCAGCATTTCCTAGGCCGATCACTGCCGATCCTGTCTCGCCATGGAGCATATTGCGGATTAGTTCTCGAATATCGGAGCTGTTGGACTCATAGAAGTTCTCTGAATCGAATAGATGAAATAGCTCACCTCTTGGGGTGGCTGACGATCGCAAGACTACCGCACCAGAATCATCTACTATAAAGGGATAGCCACGCCCGCCTTTGGAGGATAGGTCGCCGTAGATGGACGCCAGAGATATATTCATCCCTGCAACTCCAAATAGCTGATCGCCTCGGCGGATGGGGGTGGCACAGGTTATAGCCAGAGACCCTCCGGAATCGACATAGGGCTTCGTCCAGATAGTCTTTCCTGAGTTTTTGGCAGCGATATACCACGACGTTTCCCTGGGATCAAAAGGAGCCTTTCTCGAGAGTTCATCGTTGATGTCTGGCCAAGTGGCTAGAACCCCGTCTTCAGTACCTATGTATCCCAAGCTGGAAGATGGCTCTGCTTCTACTACACTTTGCAGTATCTTGGCAGGAATGCACAGAGACGATAAAGTTGGCTTCATCTTCCTTAGCAGAGTTTCATTGGCACCAAAAGGAGCAATCCAAATACCACTTTGAACTTCACAACTCTGGTTATCTTGAGAGATAGAGGCATATTTGGCAACAATCTCGTTCTCAGATCTTATCCGCCCGAAGAACTCATCATACTGGCTGGCTTTGGCGACAGCAATCTGAACCTGGTCCGCCTCATTCGAGGCTGCAGTCAATGACGACCGATTCAACGTGCTGCTGAGGCCGGACACTTTCTCCTGCACGTCCTTCGATGCCTGGTTCATCTCCATTAAAGATATCACTTCTATCGATACGACCGGCACCAGAGCAAAGGCCAGCAAAAGGAGCTTAACCCTCAAACCTCGCGTACCCGTTATTTTTCCCATCTTAGTTATAATATTCTCTTTATTTTAGGCAGTTAGATCCCGCAACCCGCTCGTTTCCTGGATGAACAATCAAGCATGAATATTTGATCTAGACCTTCATACTCGGCTATCGTGACCCTATGTTCAACCTCAAACCTAGGATACTGGGAGATCAACCTGCTGGTATAAACCTCTTTTCACCATAAATTTACTTGTAAATTTGTAACAATATTCGCTTCTTCTTAAACTTATTGGTTTGAAATGCTTCATTTATCCTAGTCATATTAACCTCATGCTGCCGAAGGTATTCAAAGTCCTTAAAGGTCATGCTCCATCATTCAATCGCGAAGCGATGAGCGATCACCTGATATCGAGTATGTTTCCTTTGATTCATGAAAATAGCATTAGTCTATTCTTATGCAACAAGATTAACCTTATCCTATAGACTGGGTTATATAGAAAACAGCACGGCAAGACTTGGAAAAAGGAAGATCATCGATCCTGGGGAATTTTCTTGCGCCAGGGCTATCCATTATTTCCGTTCTTCATGAACACTTTCGTAAATAGTGGAAACGTGCAAAATCACCGGGATTATTATTTTGATAACCCCGCAATGGATGGCGATAAGAATGATGGATAACACTCAGTGGAAGTGGTCTTACGGATCGATACCCTCAGCGGTGATCTTTGCAGTCATCTGCATGTCAGCATTCAGCTGTATTAATGGCATGTCAGGCGGTTATGCTATCGTGTTTGTATCATTCGTCCTTGCTTACATGTCTTGCTGTCGCAGCGCTATTTTTCCGCGCGCAAAGGTCATGGATTCCATCCTGAATAGCACGCAGCTCCTTGCCCATCGGGTATTTGCCCATCGGGTATATTCGTCAGGTGAGGCAGAGCAGAGTGCGAGGCGTGAATATATTGATTATCAGGAAAGAAACCACGCAATGTTTTTCATCATTGGTGGAATGCTTGTTGTTGGTTCGCTCATCATGATCATCTTTGCCGGAGAGGGGAGCATTGTCACCGGGGTCCTTCTTCTGACATTTACTGTTTTCCTTTTCATCGTTTCCCGGGTTGCTCCGGTACTCTTGCTCAAAAATGCACTCAGGGCTCCAAAAGCAGCATATATCGCGGAGGACGGGATTTTTTATTAAGGGACAGTCTACCCCTTGCACTCCTTCCCGATGAGAATGGGCGGAATTGAATTCAAAAAAGGAGCGGAAAAGGGGCCGTCAGTGCTTATCTTCTCGTTCACCTCAGCTTATCGGACTTAATATCCTCTCATCCTTCGATATTGAGATCCCTGTGCCTGAAGGCAATGAAGAGACCGTATGCAAAATCGGCTGATATGCTAGTAAGGACCAATTTAGAATAAGAGGATTTCACAATAATTCGTATTCAATGGCCTTCTTCTAATAAATTAAATCCATGCAAAATGTCATAGAAAGCACCCATGAATCTGATTCGCACCCAAAACTATGAAAACGATTGCAGCAGATTGCAGTCTTGATATGGGTAGTGAAGGCTGCTAAAAAGGTAGAGGACTTAGCCCGTCATAGAAAGTAGCCAGACTTCTTGAGCAGCCAAATCCAGAATTAAAGGGCAAGCTTGTGGTAGATGGGTCTGATATCTCAAAGAAGGCAAAGTCGAGGTATTGTAAGCAGTGAATCTTGTGAGGACAAGAAATACGGTATCAGATCGACAATGCTCATTTCTGGGGCATGGAAATTATGCCAAGATTGCGTTTATATCAAACTTACTTTAGCCCCTATATTTCGGCATCCTACAGCATAATGAAAATTCTAAAAAGCCATACCGATAAATTTGAAACGGCGGAGTTGATGAAGCATATCTTGACATATCGAAAAAAGTGAATGATCTTGATGAAGCCAGAGAATTTGCCAAACGCTTGATGGAAAATGTCCTAGAGAAAGATAGACTGACTTGCTCTGTGGTGTCGCTCATGCCTACGGGAATCTAGAGATGACCAATCAGAACCACGAACTAATTTATTTACATTTATTTTATTAATTTGTAGATCAAATTTATAATTGATCTAAATGGTTTCCGTAAGTCAGGTTATAGACAGATTTAATATGTTTAGTATTACAGCAATATATGAAATATATATAATGGCCTCAATGACGAGTTAGTATCTTACCGAAAACCATTTCATAGAAGGGTATTATGCAAAGGGCTAGTCCAACCATCGTGGAGACTGCTATTAGGTAGAGGCAGTATGTAAAGAGTCAGCATTCAGCTCTACCAAAATATGGTCTCTTTTTAGACCAGACTTCTTGATAAAAACCTTGGGGAAATTGGGCCTGTTCAAATCTAGGAGACGCCTCTGTCCGGAAACTATTTATTAGGACTTCTCAGATAATTATTGTGAAAGGCTCTTATGAGTTTCTGGCCGATTTGAGCAGACTCAAGAAAGAATTCGATCGATTTGATTCGCTGATATGGCTGCTCAACGCAGCCGTAACATCCATCGCGATCTACTCAGCATTTCTCCTTCTAGGCCTTCCGACGTTCACCAAGTTTTACTGGCAGGATTTCCTTCCCCTGGCTCAATCACCCGCAATACTCTCGGTTCTCTTGGGAGCGGTGATCGCTACTATTGCCACGAAGAGAACAAGGTCAGACTTGTTTGGCCGCCTGGGACCTGAGCTTTCAGAAAAGGTCAAAACAGCCTACGACAATCGGGACATCTGCACGCTTCCTATGAAAAGCTTAGCCGTGGATGTGAAAAGTAGACTTCGAGAGGTCAAATCTTCTCAGTTTCTGAACTGGCGTAGGGTCCATGTTAGAATTGGGCTGACAGCTCTACTTTTGGGGGCTGCGATCTTCATCGCTCACAGCCAGATAAGCGCAGATATCTCCCCAGCCGATTTCCGATCTATCTCGGATTTGAAAGACAAAGCTTTAGGCCTCTTTCAGAACCAGTCCAATCCTCAGAACCCCAAAATCAACCTCTCGGGAAATATCTATGGCAAGCCTTCTTTAGCCGTGCTTAATGAGACAAAGCTCCAGCTTCAGCTTTATCCTGGGGCTCTGGCCGGATCAATGCCGGTCAAATCTGAGCCCCAAAATAATCTCTTCTCGCAGTCACCGCCCGGAGAGGTCAAGGCTGTTCCCACCGAACTTTATATTGAGAGCCTTCCCCCTGAAAATAGAGAGATAATCAAGAGATACTTCGAGGCACTGGCAAAGGGTTAATAAAATACAGACTCTTTTAACTACTAATCCAAGGCGAGACGATGACAGAGGATCTTAAGTCAATTTACGCCCAAGCGCCTGATATATTCCAAATGCTCAGGCGCGAAGTAGACAAAGTGATGGTAGGGCAGAAGGTGGCCATCGAGCAGCTCATGATCGCCATCCTGGCAGGAGGTCATGCCCTTCTGGAGAGCAATCCAGGCCTAGCCAAGACATTGCTCATAAAGACTGCTGCAATGTCTATGGGCTTGAGCTTTTCTCGGATACAATGCACTCCCGATCTGATGCCTGCGGACATAACTGGAACCACCATCATTGAGGAAACAGACGGCAACAAGCATTTCAGATTTCAGCCGGGTCCCATCTTCGCCAACATCGTCTTGGCCGACGAGATCAACAGAGCCTCGCCAAAAACCCAGAGCGCAATGCTGGAGGCCATGCAGGAGAAGCAAGTGACTGTGGGCAACAACACATATCAGCTGGAGAAGCCATTTTTTATCCTGGCCACCCAGAACCCAATCGAGATGGAGGGTACCTTCCCCCTGCCGGAGGCCCAGCTTGACAGATTTCTGCTCAAGATTTTCATGGAGTACCCCTCCTTTGAGGATGAACTTGAGATAATGGAGAGGTACACAGGACACTCCGAACCCGTGGCTGAGAGGGTAATAACAAAAGAGAGAATCCAGGCACTTCAGCAGCTCTGCCGAGACATACCCATCTCGGATGACTTAAAGAAGGAGGCAGTTAAGCTGGTGATCACCACCAGATCCTGGGATGGCGTCCAGTATGGAGCGAGCCCCAGGGCGTCCATTGGCCTGATCCTCACATCCAAAGCCAGGGCCTTTCTTCTAGGCAGGAACTACGTTTCAGCAGAGGACCTGCACGTCATGTCCTATCCCATACTACGGCACCGCATCATCCTTAGCTTTGAATCGGAGAGAAAAGGGCTAACGACGGACCAAGTAATAACTGACATACTGAAAGAGCTGAAGATTTAATCCAAAATCGTATTAAAAGCAGACGCTTAAGCTGGATTAGCTATGGACACTGAATTCTTCAAGGAGTTGGACAAGTTCTCCCTGCTGGTCAAGAAGCGCGTCTCAACCGCTTACACCGGTGGTAGGAAATCCTTGCGTTATGGCCGAGGGATAACGCCCGTTGGGTATAGGGAGTACCGCAAGGGCGACGACTTCAAGCTAGTGGACTGGAAGGCCTACGGCAGAACGGAGAAGCTATACGTCCGGGAGCATGAGGAGGAGCGAAGCTTGGTGGTCCACATAATTCTTGATGCCAGCGAAAGCATGGGCTACGACCGCAAGTTCGAATATGCCTCCCAAATAGCTGCCGGTTTTGCCTACATCGCCACCCTTGAAAACGAGAAATATGTGATCTCTCGTTTCTCGGTGGACTTGGACCCAGGCGAGCCAAGGCGAGGCAGAAGGTATCTGTTTCAGACCATAGACGAGCTTGATCGTACTTCCCCCCATGGTCAGACGAATCTTAAGAAAGTCTCCGAGCAGTTCGATCAATTGATCAGGTCAACCAGCCTAGTTGTTGTGGTCTCCGATTTTCTGGAAGATACAGACGATATAGTCTCCAGCATCTACAGGCTATCTGGGCATGACCTGATAGTGATCCATTTGATGGCTCTCGACGAGGCAGAGATGAAGCTAGGAGGAGATGTCAGGTTCGTGGACATGGAAACCCACCAGCCGTTGATAACTAGGGTCAGCGAGAAGCAAAGAGAACAGTATCGAAAGAAGCTAGAGGAGCACCTCTCTAAGATTAAGGCAACCTGCAATGCTGTCGGGGCTGACTTCTTTAGCTTTCGGACTGATAAGCCCATCTTCGATGCCTTCTCAGAGCTGAATGCCAAAGCCACTATCTGGAGAGTATAGCTATGGGGTTGTCGCTTGGGTATGGTCAAGGTTTTGTGGAGTTCAAACCTCCTGAGAACTGTCAAATTCTGATGCCAAATGAGCTGGCCGCTGCAGACGACGAGGAGATCGAAAGGGCAATTGATGAACCCCTAGGCCAGGACCTAGCCGACTTCCAAGGAAGAGGCAAATTGGCGTCCATTCTGGTCAGCGACATAACGAGGCCATCGCCGAGCTATTTAATGCTGAATCCTTTGGCCAAAAGGCTCAAGGGGCTAGGCTTCTCTGACTTGAAGGTTATCTTCGCCCTTGGAACTCACCGCCGGATGACGCCCGAGGAAGAGAAGTTCCTATTGAAAGATTGCACAAATATGCCTCATATCCAGCACGACCCGAAAAGGTGTGTTTCTTTGGGCCAAACTGTGCGCAAAACTCCGGTAGAGATCTTCGAGGAGGTAGCATCTTCCGATCTGATCGTGGCCACGGGCAACATAGAGTATCACTATTATGCGGGATACAGCGGAGGGGCCAAGGCGGTCCTGCCTGGAGTTAGTTCTGACCAGTCAATCAACACAAACCATGAGCTAATGAGAGACCATCGTGCGGTTTCGGGCCGCCTGGACAGCCCTGTTCGCCAGGATTTCGAGGAAGCCGCCGGAGTGGCAGGCCTTGACTTCATCTTGAACGTTGTTCTGAACAGCAAGAAAGAAGTGGTCAGGGCTGTAGCAGGAGACTTTATCAAGGCTCACAGAGCCGGTGCAGCCGTCGTTGACGAGATGTATAGAAAAACTGTAAAGCCTGCTGAGATAGTTATCACCTGCGCAGCAGGTTGGCCTAAGGACATCAACCTTTTCCAAGCCCAGAAAGCCCTAGACAATGCCAAAGGGGCGGCGGCTCCCGGAGGCACTATAATCCTAGTGGCCGAGTGCAGCGAAGGACTGGGGCATCCGGTCTTCGAGCGCTGGGCCCGGGAAGCAAAGTGTGCTGAAGACTGCATTGAGCGGTTCGGCAGGGAGTACGAATTTGGCGGGCATAAGGCGGCTTTTCTCGCCAAGGAGTCACTTGAGCACAACATAATCCTTGTTTCTTCTCTGAATAAGGAGACGACAGAGATGTGCTTCTTTCAGCCCGCGTCCACCCTTGATGAAGCGATGACTGATGCATACAAGCGGCATGGCAAGGACGCTAGCATGGTGATAATGCCCTATGGAAACCTAACGCTGGCGACGAAAGGATAGCAGGACTGCTCATAGGAGACAACCTGATGAAAGTTCGAGATCTTCCCTTCCAACCACTTAAACTCTTCCGACTCTGTTCAAGGAATCATACTATGTTACATAGGAAAGGCTGTTTTGCTGCGTCAACCATAGATTTGGTGGAAGAACCAATCTAAAGGTCTGCACGAGGCTGGAATTTCTTGCAATATCTAAACCGGGTTTTGCAGTCGGGCCGATGTTAAAGGCGCGCGATTCTGATTTAGTTCCGACGTGAAATAGACCCTTGCTGTGAGAATATGCACCGATGTTATACACGGGTTTGATTTTCGAGTTCATATCGATGTCGTAAAAACTGCTTGATTGCATTTTGCTCATTTGCTTCGAAGTGGTGTTGTTCTGCCCGACAGATGTGTTATTCTCCTTTGTCGTCGCCTTATTCTCATTTGGTGTTGCGCTATTCACGACAGTGTTGTTGCCGGCCCTGATATCCTCGTTGACAGATGTGTTAATAGCAGCGGTGTTATTGATAGCCGCGACGCTTGTAGCGGTGCTGTTGGCGGCAGTGTTATTCATCGCCGTATCGTCTAAGACTGATGGATTGTTTAAAACTGAGAGTTCTTCCTTTATGGCAGTACTATCCTGCAAGGCCAATCCTGCAAGGCCAAGGCCAACATAAACTTGATCATCGCACACATTATCTGGCACATGAAAGATGCAGCTTTATGCATGTAATCCATCGGCGCGGTTACAACAGCTAAGATGAATATCAATTTAACCTAAGTCTGACGGAGTAACATTTCTACGAGAAGTCTGAATTTTAGAAGATTTCGTCTTGGAAGTAAGATATCGTCTTGGAAAAAGGACATATCGTATATTCGAGGCTGATCGTTCACCATCTTTAGCTTTTTCGGCCACGACTTCAAGATAAATGTTCCGAAGCCATGCGCAAAAAGATAGATTATAGCAACGGACCGCCACCTCATAGCCTGGGCGGGCTGCCCATCATCTGCTCTAACTCTCTTTGGCTAACCTTCGTCATCTTCTGCCTATCCTTTATATCTGAGAATAACCTAGAGTTGATTGGTGGTATGATGGTCTCGTTCAAGGTGGATGCACAGGTTTCAGGCGAAAGTTCAGCGCCAATATCAGCGAAGATCTCTGGTGATAACAACAGTCCCATCGCAGTGGCACCTATAACAGTTGCGCCAATCACAGTGATACCGGATCTAAAGCTAGCAGCAGAGTCAATAGACATCAACGGCCTTATCTCATCGATATCTAAACTGACCGAGGGAGTCAAAGTGAGCATTTCGAACCAAAACGACAAGCCTGTGGCCATAGCTCTAGGAAAGATACCCGTAGACCTGACAATCTCCGTATTTTCTCCTGCCCAAGAGCAGGTCTTCAAGGTGGAGATTAAGGGAACGGTGGGAGAGAAGTAGCCCTCTACAAAATCCTACTGCGGTATTCAATGAATTAGTCACATCATTTCCTGGAAAGATCACAATATTGACTATTCTAAAGAACTACTCTGATTTGTCGAGCCATTATTCTTCCTATACCTGAGTACCAGGTACATCAAAATACATAACAGTGATATTATAATTATAACATCAAGGATGTGGAACCATCCTTTCAAGGAATTCCACTGAGGACCTAAGAGAACGCCCATGTAGCCCAGGACTAAGCACCAGGGCAGCGACCCCGTGAATGTATAGAAAACGAACTTCTTGAAGTCCATTCCTGCTATGCCAGCCGGCAATGAGATATAGGTCCTTATGACAGGGAGAATCCTGCTTATCAGGACTGCTCGATCTCCGTACTTTCTGAACCAATCGTCAGCCAGGTCAAGCTTTTTCTGGCTCAAGAGAAAATATTTTCCATATTTATCCAGAAACGGCCTCCCTCCTTTTAGGCCGACCTCATAAGCAACAACCGATCCGAAGAGATTTCCAAGAGCTCCTGACAGAGTAATCCCCAGCAGGCCAAGCTTTCCTTCAGACACCACGAAGCCACTGAACGGCATTATGATCTCGCTGGGAAAAGGGATGCATGCGCTCTCCAGGGCCATGGCAAAAAAGATACCAGCATAGCCAAAGGAGGTTATTAGGCTCATAATCAGATTGCTTGCGAACTCGACTAAGCTTATCATTTGATTCGAAAATCACCGCAATCTATAGAAACCTTATTCCCATGGAACAAAAGGAACGAGACATCCAATTCAGAGAAAGGTGAATCGCAACGAACGCATGCTCGTTTCTAACAATGGGCCATGGGAATTGGACAACTTTGAGGCCATGCTGCACCTAAGGTCTTCTCCAGAAACGCAAATATCGAATTTGCAGGTGCTCTTCCCAAGCCAAATGGAGAAACCTATGCGAATAATGCTGGCGATGGGCGCACCAGTGAAGGACGTCCGGATGCAACTAAGGAGCCGGTCGCCAGCTCGTGAAGGATTGCCGGATGTCGCATGAGACGCTGTTGACTATCCAACCACTAATTCTAAATAGTTATAGATGATATAAAGAATAAGCGCGAAATTGAAAATTATCTCAATATAGGAGTGTCAAGAATTCAAATCATTTTGTATATGCGCGATTTGTATATATTCACGGTGTCAAAATAGTGGTGCTTCGGAACTGACCTAATGATGCCAATAAATTGGATGCGAGATGAATGGATAATCATGATCTTAAGATCCTTGGAGCGATGAATGCCCTTTCTCTGATATCATTTGTTAGCCCCATTGAAGTTGACAAGATTGTTAAGCTTGACAAAACGGAGTTGGGGAATCGCTTAATGCTCATGAAAAAATCTGGGCATGTAGAAATCATTACAAGGGATTTTGTCTCGAGTATGACACTTCCAAATTTCATTGCAAAAATAAAGCTCACAGATCTAGGGCATAAGGCTTTGAAGGGAAGGATATGAATGGATCATTCCCGATGGCAGTCTTAGTTCTTGATCGAGCCTGTGCAAACATCTTACATCCGCGTCCAGAATTGATTAGATCGCCACAGCATGCCCACTCCCTTTTTCACGACCATCCCAAATGACGACTGGCTGATATGTTCGGCAAGCTCTTCGATTTCTATTGGTCCGGCTCCAGATGATTTCAATCACCGCAGCAGAACTTCATTATTCCCGATTGGCCTTGACTACATCAGCATTCTGATAATTGAAATAATCCTCTGTTGTGGGCACATGAGGCGGAAGAGGCTTGCCACCCCAGGTCGATAAATCGCTCGTATTGTTATCCCCTGTTAGGTTCAATGAACAATTAGTCAAATTTTTTAATAATACCTTTCCACCATTGCCGATGAATTTTGGCACTAGCGGCAAACGGGCATTTGTTGATAGATTGCCTTTAGGATAGCCCGTCGTGTTGCTGGTTGTATTCGATGCACTGTTGGTCCCCATGAGATTCGATGATCCATTCGTTAAATTTTTTAGCAGTGCCAAACCATCGTTGCCACCAATGTGGACAGATCCCTGGCTAGGACTCAAAACTATAGCTATCGATACGAACAAAGCTAACACTAGTAGTCTCATGCGGTTCCTCGCTTTGTATCATTCTCTCAATCGCTTAAATTCCCTGTGCTTGCTTTGTCTTCGATATTATGTCGTATTCAACCAAGACATTTTACAATCTTGCATTTGAGGAAGCACAGGATGGTCCAAGGACTGCTCATTCCGAGTGGCAAGTCACTGAGGTCTATCAAACAAAAAAAGGGGGGAAATTAAGCCTATGATTTTCCCGCCATTGAGAAAGCGATTTTAGCCTCAGAATCGCGGTTAAGAGCTTTTAAGGCATCGCCTTTATTGAGCCAGGCAGGCTTGAAGGTTCCATCGAGCTGCGTAGCCTGGTCAAAGCACTTCAATGCATCTTCATATTGCTTCAACGCGTAATAGGAGAGCCCTTTTTGGTTCCAGGCATCTACAAAGTTGGGGGCAAGTTTGATAGCGCTTTCGAAAAGCGAAAGGGAAGCGTTATAATTGCCCATCCTTTTCAGAACCGTTCCTTTGTTGTAGTAAGTAACCGCATTAGCCGGATCGAGCCTTATCGCCCGGTCTAAAGATAAAATAGAACTGTTGTAATCGCGAAGATAATTGGCCTGAAGGAGGCCTTGATCGTTCCATGCTTGGACATTGGAGTCATTTATCTGGAGAGCTTCTTCGAGCGTGGATAGAGCTGAATCGTATTTGCTCATCTTAAGGAAGATAAGCACTTTGAGGTTCCAGTAAGCATCGTCGTTTGGATTCTGCTGCAGGGACTTGTTGATGTTCTGTAGAGCCTGGGAATAGGATCCATTCTTGAATTCCGAAACCGATTTGTTGTACCAGACATCATTCAGATTTATCTCCATGGCCGATGCTACATAGATGGTAGCGAGCAACAAGATAGCTAGCGCAATGTATTTCATGCTTCCCCATGTATTGGGAGAAGTGGATATACCTTACGGTTGAACATTGCTGTTTGTGGCATCTTTTACCGCGAATTGGCGCCTTTTGACTTCTTTTGCAGCCACGGAGCAAGCGCAGCTCGGATTTAGTCACTTTCCCGATAGTAGATATCAAGTATTGTATATAGAAAGCTATGAATCTAGTCTATGGAGATTTGATTCTGACCCGGAAAAAATTTGGTCGAAACCAGATCTATGATTATGCCGTAGACTACGCATGCTCCCATGAGAAGCG
>Ga0209777_10006400_pt1 | contig 13262 bp, 9 predicted proteins | sample FrelakmetHBP12HB_FD_187147 | JGI IMG/M metagenome (GOLD analysis project Ga0209777, IMG submission 187147) | Freshwater lake sediment microbial communities from the University of Notre Dame, USA, for methane emissions studies -HBP12 HB (SPAdes)... | ecosystem: Environmental > Aquatic >...
CATCGCCAAGGCACAGATCAGGAACACCGCATTCTGCTTGAAGAAGATTGCCAACAATGCCGCGCCCGCCGCGACCGCAAAGCGCCGCCATGTGCGCTCTCGCAAATACCAGGAGAACGCAACGGCGCTCCAGACAAGCACGGCCAGCGCCGGAATCTCCAACATGATCTGTCGTCCCCAGTGCGTCGTTGCCGGAATCGCCACCATCAGGAGAGCCGCCAGCGCGGCGGTCACTCGATCCGAGACCCCTCGTACAAAGACAAAGGCTCCGACCGCCGCCAGCACTCCGAAGAATGCGACGCAAAGGCGGGCTGACGACGCCGACACGCCGAAAACCGCGAAGAAGGCGGCCTCGGCTATCGCGAAGCCGGGAGGATAGTGCTTGCCGATGCCCAAGGTCGGATAGTGGCCGTATTGCCGCTCGGCGAACTGCATGGGCGACGCCCAAGCGTGGGGTCCGGCCATGAACCAATCGTGAATCAGCACGCCGTCCATGGCGTGTGCGGCCGAGTCGGCGTCGAGGAGTCCGCCGCGCGCAACATCCTTGCCCAGCACTGCGAATGCTGCTATCCCGACGACGGTCGCCAGAATCAAGTCCGCCAGCGCCGCTTGGCCCAACAGACACCCCGGCGGCTGCGTTTGTTGTTTTGCAAGGAGCACGGTTGCACTCGCCGGACCGGGGATACGGCGTCACATGCGCGCACCCTGATCCACGTGTTTATCGGACATCCAAGGGATCGGTTTGAGGTTGAACCAAAGTGGACGAGAACGCGGCCCAAGGGTAGTCTGCTGGGCCAAGGAAGGGCGTACGGTATGATTAGGTTTTGCACCGCCCGGAGGGCCGATTCGTGAAAAACGCAACACCGACAAAACTGGACGAAGCGGCAGTTCGGCATGTCGCCCGCCTCGCGGGGCTGGCGGTTACGGATGCGGAGGTCTCCCTCTACTCCGAACAGCTCTCCAGGATTCTCACCTATGTCGAGCAACTCAACGAAGTAGACACGGTTGATGTGCCGCCGACGGCGCATCCGCTTTCTGTGGCCAACGTATTTCGCGACGACGTTCCGCACGAATCGTGGACGCCGGAGAAAGCGCTGGCCAACGCACCCGCCCAACAAAACGGTTTCTTCCGCGTTCCCAAGGTCTTGGAAGATTCGTGAGAGCGTGTGTGAGAACTCCCTCTCCCCCAAAGGGGAGAGGGCTTTGCACACACGCTCTGAGACGCGATGCGGCGTCAGAACGTCCGCTCGACGAACCCGGTGTCAATCTCGCCTGAAAGCCAGTTGGGGTGCTCCATAACGCGGCGCAGGAATGGGATGGTGGTCTTGAGGGGTTCGATGGCGAACTCGTCCAGGCAGCGCTGCATGCAGTGAATGGCCTCGGGGCGCGTCGGCTGATGGACGATTACTTTGGCGAGTAACGAATCGTACTTGGGCGAAATGCGCGTGCCCTCGTGGACGTAAGTATCCACACGGACGCCGTGGCCGCCCGGCGGGCGAAACTTGGTGATTTCGCCGGCGCAGGGGCGAAACTTCTCGTCAGGGTCCTCGGCGTTGATGCGGCACTCGATGGCGTGTCCGCTGAAGGTCACCTGCTTTTGCGAAAACTCCAGCGGTTCGCCGGCGGCGGCGCGGATCTGGGCCTTGATGAGGTCCAGCCCGGTTACCGCTTCGGTCACGGGATGCTCGACCTGAATACGAGCGTTGACCTCGATGAAGTAGAATCGCCCCTTGTCGTCCACCAGGAACTCTACGGTGCCGGCGCTGTTGTAGCCCGCCGCTTTAGCGAGCTTCACCGCGGCCACACACAGGTCGGCCCGGATGCGCGATGTGATCGCGGTGGACGGCGACTCCTCGACCAGCTTCTGATGGCGGCGTTGCAGAGTGCAATCGCGTTCACCGAGGTGCACGATATTCCCATGTAGATCAGCGATAATCTGCACCTCAACGTGGCGCGGGCGATCGATGAACCGCTCGAGGTATACGGCGGAGTTGTTGAACGCGCCGCCGGCTTCCTGCTTGGCCTGTTTGAGCGTGGCGAGCAAGTCGGTCTTGTCATGGACGACGCGCATGCCGCGCCCGCCGCCGCCCGCGGAGGCCTTTATCATGATCGGAAAACCGATGCGTTCCGCGATTTGAAGAGTCTCGTTGTCGTCTTCGAGAACTCCGTCGCTTCCCGGAACGATCTGGACCTTGGCTTTCTTGGCGACGGTGCGTGCGGAGGCCTTGTCGCCGAGGAGCCTCATCGAGTCGGCGCTGGGGCCTATGAACTCAATGTTGCACGCCCGGCATTTCTCGGCGAAAGCGGCATTCTCGGAGAGAAATCCGTACCCCGGATGCACCGCGTCGGATTCGGATACTTCCGCGGCGGCTATGATGCGATCGCTCTTCAGGTAGCTGTCGCGCGGGGCGGCCGAGCCGATGCAAATGGCGCGGTCGGCGAGTTGGAGATAGTCGGCCCCGCGGTCCTCCTCCGAAAAAACGCAGACCGTCTCAACGTTGAGTTCATGGCAGGCGCGGATAATCCGCAGGGCGATTTCACCGCGGTTGGCGATCAGGATTCGTCGAAACATCGTCGTTGTTGATCAATCCCGTGGAGCGCGGGAACAATGCGCCGCGCGAGGTTAAACGCCGGGCGGCTCCGCGCCTTGGAGATCGCAGGGGCATCCCTGGGCGATGCCTAAAGCCCCCTTACCCTACTTTCTCACTCCGAGGTGGAGATGGATTTCAAATAAGCCCTCAAAGCTACGCCGGTCGAACCAGAAAGAGGGTCTGGCCGAACTCGACCGCTTGTCCGTCCTTGGCCAGAATCTGTTCGATGATCCCGGAGGTTTCGGCCTTGATCTCGCTGAACACCTTCATGGCTTCGAGGATGCAGACCACTGTGGCGGGTCCGACCTGACTGCCAATTTGCACGAAGGGCGGAGAATCGGGATCGGGCGCGGCATAAAACGTTCCGACCATCGGCGAGTGGATTTTCTGAAACTCGGCCCCGGCAATGTCGCCCCTGCCGACAACCTCCGCGGCGCTTGGAGTTTGTGAGCCAGCCGAAAACGTCAGAGCCGCGGGCGACGACGCCCCGTGAAGGTTCGATCCTCCGGGGTTTGGACGCCGCAGGCTGACTTCCACATCGCCGTCACGAAGCGAAAGCTCGACGAGATCGTTGGCGATCATCATCTCGACGAGTTCACGAATCTTGTCTGTCTCGAGCAACGTTTCGCTCTCGCAAATCAGTAAGTCGGACGGGCTGCGCCTCGCCGACCGGCAACGCCAAGGTCAGATCACCGCGTCCTCAAGCGACGTACTCAGGTGCGTTAGAACTCGGTTGCCCTTGGGCATGACCAAGACGTCATCCTCAATGCGGACACCGCCTATGCCGGAAAGATAGATGCCCGGCTCGACGGTGACGATCATCCCCGGAACAAGTTCCTCATTCGACCGCCAGCTTAACGACGGGGCCTCGTGTACTTCCAAGCCCAGTCCGTGACCAAGTCCGTGAGTGAACTCCTTGCCGTACCCGGCGTCAGTGATGATTTTACGGGCGACGGCATCGACATCGCACATGCGGGCGCCCGCCTGGACCGCCGCGACGGCCGCCTGCTGGGCATCGAGCACGATGCCATAGATTTCCCCGATCTTGCGAGGGATGCTACCGACGAAGACCATGCGCGTCAAATCGCTGTTGTATCCGGCGACCTTCGCCCCCCAGTCGAAAAGAATGGCGCTCCCCTTCTTGGCCTTGCGCATTCCGGGCACGGCGTGCGGAACCGCGGCGTTCGCGCCCTCGGCGCAGATCGTCTCAAACGCCGGGGCGCTCGCCCCGCGGCGCTTCATCTCATACTCGATGCGTGCGGCCATTTCCAACTCGGTCTGGCCGGCGCGGATGGTCTTGAGCGTGGCCTGAAATGCGTCCTCGGCCACGCGGATCGCCTTGTCCATGGCGGCGAGTTCATCCGCGCTCTTCAAGCGGCGCATTTTCTCGGTGATCGGCGGGGCGAGCACGATTCGCATTTTCTTGACCCGGCGTTTGAACTCGGCCTGGTCGCCGACGGTGAAGCGTCCGGGCTGAACGGCCAGCTTCTTGATCTTCAACTCTGTGCAGGCGCGGACGATTTCGTCATTGAGCAGTTTCTTGCGAATCCAAGAGCGCGCCCAGGGAACCTCGGCGGCGATCTCTTCCAGGAACCGGCCGTCACTGATGATGTGTACGTCGCGCGGGGTAACCATTACCGCCGACTCTGTGCCGGTGAATCCAGTGAGGTAGAAGTAATCCACGTTGAACGACAGGAGCAAGGCTTCGGCCTTGGATGCCTTTAGTTGCCGGCGACATTCCTTGAGCCTGTCGGCGATGGCCTTTGACGGCCCCCCGGCCTTCTTGCTAGCCATGATAAGTTCCCCAATGGTGCACCATCAGTCCGCACCGCGCCGTGCGGAAACCCGCATGATGCATCCGGGGACGGCGGATGTCAAAGTCACACAAGATTGTCGAATCAGTATCGACTCCACCGCGACGGCAACGCGCTTTCCGGCTAGCTTGTTGACGATCGTCGTCCAGGGGTTCAACGCTTTGAGAATAGCCTGGCGTTGAAGCGTGGCTGTCAGATGGGTTCGTTTGGAAAAGTATCTTTTTTGGCACGGCGGGGGGGCTGGAGACTAGAGACTTGAAACTAGAGACTAGAAGGGCGGGGTCGTAGGAAGTGCAGCGGAGAGTATGCGGTGCCGCTAACATACTCCTAACATACAGGGGAGTGGATGAGGAGTCAAGGGGCATGTGGATTTTGTTAGGGGGTGGCTTTGGAGGGGATGGTTTTGAATTGTCAGCGGATTGCAGGACGACACAAGCAGCGGAGTGGACTTGGACGAGAGAGAACAACGTAGCTTGCATTGACAGGATTGACAAGATTTACAAGATCGGGCCGAGAACCTGGGACATCATATTTCTGGTTTCGCAGACGAGTCCAAGGCGAGAGCACGCAACAGTCAGCCATTGCGTGGTAACCCCCCTCAGTCCCCCATTGCTAAGGGGGGCGGGCGCTACACTCCCCTTTTCTGACTCTACGGGGTCAAGACAAGTTCGAATCCCGCGAAATCGCGAAGGTCAACATCACCATCGCCGTCGAAGTCAAAAGCCGCACACGGATTGTCGAAGCGCAGCGGAGATCCCGGCGCGCCGGGACCGATTTGCAATTGCCAATTGCCGATTGGAGGGAGAGCGACACCGAGTAAATCGAACAGGTTCGTCATTCGCTCTTCGCTATTCGATATTCGTAATTCGGCCCCAGTCGGGGCGGTCATGCACGCCGACCAATTGGCAAAGTCAATCAGGTCCACCGTCTGGTCGCAGTCATAGTCGCCGATGCCGAATTCGTAGGCCCCCATATCCACCCGACCGCACAGCACCCGCGCGTGCCCGTCGAAATCGGTTTCTCCGGGCGAAGCGACAAACGCCGGATCGCCCGCGTTGATGCACGGCGAGCCGCTTCGCAGCCGCAGGTCGCCGTAATCGTCATCCACACCGTCCCACGTACCGTCAGGCCCAGGGTTCGGGAGGCGCACGAATAGCGGGTCGAGATAGATATTTCCGCCGCCGTTCGTCGCACCGACCGGAAAACCGCCATGCACGTCGCTGAAACGGATAGTGAGTGCAGATGAGCCGTTCACGATTTCATTCGGGCTATCGCGCCAAAAAATACAGTCGGCGACCGTTCCACCGCCGCACAGCCCGCCACCGGATGTGGCGGTGTTCGCACTGAAAGTGCAGTTGGCCACAGTCGGTCTGCTCCCAGTGTTGTTCATCCCGCCGCCATAGAGGTCGGCCGTGTTACCGCTGAAGGTGCAATTAATCACCGTCGCGCTGCTTGTGCTAATCACCTGTTGGTTTTGCATCCCGCCGCCGGAGTTGGCCGTGTTTCCAGTGAATGCGCACTTGGTCACGGTGCTGTTGCTTTCGTTGTTGAACATCCCACCGCCGGACTCGGCGGTGTTCTCGCTGAAGGCACAGTCTCTCACCGTCGTTGGACTGTGCATGTTATTGTACATGCCCCCGCCGCCGCCTGAAGCGATGTTTCCTTCAAACCCGCACCTTGTAACCGTCGGGCTTCCATGGCCGTTGTACATCCCGCCACCGTGCTGCGCCGTATTTCCAATGAACGTGCAACGAGTCACTTCCGGATTTCCCCCGTTGTTGTTTATCCCGCCGCCAGCGCCGTCGCAAAAGGGGGCAAAGCAGGCGCTGTTCCCGGCAAACGCGCAATCGACTACGGTTGGGCTGCTAGTCCCGAAGTTGTAAAACCCGCCTCCGTTGTATGCCGAATTGCCGCTGAAACTGCAGTTGGTCACCCTGGGGCTACTGTCGGAATTGTACATCGCACCACCGTAAGAGGTGGCAGTGTTTCCGCTGAAGGTGCAGTCGGTCACCGTGGGGCTGCTGGACTGGTTGTACATTCCCCCGCCGCCGCTGTACGAATCGTTAACCGTAGCTGTGTTTCCGCTGAACAGGCAGTGGCTCACCGTAGGGTCGCTAGAAAAGTTGTACATGCCTCCCCCTCGGCCCGGCGTATTGCTCACAAACGTGCAGCCCGTGACCGTCGGCCTGCTATAGTAATTGCACATCCCACCGCCAGAATTAGCCGTGTTCCCGCTGAACGTACAATTGGTAACGGTCGGGCTGCTGTAATAATTCAGCATCCCCCCGCCGTACCTCGTCGGGCCGATAAACGTTCCGGTACCCCCTGTGATCGTAAAACCATCTAGGACGGTATCTTGCCCCTCACCGCTGCTGCACGTGACGACGCTCCCGCTCAGCCCTGTGGCATCGATTATTGTCGCCGTAGCTCCCTCAGAGCTGAGGACTGTGATTGCCTTGTTGAGAAAGTTGACCGATTCGTGGTACGTCCCTGGCGCGACAATGATCGTGTCGAACGGCTGGGCCTCCTCAATGGCAGTTTGAATCGTAGGCACGTCCGCCGGAACATGAATGATTCCGCCAAGGGAACCAGCTCCAACGAACATCGTGTGCAGCGTCAACACCCCGGTGACAAGCACTTTTCGGTCCCTCTAACGAACGCAGAAGTGCGCATTCGACAGCCCGCATTCTACAGTAGGACGCGCCCCGAGTCAACGCCCTACGACACCCTGGAGTTCAGCGCCAAGGCGACGCTCGAATGCGTCGAATACCTTATGCCGCGCGGTAGCCTACAGGCGGGTAGACGGATGGTCCCCGGCGGACGGAGCAGGTTACCGTTGGTATAGAACGACCGCCGATCCTGGCACCCCCGATCATTCGCGTGACAGTTGTGGCATGGCAGCTTAATATCGGTTCGACATCGAGCGGACGAAAGTGCCTTTTGGGGCGTGCGAAATCGAGTTAACGTGACTCGACGAGTGTCAGACAAGCGGAGAACCATGAGCACTGCAAAGCAGAACCACACCGTTCCCCAAATGATGATCAGGCGATTCGCGGGGGATGATGGGAAGCTTGTCGAACTTTATAAACCGACCCTTGCTATCGGGACGCGACGACGTGCGCCGAAGGGAATTCTCTTCCGAAACGACGACTTCTATCGTGATGCTCAGATCGACTGGGATTACGAGCTGCTGTCGAAGGTCGAGAACACCTTTGCGCGCTATTATTCCATATTCGCATGTGGAGACCCCCGATCACTCAAGGGGAACGGGAAGGCGGGAGCAGCGCTTGTTGACTGGGTCGCGTCGATGCTTTGTAGAACGACATGGTTCCACGCCGCGATCAACGCTGCCCGGAAGGCACGGGAGCCCGAGCTACTTAGAATGCCCGCTCTTTTGCGGACGGCAATCTCGTTGCCTTTCGAGGTCGCATTCAATATCGTTCGCGATATTCAGTTTCAGGAATATCAGGATTTGTTTTCGCGACCCGGATGGGGCTGGTTTCGACGAACTGTTGATGGCGAATCGACACTTGTACTTACAGATACCCCAGTGTGTTTTGCGAAGAACGCGGATGCCACGCGCCAAGTTTTGCTAGTGCCCCTCACGAAGAGTCGCATCCTCTTCGGAGGACTGCCGGAGGATATTTACCCGTTTTTTGACTGGAGTGTGTCCGACATCAACCTCCATCTAACGGCGAACGCAGATCGGCGCATCTTCGCGGCCGATCGCGCCACCTTGGAATCGATTGTCCGAGAGCTGACAGGCTGCGGAGAGCCCCGAAACCCTGAATGGATGGAAGCTGCACGTAAACCCCATTTCGGACTCCCCGAACGAATGCGTTCCACGCCAATCCCCGAATCTGCCGAATCGCACGAATTCTATGAATCAATGAAAGGCGCCTATGGCAAGTCGGTTTTGGAACCGATCCGAGGCGGTCGTTCGCTCTGAGGGCCGAGTACCCATCGCGCGAGGTGTTTCGTTTCTGGCGGCCCGGCGGCATCGATGCACGCCTGAATTTTGGGTATTCGGTCGGAACGTTGAGGGTTGCTGCGCGACAGACGACGGGAATTGCGAGAGTCACGACGACGGCCGCGTTCATCCCTCGACGACTTACGAAGTGCATGTTTACCCCTCCCTTCGGCACCGAGTATTGGTGCGAGTTCACAGGGTACCTAAGCAAACTATCATCCTAACGATTCTCCGCTGGAAATGCAAGTATTTGTAGAGATTCGCCGCGGGGAATTGACGCCAATCTCAACCTGCATTCCAATGAATGAACAAAGCGTATCCGAACCCCAAGCGGCTCCCCTTTACGCGAAGCGTCAAGGGCAAGCGCGGGGTCAACCTCCCCCCTTGGAAAGGGGGGATTGAGGGGGGTCGGGGTCCGGTCCCAGGCGCGCCGGGGACCACCCGTTCGGATTGGACGATCGTCCGTTTGACCAGGTACGGTCGGTTGCTTTACATGAACGTGAAACAAGCACAGATCGGGTCGATTCGCATCGGTGCGGGCGCGCCGCTCGCGCTCATCGCCGGGCCTTGCGTCATCGAATCGCGTGAGCACACCTTGCGTATGGCCGAGGCGATAAAGGGCGTGTGCGAAGCGCTGCGCATCCCGTTTATTTTCAAAGCGAGCTTCGACAAGGCTAACCGTTCGAGCATCCACAGCTTTCGCGGGCCGGGCCTCGACGAAGGACTGCGCATTCTCGGCGAAGTCCGCAAGCGCGTCGGCGTGCCGGTTCTTTCGGATATACACGAACCCGCGCAGGCGAAACCGGCGGGCGAAGTGCTGGACTGCGTGCAGATACCGGCATTCTTGTGCCGGCAGACCGACCTGCTCGCGGCGGCGGCGGCCACCGGCAGGTGCGTCAACGTCAAGAAGGGACAGTTTCTATCACCGGAGGAAATGAGCAATGTGGCCGCCAAGCTTACGGAGTCGGGCTGCGACAATTTCCTCTTCACCGAGCGCGGGACGTTTTTTGGATACAACCGCCTGGTCAACGACATGACCGCAATCCCACGGATGCAGGCGTTTGCGCCCGCCGTGTTCGACGCCACGCACAGTTGCCAGCAGCCCGGCGGGGCGGGCACGCTAAGCGGCGGTCAGCGCCAATACGTCGGCACTCTTGCGGCGGCGGCCGTCGCCGTGGGGGCCGACGCGATCTTCATGGAAGTCCACGACGACCCGGACCACGCCAAGAGCGACCCCGCCACCGTCTTCCCGCTCGATCAATTGCGATCGCTCCTCGAACGGCTCACGAGAATCGCCGCGCTAAGCCGGGTGTGATGCGATTTCCAAGTAGACGCGTGGAATTGTTTGGCAGTCCCGAGCCGCGGACGGAATGCAATCCCCGCTTGCCGGGAGAAACGACAGAAGCCCCACGAACCAACCAGGCGACTCCGTGAAGTGACCTGGTGTTGGCGAGGCTTCTTCCGTCGTTATCCCCGGTTCATAATCCGGGGCGGGGTCTTATGACCTCTATCCCATTATGCGCAACCGATCATCAAAAAGCAAACAAAATCTGGGATTCTTGCAACATTGCAGAGTATTCTTGTCCGTTCGGAGCGAGTTTGGGCGGCAACTTCTGCGTGGTGATTCATGGACGATATCGCCATGTCCGGGCCTGTAAAGCAATAATCCAGACCCCAAGCCAGTGCTGGGCAGTCAGAGCCGGGAGTCGCCGGCGCAATTCCGTACCCTACGACGAGGCGTTACCCACGAGGGGGAGAGGGCAGGGCAATCGCATCTAAATTCCCTGGCCGAGTATCCTCAAGAGGTAGTCCTCCTTCAGGCAGGCACGAAGCCGTTTCCCCTTGATGCCCGCTTTGCAGGTTCGGTCGCGTCGCAGGAGGTTCAAGGCCAAGCGGCGGATCCGTGAGAAGTTCTCCGCCGAGTGGCCAACACGATTCCGGAGGGTGTCCTCCCGGAAGGTCACGTCTAGCGACCAGTGGAGTTGGTTTTCGATGCCCCAGTGTCCGCGAACGTATTCCAGCATGGTCCGGGCATCCACGCCGCTCAGGTTACTGATGGAGTACCGGCGATCGGTCGAGGTTTGGCCGTCGATCGTTCGCTGGCTCTCCACACACACGAAGGTTCGCAGCCCGGCCCAGTCGTGGCGCTGCGGGTACCAATCGGTCCACTCCGTGGTCCAGATGCGGCGGGTCTCGACCCGGCCGTGACCCCCATCGACTTCTTCGTGAAAGGAATACGGGATGCCGGGAATTCCTCGCCCGGTGAGTTCGTCGAACGTGTCCTTCACCAGATCGTGAAGCGTTTCTTGGTTCCCCTTGACCTGAAGAACATAGTGTCCTTGCTGCTCCACGATCTGTTGGGCGATGGCTTTTGGACAGTCCATCGCGTCGATCGTGACTACCGAGTCGCTGATGTCCAACATCTTCAGAAGCTTCGGAATCGCCGTGATCTCGTTGCTTTTCGCGTCGGTGGCCAGTTGTCCGAGCACCAGGTGATTCGCCTGACTCCACGCACTGACCATGTGGATGGCGGCCTTGCGATTCGCCTTGTCGAAACTGCGGCGGAGGGTCTTGCCGTCGAGGGCGATCAACCGTCCGCCGCTGGCTTGGGCCAAGGCCTGCATCCACGTCAGAAAACATCGTTCCAACGACTCAGGATTCAGTCGACTGAAAACCCGCCCGAAGGTGTCATGGGAAGGAATGCCGTGCGGCAGTTCCAGAAAGGTCCGCAACCAATCGACCTTCGCCTTGCCGAACAGCTCGATCTCCGTCCAACTGTCGGCACCGCAGATCACGGCACAAAGGGTGATGACCAGGATGTCCGAAAGACGGTGGAGCTTGGTTCGCTCCACACGCGGGTCTTCCACTTCTTCAAATCGGCGCAGTAGACCACGCGGGGCTTCGACGTCCATGTCGCCGCTCCTTTCAACAATTATTGGCGTTGATCGCGAGGCCTCACCAAACCATTCCTGTACGAATTATCGACCGTCCCCCCGCTCCAAGACCCCGAAAAAACCCGTTCCATCATCCAACCCCGGCCGCCCTCTTCCACCATGCAGATTTAGATGCGATTGCCCTGGGGGAGAGGGCTCTTCATACACCCCCTGAGACGCCGCCTCGGCGGGTGTTGCAGAATCACTACTACAGCCGATAAACGGGAAGTGTATGTTCGGGTCTGGACCGCCGCGGATATCGCCGACGCTGGCGGAATCGCTGCGGGCAGACGGAATCAGTAAAAGTCGGTTTCATTGGGCGTCTCGACGGCAATCGTGGGTTGGGCCGCGTCCCAATTCCAGACCGCCGTCGCTGGCAACGGAGATCAACAGAATGAAATTATTGCTTGAGGCAACCACCCCAGGTCGGGTCCGTCAGTTCGCTTTGGTCCTTGCGGCGCTTGGCGCTCTTACCAACGCACCGGTCGGCGCGTGGGCGCAAACCCCAATCACTATCCCCGCGGGGTCCGACCTTTGGACCACCGCTTCCGGCGGCGGCCAGACCTTTCAGGATTTTTCCCAGTCACCCATCCCCGCCGACTTTTTTGGGACCGGGTCCGAGCCCTTCGCCGGCAAGATCGAGTTCGAAGGCGCGCCGCTGGGCGACCCATCGCTGGGCATGGTGGACACCATCGTACAGCGAACGCAGGACGCGGTGCTCAACGGACCGGGTACCTCTGTCGATGTGCCAATCGAGCTTGTCGCCCTGCACTTGCAGAGTGTGCAGCCCATTACCGTCGTGATCAACGGACTTGAGACGCAGTGGACGGTAGAGGTCAAGTCGCATCCCGGCGGAACGCCGACCCCGATAGGCAGCATGACCATCAGTCAGACGTCTGTTTCCGGCGGAACGTTCGAGTCGAGCCTGACCGTGGTTCCCAGGTTATTCTTCACCGATGTAGCGGATCCGAATAACACCAAGGTCCTTGACGGGGCGACGACGGAAGGCATGCAGATCAACTTCCGGTCCAGCGGAGTTCCGTGGCTTCTCCAGGAAGGCAACTGTAAAGCGAGAACTCTGACGAATCCCGTGCAACTGGGACCGGACTTCGGCAACACGACCGTTCCCGCAACTTCGTCGAACTTCTTCGTGGGCGAAACTCATGTGCCGGGCACGACCGACTGCCTGTGCGTGTTGACCCTCGAAGAGCAGCAGCTTGCCCAGCACGGCATCCTTCCGCCACGCTTGACCGAAGGCCCCGACGCCGATGGCGACGGAATCCGCGACGAATGCGACAACTGTCCCAACACCTCAAATCCGTTGCAGGAGGACGCGGATGGCGATCACGTCGGCGACGCCTGCGACAACTGCAAGTTGGTGCCGAACTACGATCAAGCGGACGCCGATAAAGACGGTGTCGGAGACGCCTGCGACAACTGTCCAGATGTTGCCAACACTAATCAGGCCGATGCCGACGCAGATGGCGTGGGCGATGCGTGCGACAATTGTCCCAATGTGAAGAATGCGGATCAGGCCGACGCCGATGGGGACGGCGTCGGTGATGCCTGCGACAACTGTCCAGATGTCGCCAACACTAATCAGGCCGATGCCGACGCAGACGGCGTGGGCGATGCCTGCGACAATTGTCCTAATGTGAAAAATGCGGATCAGGCCGACGCCGATGGAAACGGAATCGGCGACGCCTGCGAGGTGTCCCCAGTCAGCACCGGCGGAACCGGCGGACCGCGGCCTTGCATATTCCAGCTCTCGATTTTGCCGTTAACGCTGCTGGGACTGGCGCTGCTGAGATTGAACGGTGCCCGGTCGCGCCGAACACGGAAGTAGCCGCCATTGAATTGGCGAAAAGGGGGTATCCCCTTGACTCCAGGAACGACAACAGGTAGTAGTTCGGGGTATGGAGGATTACCCGCGAGCGTTGCTGGAATTCGAGCG
>Ga0209777_10006401_pt1 | contig 13261 bp, 7 predicted proteins | sample FrelakmetHBP12HB_FD_187147 | JGI IMG/M metagenome (GOLD analysis project Ga0209777, IMG submission 187147) | Freshwater lake sediment microbial communities from the University of Notre Dame, USA, for methane emissions studies -HBP12 HB (SPAdes)... | ecosystem: Environmental > Aquatic >...
ATCGCCTCGTGCAGAACGCCGTCCGAGTGCCGCCGGCGCCGTACCAGTCGTTGACAAAGCACGTGAGAGGACGCAAACCCCGGAACCACAACCCATAGGGGGTTGTGGAGTCAAGGGGATACCCCTCTTTCGGGTTTCGGAATTCCGCGCCGCCTCAGCGTCCCCGATTCCTTCCCCGCTTGGCCCGCTCCATCTCGCGCTGGTGCTCGCGGAGCTTGAGGTCCTCGCGCTTGTCGAACTGGCGTTTGCCCTTCGCGATGGCCAGCTCGACCTTGGCCCATCCGCGTTTGAAGTAGACCGCCATCGGGATGAGGGTGGTGCCCTTCTCCACGGCGCCGGCGAGCCAGCGCGTGATCTCACGTTTCTTCAGGAGGAGCTTCCGCGTCCGCCGCGTCTCGTGGCCGAACCGGCCGGCCTGTTCGTAGGGGCCGATGTGCATGTTGTACAGGAAGACTTCGCCGTCGCGGACGCGCGCGAATGCCTCGTCGATGTTGCACTTGCCGTCGCGAAGGGCCTTGACCTCGGACCCTTCCAGGACGAGGCCCGCCTCGATCGTCTCGACGATGAAGAAGTTGTGGCGGGCCTTCTTGTTCAGGATGCGATGGGCCTTGGGTTTCACGGGGGCATTATAACACAGGAGAGGCGAGGGACGAAGGGACGAAGGGACGAAGGGACGGAGGCAACACCAAAGGCAAAGGCAAAGGCTAAGGCGTCGCCCATTTAGCCGGCGAGCTTGCTCGCCGCTCGCCTCTCAAAGCATGCGGGTGGCATGGTCAATCCCGCCGTTGGGATGGGCCGACTGCTTGTTACGCTGCGCGGATTGGCCTGTGGCGCCCGAACGGCAAAGGGGTCAGGAGCCTTACACATAGGGCTCCTGACCCCCTCCGGAATCTCCTCCCCGGAAATCCATTAAGGGCGGTGGCGAACCGGCCGATATTCCGCCGTCATTACAGGTCACACCACGCGCAGAAGGTGGGTGTACGGTGGGCGTTCGACAGCCGGGAGATTCCCCAAAGGGGTGCCAGGCGGAGGACCGCCGGCAGGAGGCGCTTGCGCCGGACAGTCCGTCGGCATTGGCGTCCGCGCTCCCGCGGCCGAGAGGTCGCCTGCCCGCGATGGTGACGCTCGGGGTGGGGATCGTGGGGTCGCTCGCCCTCTTCTGCCTGTTCGATCAGTCGCAGCGGCACACGCGGGAAATCGAGTTCTCGGGCATGGCCAGCGCCGCGACCGACGGCATCCAGGCGCAAATCGAGCAGAACCTGTCCGCCCTCCAGTCGGTGGCGGCCCTCTATGCGAGCACCGAATCGGTCGAGCGGGACGAGTTCCACAGTTTCGCCCAGCACCTTCTGAAGCACTTCCACGGCCTCAAAGCCATCGGTTGGGTCCCCCGTGTCCGGCAGGCCGAGCACGAGGCCTACGAGGAGGCGGCGCGGCAAGACGGCCTTCAGGGGTTTCAGTTCCCCGAGCGGGTGGCGGGAAAGCTCGCGCCGGCCGGCGCCGGGTCCGAGTATTACCCCGTGTACTTCATCGAGCCGTTCGAGGAAAACATGATCGCCGGCGGCTACGACCTGGCCTCCGACCCCGTCCGCCGGGAAGCCCTGGTACAGGCCCGCGACACGGGCCGCATGGCGGCGACCGCCCGGATACAACTCATCGAGGAGGACCGCAAGCGGTGGGGCATCCTGGTGCTCCAACCCATCTACCGGAATCACACCGTACCCGCAACGGTCGGCGAGCGGCGCGCGGCGCTGCTGGGATACGCGCTGGCCGTCTTCCGGATGAGCGACGTCCTGGACCAGGTCATCACCGCGCAAGACGCGGCCGACCTGGAGCTCTCCCTGACGGACCTTTCGGCCCGCAAAGGCCAAGGGCTTCTCTGCCTGCGGCGGGCGGGGCCCTTGGCCCAAGACAGCCTCACCGAGACGGAATGGCGGCCTCCGGCAGGCATGGGTTTCGTCAAGAACATGGCGCTGGCGGGACGCGCCTATGAACTGGCCTGCGCGCCTTCGCAGGCATGGTTGGCGCGGCACCCCGTCTGGCAAGGCGGGGCGGCCCTGGACGCGGGGCTTCTTCTGACAGCGCTCCTGGCGGTCTATTTCTCCATCAGCGCGGCACGCGTGGCCCGGCTGGCCCGCCTGGCCGTGCAGTTCACGGCGGCCAACCAGCGGCTGAAGACGATGACCCTCACGGACGACCTGACGGGCCTCTGGAACCGGCGCCATTTCATGGCCTCGCTCGAGAAAGAACTCCACGCCACCCGACCTCCGGAAGGACACGCGTCGGTGGTTGTCTTCGGTATGGATCATTTCAAGGTTGTCAACGAGACCCATGGCAACGTGTGCGGGGACGAGGTCCTGGCCGAGGTGGCCCGGGTCCTGTGGACCCGCAGCCGCCAGGAGGACGTTCTGGCGCGTTACGGCGGGGAGGAGTTTGCCGTCCTCATGCCGGGCGTCTCGGCCGAGGAGGCCGCCAGCGCGGTCGAATCGATGCGCCAGGGCGTCGAGGCCTATCGGCTTGCCGCCGGCGGCCACGTCCTCCAGGTCACGGTGAGCGCCGGGGTCGCCTCGACGGCGATGCCCGGGGCCGAGACGGCCGAGGGGCTCTTGCGGCTGGCCGACGAGGCCCTCTTTGCCGCCAAGGCCGCCGGACGCAACTGTGTCCGGACGTGGGACCGGATCTGCCGCGACCAGCAGGAAGAGGCCCGTCGCCGCAATGACATGGTGGAGAACCTTCAGAGCGAGATCACGGCCCTGTCGCTCCAGTCGAAGGAGACCTTCGTCCAGAGCACGAATGGCCTCGTGCAGGCCCTGGAGGCGCGCGACGCCTATACGAAGAGCCACTCGCTGAACGTGACCCGCTACGCCGTCGCCATCGCCGAAACGATGCACCTGGCGGCCGAGGACGTGGCGGTCATCCACAGCGCGGCCATCGTCCACGACATCGGCAAGATCGGGGTGCCCGACGCGATCCTCCGGAAGCCGGGAACCCTGACGTCGGACGAGCAGCGGATCATGGCCGAGCACGTCGTGATCGGCGCGCGGATCCTGGGCCGCATGCGGTTCCTCGAACACGAGATTCCGATCGTCCGCCACCACCACGAGCGGTGGGACGGCAAGGGATACCCGGACGGCCTCGCCCGCGAGGCGATCCCGTTGGGAGCCCGGATCCTGGCGGTGGCCGACACGCTCGACGCGATCACGTCGGCCCGGCCGTACCGTGTCGCGCGGCCGTTGTGGCAAGCGGTCCGGAACCTGTTGGAACAGTCGGGAAGCCAGTTCGACCCGGCGGTCGTGGACGCCCTGGTCGAGTGGCTCGTCCTCATCGGGCACTGCGTCGGCGGCCGCGACCTGGAAACGTCAGACCTGGCGGAATCGCCGGAGACCTCGCAGGCGGGGATGCTGGTGACGGCGCTGGGGTGATAGGGCGACGGGAGGGTCAGGGCCCTATTCCGGTGCGGCCCTGGCGGGAACCTGCCGATACACGTCGGCCGAGGTGAAACATGAGCCTATGGCCGAGACACTCGGATTTTCCGCGGTGCATAAAAGAGGCGGAGGACGTCTGATGGCCGACAGCCAACTCGAGGTGCAGGAGAAGACCGTGGTCGAGCAGTCCGACAAGCGCATCGGCGAACTGCAACGGGCCGAGCAGCGGTGGCAGAGCACGTTCGACGCCATCGAACACATGATCCTCATCCTGGACACCGACCGCCGCATCGTGGCCGCCAACCGGGCCGCACGGGAGGCCTTCCCCGGGCGCGAGGTCGTGGGGGCGCACTGCTACGAGCTTATCCACGGCACGGATGCCCCGCCGCCCGACTGTCCGTGCCCGCGGGTCTTCCTGACCGGCCGGCCCGAACGCATGGAGCGGTTCGAGCCTCACCTGGGCGACCGGTGGCTGGACGTCGACTACGCCCCGGTTCTGGGCGAGGAGTCAAGGGTCTGTCACGTCGTTCACATCGCGCGCGACATCACGGAGCGGCGGCGGGCCCAGGAGGCCCTGCGCGAGAGCGAGGCGCGCCTCTCGGTGCTGTTTGGCGCCAGTCCCGCGGGCATCCTTGTGGCGGATATCGAGACCAGGCGATTCCGCCACGCGAACCCGACCATCTGCCGCATGCTCGGGTACAGCCAGGACGAGTTGATGCGGCTGGGCATTGAAGAAATCCACCCCAAGGAAGACCTTCCCGCCGTGGTCTCCGCCTTTGAGGCCCAGATCCGCGGTCAGACGTCCTTGGCCTCCGACCTTCCCTGCCTGCGAAAGGATGGCAGCGTTTTCTACGCCGACATCAACGGCAGCTCCGTGATCCTTGGCGGTCGGGAGTGCCTCGTAGGATACTTCACCGATGTCACGGAGCGAAGGCGGGCGGCAGAAGAGATCCGGCGGCTGAACCGGCAGGTCGAGTTCATCCTGGCCAGCACCAAGACGGGCCTCGACATCATCGACGCCGAATTCAACATCACCTACATCGATCCGGAATGGCAGAAGGTCTACGGCCCACCGCAGGGCAGGAAGTGCTACGAATACTTCATGGGGCGCAGCGAAGTGTGCCCCGACTGCGGCATTGTCAAGGCGCTGGCAACCCAAGAGATTGCCGTCACCGAGGAGGTGCTGCCCAAGGAGAACAGCCGCCCCGTCCAGGTCATCAGCATGCCGTTTCAGGACGAGGGCGGCAAGTGGCTGGTCGCGCAGATTCACGTGGACATCACCGAGCGCAAGGCGGCCGAGGCCGAGCGGGCCCGCCTTGCCGCCATTGTCGAGACCACGCCGGATTTCGTCGGGCTCGCGGATGCGAAAGACAGCCACATCGTCTACATCAACAGGACCGGGCGGAGGATGGTCGGGATCGGCGACGATGAAGACGTCACCAAGTTGAAGATTGCGGAATTCCACCCGGACCGGACGAACCGACTGCTCTCCGAGGTCGCCATGCCAGCCGCCGCTCGGGAGGGCGTGTGGACAGGCGAATGCGCCTTCCTGAACCGCGATGGGCGGGAGATCCCCGTATTGATGGTTTTTCAGGCTCACCGGGGCGCTGGCGGCGAAATCGAGGTATTCTCCACCATCTCCCGCGACATCACCGATCGCAAGGCGGCGGAGCAGAAGCTGCGGCAGTACGCCGCCCACCTGGAGCAGGCCAACGAGGAGGTCAAGCAGTTCGCGTACATCGTGTCGCACGACCTGAGGGCGCCGCTCGTGAACCTGAACGGCTTTGCCGGGGAGTTGCGGCACGCCTTCGAGGCGCTCGCGCCGGCCCTGGAGGCGGGGCTGCCTCACCTGGATGAGGAGACGGGGCGCGCCGCTGCGGCCGCCTTCCGGCAGGACATCCCGGAAGCCCTGGGCTTCATCGACTCCTCGGCGACGCGCATGGATCGGTTCATCAACGCCTTGCTCAAGCTCTCGCGCCTGGGCCGATCCGAACTCCGTCCCGAGCCGGTGTCCCTGGCCGAGGTCGTCGATGCCGCCCTGAAGGACCAGGCCCACCAGGTGGCAGCCCGCCAGGCCCAGGTCACGGTAGGTCTCCTTCCCGAGGCCTGGGTCGACCGGACCGCCATCGAGCAGATCGTGGGCAACATCCTCGTCAACGCCGTCCATTACCTGGAGCCGGGCCGCCCCGGGGAGATTGAGATTATGGGCGAGCGGACGGACCGGGGCGCGGTGCTGATGATCCGCGACAACGGCCGCGGCATCGCCCAGGAAGACATGCCCAAGGTCTTCGCGCCGTTCCGCCGGGCCGGCCGGCAGGACGTCCCGGGGGAAGGGATGGGCCTGGCGTACGTGCAGGCGCTCGTGCGCCGTCACGGCGGCCAGATTCGCTGTGAATCGGAATTGGGCGTGGGAACGACGTTCACCGTCATCCTCCCGAACCGCCCCGAACGAGGAGAGGTCAATGACTGCCGCGAATGAGCCGGCGAACAGGGAGTTGACCATTCTGCTGGCGGAGGACGACCTGGGCCACGCCACGCTGATCGTGAAGAACCTGCGCCGGGCCCAGATTGCCAACCCGATCGTCACGGTCGCGGATGGGCAGGCGGCCGTCGACTACCTGTTCAGTAGCGCGGATGATCCGGCAGGGGCCGAGGCCCCGCCGATCCTCGTGCTGCTGGACCTGAACATGCCGGTCCTCGACGGGTACCAGGTCCTCCGACGCATGCGGGCCGACGACCGGACACGCACGATCCCGGTGGTCATCCTCACCAGCACCGACGACCCGCGCGAAGTGAACAGGTGCTACGAACTCGGCTGCAACGTCTACGTCACCAAGCCGGTCGATTACGGGCAGTTCGCCGAGGCCATCCGGAAGCTGGGGCTTTTCCTCTCGGTGGTGGCGTTGCCCCATAGGAGTCAGGCTCCATGTCCGACGACCCTATCCGCGTCCTCCTGATGGAGGACGACGCCGGCCTGGCGCGCCTGTGCCGCCTCAGGCTGGAGCGGGCCGGATACGTCGTGACGCTGGCCCGCGACGGCGAAGAGGGCTTGGCCCGGTTCGACGCCGGCACCTTCGACGTCGTGGCCCTGGACCACCGGATGCCGGTCTACGACGGGCTGGAGGTCATGCGCCGCCTGGCGTCGCGCGGCCGCCTGCCTCCGATCGTGATGGTGACCGGCGCCGGCGACGAGCGGATCGCCGTGGAGGCGCTGCGGCTCGGGGCCCGCGACTACGTCGTCAAGGACACGGACGGCCGGTACCTGGAGCTCCTGCCCACCGTGGTCGAACGGGTCCTGCGCATCCACCGTATGGAAGAGGCCCTGCGGCAAAGCGAGGAACGGCTCCGCGAGGTTGTCCGGAACGCCCAGGAGTGGATCTGGGAGGTCGACAGCCAAGGGCTCCTCACGTACTCCAGCCCGGCCGCATTCGACATCCTCGGCTACACGCCCGAGGAGGTCGTCGGGCGGAGGCATTTCTACGACTTCTTCCAGGAGGACGAACGCGAGTCCCTGAAACAGGCCGCCTTCGACGTTTTGACGCGCCCGCAGCCGTTCCGTGCGTTCGTCAGTGCCGCGGTTCACAAAGACGGCCGCCGCGTCTGGCTCGAGACAAGCGGCGCCCCGATCATGACCCCGGAAGGGGCCTTGACTGGGTTCCGCGGCGCGAACATGGACATCACACAACGCAAGGCCGCCGAGGAGTCCATCCGGCACTTCCGCAGCCTGGTCGACCGATCCAGTGACATGGTCCTCATCACCGACCCCGACTCCGGCCGCGTCCTGGACGCCAACGAGACGGCCTGCCGATCCCTCGGCTACTCCCGCGAGGAAATCCTGAGATTGGCGGTTCTCGATTTTGACCCGTTTGTCTACGCCGGCCGGTCGGTGGCCGAGGTGGCGGACGCGTTGAGGGAGGCCGGCCGTCTGACGGTCGAGAGCCGCCACAGGCGCAAGGACGGGACGACCTACCCGGTCGAAGTCACGCTCAACTATGTTGTTGAGGCCGGGGCGAAGTACGTCGTGGCCTTCTGCCGCGACATCACCGACCGCCTGGAGGCCGAGGCGGCCACGCGCCGGCTGGCGGCCATCGTCGAGTCGTCCATGGTTGCCATCTTTACCACGGCGCCCGACGGCACGATCACGAGTTGGAACGCCGGGGCCGAGAGGCTCTACGAGTACACGGCGAAGGAGGTCCTGGGCCGGCCCGTCTCGATTCTCGCCCCGGCCGACCGCCACGACGAGGTCGATCAGCTTGTGGAGCGCCTGCGGGGCGGCGAGAAGATCGATGAGCTGGAGACGGAGCGCCTCGCGAAATCGGGCCGCCGCATCCAGGTCCTGTTGAGCATCGCCCCGATTCGGGACCGCCATGGCCAGACCGCGGGCAACTCGACCATCGTCCGCGACATCACCAAACGCAAGGCCGCCGAGGAGGCCCTCCGCGTTGCCAACCGCAGGCTCGAGGAGCTGGCCACCACCGACGAGCTGACCGGCTTGTGGAACCGGCGCCATTTCATGAAGACCCTCGCGGTGGAACTCGAACGGGCCCGGCGCCAGGGGTCCGCGGTCTCCCTGGTCCTCTTCGATGCGGACCGGTTCAAGACCTTGAACGATACCTATGGTCACGGTTTCGGGGACGAGGTCCTGGCGATGATCGGCCAGACGTTGCGGGACCTGTCCCGCGTGACGGACGTGGCTGCCCGCTACGGCGGCGACGAATTCGTGATCCTGGCGCCCGGAACCCTCCAGCCGGAGATGATGGTCGTGGCCGAAAGGATCTGCGAGCACGTGGCCGCATACCCCCTGAAGGCCCGCGGTCACGCGGTGCCGGTCTCGCTGACCGGCGGCGTCGCGACCGTCGTCGGCGCCGCGGCCGTGACTCCGGAAGAGCTGATCGCCTCGGCCGATGCCGCGCTCTACGCCGCCAAGGCCGCCGGCCGCCGGTGCGTCCGGGCCTCCGAGCCCCTGCTCGGCGCGGGCGCGACGGTGCCGGCGGCAAATTCCAACTGAGCGGATTCTACTTCGCGGGTGCCGGCGCGTCCGTGAAGAGCGCCTTCATCTCGTCGTCCGAGAGCTTCTCGGCCCCCTCGTCGGCGTCCACCGCCACCGCCTGGCCGCGCGCCGTCCCGAGGACGATCCGCTCGCCGAGGCTGAAGATGTCGCGCAGTCCCGGGTGCTCGCGGAGCAGGCGGAAATAGGCCTCCGAGCCCCACTTCACCTTCACGAGCTTCTCGGTCCCCAGGAACCGCTCGTCCACCCAGACGCCGCGATAGTTGGCGAAGGTCCGGCCGCCTTTCTGCCGGACGGCCGCCTGGCCCTTTGCGTCCTTGGTCGCCTCGCGCAGGCGCTGGATGCCCTGGGCGATGTCGATCGCGGTCTTGCCGACCTCCTCCTGGCGGAGCTGCTCGATTTCGATCCGAACGCCGGAGGGCCCCTCCCCAAAGAAGGTTCCGTCCCTGTCCGGCTTCTCACTTTGGGTCTGCCTCGCGCCTTCGGCCGGCGGGGCCGCGGGCACCTTGGCGGAAGACGCGTCGCCGCCCGCGCGGCCACTCCATTGCGGCCCCGGCATACTCGGCCCGAACTCCTTCTCGACCCGCTTGGCGGCCGTCGCCTTATCCTCGCCCCTGGCCAGCGCGTCGGCCGAGGGCGCCGACGGCCGCGCGGTCGCGTACCCGTTGCCGGGCGTTGGCGCGGGCCCGACCTGAACGCGGATCCGGGCGGGCTCGCCGGACGCGTGCCGCTCGATCCCGTACTGCTTGTACTGCTGCTCGTTCTCCAGCACCAGGTAGCTCGTGTACGGCGTCTCGATGCCGTAGGCCAGACTCAGCCGCACGATCTCGTCGCGCAGCTCCTTCCCCTCGCCGTGCAGGCGCACCTGGTCCATCAGGAAGCCGATCTTGCGATGCGCATAGATCGATCCGATGAACGACTTGTCGGTGCTCTCCGGCGGGAACGTCCCCTCGAACGTAAGCGTCTCTTCCTTCTTCCCCGCACGGCCCTTCAGGCGGATCACCGAGTCGCCCGGCTTGTCGTACGCGCCGACGATCACCAGTTGCGACCCGCGGAAGAGGTCCGGCAGCTTCGACGGGTACATCTCGGTGACCTTGACGCCCGGGATTTCCAGCGCCAGGTCCGTGAGGACCGGGTGGCTCATCTTCGAGAATAGCCGCGTGACCTTGAGGTCGATCGCCTCGCTTGGCCGCACGTACTCCGGCATGCCGCCCGTGTCGTTGGCGATGCGGTCCAGCAGGTGCGTGTTCACGTCGTCTCCGACGCCGAACGTGAAGAACCGCAGGCCCTTCTTATTGTTGTCCTTGACGTACTGGACCAGCAGTTCCTCGCCGGTGATGTTGACCGTCGGCCGCCCGTCCGTGAGGAGCATGACCGTCACCGGGCGCGCCTCGTCGGGCTTCAGGTCGAAGACGCGGTCGAGGGCGTCCGACAGGTTCGTGCCGCCCGCCGCCTCCATCTTCTCGATCCACTCGCGGGCCTTCTTCTTATTGTCGTCGGTCGCCTCGCTCCACTTGGGCGCGAACGTATCGGCCATCGTCGAAAACTGGACGATCGCGAACCGGTCGGCCGGGTCGAGCTTGTCGATGCAGAACTTCAGGGCCGACTTCGCCTGGCCGATCTTCCCGTCGTCCTTCATCGAGCCGGACGTGTCGAGGACGAACACCAGGTCGCGCGGCACCCGTTCCTGGTCGGCCATTTCCGACTTCGGGCTGAGGAGGATGAGGAACATCCCCGGCTTCGCGGGGTCGGGCCGGTAGGTCATCAGGCTCAGGCCGAACGTCTTGTCGCTGACCGTGTAGAAGAGGCTGAAATCGCGGTCGAGCGTCGCCCCCTTCATCTCCATGCCGGCGACGGCCTCGTTATCCGACGGCCGCGAAATGCCCACCTCGTGCGTGGGGCTGTAGACGCTCTTGATGGCCGTCTTGCTCTTCACGCGGACCGCCACCGTGAAGTCCTCCAGAGTCTTTGAGGCCTTGTCGCCGACGCGCAGCGGGAACTTGTACTCCGCGAGGCCGTCGTCCATCGGAATGACCTCGCTGTACTCCAGCTCGACCTTCTGCGTCCCCTTGGCGGGCACCGGGTAGATGCTCATCCGGAGGAGCTGAGAGTCCATGTACTCCAGCAGGCCCGGGTCGCGGGCCCGCCGCACGATCTCCTCGTAGACATGGCGGGCCTTGTCCTTCTCGAGGAGTTCGCCCTTGACGCGCTTGCCGCCGATGTACAGGGCGAAGTCGCGGATGGCCGCGCCTTTCGGCAGCGGGAAGACGAACGTGCATTCCAGGTCGCGCCCGGTCGAATTCTGGAACTCCTGGCTGACGCGCGTCGTCGCCGCCTGGTTGTCGATCGTCGTGTCGACCCGCAGGTACTTGACGGCCAGGGGCGGCACTTGCTCGTCCTTCGGCAGAAGCATCCCCGCGCCGCGCGCCTCGACGGCCGCGCTCGCCAGGATCAGCAACGCCACCACCGGACCGAAGATCCTTGCATGCCTCATGGCAAGTTCCTTTCACGCTCGAATTGGGTGCCATGCTTTCGCGCTGTTGCGAAAGCATGTTTTCCCGCACGCCGAAGACCATGCTTTCGCAACGGCGCGAAAGCATGGCACCCACAGGATCACTCCAAGAGCGGCTTCATTCCATTCCACGGCTGCTCCGGCCCAGGCATCGGCACGGGCCTCGGCTCGGGCAGCGGCATCGGCCTCGGCGGCCTCGGCGGGCGCGGCGGCATGGGAGGCTGCGGCTCCGGAGGCTTCGGCTTCGGCACGAACTTTTCCTCCGTCTGCACCGCAAAATGCACGAGGACGTTGTTCAGGCTCACGCCGTCGCCCAGCAGGCCCGACCCGCGCATCCGGATGCCGGCGCCCGAGCCGGGCGTCTCGCCGCGAACGCTACCCGCGCGGCGAATGTCGTCGAGAAACCGCCGGCCCAGGTCGGCGGCCAGGGGCGCGTCGGTCTCGTCCAGCGCCTTCCGCGAGACGACGAAGTCCACGGCATACGCGCCGATCACCTTCGGCAGAAGCGCCAAGGCCAGGTCCGACCGCCCGAACAGTTCCGCCCCCACGGGCACGCACCGGTAGCGATCGACGAGGATGAAGCCGACGCTGTCGCGCGGCACCAGGGGCGTGAAGCTTCGGCACGCCTTGGCCAGCTCCTCCTCGACGCGGGGCGACTTCAGGCCGGCCTCGATCGAGCCCGTGCGGCTCTCCGCGCCGAGGTCCTTGTTGGCCCGCTCGACCTCTTTCCAGACGGCGTCCTGGTCGGCGCCCTTCCGCATCTCCTTCTGGATGGATTGCGGCACGGCGACGCCCGCCGACCGCATGGCCGGCTCGCCTTCCCAGCGATGGGCCTCGACGCAGAAGACCTTGACCTCGGCCCGCTGGCCCGGCGCGAGGATGACGTCCTCGCGGACGGTCCGAGTCTGTTTGCCGCCGGAGACGACTTCGCCCGCGGTCACGAGGACACACTCCTCGCGGGCGCGGTTCTCCATGACGACCACCGGCACGCTCCCCTCCGTGCCTCGCTCGGAGACCGAGAGCAGCCCCCGCGAGACGGCCTCATCGAGCGTCAGCCACCGCCCGGACAGCGCCTCGCCGCGCAGGCGGACCGGATAGACGGTGAGTTGGCGGTACGAGACGGGCGGGCCGACCTCGAGGCGGTCCAGGTACTGGGCCAGTTCCGGGACGTGCGGCCCGGGCGGGCGATACTGCGGCGGCGGCAAGGGCGTGGATCGGTCCGGCGGAGGCGGGTTGGATTCCTGCTCGATGTAGGACGCCGCGGCTGCCGCGCCGAAAGCCAACGTACCCAGCACGATCAACCCGGACAGGATCAGGTAAGCTCGGCCGGTCATGGCTGGCACCTCCTCCGGGGGCCACGGCGTTTGGGCCCCCATCGCTTGTTTTAGACTCCGACCGGCGCGCATTGTTCCCGACAAAAAACAGCTTGGGCAAGACCTGGAGGGGAGGTCTTGCCCAAGCTACATCCAATCTCTTAAGCGTCCCCGCGTCCATCTTGCGGGTCGCGAATTGTCAAATGCTGGCTCGCCCTTTAATTGGGAGTTTAGGGGGTTGTGTGGCAAAGCGCCTGAGGACTCGTCGCACCCGGGGGAGGGCTATGCTTAAGTCACAAGCGATGCCATTAAAGAACGAGCCATGCAGCCAGTATCAGAGCAACGGCTGTGCCAATCAGGCCGGACGATTCGAGGAATTCTTTCAAGACGGCACATCTCCTGTGCGTGCAAGCACTTAGCAAAAATATATTCCGTGCCAATACCGCTGGTACTGGAGGACGAGGCGGGTCACTGTGTTTACTCAGGACAACGCATTTTGGAGGACAGATGGCCATTGAACGTGTAAGTGCCTCTGAATTCAGGCATTATGTGCGTGTTGCGGCTCGGCATCCCGTGTTGCATCAATGCAACGTTCGTTCGGCCTGCAAGGGCTGCCCCATGCACTGCGTTGGGTCTAAGGGCCTGAACGACCTTGCTGGCGCCTGACCACGTGGCACGGGGTCAGGAGCCTTATCCGTCAGGCGCCTGACCCCTTCTTACCGCATGTGACGCAGATCGACCCGCGGTGGGTCAAAAGGGCAAAGGGGTCAGGAGCCTTACACATAGGGCTCCTGACCCCTTCGGCCAGGAAGACGTGCCACGGGGGTCCGAGATCGGGCGGAGCCTCAAGCCTTGGCGAACTCAAGAAAAGAGCAAGGTCCGATAAGTTTCTTAAAGAACGCAACTGGGGTTGGCCGAATGACTACGTAGGAAGGATGAACGGCTCTCTCAATACTGGCAAGGGCGAACCGGGCGCCGGTCGCCCCGAGACTCCGAAGGGGGAAGG
>Ga0209777_10006402_pt1 | contig 13260 bp, 13 predicted proteins | sample FrelakmetHBP12HB_FD_187147 | JGI IMG/M metagenome (GOLD analysis project Ga0209777, IMG submission 187147) | Freshwater lake sediment microbial communities from the University of Notre Dame, USA, for methane emissions studies -HBP12 HB (SPAdes)... | ecosystem: Environmental > Aquatic >...
CCGCCATATCGAGCAACAGGAGTGCGACGAAGACATCCTCGACGCCATCCACGACAAGATCCCGGGCATGGCACCGATGCAGCAGGTTGCACTATTCACGATGCTGCACAAGCCCGCGGACCAGCTTTCGCTCATTGGGGCCTACCGGTGGGCCAACAGTGGGTTCCCGCAGGTTGCCATGGGGCACAAGTACTGCGCGGCTCTGATGGCAACATGCATCACCGAAGAGCTGAAGAGCCACATCATGATCCCGTGGCCCGCGTTCGTCATCATGCTGCCCACGGGGCTCGTTCACATCATGAACGACGCAACCGGGCGGGCTTCAGACGTCCGGTACGTGCTCGTCGTGCAGCTCCGCTTCCGGGGCAACCCACAACCGGGCTGGGCCATGATCGTGTTCACTGATTCGTCTGAGATGCTGTGGCGCTACGGCCCGAGCATCGACTGCCTCCTCGACATGGAGAAGGACACGTCCGGATGGACCGAGTGCGACTTCATCCACCCGTTCGAGGACGTGGACAAGCGAGCCGCAGCCCTCATCGGCAGGCTTGTGTGCGGCGTGTGCCTCGCCATGAGCGACCCCGACAACGTGAAGGAGCCGAAGCAGGGTAGGCCCTCTGCGAAGCAGATCAGGGACCCACGGCAAGCCCCCAACCTGCGCACCTATCAGCTTGGCAAGCCCATCCAGCTAGACTGCCGCCCTGCCATCCGCAGCTACCTGGAGGGCAAACGCAAGGGAGGTGTGCCCGAGGTGCAGGTGCTGGTGCGCGGGCACTGGAAGATGCAACCGTGGGGGCCGAAGCATTCGCTACGCAAGGCGATCCAGGTGTCCCCGTACTGGAGAGGAAACGAGGACGCGCCGATCAACGTGCGAGACCATGTGCTGGGGAAGGATCCCACGTGAGCAGTCTCAAGGCGATCCCGGCTATCGGCTGGATTCTCATTGCGACCGTGTTCTACGCGGGCGGAGAGTTCACGTCCAAGCTCTTCGGCAACAAGCCTGGGCTGGGGATCGCCGCTATCGCCGTTCTGTCCTACGCGATCGGAGCGGCGTGCTGGTTGCCAGCCTTGCTGCACAGGAACGAGCTGGCCAGGATGAGCATGCTGTGGGGAGTGATCGCAACACCCCTGACCATCATCCTGGGCACGGTCGTGTTCAGAGAGAAGCTAACTGCCACACAGTGGATCGGCATTGGACTCGCAATGGCCGCGCTGTGGCTACTGAAGGACTAAGCCATGATGCAGATCGAGTTCTCCAAGGGCATCTTTTACGCGCAGACCGACTGGAAGGACTCCGCTTCACGCGACTACCTGAAGCGTCTCGGCTTCCATTTCCACGGCAACGATGGCAACTGCTACCACCTGTGCGAGGCGTGCAAGGTACACTTCGACGTGAAGTGCTGGTTCACCGCCGACCGGGCAGTTGCGGCGCGCGCGGAGAAGTTCCTGGGGGAGTCGGCCAAGCATGCGCTACAGGAGCACGTCGCAACCGTGGAGGCGAGCAGAGCCGCGGACAGCATCATCGAGATCCCGGCGCCGCCTGGGCTGGATTACTTCCCGTACCAGAAGGCTGGGATCGCCTACGCAATCGCGAAACGTAACGTGCTTTTGGGCGACGATTGTGGCCTCGGCAAAGGAATCGAAGCCCTTGGAGTCATCAACGCCACGTCGACCATGGGTAGTGTGCTCGTCATCTGCCCCGCGAGCCTGCGCTTGTTGTGGAAGCGCGAAGCGGAGAAGTGGCTCATCCGTCCCAGGCAGTTCTACGTTGTGGAGGACAACGAGCCACCGCACCCTCGCTACGACTTCGTCATCATCAACTACGAGAGACTGATCGGACCGAGGGCGGCTCCCATGCGCGAGGCCTTGCTGGCGCGCACCTGGGGCCTGCTCATCGTGGATGAGGCGCATCGAATCAAGAGCCAGACGGCACAGCGGAGCGAAGTCATCCTGGGCAGGCCAGCGAAGCGTGAGGACAAGAAGAAGGGCAAGCCCGCCATCCCAGCCGCACCGGGGCTCGTTCAGCAGGCGAAGAAGGCGCTGTTCCTCACCGGCACGCCGCTGCCCAACCGCCCGAAGGAGCTGTACCCGCTCGTGCATGCGCTGGATCCGGTAACGTTCCCGCAGGAGTGGCCGTTCTTGATGCGCTATTGCGGCGCCACCAAGGAGGAGATCCGGGTCAAAGGTGGATTCACACGTGAAGTCTGGCACACAGACGGCGCGAGCAACCTTTCTGAGCTGCAAGAAAAGCTGCGCGCCTCGTGCCTACTTCGTAGGTTGAAGCGGGATGTCTTGCGTGAGCTGCCTGACAAAATCCGCCAGCTCGTTTTTCTGCCGCAGGGCAGCGCTAGCAAGGCGTCGAAGGCTGAGCAAGACGCCCTGATCAAGACGAGCCCGCACATCGCCGTGCTCGGAGCCGAGGTCGACTTGGCCGAAGCTGGGGGCGACGTGGTTGCGTACGAAGCCGCGCTTGATCGTCTCTTCCAGAACATCGAGGACTTCAGCTTCAAGACGCTGACAGCGGAGCGCATCATGCTCGCCCTGGCGAAGATGCCCACCGCGCTTGAGCACCTGGACATGATTCTGGAGGAGCGGCCGAAGATCGTCGTCATGGCCCACCACCATGTCGTCATCGAACAGCTTGCCGCACACTTCGGCGACAAGGCTGTGTGCGTCTACGGCGAGACTCCGCAGAACGAGCGGCTCGCGCTCGTCGACAAGTTCCAGAACGACCCGAACATCAGGGTGTTCATCGGAGGCATCCAGGCCGCAGGCGTTGGGCTCACGCTGACCGCCGCCGACTACATGGCGTTCGTAGAGACCTCGTGGGTCCCCGCTGATCTCAGTCAGTGCGAAGATCGACTCCATCGCGTGGGGCAACGCAACAGCGTACTCATCCAGCATCTGGTCGTCGACGACAGCCTGGACGCCACGATGCTGGCCAAGGTCATTCGCAAGCAGGAGATCGCCGACCGAGCCCTGGACCGCGACACCGGCATGGACATGGGACCCGTGGAGGCCCCCAAGCCGCCCGCCAAGGTCTGGCCTGTCGCAACCGATGAGGAGCGCGGAGCTGCGTCCGCTGGCTTCCTGGCGGTCGCGGCGCTGTGCGACGGAGCACGGCAGAAGGACACGGTGGGATTCAGCGCGGCCCACCAACACATCGGCAGGCGCATCGCCGAGATCGCCAAGCGACGCCAGCTCACGGACGGCGAGGTTGCGCTGGCGAAACGGATCCTACCGAGGTATCACAAGCAACTGCCCGCCGAGATCATCGACGTGCTCACCGGGGCAGCGCAGCAGAGGACGCTCGCGGAGGTGTTCAAGAAAGAGGAGGACGGCAATCCATGGCCAAAGGACTACTGAAGAAGGGAAAGGATGACCCCGTCGCGGCGAAGATCCGCAAGGCGATCGGGGCCACCGACACCGACGTTGTGGAAGTCACGACGCCTCAGTTCGAGCGCGAGCCGGGATACCCACAACCCGCCCCGGCTCCGAAGAACAAAGAGGAGTTTGGCGCGCTCAGCAAGATGACTGAGCCCGAGCTTCGCAGGCTCGGGTTGCGAGCATGGGGTCGGAAGCACGAGCGCACAGATGGGACCGAGTACGGTCCGATGCTGTGGCTATTCCCCGGGGAGTGGTATTCGTCAATTCCTACTGGGCTCCCCATCTTCGACATCTTCTTCCACGAAGAGAAGTTCAAGCCCGGAAAGACTGACAACGACATCCGGTTCGGATGCCTACCGTTCGGTATCATCAGGGAGGAGGAATCGTGAGCAACATCGAAACGCTACTGGACCTTAGCAGGCGGCTGACGAAGATGCTGGAGGACCCCGAGCCCGGTCTCCTCATGTGGAACGAGGCCACGCACAACATCATTGGCCAGATCGCCGAGTTCGCGAGCACGAAGATCCACAAGCAGGTGCGCGAGTTCATGGAGGCAGTCGGTCAGGTCATCCTCTACAAGCCCGGTGTGCCCGACGAATCCACGGTTCGCCTGCGTGGACGGCTCGTGATGGAGGAGGCGTTCGAGTTCGCACAATCGCTCGTGGACAACAGGTCGCGGCAGGCGCTGCAGCTCATGAAGTCCAACGCGATGACGGTCCTCGAAAGCTCCGCCGTCGAGGTAAACCTCCCCGAGGCCGCGGACGCACTTGCCGATCTCGACTACGTGGTTGAGGGATCTCGCATCGCGTTCGGTATCAACGGCACACCGATCGCGGCCGAGGTGCACCGGGCGAACATGACGAAGATCGGCGGACCTGTCGTCAATGGCAAGGCTATGAAACCAGAAGGCTGGCATCCACCCGACATTGAGTTGTGCTTGAAGAAGCAGGGGTGGGAGCCGTGATTTCCAATCTGGCGGGTCTCACGCTCGTTCTTACCGTCATATTCACGGTATGGATTTTGACGATCCACGGTCGCGTGAACAGGCTGGAACGACGCCATGCCCTCGCCGTGCCAACCCCGCCACCCCAGCTGCCGGAAGCGCCGATGTCGAGCCCCTATCGAGATGCGCCAATTCCGGGAAGGACCGAATGGGAAGGCTTCGTCCTGATTTCGATTACCAAGGACGGGAGAGAACATATCGACAACGACCTAACAGACCTGGAAACCGCGGTGGCAAAGCGGGCGAAGCACATCAACGACGCGAAGGAATACCCGTCGTTGCACAAAGACGACGGGACGTTCTACATCCACCGGGCCAAGCTCGTTGTGGGCAAGCGCGTGGAAGTGAGGGCAGACTGATGGCTACGATCGTAGAAGTGACCGTGCGCCTCACGGTGCATGGGATCCCCGATACAGCGGAGGCTTTTGCGGTTGAGTGCGTGCAGGAAGCGCTCGACGACAGCGACCAAATTCAGCGTTGCTTCTCCGATGTCGAGGTGATTGGTTCGTGGTCGAAGAAAGAGGACGAGTAATGCCGACGCTACACCGCTATCAGGACGGCGTCTGCGACGAAACCGGCACGCTCATCGCCGTGCAGACCAGGGGCTGGTGGTACACCCCGGGCTCCACCAAGCAAGGCTTCCCCGAGTTCGAGGCGTGCTCCGCAGTGCAGTGTGCCCAGTACGACGCCATGCCCATCACCGCGCGAAAGGTGCAGTACGTGCTGGTTCCGAAGCCGCCGAAGCCACCGAAGAGGAAAGTACCGAGATACCGGGTTTACTGAATTACATTTGGATGATACGCGGTTGAATTCTTTTCATCAACATCGTAGGCTATCATCCGTGTTCCGCACTTTCAAGTACCGCCTCAATCCTACAAATGCTCAGCAAAATAGGCTTTTGTGTTGGATGGAACTGACCAGGGAACTTTACAACGCGGCGCTGCAGGAGCGCCGGGACTCTTGGAGAAAACTAGGCACATCCATCTCTTGCTACGACCAACAACACGCGCTGGCGGAAATTCGAGAAGTTCGTCCAGAGTTCCAATCCGTGCCCGTTGTTGTTCTAAGAGGGGCGCTCCGTAGGCTAGACATAGGCTTTCAGGCATTTTTCCGCCGTGTCAAGGCGGGGGAGTCCCCTGGATACCCTCGTTTTCGCGGTTGGACGCGATGGACTTCGATTCTAATCGACGACTTCAGCGGAATAGCACCGATCGTGGCGGGCGGTAAACGAATAAAGGTGCCTCTGTTGGGTAAGGTGAAGTTCAAGCAGCATCGACCGCTTGAAGGCACGCCGAAGGCGATGCGGATCACGCTGGACAATGGCCGTTGGTTCGTGACGTTCGCGTGCGTGGACGTACCGACGAAGCCGCTTCCACCTTCGGACAAAGCCGTTGGCGTCGATGTGGGCCTGCACAACTTTGCGGCAACCAGTGACGGTAAGTTTTACCCCAACCCCCGAGCGCTCGCCAAAGCCCGTGTCCAATTGGAACGCGCAGCGCGCAAGGTCTCTCGTCGCAAACGCGGAAGCAACCGACGCCGCGCTGCTGTTCGCGTCTTGGCTCGTCACCACGCGCACGTCGCGAACGTGCGTCGACAGAATCACATCAGTATCGCCCGGGGGCTGGTGGCCAGCTACGGGACCATCTACGTGGAGGCTTTGTGTATCAAGGGCATGGCAGCGGGGATGCTTGCCAAGTCCGTCAACGACGCTGCGTGGGGAGACTTCCTTCACTGGCTTGCATGCAAAGCGGAAGAGGCTGGCAGGCAAGTCGTGGAAGTTGATCCGCGTGGGACGTCGCAAACTTGTCCTGCGTGCGGTGCGGTCAAACCGAAACCACTTTCACAGCGGGTGCACCGTTGCGGTTGTGGTCTCGTGTGCGACCGGGATGTTGCCGCCGCGCAGGTGATCTTAGGGCTCGGTACGAGCCTGCGGGGAGCCGCGCCGCAAGTAATGGGACGGCACAGATCCGCGAAGGGTAAGTCGTTGAAGGTCGGAATGGGACACAACCGGCGATCTCCACCGGCAAATCAAGACTCTTAGCCCAGTGCCCAAGTTCGAGGTGCTGTTTTGTTGGCGCGACGCGTTATACCAAAACGCTTGATCGTAGTGCATTGTAGGTGCACTATCGTCGGATGCAGCAGGGTAAACTTCGACGCAGCCTCGATCTTCGCTTGGTGTCTTATGCCATAGCTGTTTTGCAAGAAAATCAAGGCTCCGAAGACGTAGCCATCACCGTGCAAGCCTGCGCGACGGCGACCATAATGATCGCGGGTGGCACGGTTGCGCTTGTGCAAATGTGCAAGACCGCGTGCCAAAGTCCAGCCCTACGGCATAATATGGGGGAGGCGAAATTTCGGAAATTTGAAGTGTTATTTGAAGCCCTTGGCGAAAGCCTTGCCGACTCCTGGCGCACCACGATGCGCGAGCTTCTGGAACTGCTCATCGTTCTCGCCGCCGAGATGTCCGACAGTGAGGAAGCGCAGTCCTTGCGCATGCGAGCCCAAGCCCTGGGCCTGGACACCTCCCCGCTCATCGTGCACGAAGACGACGACACGGACGGCGTCGTAGAGCCCACAACGGCACCACGCAAGCAGCCCCCAAAGCCTCGCGAGCACACGGCAAGGTCTTCCTACCAGCGGGACCGGCTGGACGACCTCCTGCGCGAATGCGTGGCCATGGGGATAGGATCCGCCAAGGCGAAGTTCATGGTAGGCAGGGTCGAGATCATCGGCAAGCACCCGAGCAAGGGTGAGGTCCACCTTCGCTGGCTCCGAAGCTCCATGGGCGAGGGCGAAGCGTTGTGCACCAAGCTGAACGAGGAGATTCGTCGGTTCAACGTGGGAGACCCGGCGACGGAGGCGGTCAGATGAGCAACCTCCTGCGACCCAACCGTCCCGACGCGCTCGGCTACTGGGAGGACTCCCAGGTCGACAAGAAGAGCAAGTACGTCGACGCCGTCGAGCGGCTTGTCAGCCGCCTTCGCGTTCGATCCAAGGGCGTTCGTGAGCAGGACATCCGCGGCAAGAGGCGCCTTCGCAAAAAGCCCCAGGACGCCTCCAACACGATCCGGGTGTACCTGAAGGCGTTGGAGCTGTTCACGTACTGGATGCAGGCGAAGTACAACCGCGAGCTTGACCCCGACGAAGTGACCCGGCGCATCGCGATGGAGTTCATGGAGTGGATGCGCGGCACCGATCCGCCCGACATCCGGGGAATGATCGTTCGCGCAAGCGGCATGGATTCGTGGATGATCTACGACGCGGTCGAGAAATCTGCGAAGAACAGGCAGGTTTCCATCCAGGAAATCTACGAGATGATGCCTCCCTCGCTACGGCTCAAGCTCGTTCCGATCAAGTCCGACAACTCGCCCGACTACACTGAGCTTCACAGGCGCCTGGGGCTTCTCATTCGCCAGTACAAGTGGATCATTCGGATCCCGAACAGTGTCACGATCCGCAAGGAGCAAGGCCGAATCTGGACGAAGAAGGAGCGTGACCCGCTCATCTACCGCTACATGGTCCCCTCCAAGCGCACGCGCATGAGCCCCGGGTCGGTTGCAACGTACCTGTCGGGCCTGAGCGCGACGTGGAGCGAAATGCTCAAGGAGGACGCTGGCCCCGATGGGGAAGCTCCGCTCCGGGTCAACGTGTGGAAGGAGCCCGCGCGCATCTCGCTTCGTGACGCGAGAGAGGATCGCAAGCGCTCCAAGAGAGAGACGCTGCTCACCCACCAGCTCTGCGAGGCGATATTCCGCGCGTCTGCTGGCCCCAATATCGAGTCGCTGCGAGACACGCTCGCGCTCTTTCTGATGACTCACCAGTGTCTGCGGTCCGAAGAGCTTGTCGGAGCCCTGCGAAAGGACTTGTACGAGAAGGACGGCATGCTGGTCCTTAGCATCCGCAGCGGCAAGGGTGACAAGACCCGCGAGATTCCCCTCGACAGCGAAACACGTGACGCCATCGTTGGGCTCGATCATGCCATGCAGAAGCGCTCGCAGGAGCAGGAGGTCGACAAGGAGAGTGGCGAGCTTGTCCCAACCTACTGGGCTCGCTACTGCGCAGCGCTGCTCACGAACATCAACTGCCCCCTGGTCCCGTCGCTCCCCCGCTGGGGAACCAACGAGCGCAAAGGCGTCGAGCCAGAGAAGGCGGCGCTCGAAACGCTGGACACCAGTGGACTTCGCCGCATGCTGTGCGCTCTATCCGATCGCGCCCGCGTGGTTGACGTGTCAAGTGGTGTTGCGCGGCCCCTGAACAACGAGGAGCGCTGCCGTGTACACGCCCACAACTTCCGGCATTACGGCGCCACCTGCGCGCGCGAGGCCGGGATGCCCCTGGACGAAATCCAGGCCCTTCTTGGTCACAAGAGCGTCAACACCACCGAAGGCTACGTGCACATCGAGCCGCAGGCCAGCATCCTGATCGGTGCCTACATCTCCAGGGCTCGGCGCGGACAGGTCATGTCGTCGGATGAAGCGCACCGGATGCGTGCAAAAAAGTTCAGCCTACTCGACGACGCCAGCATCATCGCCTCCGAGCCCGAGGAGCGCAAGGTAGCGATCCCGACCATCGGCGGCGAGAGACCACAACACCAACCGAGAGCGGCCCGCGTCGTCCCGAGCAAGCCCGTCATGAGCCCCGATTGGGCGTACCAGAAGGGCGGCGACAAGCTGCTTCTGTACTTGCCCGAGGTCAACATGAGCGCGCATCAGGTTCCTAAGGGGCAGGGCTCGCTGCTCACGTACCGCATCGGGTACGCCTCGCGCCTGCCGTGGTGGATGGGCCGCAAGAACACCTGGACCGACAGCGAGATGGCCCCCATCCTGAGCCATTTCCAGACGCAGCCCGAGTCCGAGCCGCACTGGCAAGTTCTGCGCGGGCTTCAGGACATGTACCAGGAGTTCTGGTACGACAAGGGACCAACTGCGGCGCGAGCGCTGGTCAACTGGATCGACGAGATCATCCACATGGCGTCCAAGCAGTTCGCCTTGACGATGCTCAAGCGCGGCGACAGCTGGATCGACTACCGCGCATCCGCAATGGCTGGCGAGCTGGGGGTCGTTCGGGAGCACGACGCGGACAAGATTCTGGACTGGTTCCGCAGGCACGCCGCGATGTCCCGTCAACCGGTCGTCAGGCGCCCGTACAACTGGCAACCCATCAGCGGCCCCGTCGAAACCGTCGACACGCACAGCTTCCGCGTTGCGGACACCAAGGACAACTTCAAGGCGTTCATGGGAGGGCCAGCCGTCAAGTTCCAGATCGTCGTCACGCGCAAGGGTGAGGGCACCGGCAGGCTCGCGTGGTTCCACGGACAGGTCTCCGCCTACAGCAAGGGGCTCGTCACCCTCACCAAGCAGAGCCCGAAGATCCAGGGCAAGATCCACCAGCTCCAGTGGGCAGACGTCACAACCTGGGGCACGCAGAAGGAGACGAACTACCCTGCCCTGGTTGCGATGGAGGACTTGCCAAGCTGGTTCTTCGAGACAGACCCGCTGATGTCGCTCCCCGACGAAGAGCGCGCCGCCGCACGAAAGTGGATCGAACAGATCCAGGGCGTGCGAAAGAGCGAGGTCCGCACAACCATCATCGTCGACGATCTTCTGCGGTCCATGGAGCTTTGGGGCATGTACGCCAAGGCCAAGAAACTCGAACCCGAAGACAAAGACGCCCGGAAGATGTACCAGATGTACCAGGACAAGGCCGATCAGGACTTCCAGAAGGCGATCAGCACGCCAGACAGGTTCGGCAAGGGCGTCACTCTTCCTCCGGTGTCGATCTACAATCTCGTCGGCAAAGCATCAGAGACCGCTATTGCCAAGATGGAGAGAGAGATCAACGAGCTTATCGATCAGGGCATTCCGGAAGAGGACGCTCGCAACGAGGTCAGCCAAGCGCATCCGGATCTCGAAGAGCCCGAACCGGAAACGATGCTCACCAAGGACGAAGCGCAGCAGCCTGGACCCAAGTCCCTGAACTACAAGCGAAGACTCGTCATCTACCTGAAGAGCCAGTTCGGCATCGACATCGCAGAGGCCGGGGCGCTCAAGGCCGCTCCGATTCTGCGCACGAGGGTGTTCGCTCCGGAATACATCCACTTCAACGACAAGAACACCATCGAGCACGACAGGATCGTCAAGGACGCGTTCTGGAAGGCCCACGGCACCGACTCCGAGTGCGTTGTGCGGAGGATCATCCGAGAGCTTTGGGAACGGCACAAGACAAGCGCCGCGATCTACGGACCCGACGAGCCCGAGCACCACGACATGATCCGCAGGCACTACTACGCGCTGATCGCCTACGCCGTGCCATGCCCAGCCGCAATCGAAGCCGAGATTCGCAAGATCAGACCGCTCGATCTCACCGGTCACAGCGCTGCCGAGATCCGCGACAAGGTCGCCCAGGCGTGGAAGCAGGCCATGCTGCTCACGCGCAGCGACCTCGGCGAACTGGCAGAGAAAGCCGTCCACGATCCGGAGCTGGCGCGTCAGATCAAGGAGGCGCTGGGGGTGCGCGTGGACGAGATTGCCGAAGCCTTCGAGGAAGCTCAAGGACTCACAGGAAGCGTCTTCGAGCAGCAGCTTGAGGGAGTCGGAGCCCAGAAGGAGGCGAGCAAAGCCGAAACGGAGAAGTTCAAGAAGAACGCCCCGGGCGCAAGGCGCGCGCGGCCGAACTTCTCAGAGGCCTACCCCGATCTGCTCCCCGACCCTGTCATGCTCGCGTTCGCCGAACGGTGGGTGACTTGAAACAAACGCGCTTCAAGGCTTGTACAGGTACACGATCTGTGGGGGCGGGGCGTCCGGATCAGTGTCCTCCTTCAGCGGACAGCTCACGGCTCTTGCGATCCAGTCTTTCGCCTCCGGGTACGAGCCGCAGACTTTCGACCCGGTCCCAAATGCAGGGGCCTGATCGGCGACATACTGGTTCGAGGTCATACGAGTAATCGTTCCAACGAGCACGCGAGCTGTAGGCATGCCCTCATCTTACACCAGCCACCGAAACGCGACAACGACTCTGGCTATCGAGTCGGGGCGTCTGGTTGTTGTGCCTATCGCGCGTCACGCTGCTCGACCCATGGACGAATTCTGCCTGTTTTTGTCGTTCGGGGGAGGCAGGATGCCGGTGTCGCTCAAGGTCGCTAAGCACCCGCTGCGCCCCAAGAAGAAGCGGGTGGAGCAGATCATCATTGGCTCCTGTCATGACCCGTCCGCAACGGCCGTGGGGCATGTCTGGGGGACCTTCCCGTTGGTCTTCATCGGGGACGCGACGTTCTTCTACGCCGTCGATTCAGCCGAGAGGGAGAGGGCGTTCTCGTCTGCCAAGAAGGAGAGCAAGCACGGCGGGTGCTACCGGTGCGACGACGGACAGGTAGGCGTGTGCGTTCGACTGGGGGAGCGGGATCTCAGGATCGCGCCGCAGATTGTCTACGCGGCGAACGGGGACCTGGAGCGGGTCGTTATTGCTGTCCCGGTAGCGGCGGGACCTCCCCAGGACTGACGATCGCGATCTCCTTGAAGCTGTAGACCGCGTGGACACAACTCGGTTCCACAGCGACCGAGATGCGCGTCGCCTTGTTGAACGGGTTGGTGTACGTGATCGTGTAGTTGCCGCCCTGCTTGTCGATGCGCCCCTGGAAGTTGTCGGTGATGAGAGGAACGGCGCCTTGCGGCAGCGGCGGAGCACCGGGCGGCTGGGGAGGAGGAGGCGACGGGTCGGGAACCATCACAGGCTCGAAAGCTCGCTGGCTCTTGCCGACGTAGGGCATCGGTCGAGACAGAAGCAACAGGACGAGTTCGCCAACATAGGGTTCGAGGTCGATCATTTCGCGTATAACTCCTTCAATTCTGAGATCCACGGTTTCGTCTGATTCGCCCAGGACCACTTCTGTCTGCGCGTCTCAGCCATTCCCTGCGCTTCCTTGCGCAAAAACTCGATGTCCGTAAATGCCTTATCGAGAGCGAACTGGATCGCCTCGATGCTCACGAACGGCGCCATCCCGCCCGGGTCGTAAGAAACCTTGCGAGGAGCACCAACCTCAATCGGCACGATGCCCGCGTGGCACTTGTTGTCACCGTCCATGCACCACTGCAGATGACCCGTCGCCTGGGTAATGGCGATCGGGATGCCACAACACAGCGATTCGGGACCGATCATGCCGTATCCCTCGGCGCGCGACGGCTGGCACACAAGGTCCGATGCGAGGTAGACCCAGCGCATCACGTCGGGCTCCGCGTTGAGGTGCGGCACAACGGCGAGACAGTTGCGAGTTTCCTCTTCGCTGTAGCGGTCGCGCACCTTGGCCTGGAACGACGCCGACGTGTTGTTGTTCATGCACAGGAACAAGAAGGCGTCCTTGCGCTTCGGCCAGCTCATGAACGCGCGCACCAGCTCCATGCTCCCCTTGCGCTCGTCGCTCGAACCGGCGAAGTGCGTGATGACGAACTTCCCAGGCGGAGCCGCCACCGTTACGCGTGGGACTTCCTTTTCTCCGATCGGTTTGAACCCGGGGAGAATGCCGTGAGGCACAACGCGCACGCCGAGGCCTGATTGCCACGTCTGCGGACGCGCCTGCTCGATCTGCTCCTTGCTCCATTCCGAAGGGGTAAGGATCTCCTTGACGTGGTCGCGGGCTAGGTTCCAGAACAGATCAGGGATCCACGTGCTGTTCGCCGCGAGCATGACTGACTTGTAGCGGTGAGTCCCGTAGGCGAGCGTCGGCATCTCCGGGTACGCCCCGGTCAGCACAGCCCAGTCTGCGTCTCTCCCCCGGTACAGGTCATGGTCGTCGTAGGACCGTCCGGTCGGCACGTGCCCCTCGAACACACCGTGCTCGATCGCGGCTCCGATCATGCCGCGGGTCACAACCTCCA
>Ga0209777_10006403_pt1 | contig 13259 bp, 11 predicted proteins | sample FrelakmetHBP12HB_FD_187147 | JGI IMG/M metagenome (GOLD analysis project Ga0209777, IMG submission 187147) | Freshwater lake sediment microbial communities from the University of Notre Dame, USA, for methane emissions studies -HBP12 HB (SPAdes)... | ecosystem: Environmental > Aquatic >...
CGGATGGCCGCTGGCGATACCCACGGCTGGACAAGCCAGCCGTGCCACAGCCCGCAATCTAGAGCTGGCGCACGTAACTGAGGCACTACACGCAAGCAACATTTTTTCTCGCCGCGGGGCCGCCACGGCGGTATCCTGTCGGGCGAGTTCCGTACTAACCATCGATCCATACAGGACCTTTGAAGGAGAAAATCATGCTTGGCAGGCGAGATGTTCTGAAGCTAGGTGTTGCGGGCGCGGCGGCGCTGGCGGCCGGCGTTGGGACAGGCAAGGCCCTTCAGGCGGCCGAGACGGCCGGGGGCGCCAAGAAGAAGATCCCCGTCGGCGTGCAACTGTACTCGGTCCGCGAACTATGCGCGAAGGACCTGGCCGGCACGGTCGCCTCGGTCGCCAAGATCGGCTTCAAGGGCGTCGAGTTCGCCGGCTACTATGGCAAGGGCGCGGCGGACCTCAGAAAGATGCTCGACGACAACGGCCTCGTGTGCTGCGGCACGCACACGGCCTTCGAGACGCTCACGGGCGAGAACCTGGCCAAGACGATGGAGTTCAACAAGACCCTCGGCAACCCGTTCCTCATCGTGCCGCACATCGCCCCGAAGACCAAGCAGGAATGGCTGGAGAAGGCCAAGCAGTTCAACGAGATCTCCGACAAGGTCCGCCCGGCAGACTTCTGGGTCGGATACCACAACCATGCGGCCGAGTTCAACCCGATCGAGGGCGAGAAGCCCTGGGACCTCTTCTTCGGCAACACGAAGAAGGACGTCGTCATGCAGTTCGACACCGGCAACGCCATGGGCGGCGGCGGCAAGGCCGTCGATTACCTCAAGCAGTACCCCGGCCGGTCACTCACGATCCACTGCAAGCCGTGGTCGTCGAAGGACAAGAAGGCGGTCATCGGCGAAGACGAACTGCCCTGGAACGAAATCCTCGGGATCTGCGAGACCACCGGCAACACCCAGTGGTACATCGTGGAGTACGAGGTCGCCGGCGTCCCGCCGCTTGAGGCCATTGAGAAGTGCCTGGCGGGGATGAAGAAGCTCGGCCGGGCGTAAGCAAACCTGGTCGATACCTTAACGCAGCCTCGCGCGGCGGTCTGTCGCCGAGGCGACTCTTCGACCTGACGCGCCGCGCGCCTTTTTAGCGCCGCGCGGCGCGGCCGGTTACTTGCGGGCGTCAATGAGCCCCGCGACGCGCTCGGGCGAAAGTTCGCGCAGCGAATCGACGACCAGCGCCGCCTTCTCGGCCAGGCGCTCGCGCGGAAACGTGCCCGTCAGGCCGATGGGCGTCATCCCGGCCCGCCCCGCCGCCTCCAGGCCCGCCAGCGAATCTTCGACGACGGCGCAGGAGCGCGGCTGGAGGCCCAGCTTCTGGGCCGCCTTCAGGAACACCTCGGGGTGCGGCTTGCCGTGGGTGACCTCGCGGCCGTGGACGATGGCATCGAAGATGGCGGGCCGGCCGAGGCCGAGCAAGGCCGCCGCCACGTTCTCGGGTGGGCCGCTGGAGCCAATGGCCAGGGCAAAGCCGGCTTCCTTCAACGCATCCAGCAGTTCGGCGGCGCCCTGCATCGCGGGAAACCGCTTCAGGATGATCTCGCGGTAGGCATGCTCTTTCCAGTCTCCCCAGCGATCGATTTCCTCGTCGGTAAACGCATCGCCCCAGAGGTGATGGAATATCTCCCGGTTGACGCGCCCGAATGTCGGCACAAAGACCTCTTCCGTGATAGGCCGGCCGAGTTTCTGGCCGAGCTTCTGCCACGCCTCCAGGTGCGCGCGGTAACTGTCAATAAGGACGCCGTCCATGTCAAAGATGACTGCCCGCCGATTCATCGGTTCTCCCATCTTGAGCCCCACCGCGTGGGGCCGAAGTACGTGTTTAGCGGGGCGCCGTTCACCCCTCTCCCCGCCGTGGGAGAGGGGGCGGGGGTGAGGGGGCGTTGCTGGCGCGGGGCACCCCTCACCCGGCCTTCGGCCACCCTCTCCCCCAAGGGGAGAGGGTCAACGGCATGTCGCGCTAAACACGAACGGTCCGGAGCACCCACCCTGCACGTTAAAGGTTGCGAAGTATAGCGGCTTCGGCCCCCGCCGACAAGACCGCCCGACAAGACCGCCCGACAAGGCCGCGTAATTGTTGACTGCGGCCGGCCGGTTTGTATGCTGGCCGCCGGCAACCCGGACGCGCGGGAGAACGCATGGCTCGCGAGCGGTGGGGCAGCAAGATGGGCGTCATCATGGCCGTGGCCGGCAGCGCCATCGGCCTGGGGAACTTCCTGCGGTTCCCCGTCCAGGTGGCGCAGAACGGCGGCGGGGCCTTCATGATCCCCTACCTCGTGGCCTTGCTGCTGCTGGGGCTGCCGCTGATGTGGATCGAGTGGACGATCGGCCGTTTCGGCGGCGGGTTCGGCCACTCGACCGCCCCGGGCATGTTTCACACCCTCTGGAACAAGAACCGCTTCATCCGATACTTCGGCGTCATCGGCATTTTCGGCCCCTTCGTCATCTACATTTATTACATCTACGTGGAGTCCTGGCTGCTGGGCTACTCGTGGTTCGCCGTCACGGGGGCATACAATAACTGCACCACGCAAGAAAGCATGAAGGCGTTTCTCGCCGGGTACCAGGGCGCGGCGGACAACCCGCACTTCTCGGGCCTGGGCACGGCGTACCTTTTCTTCCTCGTCACGTTCGGGGCCAACCTACTGATCCTGTACCTGGGCGTCCAGCGCGGCATCGAGGCGGCCTGCAAGTACGGCCTGCCCCTGCTCTTCGTGCTGGGCGCGGTGCTGATGGTGCGGGTCTTTACGCTTGGAACGCCGAACCCCGAGGCGCCCGACAACAACATCATCAACGGGCTCGGGTTCCTGTGGAACCCCAACTGGTCGGTGCTCGGCAGCGTGGGGCACTGGACGGTGGCGGGAGCCTCCGTCCCCTACTGGGCGCCGAACGCCAAGGTCTGGCTGGCGGCGGCGGGGCAGATCTTCTTTACACTGAGCGTGGGCTTCGGCGTCATCCTGACGTACGCCAGTTACCTGACGCCCAAGGACGACGTGGCCCTGTCGGGCCTGACGGCCGCCGCCGCCAACGAAGTGGCCGAGGTGATCATCGGGGGCAGCCTGGTGATCCCGGCGGCCTTTGCGTTCTTCGGCGCCGCCACGGCCCAGATCGCGGCCGGCGGCGCGTTCAACCTGGGGTTCGTCACCATGCCGCTGGTGTTCCAGCAGATGACCGGGGGGAACCTCTTCGGACTGGCCTGGTTCCTGCTCCTCTTTATCGCCGGCATCACATCCTCCATCTCGCTTGCGCAGCCGGCCATCGCGTTCCTGGAGGACGAGTTCGACCTCACGAAGCGCGAGGCCATCCTCATCTTCGGCTTCAACACGTTCATCCTCTGCCACGTCGTCATCTTCTTCCTCGACAAGGGCGTGCTGGACGAAATCGATTTCTGGGGCGTCAACGTCTGCCTGACCGTGTTCGGCCTCGTGGAGACGATCCTGTTCGGCTGGGTCTTCGGCATGGAAAAGTCCTGGACCGAACTGCACATCGGATCGGACATCACGATTCCGGGCGTCTATCGCTGGGTCATCAAGTACGTGACGCCGGCGTTCCTCGCGGTCATGCTCATTTTCTGGATGGCACAGCAGGGCAAGTCGGTCATCCTGATGGAAGGCGTGCCGCCGGAGAACCGCGGCTACGTGCTGGGCACGCGCCTCCTGCTCCTGGCGATCCTGGTGAACCTGACGGTCCTGGTATGGATGGCGTGGCGCCGCCGCCAGCGTAAGGAGGCACAGCCATGACCATCGGCGGTTGGATCTTCCTCATCGCCAGTTGGCTCCTGATGCTGGGCCTGGCGGTCTTCTGCCTGGTCCGCACGCTGAGGGCAAAGGACGACGGCCCGGCGTCCTAGCAGTGCGTCAACTTTGATTATGTGGGTGCCACGGCTGCGCAGTTTGCAGCCGTGGCCGTCGGCAGGAAGCACGGTCGCCCAGGCGACCGTGGCACCCGCAGATTCAACCCGGATTTCCCATATAGGAGATAGTCCCGACTGCACGCGGCGGGTATGCTCAGTACCGCAAACCTTGAGGGAAGAGCCATGAAGCGTCTTACGGTATCGTTGGCGGCGTTGGCGCTGGGTGTGGCGATGGCCGCAGCCGTGCGGGGCGGCGAGGCTCAGGCGCCCGACAAGAAGCCGCTGAGAATTCTCTTCGTGGGCAATAGTTACACGTACGTCAACAGCCTCCAGCGGCTGATCCCGGCGATGCTAGAGTCGCAGGGACAGAAGGTCGAGATCGGCGAATTCATGGCCGGGGGGCGGTCGCTCAAGGGCCAATGGACCGATAACCTTGGCACGGCCCCGGCGCCCAAGGACGAGAATGCCGCCAAGGACGCGAAGGCCGAGAAGGCCGCCAAGGACGTCGCCGATCGCAAGGACCAGTTCGACAAACTCCTGGCCGAGAAAGGGCCGTGGGATTTCGTGGTCCTCCAGGGGCAGAGCCGCGACCCGCTGGACGGTGAAAAGTGGGAGTTCCACAAGTACGCGGGCCTCTTCGTTGAGAAGATCCGCAAGGCCCAACCCGACGCCAAGATCATCTTCTACCTGACCTGGGCCCGCCAGCACCTGCCCGAGGAGCAGGCGACGATCACCAAGGCGTATCTGGAGGTGGCCCGGCAGAACAATGCCCTGGTGGCCCCCGTGGGCGAGGCCTGGAAAGATGCGTTTGCCGCGCGCAAGGACCTCGTGCTGCACGCATCGGACAAGTCGCACCCGAACCCGATGGGCACGTACCTTGCGGGCTGCGTCTTCTACGCGACGATCACCGGTAAGACGCCCGTGGGCCTGCCGGCGAAGATCGAGGGGCTAAAGTCGGCCGCCGGCCTGACATTCGACCTAAAGCCCGAGGACGCGAAGTTCTTCCAGGAGATCGCGTGGAAGACTGTCGAGCGGGTGAAGGCCGAGGGGGCCAAGTAGCCGGTACGCCTGCCGCGAGCCGCCCGAGGGCAATCACAAAGGTTGGGCCGCCGAAGGCGGCGCAGGAGGCTTGGGCGGCACTACCGCCTGCGCGGCGCGTCTTTCGTCGGCACGCAGGCGGTCACGCAGGCCGGCCACCATGGCGATCCCCTGCCCTTTGGCCACGGCCTCCTTGAGGATCGCGGCATCCGCGCCGGCCTCGACCGCCTCTGCCGTGAGGCCTTCCGAAATGAGCCTCTGGAACTCGGCCTGTCGCCCGGCCACGCGGACGTTCGTCGTTGCCACTATGGCCCGCGTGGCGGCTTCCTGGGCGGCCTCGTCGATGAGCGCCTGGCGCACCTCCTCATCGGCGGGAAGTTTCAGCGGGTCGGCCGCAAGGCCGATCGCCGGATTGGCGTTCTGCACGGCGGCGTCTTCGAAACGCTTCTCCCTGCGCAGCGCATCGGCCACGACGCTGCGGCCGGTCTCGGCCACGGTGATGCGCAGCGTAAACTCCAGCACGCCCGCCTTCTCGTGGTACTCCACGCTGTACGGCCAGTCGGCCGGCACCTGCCGCGTGATCATCAGCGGCGTGCGCAGGAGGAGGTCCTGCAACCGCGCCACGTCCTGCTCCGCCTGCTGCAGTTGCGTGTAGGAGACGCGGCTGTAGCGCCCGGTCCCGCCGCACTGAGGGCACCGGACCCATCCCGGCCGGCCGCCGGGGAGATTGCAGGCCGGACACGGCCCGGGCGGCGGGCCGGCGCTCGTGCCCGTGCCCGCGCCGCGACACGCGCGGCATAGGATCCAGCCCCCGGAGCAGAACGGACACGGCTGGTCGTACTCCAGACGCACCTGCACGAGGTAATCGCGGGCCCGGGTGAGTTGATCGCGAACGGCGGCGTAGTCGGGGTTCGGCTCCTCGCGTTTGATGTTGTAGCGGAACACGCGCTGCTCAGAGCGCACGAGGCCGCCCCGCAGCTTGGGCTCGCTCGCGCCAACTGCCACGAGGTAGTCCGCGCGCCCGGCGAACGCCGCGTCGCCCTGCACCACGAAGAACTCCGGCCTCGACTGGCAGAGGAGTTGCCAGGCCTTCTCGCGAAGGACGGTCGTCGTGGCATTGACGACGTCCGCCCCGGCCGGCGCGAGGGCCACGGCGAACTGGACGCGCTCCAGCACGCGCCCTCGCAGCGATGCCGCCAGCTCGGCGTACTCGGTTTTCTTCGGCGCGTAGTCGACGGCCTCGCTCATCCACACCAGGGCCGCGCCCCAGCGCCCCTTGGCCACGGCCGCCTGCGCCCGCTCGAAGTCTGTGCGGCCCAGCCCTTCGGCGGCCGGAGCGAAATCGGGCACGTACTCCATCGCCCGGCGGAAGCCGTCCTCCGCGGCCGCAAAGCTGCCCCGCTCAAGCACCGCGGTGGCCGCCTCGACGGAGGCGTTGGCCGCACGCCGCCGGATGTCGGCCGCGAGGTCCTTCGCCTGCTTGTAGGCGGGGTACACGCCCGTTGCGGCGTTGATCTCCAGGATGGCCTCGTCCCACTTTGCGGCCTTCCCGAGCGCGACCGCCGCATCGTAGTGCTGCTGCGCCTCGGCGCGCTTGGCCTGGGCCTGGGCCAGGAGTTCCCTGGCCTCGGGCTGGTCGGGATAGAGCGCCAAGGCCGCCTGGAGTTTCTGGACGGCATCGTCGAGCCGCCCCTGCATGAGGAGGAACCGGCCGTCGATGGCCGCGCGGCGGACCACCTCGGGCGGACCGGCCGGTTTCGGCGATTCACCGGCCCGCGCCGTCGCGGCCCAGGCGAAGAGGGCCGCGCCGAGAATCGCGATAAGGTTCAGGCGTTTCATGAGATGCGCTCGCTAATTGTGCATCGCTCGTCATTATTGACGAGGGCGCAACTATTATATTCGGGCCAAGTGGCCCACGTACAGGGCCGCCGCGCGAGCCCGACACGCGTACGTTCTTAGCGTTGTCATTCTGAGGCCCCGTTTACGGGGCCGAAGAATCTCATCGTTCGGACGGCCGAGATTCTTCGCTCGCTCTCGCTCGCTCAGAATGACAAGTCTTGCCTGGCACGCTAAACACGTACCGATGCACCTCGCGCGTTGACCTCTCCGCCGCCCGCCGATACAGTAGAACCACCTAAGTTTATACCCGGAGCGATGCCCATGAAAGGCGTAATTCCGGATATCTGGGTAGCGTCCGAATGGCGGGGAAAGGGCAATGACAGAATCGATATTGTCCCCCGAAATCCAACGCGAGAGGCGGTCTGGAACATGCAGAGGGCTCGGCCTGCTGCTGATGGCCGCTGCTGTATGGGGCCTGCCCGGCCGCATGTCGGCCGCCGAAACGCCTTCCGGCATCCCGCAGCCTGAGGGGCGTCGGCCTCTGTGCGACCGGGTGCTTCCGGCCGGCCAGGAATCCTCCATTGAAGAATACCTGGGCGACCACACGGCCGGCAAGGATGCCGCGGCCTTCGCCAATCCGCTGGACCAGGCCTTTGCGGTCCTCGCGGCAAGGGCCTGGCCCGCGCCGCAGCCGATTGCCCTGGCCGAGGGCGCCGTGGCGGCCCTGTGCGAGGAGTTCCGACGCCAGGGCGGCGCGGTCGTCTCGGCGGAGGATCGCCGCGAGTGGGCATCCGCCGCCGCACACACGCGCTGCTTCGAGAGCGTCTTTCAGGGACTCCAGAAACGTGCCGCCGCGCCCCTGGAGCGCCCGCGGCTGATGCAGGCGGCCCTCAAGGGGATGGTGGCGAAATCGGGCTGGAGCGAGGCCATGCTGCTCGGGGAGAATGAGAAAGCGGCCTTCAAGCAACTCCAGGCGGCTCGCGACAAGCCGTCCGAGGAACCGGGTCGGCTCGGCCTGAAACTGGATCGCTGGACGCTCATCGAGGCCCTGCCGCAGACGCCCGCCGCCGAGGCGGGGATGAAGACCGGCGACATCATCGCCAAGATCGATGGCAAAGACGTGCCGCCGGCGGCCGGCATAGCCGAGGTGCTAAAGCTTCTTGCCGGACCCGCGGGCAAGGCCGTGACGCTTACCGTGCGCCGTGGCGAGGCGACCCTGGAATTCCGCGTCCTGCGCGCCGGTGCGGGTGCGATAGCGGTCAGTTCGGCCCGGCTCGATCGCGGCATTCTCCTCATTCGGATTCCCACGCTGGAAGGGCAAGGCATCGGCGAGAAGGTTTGCCGGCTTGTTCGCGACGGCGGCGGGAACGCCCCGGCGATTATCCTGGACCTGCGCGACAACCCCGGCGGGCGGCCGGAAGAGGCCGACGCCGTCGCGGGCGCGCTGCTGGACGGCAAACTGCTTTACATCCACGAGTTCCGCAGCGGGAAGCGTATCGGGATCCGGTCGGCGGCGGGAAAAACCGCCACGCCCGTGGTCGTCCTGATGAACAGGAATACGGGCAGCAGCGCGGAGATGCTGGCGATGGCGCTGCGCGACAACGGCCGGGCAACGCTCATCGGCGAAACGTCCGCGGGCGCCCTCTTCGGCAAAGACCTGGCGGAACTGAAAGACGGGGCCGTCATCCTGTTTCGGACGGAGCCCACGGTGCTTTCGCCCCTGGGCAAGGATTACTCGGTGCGCGGCATACCTGCGGACGTCGAATGTGCCGACAAACGAGAGGCCGGCCGCGATGCGATCCTCCAGGCCGCGCTGAGGTTCATCGAGCAACATGTGCGGCCGTGAACGTGCGGCGGCTTTCCGTTTGCCAGCCACGCACCATGCCGCCTTACGCGACGATCGCGCGTTGACCTCTCCCCCCGCCGCCGGTACAGTAGGGCCGCACAAAGCCTATATCCGGAGCGATGCCCATGAAAGGCGTAATTCTGGCCGGCGGCCTCGGAACGCGGCTGCATCCGCTCACGAAGATCACCAACAAGCACCTGCTGCCCGTCTACTCCAAGCCCATGATCTACTACCCTATCGAGTGCCTCGTGCGGGCGGGGATGACCGACATTATGATCGTAACGGGCGGCAACTCGGCCGGCGATTTCATAAGGTTGCTGGAGAACGGCGAGGAGTTCGGACTCCAGCGGCTGCACTACGCCTACCAGAAGGGCGAAGGCGGCATTGCGGCGGCACTGGCCCTGGCGCGCGACTTCGTGGAGGACGAGAAGGTCTGCGTCGTCCTGGGCGACAATATCCTCCAGCGGTGCATCCGCAAGGCCGCCGAGGACTTCGAGCGCCAGAGGACCGGCGCGAAGGTGTTCCTGAAGGAGGTGCCGAACCCCGAGTCCTACGGCATCGCGGACATCGAAGGCAACCGCATCACCCGCATCACCGAGAAGCCGAAGAAACCGAAGTCGAACCTGGCCGTCATCGGCGTGTACATGTACGGGCCCGATGTCTTCGAGGTGCTGCCGAAACTGAAGCCTTCCGCGCGCGGCGAGCTTGAGATCACCGACGTAAACAACCACTACGTCGGCGCAGGGACGATGACCTACGACATCGTCGACGGCTGGTGGGCCGACGCCGGCGAAAGCGTCGATTCGTGGGTCGAGGCCATCCGCCTCGTGGCCGACGGCGGGGCTAATCTGACCTGATAAGCGCTCGCCTCCAGAGAAGGGGGAAACATGAGTAAGATCAGGGCGCGGTTGATTGTGATCGGTTGCGCGCTGGTAATTATTCTCATTGGCGCGTTTGCGTTCGGCCCCCGCGTGTGGCGTGCGGCTTTCCGGGAGATCGTCTGCAACAAGTTTGACGTGCGGGCCGAACTAAAGGGCAGTATCCTCGAATTGTCGCTGGACACAGACCTGCCCGACGACACCCCTCTCTTCGTGGATGTGGATCGAACCTACAAGATGAAGGACAACCCCGGGGTTTTCCTCATCAACTACTTCCATGAGGCGGGCACAGTTGGAGATTGGCGGCGTGTTCGCTCGGTCCCGGTAGACCACAGTGTTTTCCGGAAGGAATTTGAACAAGCCCGCGTGGAGACGGCGTACGTGGGATTGGCGACCGAAATCACCGAAGTGAGCAACTCTGTTGAAGCGAGCTTTATCGTACCCAACAACCAGAACTTGCGAGGCAAGGCCGTCACCGTGGACATTCAAAGAGGCGGGTTGCGGATTGTTGATTGGAAGGCAGGCTTTCTTCTCCCTCTGGACAGAGAGCCCCCCAAAGAGGTGCCGAAAGTCAACATCCCGCCACTTGAGGCCGGGCATACTTATCGGCTGGCCCAGGAAACATTGTTGATGCCGGTGGTCGAACCTTCCACCACGAAACAATTCGACCAAGAGAAGACAATCAATCCGGGCGGGCGAATACGGGTTATCAAAGTCAGCAAAGGAAGGTCGTCCTCAGCGCTCTGGTACCGGGTCCGAGCAACCAACGCGGATGGCACGGCAGTGGGCGAAGGCTGGATCAACGGCGTTTTTCTGATCAGACCGCCTCCTGAGAAACTCGATTGATCCCGCCGTTCTGTGGCCGCAGATCTTGTTGAAATGAAAACGGCCGGCACTCGCTTTGGAGCGCCGGCCGCACGTTTCAGAACAACACGGCGCCCTTACTGCACCTGCTTGGCGTAGAACGTTTTCATCGCCTCCAGGCTCATGGGCTTATAGTCGCCGGCGTGGCCGGCGGTGCCGAAGTCGCGCATCTTGCCGGCGATGATTTTCTGGAGCGAATCGCGGGCCGGGCCGAGGTACTTGCGCGGATCGAACTCCGCCGGCTTCTCGAAAAAGACCTTGCGGATCGCCGCCGTCACCGCCAGGCGCCCGTCGGTATCCACGTTGATCTTCTGTATGCCGCGCTTCACGGCTTCCTGGATCGACGGGATCGGCACGCCCATGGCCCCGGGCATCTTGCCGCCGTACTTGTTGACCTCGGCAATCAGTTCCTGCGGCACGCTGGACGAGCCGTGCATGACGAACGCCGTGTTCGGGGCGCGCTTGCGGCACTCGCTGATGAGTTCCAGCGCCAGGACAGGCTCGTGCTTGAACTTATAGGCCCCGTGGCTGGTGCCGATGGCCAGGGCCAGCGCATCCACGCCCGTGCGCTTGCAGAATTCCTCGACCTGGGCCGGATCGGTCAGCAGCACCTTGTCGGTGTGCGTGTCTTCCTCGATGCCGCCAAGGGTGCCCAGTTCGCCCTCCACGCTGACGCCGAATTGGTGGGCGTAATCGACCACTTCCTTGGTGACGCGGATGTTGTCCTCGAACGAGCGGGCCGGATGCTTGCCCTCGGGGGTCTTCTTGTCATAGTCGATCGACCCGTCGATCATAACGCTCGTGAAGCCCAGGGCGATCGCCTCCTGGCACATCTTCAGGTTCGGGCCGTGGTCCAGGTGCAGCACGATGGGCAATTCGGGATGTTCCTCGACGGCTGCGGCCATCAGGTGCTTCAGGTAGATGAGGTTGGTGTATTCCAGCGCCCCGCGGCTGGCCTGGATGATGACGGGCGACTTCGTTTCGCCGGCGGCGGCAATAATCGCCTGAATCTGCTCCATATTGTTGACGTTGTAGGCCCCCACGCCGTAACCGCCCTTACGGGCCTCGTCCAACATCTGACGCATCGGGCAAAGCGGCATCCTAAATCTCCTTCTTTCGATTGGCCTGCCTTGAGCCGGCTCAAGCGCCGCCCCCACCGGTGGGGCGCACGCGCCAGGCGGCCCGGCACAAACGGGCGGCAAGTATATCGGACCGGCGGGAAAAGGAAAGTGAAAACAGCGACACGAAAGGCGGGATCCGGGATTCGGGAGCCGGGAGCCGGTAATGGCCAAACGGCAACCGCCCACACTTAGCCGGCGAGTTTACTCGCCGCGCGCCGTTGTGCCGTTCGCCGTTTACTTTGAACCCCGCCGGGCAGGCGTTGAACCTTGAACGGCCGTTTTGGCCGTTGCCCGATTCCCGACTCCCGAATCCTCGTTCCCGGCCTTTTGGGGGATGTTGCTTTTTCGCAACACTGTTCCCGGTTCCCCGTTCCCTGTTCCCCGTTTTCGCCGTTGACGTAAGTCGCGCTTGCCTAAATTGCCAAATGGGATTATTAGAGCGGCGCGCCGCGTTTTTGCCCCTTTTGGAGGATCAAAACGGCCTTGGCGCTAGCGCCAGAGGGGTTGGAGGGGTGAAATGTTAAGATGGGTAAGGCAAAAAGTGTACCGAATTTAACACTTTTGAGCCCTGTTTTGCTGAAACTTGATAGCGTTTTGCTCTTTTTTCACCTTTTTTGCGCTCTGGTCATATATATACCTTGCTGTGTTCCAAAAACACTTACAACGTTACTTTTTTCACAGCGATGCCGAGGGGGAGAAAGTGTTGCTTTTTCGCAACATGGTTTAGTGCCGCCGGAGGCGGGCAGACCGGGGACAGGGAAGCGGCAACGGCGGGAACGAGGAACGGCAACGGTGTGAGCTTCGAGCCCCGACCGTAACCTCGGGGTCGCGCGGCCCGACGACGCGCATCGGGATTCGGGCAGCACCTTTAACTTTGACCGTCCAGTTGCCTTCCGACGGTCCGAAGCCAAGGTCAGTTTCCCTAGGTTTCCAGGTTCTTAGGTTGGGCGGCTTCACTTGCACGCAGAACCGTATTGCACACGGCCTCAAATTCAGCGTTGGCGTTAGACAAGGCCACCACCGTTTGTGAGGCGAGAATCACAAAGCGGTCGGCTGTCGAAATCGACATGCCGGCAGCCTGGAGCTTATTCGCAAGGGCGGCGGAGCGATTGATGATCGTGCGTTGATCGAACTGGGGAGCGCTAGCCGCAGCCCGCTTCTTGCAGACAAGGATCGCATCAAGACTGATCGGGTCTTTCGCCGCGGCCTTGGGGCTTGCGGCCCGAAGTTCGGCATGCACCGGATGCGCGGCAACAACCGCCAAACCAGCGCTCGTGACGGCTTCATAGATCGCCGCCCATCCTTCCGGCCGCGAGTGATGGAAGGTGAAGGCAAGCACTCCGTCATCTTTGAGCACTCGGCAACACTCCGAAAACACGGAAGCGAGTTGCCTGGCGAATACGCGCGGGTCTTTGTGTTGAACCTCGCCTTTATCCGAAGAGTCGGCCCGGCTGAACCACGGATAGCGGGACTTGAGGACGGGGGAAAGCCACGCGAAAAAGAAATCGCTGAGTTCGCTGTAATGCACGAAGTCAAAGTAGGGGGGATCGGTAATAACGGCATCAACCGACGCATCCGGGACCGGAAGACGCGAACTGTCGCCGTTGAGGATCATCAGCCCCCGATCCGCCGAGCACAATTCTTCCCACGATTCAACGCGCTGCACACGAATAGGCTCGCTGGCAACGATTTTTCTCGAGCCGGTGCGACGTCCGAGCAAGTCATCCTCGAAAGCGACTTCAAAAGGATGGTCAAGGTATCGCTAGATCG
>Ga0209777_10006404_pt1 | contig 13259 bp, 19 predicted proteins | sample FrelakmetHBP12HB_FD_187147 | JGI IMG/M metagenome (GOLD analysis project Ga0209777, IMG submission 187147) | Freshwater lake sediment microbial communities from the University of Notre Dame, USA, for methane emissions studies -HBP12 HB (SPAdes)... | ecosystem: Environmental > Aquatic >...
TCCTTAGACAAAGACGTCAAGCGCTCCAAAAACGCTTGTTTCTGGGCACTTTAACTTTTAGAATTGAACATTCCCCCACTTTGTGCATTTTGCTGGCGGCTGGTGATTTGTTGACCGTACCATGTGTGCGATACTATATCCCCTCCAAACCCGCTTTTTGAAGCTAAAATGACACCCTTGAAATGACCACAACCGAAAAAAGCTAACGGATGGCTAACCTCGATTTACAACCGCCTCTTTTTTAGCTTCAATCTTCTGCCTGGGTAATAACCCCTCGTCAAACCGTGCTGCTGCCGCTTCCTGGAGGCCCGGGGCCACGTGGCTGTAGGTGTCAAGGGTGATCTGGATACTTGAGTGCCCTAGACGCTCCTGGACTATCTTCGGGTGTATTCCCTGCTTCAGCATAATCGAGGCATGGGTATGCCGGATGTCATGGAAGCGTATGACCTTGAGGCCGGCGCGAGCGGCGAGGGTTTTCCATGTGTATGTGACCATGTTGGGGCGCAAGGGCATACCGTCAAGTTTAGAGAACACCAAATCATCATCCCTCAGTAACACCCCCAGCATGGATTTAGCGGCCTCCTGCTTGCCCCTGTATTCCCTCAGAACCAGGGCTGCGGAAGGCGGTAGGGCTATCGTGCGCCTGCTCTTGGCTGACTTTGGCTCTGTGAAGATATAGCTGCCGTCTTTCAACTGGTGCAGGCCACGGTTGACATACACCTGGCATAGAAGCAAGTCCATATCGCACCAGCGCAGGGCCAGAAGTTCAGAGCGCCTCATGCCGCTGAACAACGCGAGGTAGAATAACTCATAATAGGGTGTATCTCTGACCGCCTCGAGCTCGAGGAAGCGGGCTACATCGCCCTCATCCCATGTCTGCATTTCTTTGCTGCGCACCCTGCCCACAGTGACCGCATCGGCGGGGTTCCTCGGAAGCAATCCCCACCTCAGCGCTGTCTTGAGGGCCACGTGGAGGACTGCATGGTGATACCTGACGGATCCGGCGCTGAGTCCATCGTTTGATTTGCCTGTGTAATACCTCTGAAGGTGCTCTGGCCTCAGTTGTGTCAATGGGATGCTGCCAAGGCCCGGTATAAGATGGCTCCTGATAACGCCTTCATAGCGCTCGAAGCCTCGCGGCGAGAGGTTAGGCTGGTAGTCTTTCAGCCACCGCTCCAGGAAGTCGGCGACTGTCGTCTTGCCAGGCTTCATAAAGGTGCCAGTATCGAGTTGGTGAAGTATATCGGCCAGCTTCCGCTCAGCTTCCCCCTTTTTGCCCTTGACGCTAATCCATTGCTGCTTGCGCTTGCCAGTGGACGGATCTCGCCCGAGGTTCAACACAATAGTATAGCTATCCTTGTACCGCTTGATTATGTGGCCTCTCATGACCTACCCCCTTTCTTCCCTTTGGCCTTTGGCTGGTAAGGGTCTTCTTTCAGGGCACGTATTTGCCCGCGTATCTTACCTGTGTTGTCTTTCAGATAATCACCTTCAACAACCCAGGGTGTCGCCTTGCCTTCCTTTTGTTCGTCCTCTTCGAGTTTTAGTAACCTGAGCACTTCTGTATCCAGATCAGACGTATCAATGTCCTCCCCTATTGCTTCATACGCACGTTCTTGGATAGCATACCACTGGGCCAAGTTCGCCAGATTTCTATTCTTGTCTCCGACCTTCTCAAACTCTGTGAGCACACCAGCCAATCTAGAAATCCACAGCGCCTCCCTGATAGTGAAAGTATCCCCTTGCTTGCGGTACTGCGCCCATGCACGCAGTACCGTCGGCAGAGCTTCAGGCGGTATAGGATGATTAACCAGGTCGCCCATACCCCAGGGCCTATCCAGGGGGCCTTCGGGCATGTTGCGATACTCGGAGATTTTCCTTTCTAGCGTCTCAAGTTGTGGCACGGGCCAGGGTTTCCTTCTAAATTCGTCCTGCAACTTCTCCGCCAGCTCCGTCCTCTGCAGGCGAGGACTTGCCAGGGCACGGGACGAAATAAGGGCTTCCCCCCGAAAGGTGATTCTTGCTCGTTTTCCTTTTTTTATCATCCTTATTCCCTCTATACTTTAATGAACTCACATGTTATACCCTGCTAATGCATTGATAGTTCCTTACGAAGATGATAATAATACCTTATGGTTTATATTAATTATAAACCCTCTGTCAAATGCAGAGCAAGGAGGTGAGCCGCATGAATGGAAATCGGCTGAAGGAATTCCGTGAGGGAGCGAAACTGACTCAAACGGAGTTGGCGCGTAGAGCCTCAATAGCTGGCTCGAATCTAAACGCCATAGAAAACGGGCGGATGGCGGCATGGCCCAAAGCAAAAAGGAAACTGGCTCGGGTACTGAAACAGCCAATCGAGGTATTATTTCCGCCTGAAGGGAGTGAATCCGATGCAGCAGGAAAATGAAAAGTTGACCCTGACCATTTTGGAGACTTCTCACTTACTTTGCGTGTCCAGAGGGCTTGCGTATGACCTCGCCGCCCAGGGGAAAATCCCCGTGATCAGGGTAGGCCTGAAGCGTCTACTTGTGCCGCGGAAGGGCCTAGAAGACTACCTGGCCGGGAAATGGAAACCTCAGGAGAAAGAAGAAGTTAGCCAGTGTCCCGCCCGGTGACTTCATGCGAGAGGGGCGCAAATTGAACTCTGATATACGAATTTTGGTATCTTTCAAGGGGCATCGAAAGAGGCGTCATTTAGAGCAGCTGCTGAATAGCATCGGGGCAACGAGATACCTCGTTGACCTATGGCTCACGGCAGCCCAGCAGCGCCCGGATGGAAACCTGAAGGGCTGGAGCGTGAAAGATATAGCAGAGGCGGCCGGGTATAGTGGGGAACCGCAACGGTTTGTTGATAACCTAGTTGAGAGCGGTTTCCTTGACCATGCCAGTGACAGTTATCGCCTCCATGACTGGGCACAACATCAGCCCTGGTGCTGTAATGCCGAGGAGCGGCGGGAGCATGCCCGCAAGGCGGCGGCGGGGCGGTGGCCAGGGGCTCGCCAGGGGCCCGAGCAAGGTCGGCCGGGGGTCGGCGGAGGGGTCGCCGGGGGTCGGCCGGGGGTCGGCGCCGAGAAAAACTTTTCGAGTGGTTCTCTTGCCGACAGGACAGCCGAGCCCTCTTCTGAATGTGAAAGTCATGCTCCGAGCATAATTGAGCATGAGCCAAACTCTGACACGAACAATGCCCCTATCCTTTCCTTACCTCTCCTTACCTTACCAGCACCACCCCTCCCCCCGGCTGCTTCTGCGGCTTATGACAATTTCTTAAAAGCTCATGGGGGGCACCTTAATCAAATCCTTGCGGAAGAAATAGGCCGGCTGATAGACACCTTTGGCGACCAAAATGTAGCCGATGCCATTAGGGAGGCTGTGAAGTCTAATCAGCCCAGGCCGTCAATAAACTACCTTGAGAGCATCCTAACACGATGGGAAAAGGAGGGTAAAAGTGGAAAAGCCGAACCAGCCTTTCATCGTGAGCTTTACCCGGAATTATGATGACAGACGTTAAAATTCCACCTTCAGACCTCGATGCAGAGGAAGCCGTGCTGGGTTCATGCCTCATAGATTCTCAGGCTGTCTATAAATTAGACCTTCAGCCACAAGATTTCTACCGCGAAAAGAACCGATGGACCTGGGAGGCCATTCAAGTGTGTCGGGATAAAGCGGTCCCGACCAATCAGATAAGCGTAGCCCATGAACTAGGCGATAAGCTGGAAGCCGCAGGCGGGGCGGCATACTTGTCCCATCTTGTATCTCAAACCCCAACATCGGTACACGCGGTTTATTATGCGGACATCGTGAAGAAGCACTCTCATAGTCGGAAACTAATCACCGCAGCGAATCAGATAGCGGAACTGGGATACCAGGGGGGCGGCCTGGATAAGGCTGAGGAAATCATAGCCAACCTCAGGAAGCAAGTCGGCGGAGCGAAGTACCTTACGCCAGATGAATGGGCCACCGGAGCGGTCAAGATGTACAGCGACCTTCACCATTCAGGGGGGAGATCGTTGAAGTTTGGAATCCCGAAACTCGACAGGCACACCGGCGGGGCCTTTCCTAGCGAGTTCTGGTTATTAGCTGCCCGGCCCGGCGTGGGCAAGTCTACGCTTCTCAGACAGTTTACACGCTCCTTTGCCGTCTCAGGAAATGTCTTGTATGTCTCGGCTGAGGAGGGCAAGGATTATCTGACACATCGCTTTGTTAGTGCATCGAAGTCCCTGACTCCCATACGGTTAAGACTTGGCAACTTCTCAGGCGAGGCGTGGTCTGACATTCAAGACGGGATAGCCAATCTCAGCGAAGGCAATATCTATTTGTACGTGGATAAGAGCATCACCACCTCGGCGATCTCGGCCCAGGTCAGCCGTTTGAAGGATCGGTTCGGACTCGACGCGGTGGCGGTCGATTATGTTCAGAAGTTGCAGGACAAGTACGGAACTAAAGCCTATGAGAGAGTCAGCTTCATTTCAGGTGCGCTGTTGGACATCGCCAGGGATAATAACGTGGTGGTCTTGGCAGCGTGTCAGTTAAACCGGGAGCTTGAGAAGGAGAAGAAGGATAGAAGACCACATCTACATGAGTTGCGTGATTCGGGTTCATTAGAACAAGACTGTTCATGTGCTCTACTACTCTACCGGGCAGACATCTACGAGGACTTCAATGATCCTAAATGTCCATCGGGACAGGCAAAGCTCTTTCTGGCAAAGCATAGGGCTGGTGCTGAACTTGTGAGTATCGGCCTTAAATGGCTTGGGAATAGACAGGAATATGGGGAGGTGACGACATGAAAGAGTGTTGCGAGGATTGCCCTTTCAAAAACATAGCTCTGGGTTATGTGCCAGAGCATAGCAAGAAGGGCCGGTGTATGCTGGTATTTCTTGCAGACTACTATTCGGACGCCCCTGTATTAGTTGACTGTACTCTGGGTTCAGGACAACGGGAGCCGATTGTAATAGGGGTAGAAGCATGAAAGAGCTCAAGGCCAAAGTTGGCGATAAGGTAATTCTTTTACCTTTTGGCGGGCATACCATTGCGACGGTTATTGCAGTCAATCCTACCGATGTTTACCCCTACACGGTTCAATGGCAGATAACACAGCAAATGAGTTTCGACGATGCGGGAATTAAAGTTGTTGAGGCAGCTAGTGAAGGAGTGAAACCATGAAAGTACGATTTTACCGGCGCAGATTGACAAATAACTTGAGTTCCCTATGGTGGAGCGAACTGCATTTAGGAGGCGTCTTCGTCGGTCGGCATGTGGGAGGATGGTATATCGGAGTTAGCTTCCTCCACTCGCGTTATTTGCTGAGTATCGAGCGAGGCATATCGCTCCCTGACGGCCTGCCGCCTGAAGAATGATCGCTGGGGGAAAGTACACAAGAAGAGGGCCCGGGAGGGTACCCCCCCGAGCCCTTCTCTTTTCTGCTGAGCTTCAGCCTCTTAGACAAGGCTGTGGTCTTTGAGACAATGGTTATAGCCGACTGCGAAGTTGGTTATGATGTCGCTGAGTTCCCCCATGGTGAGGTCGCCCACTTCTTGAATCAACTGAGAGGCGTATGCTTGGGATGCCGCTCTTTCCCCGGAGTTCTCAATGCCGAGGTCCTTCAGCATGACCGGGATTAGGGCTTCGCTTGCCTTGTGACTGTTCTCGTATGCTATACTATTGGCCGGGGGATGCGATGGACACATCATCGTTTTCTCCTCTGCCATCCGGTGTTACCTCACTGGGTGGCGTTTTATTTTTTCTTTGGCTGTTTTAACGCTGTGAGTTTATCCTTGAGCGCCTGGTCTACCATCTTCTGCATAGTCATACCTTCGAGTGCCGCTGCTGCCTTGACCTGCTTCCAGAGTTCAGCGTCTACCGCGAACACTACACGTTTATTCAGGTTTACCCTCCTTTCTAGCAAAAGCATCATAGTATACAAATGTATCATTGGTCAATGGGTAAACTGCTGTTGTACCGAAGCTAAGAAAAGATTTTTTAATCCTGTTTACTTAACCATAATAAAATCGTATAACACCTGTATAGTGTGAGGATCACTGAGGGTTAGTAGTAGGTGGTGATATGCGCTCAAAGCCTCCGCCTGGCGTCCACCGGTGGCATGGGACACCGCGCCTTGCCCCTTCGCCTCTGGAAAACAAACCCGAAATCGTCGACCCTATTATTATTTCACTTATCGCCTCCGCGGAAAAACCGCCAAAACCTTCCATCCCGCTCTCGGATTCATGGTCCCGAGGTGGAGAGAGTCATGGTAGCAGCTACGCCCCGGCGATGGCCCGGCGTGGCCTACCTGCGTTGTCTGACCAAACTGCAACCTGCGCAAAAAGCAAACTGACCAAAAAGTTTCCCGAATTGTTGACCTGCCGAGGCCGCTACTTGCCCATGGGCCCACAATCCCGCCTGCGGGGTCAAGGCACCTTCCACACCTTCGCATGGAGCTGACTAGGCCCTGGGGGGCATGGAAACCATGGCCAGCGCGGGGCACAGCGGGGCCGTAGAGGGGCATAGAAAAGGCATAGAGGGGCGATTACCTGCTAGACCTATGGGAATGGATAGGCCGGCAGGAGCACAATCCCAAACCTCTCCCACGGCGCTTATGGTATGGCGTGAAAAGCCATAGAATTAGACAGGGGGCGGCTACTAGGCCAGCCCCTACTGATTATGTGGCTGAGGTGGTCACGGCGCTGGCTGAAGGGGTATCAAGAACTGGACACCATTGACTTTAGACTCCCATTTAATTGTGGAGGGTTGCTATGAAGGCTTATAATGGAAGTATAGGTGACAACGAGTAGCACCATGCCGATAGATCAGCAGGTCGTGGTAGACGAGATCGAGAAGGTTGACTGGGGCTTATTCATCAAATGGGGAACTGTGACTATCGTGGTGCGCGATGGCGAGCCGACAGTGGTATCAGTGGAGGAAACAGTCAAGCTAGACACGAAAGTAATCTAGCGTTCAGGCCGAATCGAAGAACGATAGGCTTTTCACCCGTGAGGGTGTAGGTCTATCGTTTTTTGGTTTTCAAATCAAACAGACGACAGGGGAGCCTAAAATGCAGAATCCGAGTTGGTGGGCATACGTTGACCGTCAGGAGAAGCAGAGACTTGCCGCTTTGCAGGCACAACAGACGGCGGCTACCACGGCGACTACGACTCAACCTTCTACGGGGAGCAACTGGTTCACGAATATGTTTGGCAAAGTAGCAGGCGGAATCGAAAAGGGCTTCAACTGGTATCAGAAAAGCGTCATCGAGCCGATAGCGGCGACTGTGACCTCTCCGTTCAGTCCCTCTATTCCCGGACAGACCGGAAACTGGATTCAGCGAGAGAAGCAGCAGTACGAGGCGTGGAAAGCTCCGTGGGGAGTCAAGAGGGCTACCGAGATGCTGGCGGACCCGTCGAACCTCTTGCTCTTTCTTGACCCCACTCTGAAGGCTGGACAGTTAGGAATCGGTGGATTGAAGGTGGGAGTCAAAGCAGGTCTTGTCCCGAATGTCGCTAAGGGATTGGTGGCGGGCGTTAAAGAGACCGTCGCTCCAGAGGTAAAGGTAGGACTGGCGCAACTGGCCGAGAAGCAGGCGGCTAAGGAAGCCATCTACCAAAGTCCCGCAGTTCAGAAGGTAACGGCAATAATCAAAGCTGCTACACCCGCCAGGACGGAGACAGAAGCCTTAAAGAGTGCCGAGCTGTCACGGAGAGTTGCCCAAGCCTCAAAGGTATTGGAGCAGGGCACCGGAGAACAGGCGTTCAAGGAGTCGATGGCACCCCTGAAAGGGAAACTGCCTACCGCTCAGTTCGAAGCCCCTATTGCCCAAATGACGCAAGGTGATGCTGATACACTCTACGACATAATCAATAAGCAGACTGGATACGATTACTTCAAGAAACTACAGACCGCCCGAGGCTTACAGACTGCGCTCCTCGGCAATATCCCGCAGCCGAAGGAGTTACAGTTACTCGAAGGGACCTTCGGCGGAGATTTCGTCAAGAACATTCTGAATAAGCGGTCAACGATGGGTAGGGCGTGGAGCACATTCATCAACATCGCCAATATCCCTCGTTCAGTCGTAGCCAGCATGGATGACTCCGCGGTCCTCATGCAGAGTGCCATATTCGCGGGCGCGCATCCCTATGAGTGGGCGAAGGCTGTACCTACATCGCTGAGAGCCATTTTCGATTCCAAATATGCTCAGTATATCGACGACGCGATCAGGTCAGACCCAGAGGCCGCAAGCCTGATACGGAAGATGGGCATTGACATAACCTCACTCGGAACTTCCGTGACTGGGGCAAAGGAAGAATACTACGCCTCAGCCGCCGAGAAGATTCCAATTATCGGTCAGGGCATAAAGATGTCCGAGCGTGGTTTCGTCACCATGCAGAACAAACTCAGATACGATGTCGCCAAAACGCTCACGCAGGGATGGGGTGAGGCCGGAGTAGCAGCAGGCAAGGCCGCAGGCGAGACGTCCATGTTGGCAACACAGAAAAGCGATGCGGCGTACAAGTCACTCGGCAATTTTATCAACGATGCCACGGGACGCGGCAGGCTGGGGCCGCTACAGAAATACTCAGACGTTCTCGGTCTCGCCTTCTTTGCTCCGAAACTCGCCGCATCTCGAATCCTGCTTCCCCTCGATGCTATGGTTGCGAATCCCGCAGTCAGAGGCACGATTGCAAAGGACTTAGTAACTGCTACCAAGAACGGTATGCTCGCTCTCTCACTGGCGAAAGTGAATGGCGCAGATGTTGAGGTTGACCCCCGCTCTACCGACTTCGGCAAGATGAGATTCGGGAACACCCGTGTCAACTTCTGGGGAGGCTTTCAACCTTATGCCAGGGCTATCGCCCAGGAAATGACAGGACAGGCCAAACAGACAGGAAGTGGCAATATCAACTCAATCAGTCGGCTTGGAGTTCTTTCAAACCTCATACGAGGCAAGTTGTCACCGCAGGCTGGACTAGCGACAGACATACTCACCGGGCAGACCTTTGGAGGTCAAGAGCTTCTACCTGAAGGCCAGCCGGTCGCCTCGTCAGTGGCATCCCAAGCGTTCAATCGCCTCACTCCGCTTTTCATTCAGGACACCTATCAGGCGATTCAAGACCTCGGCGTGAAAGGTGCTGCCGTTGCCCCTGCTAGTTTCTTTGGTGCAGGCGTTCAAACCTACCAAGGTTTAGGCGACATAGAGAGACAGGCTGCTGCCAAACTGTTCCCAGGTCAAGCATACGAGACCTTGAACCAAGACCAGTTGCGTCAGGTGAAGGCGAGTCCTCAAGTGGCTCAGGCGCTCGCTCAGATGGCCCAGAGGTCTATGCCGAACGCCCAACAGCAGGCCACGGGCAATCAGGCTCAATATAAACAAGTCAAGGCTACCCAAGAGGCCGCACTAAAGACCAATCTCGACGCTGGCATAAGCGGGGTGAATCTCAGAAAGGCCATACAGGATTTCAAGAGCAACCGATTCCAGGCTTATCAAGACCTCCTCGGCAATCAACCCCAGTACACCAAGGCCAATCAAGTACCAGAAGACACCCTGGCGGAAGCGTATTGGGCTGCGGGTCCTGTCGAAGACCCGGCGACCGGAACTCTCGACTATGCCACCAGCGACGCCCAGAGGCAGCAGATTCTCACCCAAGCCAAGGCCCAGGGAATCGCCACGAACTATATCACTGGCTCCGGCGCTGGCACATTCCGAGGTCAGAGGTTCACCGACCCGACTGTCAATGCCGCCGTGACCGATTACGAACACGCCCAGGATGTGCTCAAACCCTACTGGGACATTACACAGACGGTTCTAGGTCGCTATCCCCAGGTCAAGGCACTTATGGACAAGATTGCCACCCTGAAGCAAGGCAGTAACCAGGACTATGCGAGAGGGGCGGCACTTCAGGCCAACAACGCGGCGATAGCAAGAGTCAATCAGCTCATAAATAATCTCAAACTTTCCTGGAGACGCAGGAATCCCCAAGGCGAGACTTACCTACGGAAGTATTACGGACTAGCACCGATACAGACGCACAGATAGTGGCGAAAGGCTAGGGGAGAAGAGCATGGGACCCGACCAAAATGATTCTGGGACTCAGACAGACGTTCGCAAAGACCCGCGCACCGGTAAGTTCTTACCTGGCCATAGGCCATATATCACCATGGGTAATACGAACGGCAGACGAGGCAGGCCAGGTCTGGACGTCGTCAATGCCTGGGATTGGGCTAAGACACAGAAGCCCCTAGTGGTCAAGAAGCTCGTTGAGAAAGCTATCTCAGGTCATCATCCCAGCATCGAACTCTATCTCGCCTACGTTGACGGTAGGCCGGTTGAGACTTTCAAGACTACCAGTCTCACGGTGAACGTATCGGCAGAGGACATCAAAGACCTGGCTGAGAAGATAGAGGCCAACAGGCTTGACTTCCTCAAGGAGCTGGGCATAGCGCCGGCCGCGGAGATGATCGCCGATGCAGCCCGTACTCCTGCAATCTGATCGCCTGGAAGAAAAGAGGACGCACCAATCCCCACATCGAGAGCAGTTCCCAGCCTCCGAGCCTTTCCGGATGAGGCCAGGTGTGCCTACTGCGGAGGATCAATCGTGACCGTGCAAGGATGGGAGAAAATGACGAGGAGGGTCAGATATCATAGAGAGACTATCTATCTCGCGACCGCAGAATGTCTGACTTGTGGCCGACCATTTCTCACTGTCCCAAGAACCGGCGGCCATGGACTAGGGAAGCGCCTCTGGTCAGCGCCAGCGTCCTTCTTCTTGAGTCCTGCTCCACAGAACTAGCAGCGCGTCGCCATGGTGCTCCTTTCTCCGCATCAATGACGGGTGCATATCACTGGACTGGGTGTAGGTTAATACCGTTAAAAGCCTGACGGCTTTATTCCTCGTCAGCACCTCTAGTATGCCAAGTGCCTAGATTTTAACCCTGTGGCCTTTGGAGGTACTTCTAGCTTCCCGAATCTTCTTCTGCGCCTCATCTACTTCATTCTATTGCCAGATAGTCGCCATAGCGATATACTCTAACACGCAAGTCGCTGGGGAAAGGAGAAGGGGCATGGGGAAGATTCTAATTATCCTGGGCATTCTAGTCATTCTGGCAGCTTCGTCATTCGGAGTGATGGGATGGATGAACTCCAAGCACCTCGAGCAACAAACTGCTAAGATATCCGAACAAATAGATAGTCTCAACTATGAGCTAGCAGTGAAGCCCACGCCTGCACCACCAAGGGGCTCAATTCTTGTTTATCGTCGTGGTGATGGGGGATCACCCGTTTCATGTTACGAAGGCCGTGGCGAAGAGTGCCGGTGGATTCCTATATATGGTACCGTCCAAAATATAGGCGGTGATGGTGTTGTGAAAGTTCGTGTTGACGTTTATTATGATACCCCGATCACAGATAGCCGATATTTACAGTCGGCAGGTACGCAATTCAAAGAAACGCAAGTTTATCTGAAGCAGGGCGAGGAAAAGGAACTAGAATTCGACTTTTGGCTTCCATGGACGTGGAGTTATAGCGTTTGGTGTCCTTAACCACAAAATATCAAGATGGCCAGGGCAACGGTTCCCACCACAGCCCTGTAGCTTCATGTTATCCTTGAATAGAAGGGGCGAATGATGAAAGTAATCTTAGAACCTGTTAGTGGAACTGCTGAGGAAAACCTCGAGCGAGCCAAACAGGAAATCGAAAGGGTACTGGCTTTTAGAGGCTCTGTGACTAGCGCGAAGGCAAAGGGTACAACAATCATCGTGGAGTTTGAGATAAACCCCAAATGGGACTTGCCTCAAGCGGAAAAGGAAAGCTATCTCAGGGAGTGGATACCGGCGAAGGTGAAGGTCGTTTTCAAGGTGCATGATGTGTCTACGGCTTCGAAGCCAACTGGGAAGTGGGCGGGACAATGAAAAGAGCTTTGGCGATTCTCATGGTGAGCATGGTTGTACTAGGATTGCTGGCTTCCGGAATGTCCTGCAGCAAAACGATCTACGTTATGATGACACCGACCGCCACGCCAATACTTACGCAATCTCCGACACCTACACCTACACAAATGCCGACACTTACGCCTACGGCGATGCCCCCACTATTACCTACATCTACCCTTACCTGGGCATCCACGTTGACGCCAGCAACGACTCCCACACCCATACCTACGCCTACCCCAACGCCTACGCTCACTCCTACGCCAGTGGTGATACCTACGCCAACACCTACTCCCACGCCTAGCCCAACGCCATCACCTACACCGACTCCTTTGGCTAGCCCTACACCAAGTCCAACACCGACGCCGAGTCCTAGTCCGAGTCCCACTCCGACACCGACACCCACTGCTACACCATCACCTACACCTAGCCCTACACCATATGTCCTCTACCCCAATAGGCCAGATAGACAGCCCAACGATGTAGAAATCAGGATGGGGTCATCTATCCTGTTAGACAACGGGCTACGGCAGTTTGTGGATGTTTTGCGCCAGAGCAAAATGGAATCTCCTACACCTGGTGGTGCGGTGTATGTGGCGTCCGAAGGAAAGCTATTTTTCGTGTTTGTTGTTCAATTTTGGAACACGAGCGATAAACCGATTGCGATCTCTTTCCCCTCCCATCTAAGACTCCAGACTCCCATTGGCAGCATCGAAATGCCGACACAATGGGGATATCTAACCGAGTTGTCAGAGCCTTACTCTATCTTATCTATAGGCCAGTGGTTCTATGGAACACTTGCTCCTGGCCAGCACCTTGATGGCTTCGCCGTAATCGAGGCCGTGAACCTCCTGGGTACTTACTACGTTATAGACGATTCAGGAAGCACAGGGAGAATGGTGTGGGGCTTTGTTCATGATGGTCTCAGTCACAACTGAGAATCGCCTTCAAGTTCCCGCAAATATGGAGAGGGCCAGGGATGCGATCCCCAGCCCTCTTTCGTTGTTTCTGCTAGCCCTGGCGCTCCTGCCTCCTTTCCCCGATTTTGCTCTGAAGCTAAAAGGAATTACAGAAATCGCTAACCAAAAGCTAACCGACTGTTTGGAACAGGACGCCATGAAATGGTATAATACGGTCAAAACAGGGGCATGGGGTGTTGAAACAAAGGTACTAATTGGAACGTAAAGCAACCCTCTGTCATGTTCGAAGACAAACCATGTGTTTGAATTATCATAGCGACAGTAAGATTCTTGGTTTACACTTTCCTTTATAACGGAGGTTTACTTATGAAAGCTACACATCCCCGCCGTCCTATTGAACGTAATGTAGCCATGGAGCTA
>Ga0209777_10006405_pt1 | contig 13259 bp, 14 predicted proteins | sample FrelakmetHBP12HB_FD_187147 | JGI IMG/M metagenome (GOLD analysis project Ga0209777, IMG submission 187147) | Freshwater lake sediment microbial communities from the University of Notre Dame, USA, for methane emissions studies -HBP12 HB (SPAdes)... | ecosystem: Environmental > Aquatic >...
TGGCGCACTGGTTGCACAAAACCGGCAACCGCAGCTCCTTTTGGGATTCCCGAAGATAGGGGTGACTCTCATTGGGAAAGGCAGCGGAAAACTTTTCCTGCCAGATCCATTTGACCTCATCCTTGGGATTGCCGAAATCGGGTACGTTGTGCGCACCATGGCAGGCTGTGATGCAATCCACGCAGTCGACGGGGCATTTTGAGGCATCGATTGCCATGCCCCAGCGTTTGGACGTAAGTGATTCGCCGCCGGGAATAGTTAATTTCTCTTTTGCCCAAGCCGGGCTGATGATCGTTGGAACCACCAGAGAAAGTGTCGATATACCGGCTATTTTCAGAAAATCTCTACGACTCGGCTTCATTTTCTCACCTCTGCGGGAATGATGTGGCAACTGAAGCAATTCGGTTTTGCTCCCACGTAGTTGTGGCAACGGTCACAGAACTGCTGCTTGTTACTGTGACATTTAAGGCAGGTACCGGAAAGTTTGGCCTCAAAAATGCGTCCGTCCGTTGCGGTATAAAGACGATTCCCCTTGCGTACCGCTGCCTCCCGCCAGGTTACAAGAAGCTTCATGTGGTTGGCGCGCATAAACGCCGTGTCTTCCACACAACGTTTATCTTTTAATTGAGCAATGGCAGGCGTATCCAAGCCTAGCGCAGGCTGCGGGAATGTTTTTCCTTTGCCGTACCAAAAGGGAAAAGTGATCAGAATCACAAAGATCAATATTCCGGCAGCTATCTTTCCTAAATTACGTAATTTCATTTTATTAGCGTCTCTCCGCGCAGGTCCGTTGTTCGTTCTTTCTCACCCTTCATGATCAGGGCGTTGGCAAGAAGTTCGTGTACACCCATGACCTTCACCCCCGGCACCCAGTAATCCATGAGGGATGTCAGCGTCGCCCGGTCGATGGCACAGATGCAGGCCAGACGGTTCACACCATGTTTCTCCTTCACCTGTTTGACAGCCATCGCCCTCGGCATCCCGCCGCGCATGCGCGTCTCCATATTTTCATCGTTTCCCAAACCAGCCCCGGCGCCGCAGCAAAGGGTCTTTTCCCGGATCGTATCCTCCGCCATTTCATAAAAATGGTTGCAGGCATTTTGGATAATAAACCTCGGCTCTTCCAAAAGTCCCATGGCCCGGGCGGGATTGCAGGAATCGTGATAGGTGATTTTCAAATGATCATTTCGCCGTGGGTCAAGTTTTAATTTCCCTTTCTGGATCAGGTCGGCGGTAAACTCCGCAATGTGTACCATCTTCGTGGATTTGGCATTCTCAAAGCGGGTGCCTGTGATCGGAGAAACCGGTTCTGAAAGATATTCAGCCGGCCCGTTCATCGTGTCCATATACTGGTGGATGACACGCCACATGTGACCACACTCGCCACCGAGAATCCACTTGACACCGAGGCGTTTTGCTTCGGCATAAATCTTAGCGTTGAGTCGCTTGACCATCTCGTGGGAGGTGAAGAGGCCGAAATTGCCACCTTCGGAGGCATATGTGCTGAAGGTGTAGTTCAGACCGATCTCATGGAAGAGCATCATGTATCCCATGCAGGTGTACGTTCCCGGGTCGGCAAAGTAATCTCCAGACGGCGTGACAAAGAGAATATCGGCGCCTTTTTTGTTAATCGGGACGTCCACACGAACCCCTGTCCGGTCAAATATGTCGTCGGCCATAAATTCTAGCATATCCTTAACGCCGCCGGGCTGAATGCCCAGGTGGTTTCCCGTCCGAAAACAGTTTGCCGCAGGTTCAATGACCCAGTTGATATTGCAACCCACAAGATTGAGGAGCTCACGACCCATCATAGTAATCTCCGCCTGGTCGATGCCATAAGGGCAAAAGACCGAACACCTGCGGCATTCTGTGCACTGGTAGAAATAGTAGAACCACTCCTTGAGGACGTCGATCGTCAGGTCCCGGGCACCGGCGAGTTTGCCGAAAAGTTTACCCGTCGTCGTAAAGTAGCGGCGATAGACGGAACGCAGGAGTTCGGCACGCAGGACCGGCATGTTCTTCGGATCGCCTGTGCCTATATAGAAATGACATTTATCCGCGCAGGCGCCGCACCGGACACAGACGTCCATGAACAATCTGAAGGAGCGATATTTTTCCAGGCGCTCTTTCATGCCTTCCAGAATAATGGCCTGCCAATTTTCCGGCAGTTTCCAATCCACATCTGCCGGTTGCCATGCGCGCGGGTTGGGCAAATCCAGATAGGTCAGATTTTTGGCAACACCGCTGTAACTCCATGTTCCCGGCCGAAAATCGACAGGTGTCTCCATCCATGAAGTCTGAGGCGGCGTGTAGTTGATTTGAATCAACTGATCTGATTTAGGTATCTTGGCAAATGACACGGCTACTCCTTATCCACAGGCAGTCCTACGGCCTTCATTTTGTCTCTAAACTCGTCTTCGTATTCCTCGTAGGTATGAACCTTGACGGGACCATTCCACGGATTAACATGCCGCTTCATCCGGTTGCTATTGGCCAGATTGCGGGTGGGGCTCATAAATACGCCACCCGCGTGCATGAGCTTGCTTGCGGGAAACCACGCCAAAAGTGTGCAGACGAAACACAGATGAATGTAAAAAACAACGCTGACCCCTTGAGGGACAATAGGCGTTAGTGTTATCCAACCCAGAGCAATGTTCTTTACTTCATTTAAATCGGTGGGGAAAAAATGCCTCATCAGAAGACCCGTGCTCACCACTGCCACAATCAACAGCAGTGAAAAATAATCGGTGAATAAGGAGATGTAACGTACCCGTGATAATACAACCCGGCGCAGGAATAGAAACGTAAGCCCTGCGAGTATGGCGGCATCGCTCAGATATATTGTCGGAATACCGATCTCAAAGAATCCGTCGAGTGCAGAAAGAAAACTTATCCATTGTGCAATAGGTTCGACAAAGAATCGCAGGTGCCTCAACACAATGATCAGAAACGACCAGTGAAAGAGAAGGCCGAAAAACCACAGCCATTTAGCGCTGCCATAGACGGGCCTGCCGTCGATAATCTCTACTTCTGTATTCCTAAAGAGGGACCTAAACAGAAAGATTTCCTCGGCCATCCGCCTGATTACACCCCAAAGATTGGCCGGGTTTTCCACCGGATTTACCTTGATCCAGGGAAGGGACTTCTGCTGACCGCAAGTGGTGGGAATGCGGAAGGGAACGGGAGTTGTCCACCATTTGACGACGCGGTATATAAAACCGGCAAGAAAGATTATAAAGGCGGCGTAAGGGAAGATCGTCAAAAAAGCGTGCCACTCCTTTACAGCCGCCAAAACTGATATAGCGAGAAGTATAACGATGGCAACGATTGACAATCCGATGTTCTTCATAGACATCAATGCCACTCCCACTGGATGAAAGGTTTCTTGAGATCGGCCATGGCGTTGACGATCAACTCCACCAGCCCACCGTAGAGGATCCCTGATTTTTTCCAGACACCGTAATATTCGAACATGTCTCGGAACTGCCCCTTGCAGTTCGAACAGGGGGCACAGACATACTTTTTGATCTCCGGCCCCGGCACATCCTGAAAGGCATCGAGGATCTGTTTCATCTTCATCCGGCCCGAGACGGCGGAGCGCCAATCGGGAAAGTTCATTGACTGCGTGATAGCAAAACCGCTCCCACCACCGCAGCAATAATTTTCGACACCCCGGGGCGTCATTTCCCGGAATTGAGGGCAAATCTTTTTAAGTATCTTCCGCTGCGGCTCAACGATTCCCATGAGCCGCACCATATTACACGGATCGTGCAGTGTAACGGGAAAGCTATTCCGGCTGGGATCAAGTTTGATCCGACCGCTAAGGACTATCTCCGCAAGTAGTGGAAGGATGCTTTCCCGCGGGATGTTAAGGTCGCCTGTAAGAACCCGATCAGCGATCACGATTCCCGCCTTATGCGCATGGCCGCATTCCCCTAAAGAGATCTTGCGGACGCCAAGTTTCTTTGCCGCCTGAGACTGGCGGATAGCAACACGGGCAAACTGGAAGTCATCATACCATACACCGTAATTGACGGAGTCGTAACCGGCAATTTCGGTGGATAGAGTCCAATCCACACCGGCTGCATCGAGAATAATGGCAAAAGCTTCCAGATTCTCCGGCCATGCCAGAAATTCACCGGCATTGTGAATAAGGAGCATATCCGCCCCTTTCTTATCCACAGGAATCTTGATCTTCCGTCCGGTTTTCTCCTCTATCTCCTCCTCGATGAATTCGATGATGTTCATCAGAGCCGCAGGGGTCATCCCCGTGGAGGACCCGACCTTGAGCTGCTGGACGGAACCTTTTTCATGTATTTCCTTTGGTGCTATTCCCATCTGCTGGCTGAATATCTTTCGTATCTCCCTGCTGATTAGCGCATTGTCGCAGCCAAGCAAACAAACTTGAGCGCAACGCCGGCAGAGTGTGCACCGGTAAGCCAATTCCGCGAGCCGGGCCAGTGTCTGCCAGTTGAGGTCAATATCGCTGGCCTTGAATTTTCTTAAAATGAAGTTTTCCTTCTTGATGTACTTGCTGATAATTCGCCGGAGTATCTCCGGCCGCATCGTGGGGCGATAGATCTCCTGATGGCCACTGGCTTGGTAAGTCGGGCAGGCATCAGAGCAAATCTGGCACTTCACACAGTAATCAAGCGTGTGGATAAGCGGTTGGAGAAATGTCCAGTTGTTTTCCACCGTGAATAGCTTTTCGAGCCCCGCAATAAATTTCTCGATGAAGGCCTTTTCCTCTTCCGGAGTTGCAGGTGGGGTAAGGCCTATGGCGACAACACCGTCAAGTGACGCATCCATCCGTTTGCGTTGTTCTTCTGTAAGTTGCCGGATAGGGGGCTTTTCCATCTTGTCGTATGGCGGCGGCAGGGGCATCAAGTCGCCTGGATCGATCTGGGCTAGCTGCCCTTCTTGCCGGCTGAAATCTCCAATATTGGTGATCTTGTTCATTTGCTGTCCTTTTTCATATCGGGGAATCCCGGTTCTGTAGCCACCTCAAACCAACTCTTTCCCTTTGCAATATGCGGTCCTTCCCAAGAGACCTTCTGCCCTAGGAGGTCATTGATCTGTCCCTCCATCTTGCTGCCGCGCTGATTCGGTTCGTCGTCCCAACGGATGAAGAAGTAGGCTAAAATCCGCGTGATGTAGTGTGTGGAACGGGTAAAGGGCAAATAGATAAGAAAAATATCGAACAGCATTATATGCAGTACCGTCATCGGGTGGAGCACAGGCGGTGACAGAGTGATCAGTCCCAGCCAGTAGGCCCGGTATTCAACCAGGGTAGTGTCCAGTGCAAGCCAGACGAAAAGGCCGCTGCCGTAAACAATCAGAAAGAATATATAATTAAAAAAATTCATCGGCATGGAATACATCCTCAGAGAACGGTCGGCCAAGCGGATATAAATCATTCCGATACTGCCGAAGGTGCCGGTAATGAAGGCGAAGCCTCCGGTCGCAAGCAGTATGTAATAAAACACCTTGCCTGCAAGATTAGCTGAAACAGCTCCAATCTCCAATCCACCAACCATGGCCACGGCCGCGAAAAAACAGAGAATGTGGAACGCGATGATGAAGATGAATCCCAGATGCCACGGCAGAAGAAACAGCCAGTATAGCGGATTGCGCTTATAGTATTCACCCATGTAAAAATTGTCTTTCAGCGAGTATAGGATGCTTCGTAAACGATTTTTGGGACGTGTCTTGGTCCACCATTCCTGCTGTTCATAGTAGGAACCGCCGTAGCGGTAATTCTTTTCATGGATCACGGGATAGAGGTCCCACCGGATATGCGGCGGCAGCCGCAACCATCCCACGACCTTGATAGTGTAAACCGTGACGATGCACACGTAGGCTATATATGTCAGAATGATGATCAGCGTTCCCATTTAATCCTCTTTTTCTATCTTCTCATGCCATCACACGCAACCCGTCGGTTTTGAGAGACCTGCCAGCTTGCATGCGCCCTTGGCCGGTCCGGTGGGAAAAAGCTCATAGAGCTTCGTCATGTCAACCCCGCAGTCTTTACAGATCTTTCGGATCATGGGCGCAATGCCGAACTGCTGAAAATAATTCCGCAGATAGTTAATCACCTTCCAATGTTCTTCAGTCATAGTTCCTTCGATATCTTCGGTGTGGGCATATGCCTGGGCAAACTCTTCGCTCCATTTGTCCAGCTCCTGCAGAAACCCGTCTTCATCCACTTCATATGTTTTTCCGGCTAATTCGATTTGTGACATTTCTAATAAACCTCCTTCTATAATCTATATTTATTTAATTTTTATCTGTGTTCTGCCTCGCACTGCGATACTGCCTGGCTTTACCGATCAAAGCCTTTGCCCAATCGGGTGTTCCCAAAGCATGAAGATGGGTGAAGCCGGCCAGTATGTTCTTCCTGACCATGCCGTCTCTTTCCTGGCCCATTCCCGTTCCCCGCAGAACATGGAAGGCGGTATAAACTTCCTCTTCCTTTTTCAGGGAAAGTATCCTGCCGTAATGAAACTCATGGCCGTTGAGCTTGGTGCCGACGGGGAAAAAAGGATTTTCCCTGTCCACAGCTAAAGTCGTATATCCATGGCCTTGCGGACGCTTTTCCATTTCAAAGGCAACCGGTAACGCGCCGACCATCGGGTAGTGTTGATCACCGATGGCCAGAGATTCGCCCAGATACATAAAGCCTCCGCATTCGGCATAGATCGGTAACCCTTCCTCCGCAGCCTTGCGTAAAGAAGATCGGAACGCTTCATTATCAGCGAGCTGCTTTGCCTGCGTTTCGGGAAAACCACCGCCGATGTATAAGGCATCCACGGGCGGCAGGATTTTTTCATCAAGGGCGCTTACCTCAACAATTTTTGCGCCGCCATCGATCAGGGCTTCGATATTTTCTTCGTAATAAAACTGAAAGGCGACATCTCGAATCACACCGATTGTCACTGTTTCCGAAACGGCATTGTTACGATAGGCGATACTTGAAACCTCATCAACATGCCAGGGCATCGCGCTTTCGGCGACCCGTATAAGTTCATCGATATCCAGACACTCTTCTGCAATGGTTGCGGCCCGGTTTAATGCCTCCTCCAGAGAGCCGTGCTCCTGGGGTGGAATCAACCCCAATTGCCGTTCCGTGAACTTAAGCTCTTTCATCCGCGGCACTGTCCCGAAAACGGGAAGATGGCAGTAATCCTCAATGGATTGTTTGACCACCCGTGCATGACGGTTGCTGCTTACCTTGTTGAGAATCACGCCCCTAATATCCACAGCCGGATCAAGGTGACAGCACCCGAGAACGAGAGCTGCCGCCGTCCGCGTGATCTTGTCACAATCAACAACCAAAACCACCGGCGCGTGGAGCAGCTTGGCTAGTTCCGCCGTACTGAACTCCCCATCTGCGTTGACACCATCGTAGAGACCCCGGTTTCCTTCAATCAGCGCTATGCGTCCTTCCGGCGCATGGCGTGAAAAAGAACGAACGACCTGTTCGGTACCCATTAAAAAAGTATCCAGATTATGACATGAAGATGACGCTGCTTGACTTAGCCAGGCAGCGTCGATGTAATCCGGTCCCTTTTTAAAGGGGGTCACGGTAATTCCCCGCCTCTTTAAAGCACTAGCCAGAGCGACGGATATTATCGTTTTACCCGCCCCACCCCTGAGGGCGGCAATGATCAGACGAGGACAAGGCTGATTCATAATGTCTTCCTGATCTTTATCATCACCACTATTCCTTGGGAAAGAATTCCTTCAGCATTACATAGGTTGAACTGCCGCTAGACCAGTATTGCAGCGTCTCTTCGTCCAAAAGGGCTTGTACGGCTTTCTGAACGTCATGACGATCATCGTCAGGAAGCCACTTAACAACATCCCGGATGTAAAACATCTTCTTGTCGCCTTTTGATTTTTCCCGAAATAATCCGGCAACCCGGGCCTTTAAATCTTCACTCATGCTCACCCCCATTTGAACTGTGTTGATGTCCGGAATGTTTCAGATGCCATATCGAAATCGTCGATATGCTTATCCGTAAAGGGAATTTTCGTCAGGCTGAAAAACCTTTCCCAGCCGACGCGCTCAATCCACTCGCCTACTCGTTCATGCTTCTTGGCGTGACTCGCGTAAACCTCGATGATGTTTTTTACCGCATCCACAACTTCCGGCCAACGCGGCGGATTGTTGGGAAGAAAAGGAATGGCCAGTTTGGAAAACTTGGGAGCGCTCCGGGCATTGGAGACTTTACCTCCAACCCAGATAGAGATACCGTCGTTCTCCGGATCGGCAATTGGCATGGCCGGACAAACAGTATAACAGTTTCCGCAATACATGCACTTTTCATCATTGACAGTCACGGTCTTGTTCTTCATGTCACCGCGGATGGCACCTGTCGGACAGGAAGCAACCGTGGAAGGAATTTCACAAAGATTAGGCACGCGGCTGTTGTCAGTCTTTGGAACGGTCCGGTGAATACCCAAAATAGCGATGTCGGAGCAGTGAACTGCGCCGCACATATTCAGGCAGCAGGCCAAGGCAATCCGGACATGAGCCGGCAAGGTCGAGGTGACAAAATATTCGTAGATCTCATCCATGAGGGCTTTGACAGGCCCGGAGGCGTCGGTGGCTGGCGTGTGGCAGTGAACCCAGCCCTGAGTGTGGACAATATTTGAAATGGAATGCCCCGTTCCACCAACAGGATACTTTCGAGTGGCCAGTTCGGCAATCAGGGGTTCTACCTTCTCCTTATCGTCCAGAAGAAATTCAATATTGTGGCGGCTGGTGAAACGCAGATAGCCATCGCAGTATTTATCCGCCATGTCACAGATTTCCCGGATGTGATCCGTCGAAATAAGCCGCGGGGAGCCGGCACGCACTGTGTAGAGTGCCTCTCCAGATTCCGAGATGTGCATGAGCACGCCCGGCTTCAAGATTTCATGATAAAGCCATTTCCCGTAATTCCGTGTAATGATGGGTGGCAGCATGGTTTTATAATCAGGGGGACCGATATCGGTTTTTGCCATCTTACTTCACCTCCTTTTGGATTTCTTCGGGCCAGAAAAACACATAAGGATTGGTTCTTGGCGCTTTAACCATCTGGGGTACGGCGGGCAGGCCTATAGCCCGCAGAAACACCCGCATGCCCAGCCGATTGATCAACTCGCCCAGCCGTTCTCGGGATTTTCCGTGTTCATCCCACCAGTCCTGAATGCGTTCAATAAGGTTCTTCAGTTCCGTGTAGGGTGGTTCCAGCTTGATAAAAGGAACGATAACCCAGGAAAGAAGCGCTCCTTGCACAATAGGAGCTTTACCGCCGACAAGAATGGTGGCGCCTTTTTCCTTGCCCGGACGTAGAGCCTTGGACATAAGGTTGATGCAATGCATGCAGCGATTACAATCCGCATCTTGAATTTTCAGAATTTTTCCGTCCCATTCCATACACTTGGTCGGGCAGAGGTCACAAACCTCTTTTTGAATGTCCAGATCAGAAGCGGCATAGGCGGTTACTTCCTTCTGGTCAATCCGGATGTTCCCCTTCCATGTGCCGATGATAGAGAAATCCGACCGGGCAATAGAAGCCACGCAGTCATTAGGGCAGGCGGATACTTTTATCTTGAATTTGTAGGGAAACATGGGCCTATGCATCTGCCCTTGATAAGTCATGGTGAGATTATAGCAAATATCAAGGCTGTCAACGCAAGCCCATTCGCAACGTCCCGGTCCAACACAGGCGCTGGGCGTCCGGAGAGCGGAACCGGAACCACCGAGATCAAATCCGGCATCAGAAAGATCGTTGAAACAAGGCTGAAGCTGATCCGTCTTCATCCCCAGAAGAATGACATCGCCGGTTGCACCGTGCATATTGGTAAGACCACTGCCGTGCTTGTCCCAGATATCGCATAAATTGCGCAGGGTGTCCGTCTTGTAAAACCATCCTGTGGGGTGATTAACCCGCATGGTATGAAAAGCCTGAACATTCGGAAAAAGGTCGGGACGATCCGAATAGCGCCCGATAACGCCGGATCCGTAACCCTTGACACCGACAATACCACCATGCTTCCAATGACCTATTTTTTCTTTATAGGAAAGTTCCAACTGGCCTAGTAGATCCTCTGCCATGGGACTTTTTTTCGCCGCCTGCTTCATATCCTTCACGAAGCTCGGCCACTTCCCCTTTTCCAGTTCATCCAGAAGTGGAGTATCTGATTTCGCCATGATTTTTCCTCCTTATACAAGCTAATTTAATAGTTTAGGAGCGTTGGAATACCATTAACTGGAGTACGGCATTTTTATTGAATGGTACACTTTTTTTGAAATTTGTCAAGAATATTTTTCCGTCTCTGCGCTTCGGGTTTGGTCCCCCCGTTTAATGTTTCGATAGAAGGCAAGAATCTCTGATGCGGATATTTGTGGAAAATTTATACAGCAGCATTTTTTAAAAAACAAGGCGATTTCTTGCTCAGTCTTTGATTTTTTAACTATTAATTCCCAGTGCTGATTCTTTGAGATTGAACCATAAAAAATAAACAGACACTATTGAAGAACTTGGTAAGCTGAAAGAAACCTCAGAAAACTATCGAAATAATAAGAATTGCACATCTATCGCGAAAGGGGATGTATGAGATTTGGCAACGCCGTATACCACAATTCATCTACAACTAAATATTATTTGGTATGGTCATTATGTCGACATTACCAATTGTAAAGATGGAACTAATCATCACTTGTTAATATGAATCGATCCGGTTCTCATGAATATATAATATTTTCAAATTATTATATAGAATTTCTCTTTATATAAATATCATAATTTCATAAAATTTTATGGTAAGTTTCAAAATAAATAGATAAGTTATAAATATGATGGCTAGGGCATAAAATTAGAATTGGAGCAAATAACAACTATGTATGTGGCATTCTTTGATCTTGACCATACTATCCTTAACATTTCGAGCGGGCAGCTTATGTTCAGGGGTTCCCGTGAACATAAGCTAATAGGCAGAAAGGAAATCTTCGAGGCCATAATCATGAATATAATGTATCGTCTGGGCATTTTGAGCGCGGAATCTGCAATCGAACGCTGGTTGGAATGGTACAAGGGCATGACTAAAGAAATGATGCAACCCATAGCAGTCTATTCTGCTGATAAACTCAAAGGCGCAATCCGTAACGATGCCCGCAGAGAGGTAAAATTTCACCGGGAAAATAGTGCTCATACGGTAATCCTTTCCGCGTCAACAGCATATTTCTGCGATCAGATTAAGACCGAGCTGCAGATGGATGATGTTATCTGTACTGAACTTGAAATCATTGACGATCGTTTTACCGGTAAAATGATTGGCAGATATTGTTATGGAACCGAAAAACTAATCCGGGCGCGTCAATATTGCAAAGATAATGGGTTTAACATGGAGGATGCTTTTTACTACGCAGATTCAATAACTGATCTTCCGGTATTTGAATCGGTCGGCTTCCCTGTATGCGTTACTCCTGAGAAAAAGCTAGAGAAGATTGCATTAAAACGGGGATGGAAAATCAACATATGGGAATAAGACGGAAAGTATGATTAAAAATTTGTGTTCCATAAAAAATAAATCTGCTTCTACTCCACTAAAAACTATGCGGCCCCATTCCTGATTTGTAGTTCATTTCTTCGGCAGGATATGATTTGAGAATAGACAATAGAGTAGAGGCGTCCACGAGATCGCTGTCCAGCCATAATCGCTCTTTATCCTTGGGTAAGATAACCGGCATGCGATCATGAACAGGATTAATCAGTTCGTTGGCATTGGTAGTAATGATAGTGCAGGTATTGATTTCCTTTTTATCCGGAGATGTCCATGTTTCATAAAGACCGGCAAAGCCAAAGGGTCGGCCTGATTTAAAGTAATAATAAAGAGGGGCTTTACTTTTACCTTCCTTCTTCCACTCGTAAAACCCATCAGCTATGATCAGACATCGCCTTTTTTTAAAAGCATTTCTGAAGCTTGGTTTCTTATCTACTGTTTCGGCGCGGGCATTAATCAACTTATTGGCAATTGAAGGGTCTTTTGACCATGATGGAATTAGTCCCCACCTATAGGAGACTAATTGATTGTTTCCGTTATGGCGAATAATAACTGGTATTGATTGGGCTGGCGTTATATTCCAGCTAGGTTGGTGTTCGCAGAATATATCCTGAATATCGAAATCATTTTGGATATTCTTCAAATCGGTTATCAGCACGAATCTGCCACACATAGTTTTATCCTCAGGCTTTAGCTGAGATTAACTGTTTCAAATATGATTTTATTAGATAACAGCTGACCATTCTATTTTTTTGCCAGTTGTCTCGACCATAGTGTCAGCCAGATAGCAATGAATATCATCATTGCTACACCGAGCTTATATGCAACCATTGCCCACAGCCAGATATCACGAATTTCCGGCCATGTGATTCCTCCTCCCCAGAAGCAAAGCATTCCAGTCGGCTGTGTTTTTATGATCACCAGATAAGCAACCCATTGAATCAGCAGGATACAATAGGCGATTAACACAGTCCACCATCCGGCTACTGCCGCAGCCTTCACTTTCTTTATAAATATTTCATCCATGATTGCCTCCTAAGATTTCTTTAATGTTTCTTCATCTCTGCTAATCAGTGCACAATACATGTTTTTTAATCACCGAGGATTTGAACAATAATCTCCCGATGCCTTTCCCTATTGTCAAAATCAATGAATACAATTTGCTGCCATGTTTCCAAAGTCATCTTGCCATTAATAAAGGGAATCGTCAGGGAAGGTTTCATTGATGCAGCTCGGACATGGGAAAATCCATTGCCGTCACCCCAGCGCTGATCATGATGATAATGAATATCTGAAGGGGCAATTTTTTCAAGAGCAGCTTTTAAATCTTGCAATACACCAGACTCATATTCAATAGTCGTTATCGATGCTGTAGAACCGGGACAGAAAAGTGTGATCAGCCCATTGGCAATTGACTGTCCTTTATCTGTTCTCCTACTTTTTCCCCTGTGACTCTTTAACTTCATTGTTTCTCACAGCCGCAACCAGCTCAGAAATTGATTCGGGAAGCGTGTTGACTGGTTTGCCGGTGGACAGAGCCAAATAATATATATGAGCAACCTTCTCCAAAAGTTCAGCATGGAGGATTGCCTTATCGAGATTTTTGCCCAGCGCCAATATGCCATGATTCTGGATGATGTAGGCGTTGGCATTATTGGATAATTTCCCGGCCACGTTATTAACAAGCTCCGGGCTTCCGGAAA
>Ga0209777_10006406_pt1 | contig 13259 bp, 8 predicted proteins | sample FrelakmetHBP12HB_FD_187147 | JGI IMG/M metagenome (GOLD analysis project Ga0209777, IMG submission 187147) | Freshwater lake sediment microbial communities from the University of Notre Dame, USA, for methane emissions studies -HBP12 HB (SPAdes)... | ecosystem: Environmental > Aquatic >...
TCGTGCGCCGGCTGGTGTCCGGGAAATGGCTGTTGCCACCATCAATGATGATGTCGCCCGGCTCCAGGTGCGGCAGGAGCTGTTCGATGAAATCGTCCACGGCCTGGCCAGCCTTGACCATCAGCATCACCTTGCGCGGCCGCGCAAGCAGGCCGATCAGTTCCGGAATGCTGTGCGCGCCGAGGATCCGCTGGCCCCGCGCGCGGCCGTTGATGAAGTCATCCACCTTGCTCGTCGTGCGGTTGAAGCAGGCAACCGTGAAGCCCTTGCTGGCCATGTTCAGAATCAGGTTCTCGCCCATCACCGCGAGACCAATCAAGCCGATATCCGCCTGGGACATAATGGTAAACTCCTTTGTTGCGAACGCGGGTGACTTTGGCACGCCGGCCCGCCGGCGTCAATCCCAATTTCCGAAGCTGTCCCAATTTCCGAAGCCCATTATAGGTTCCGGTCAGAATCGGTATTGAAAGGGTGGCGGTGGCGTTAGGGCCTAAGCGTTTGGATGTTTGACCGGAAGCGGTACGTTGAGATCGGCTGCGGGTCTGTCAGTTTCGCGCGAAGCATTCCAGGAGGCTTACTGGCCAAGCGTGGCGGCGGAAGGAGCCGGAGATGCACCGGAAATATCAGAGCCTTCATCTTTCGCCAGGCTACGGGAAACAGGTAGGCATGAAGGGGCGCAACGGCACAGCACAGAAGCTCCGAACCGTTATCAAGGGACTTCCACGCCATCATTTCGTCTGATGGTCACCACTCTGAAAAACATCGGCAGGCGGAAGAAGTTCGTAGCCGTTGTAGTCGTGTGAATATTTGTTTGACAGGTCCATCTGGGGACACCCGACGCCGGGGGTTGGGATTACGGCGGGCTCGCCGACGATCCCGCGCGATCTGATCGGCGATCATGGAAAATCCAAGCAAAACGCCGAAATTGATGATGACGCCAGTCAACCCCATAGCCGCCACCCCGTAGAGCACAGGCAGGCTCCGGCCACGCGACGTGGCGATGCCTGTAAACCGGAAAGCAGCGGTTCTGCGAAAATGCGAGGACGGAACCCTCGGTCTCCCCTACCAAGCATCGGCTACTAAGTACATGCATTGAAGTACCGAAAATTGTATTGAAGCGTCGGCATAGACCACCACTTTTTTGCCACTGCTCATGGCGGTAAGAGCCGTCGCCATTGTACGGTCGCAAGCAGTCGCATCAGAACTCGCCATCATCCAAAGGTTGGTAAAGGCTCCATTAGTATCTGTAATCCTTATATATACTACACCTGAGCCAGTCCCCCACAACGCAGGCCCTACGGCCGTCACGGTACAGCTATACCATCCGGGTGCTGCAATCGCCCCCCCTGCCAGTGTCATCAACAGTACAACAGTCAATATCATCCATCTTACCTTCTTCATACTCATTCTCCTTTTGGATATTTTTCTATTTTCCCTGTTTTCCCGCTTTCAAGCAAGCGGGATCAAAGCCTACGCGCCGCACTTTCGGATATGGTTTTTACATCAGTGACCCGTCGTTGCTATTGGCCGTCAGTTGCCGTGTTTAAGCAAAAGTTTCAACCAAGGTAAATTAATAGCAGAATTAGTCCCCGCCTGCGTGACGATCACGTTTTTGGGACTGCCGTTGGCCCCGGAGGCAGTCACCGTGATCGTCCCCGTGCGAGCGGTTGTGGCGCTATTGGCGTTGAACGAAACCGTGATCGTTCCGCTGTTGCCGCCGCTGCCCCCACTCAAAATACTCAACCAGGATTCGGACTCACTGGCTGTGTACGATATCGTTCCGCCACCTGAGTTCGCGACGGCGAAGGTCGTTGTACCCGCCGCGTATCCAAGGGACTGGATAATTGGCGTCACGGACAGGGCAGGAGGAATCCCAGTTGTACCGGTCCCAGAAACCGATTTATTGTTTGTACCGCTCGTGGCATCTGAACTGACGCTGACGTTGCCGCTATAAGCCGTGGCATTTGACGGCGAAAAGGTTACCGTAACACCGTGAGAACTCCCGGCTCCAATCGTGCCGCTCCAGTTTCCACTGAATCCGGAGGGATAACTAATCCCGCTGACCGACAATGTTGCATTGCCGTCGTTGTAGATTGTCAGTGTCCTTTGTGCGCTGGAACCGACCTGAACATTTCCGAAGGATAAGTCACCGTCCAAGCGGATGATACGTGTCGTGACTGGTGTCCCCGTCCCGGAAATTGAGCGCGTGTTGGTCCCGCTCGTTGCGTCTGAACTGACACTGACATTGCCGCTGTAAGTTGTTGCACTTGACGGAGAAAACGTCACAGTGACATCGTGAGAGCTTCCGGCTCCGATCGTGCCGCTCCAACTTCCGCTGAAGCCAGACGGGTAACTTATGCTGCTTACGGACAGGGTCGAATTACCGTCGTTGTAAATTGTTAATGTTCGTTGGGCGCTGGAACCGACCTGAACACTTCCGAATGCCAAGTCGCCGTCCAAACGGATGATCCTTGTCGGAGCGGCTGTATAGCGAAACACAAACAATGTTTGCGCTGCACTCTGGTTGCCGACATTGTCTTCCGTCTTCACGCGGAGGTAGTATGTCCCGTAAGAAACCGATGATGGGTCGCACCCAGCGGAAGTTGTCCAGTTGTTTGGGTTGCCGCTCGAACTCGTCCCAAAGTACCAGTAGTACCCTTTTACACCGGAGTCACTGTCGGAAGCGCCAGTCCAAGAGAATGCGGGATCGGACACGCTACTCTGCGCAACATTGTCTTGCACACCGTGGCTTTCAGAAGCCGGCGAGTTCGGGTTCTGAGGGACAGTCGTATCGACGCCAAAAGAACGAGAAGCCGCTGTCGAACAGGTGTTGCCATCCTGGTCACTGGACTCTGCATATACAGTGTATGACCCATCAGAGAGACCGTCCCAATAGTGCCCGCTGCCCTTGCTCCAAGTTGTCCATCCGTAGTCCGTACTCCCCTTAGTGAGTTTGTATCGAACCCAAATGTATGAATCGGGCGTATAGGAATCGGTGCCCGACGCAAAGAACGTATGCGGGCCATCGGATGACTGCCAACCTGAAGGTCCAGAAGTAAAGGAAACGCTTGGGCGTCCCGTCTCGCGGGAAGCGTCCCGACCGTAATTGTTGAACTGTGTTTGTTTTGTACTTGGCAAGAAGATATCGTCGTAGTGGGAGTTGATATAGGTCATCTGCCCTGCCGGAGAAAGATCCAGAAGCCAATCATGGTCGTCAGGGAAGATTCCGCCGTTGACTGTGGCACCAGTCTCACCGAAAGCCACCTCGTATGCATATTCAACATAACCGTCGCACCTGAATGATATATTTGGGCTCTTGTATCCGCCGTAAAAGTCATACGGAAGGTCAAACTGCGAGATAGCTGTATCCATGATGTCTTCACGTGCGGCCTTGGTCATTCGTGATTGTGTATATGCACCCCAATAGTCTTGCCCATTCAGAAACTGCGTCCAAGTTCGTTCGCCCGTATTCTCGCCGGAACCGCTTGCTTGAAAGACGATATTCACGCCATCTGTTGGATTAACCCTAGCAAATATGGCGGCATGTCCTTGTTCTGTTGGACCAACATAGAGGTCCCGATAGATTGCGTCAGCATTGTTGGGATTGTTCAGATTGGTTGAATCGGACGGCCGGTTCGCCAAGCAAGGACAAGTGAATGCCAGGAGGACAAGAATGGAAGGCAGCAGAAGTCTATTTAATGCGTTCGAGAGCCTGAGAAATTCGCTGCTTTGCCCATTCGTCTTTGCAGGTTGCATATGCCCCTTCCATTTCTTCTATTGACCCCTTGTCGTTAAGTTTCGCTAAGGCATCAGCCGCGTAAACCCGCAACCCCTCGTCATCCAACCGAAGGGATCCTCGGAGCGTCTCGACAGCCGAAGGTCCGCCAATGCGGCCGAGGTTCCTGCATGCGGACTTTCGCACGCCTCGATTCTCCTGGGGATCAGTTGCCATTATTTCGAGTTGTTGTAGCGCCTCTTGATTTCCAAGACTTCCGAGTGCGTCACATGCAGAAGCCATTGTGGCTTGATATCGGACCTCCGCAGAATCATTCTCGGCTACCTTTCTTGAACCGTGTTCTTTGGCGATTAACCTGAAGACATCCTGACTGGGAATGTCGCTCGGTTCGAGGTTGGACAGTGCGCGAACTGCGGAATGGCGCACTGATGGGTCGTCATCTTGGAGTGCAGCGGTTGCATACGGTACGACTGATGAGTACCGTAACGTTCCAGCGGCATTCATGGCGACGACTCTCAATGTTGTGTTGGTTGTACTTTGCAGCACCGTTTCAATCTCATATTCAGCGTTCCTCGCCCCTAATAATGTTACCGCAACAATAGCTTGTTGCCGGATTATGTCGGGTTCACTAGCGTCCGATATAACCCGTTTAAGGGCATCAATGACAACGGGGTCATTGAAAGATGCAAGGGCATCAGCGATTAGACTTCTGAATGTGGGATCTTTGGACCTATCGAGAAGTGCGCCAATCATTGCTGGGATTGCGTTCGTGCCCATCTGGACCAGGGTACGAACTTCTTGCATGGTCGCAAAACCGGCAGCCTCCCAGTCCTTCGCGTCTGCGCAAGTCTTTTGCATGTGAGCGATGGTGATTTCCGGATTCGACACTGGCGCGTATCGATGTCCACGGTTTTGATTCCTGAGGTCAGTCAGCGGATTGCTCGGAGAGGCGACCGGACTACCGTTGCTGCCTCGCAGGCTGGGGGCCGAGATTGGATTACCTGCTTTGGTTGGTTTTAGTTGCCCGTCGTGATGTCGCACAAAGTAGGCAAATGTTCCGGCGATCGCGACCAGGAGAAAGGCTGTCAAACTATACTTGATGAATGAACGCATGAAACCTCTCATGCGTCGTCAGCAATGTGGGCGGGAGATGCCAAGAAAAAGGGCGCCACTTCCCGTTCATGCCTGATTCGGGGACTGGTACACCCCACACACAAACACGAAACTGGAAAGTGCGCCCAGACGGGCGCGTCTTTCGCAGAATCGCTTGTGTGTTTTCCGAAAGTACCAGTTTCGAATCAGGCGGTTCCTGCTACGACGCAAAAATTATGTTGCTCTTATATCTTCGTTGCTTTTTTCCCCTCATCGGTTTTCCGCTCGCAATCCGTCACCGCAAAAATATCTTCAAATTTGCCAAACGGATAATAGCACCCGTAGTTTCACGCGCAAGCACTTTATTTACGGATGTCGGCGGGCATTTGAAATTTCCATTTTTGTGCGTTGAAATTGCACTCACAGATTTTTGGCTTCGATACGCAGCATAACCACCGGGCGTTTATGGTGCTGGGGCGCGCGCAGCAGGAAGCTGTAGGAGCCGTCACGGTGATGGCAACGGATGAGCTTGGTTTTGGGCGCAACCGCTTCCAGTCGGTAGCGTTGCGTGCCTACCGGGACGGTGCCATCGAAATCGACTTTGACGTCGGTGCGTAGGCTCCAGATGTAATTCCACCACGGGTCGCGCGGGCACGGTCGCAGCACACTCCGCTTCTCCCGACGCGCCGTTTCCCAGGCCGCCCAAGGGGTACAGCGCAGTTCGCGGTGTACCTCGGCACGATTATGGTGTTCGCGCAACTGATCCAACGGCGGGTTGGCGGTGGCCACGGTGTGGATGTGCTCCACGGCGAAGAAGGTGGGCAGGCGGTTCTGCCAGAACTCATGCAACCGCTCGACCTTGCCTTTGGCTTGCGGGGTGGACGCATACTTGAACGAAATGCCGTAGAAGAGGAGCGCTTGTCCCAGATAGGTCAGCGCGTCGGGTACAATGGAAAAGAAGAAACTGTGGTAGTCCACATAGAGCGCCAACGGCAGGCCATAGGCCTCGAAGGCGCGCGGTAGGAAATCCACATAGGCGGGCAGATCTTCGCGGGTATAGAGCCGCGCCCCTGTAACCACGCGGCTGCAATCATCAATCAGATCGAACAAGGGCAGGTTGCCGGTCTTGGCCCCAAACCAGGCGTGCGGCGAAACATCCAGTTGCCAGAGCGCGCCGATCTGGCTTTCCTGCCAACGCCGTACCGGCGCCGGGAGCCGTGCCGCTGGCACGGGACGCCGCACGTGCTGTTGGAGAGCCCAACGCCGGACGGTGGCGCGATCCACGCGGAAAGCATGACGGCGCAGGGCTTCCGACGCGGCGAAGCTATACGAAGCGGGCGGCTGCACCGTCAGCAACGCGCGCCACAACACGGCCACGGGGGCGGGGATCACCTGCTGTCGATTGCCGCCGGAGTGGCCTGGTTGCCAGGTGGCCGCGGTCCCGGCAGCTACGGCACGCAGATACGCACCATACAGTTGATAGAACCGGCGCCGGCCCAAACCCAACTCCGCGGCCCCAGCCACCGCGGTCACCTTACCTTCACGAAAATTCGCCAGGATATGCCGGATTAAGGCGGCTCCATGGCGTCCTGCGAGCTGCTTCGTTTTTTTTCATGGAACACTATACTCGCCCGCGGAGTTATCCACAGCCACGCCTACGCGCCATTGAGGCGCTCCAGCGTGTCTATGGATAACTCCGCTCTCCGACTCCTCGCCAAGTGTGCAGTTTCAACGCACACTGTGCAATTTCAACGCACAGTGTGCAATTTTGCTCGCACCACGACAGAACTTTATTTACGGAATGAAAATATGCGATTCCTTTAGCATTTTATAAATATATATGCGTTCGCCTGGCCCAATTGCGACGCTACTGGCGCTCGCCGGCGAGGCACAGGTCCAGGCTGCGGGCGAGGCCGTCCAGGAAGCACTGCGGGGTGAAGCGCTCCGCCTGCCGGCGGATGGCGGCGCGCGACCAGCGCTGCGCGGCCGCCGTCTCCACCGCGGACAGCAGCGCCGCTTCCGTCTGTTCGGCAAAGAACACGCCGGTCTGCCCGGCGACGACCGTTTCCACAACACCGCCGCGGTCCAGGGCAACCACCGGCCGGCCACAGGCCTGCGCTTCCAGCGGCACGAGGCCGAAATCCTCCTCGCCGGGGAACACCAGCAGCCGCGCCCCGCGGTACAGCGCGCGGAGTTGCTCATCGCTCTGCCAGCCCAGGAACTCGGTCTGCGGCCCGGCCAGCCGCCGCAACGCGTCATGGTCCGTGCCCGTGCCGGCGATCTTGAGCGGCCAGCCGAGCCGGCGGTAGGCGCGCACCGCGAGGTCCACGCGCTTGTACGGCACCAGCGCGGAGACCACCAGGTCGTAGCCGCCGTGGTCCGCCTCCGCGCCGGGCGTGAAAAAGTCCGTGTCCACCGGCGGATGGACCACGTCCGCCGCGCGGCCATAGAAGCGCCGGATGCGATCCTGCACGTGCCGGCTGAGCGTGACAAACCGGTCCACGCGCTCGGAGGCGCGGCGGTCCCAGTCGCGCAGCGCGGCCAGCAGCGGGCTGACGAGCAGGCGCTTGGCCGGATTGCGGCCGAAGTATTCGTCGTGAAACGTCCAGGCGTAGCGCATGGGCGTGAAGCAGTAGCAGAAGTGGAGCGTGCCAGGCCGGGTCCGCAGACCCTTGGCGACGCAATGGCTGGTGCTGATGAGCACCCGGGCGGCGGGCGGCGGCAGGCGGCTGACCGCCTGCGGATAACACGGCAAAAACCAGCGGTAATGACGATGAATGCCGGGCACGTGTTGCAGCCAGGTGGTCGTCACCGGATGGGCGTTGATCGTCGCCGAGACCGCCGCCGGGTTGTGGATCAGCGTGCTGAGCGACGCGTCGGGCCAGGCGCGGCAGAGATACTCCAGCACCCGCTCGCCGCCGCGCATGCCGGTCAGCCAGTCATGCGCCAGGGCGACGCTCAGAACGGACCAGGATGGAGGATACGTGATCATGGGCGGCACGGGGCTAGGTGAACGCGGACACGCTTTGCTCCTTCTTTTTCATCATCTTTTGATCTGAGAAACCATTGGTTTCCCAGAATCTGATCCCTCTGGAGGGCCGACCTCCGTGTCGGCCACGGCCCGGACGGAGCCGGGCCCTCCAGTGGCCAAGCTGAACCCCGAACTCTGGCCCCTGAACTCCGAACCTTCTCCTCTTCCTGAGCAGTAACTATTACGCTCCACACCTCATCGCTTACCCGTGCTCCACCCGGACGCCGTCCGGCTCGATGTCCAAATCGAACGTCGCATACGACCCGCAGGGGCCGGCGACGCGGCCCCAGCCGACGACGCAATCGCCGAGACCGGAACCGGAGATCTTGGCGCCATGGATGCCGGGGTCGGCGCGCAGCCGGCTGCAGATTTCCCCGAGCGCGGCATTGCTCACGCCCAGCGCCTCCAGCAAGCCCTGGTGCAGGTTGAGCAGGGCGCCGAAGGCCGGTCCATCCCGGCGCCGGAGCGCGGGCAGGGCGCGGCCGACGCACTCATCCATGAGCCGGAAGAGGCCGGCCAACAAGCGCGGTTGACGCCGGTGGGCGGCCTGTACCAGCCGGACGACCTCCGGCGTCGGCCGCTTGGCGCCGGAATAGACCGCGGTCAGGGGCTGGCGTACCGCCAGGCGGCGGATCAGCAGTGGCGCGGCGCGATAGAGCACCAGGCCGCCGTGCACGCTGGCGGCGGCGTCCGCGCCGGAGCCCACGCCTTGCACGGCGCGGATCACCCGCCGCGCCTCCAGGAACAGCCAGCCGGGCGGCCGCCGTTGCCGCGGGTAGTACAGCACAGCCAACGCCTGCAGCAGGGCCACGGTCACCGCGGCGGAGGAGCCGAAGCCCACCTCGTGGGAGAAGTCCGATTCGATCTGCACGTCCACGCCGGCCGCCAGCGCGCCGCGGTGGCGGCGCAGGGCCGCCAGCACAAACCGGAACGGCGGCCGGATGTCCAGGGCGTCCAGCGTGGTGTTCCAGGTGCCCAGCGCGGAACGCAGGCAGACCCGGCGGTCGGTGCGGCGACGGAGCGTGACGCGCAGGCGGCGGTTGATGGCGACGACCAGGGCGCGCCGGCCGTACAGCACGGCATGCTCGCCCATCAACATCAGACTGCCCGGCGCGGAAACGATGACCGATTGCACGGCGGCACGCTACCATCCGGCGGTGGCGATAACGACGAAAATAGTTTGAGAACCGCCGGCTTTTGCAGTATAGATGCTTTCCACGGATGGGCGCAAGGACTGAGCAGGTGAGCCTATGAATGTCTTGAAGATCATTACCTTGGCGGGGTTGCTGGTGCTGCTGGGGCTGTTGGTCGCCACGTGGGATCTGCAGCGCCGTGAAGCCAGCGCTCCGGCCCTGAACGACGTCCCGCCCCCACCCCCTCCGTCCAAGGCTATGCCCCCGCCCACGGTTGTGCCCCCGCCCACGGCTATGCCCACGTCCCCGCCGCCGCCTCCGCCCAAGGCTGAGCCAGAACGAATCGCCAAAGGCGTCATAAACGAAAATAAGAATAGAGGAATTGATTGTTGGCAGTGTAATCGCACAGGTAAATTGGTTATGTCCACAGGTAGCGGTCTTGTGACCTATATTTGCCCTATTTGTAAAGGCAGAGGAGGGCGCGAGATTTCTTCGGCCTATGAAATTTGCGATTTATGCAAAGGGATGGGAAAAGTAATAAAACCACCGCAATCCGCAACTTCCAAAAATTCGCCTAAAGCCCAGCAAGTATTAGCTCAGACCTGCCCCATGTGTATGGGTGAGGGAATTATTCAGCGGTACAAGAAATAAGTTTCCAAGCTTAGCCCATGCAACCCAAAGGACTCTTCTTCAGCTATGAAAGCGAACATGGTGGCGGCGTTGATCAGCGGATCCCTGGCGGCCTCCGTCGGGGGACAAACACCTGATAACTTCGGCGAGGATGTCGCTTTCCTGCGCCAGCACTCCGACGCGCGGCTGTTGAAAGCCGCCGATGGCCGGGCGCAGATCGTGGTGGTGCCCGCCTGGCAGGGTCGCGTCATGACTTCCACCGCCGCCGGCGCCGGGGGCGCGTCCTACGGCTGGATCAATTACGAGCTCATCCGCCGCGGCATCGCTCCCGAGGCCGAACGGCAGGGGCTGGAGAAACATATTTACGTCCTCGGCGGCGAGGAGCGGCTGTGGCTCGGCCCCGAGGGCGGGCAGTACGCCCTGTTCTTCAAGCCCGGCGAAAAGGCCTACATCTTCGACAATTGGAAGACGCCGGCGCTGCTGGACACCGAGCCGTTTGCCGTCGTGTCCGAAGCCGCCCACCGCATCGCGTTCCGCAAGGAGGCCCGGCTCGTCAACAATGCCGGCGCCGAATTCCGCCTGCGCCTGGATCGCACCGTGACCCTGCTGGATAACGCCGCGATCGCCGCGGTCCTGGGCCAGGCCGTCCCCGGACAGGTGGCGGCCGTGGGCTTCGAGTCGGCCAATACACTGGTCAACACCGGGGACCAGCCGTGGCGCAAGGAGACCGGGTTGATTTCCATCTGGTTGCTGGGCATGCTCCGGCATGGACCCCGCGTCACCATGGTCATCCCCGTGCGACCCGGTCCCGAACAACTGCTCGGGCCGGCGGTCAACACCGATTACTTCGGCGCCGTGGGGCCGGAGCGCCTGAAAGTCACGCCAGCTGCGCTGTTCTTCAAAGCGGACGGCCAGTACCGCTCCAAGCTGGGCGTGCCGCCGCAGCGCTGCCGCCCGGTATTGGGCAGCTATGATCCCGACCGCCGGACCCTGACCATCCTGCAGTTCAACCTGCCTGCGGAGGCCGAGAAACTGCCCTATGTCCGGTCGCAGTGGAAGGTGCACGCGGCGCCTTACGCCGGCGACGTGATCAACGCCTACAACGACGGCGCGCCGGAGCCCGGCGCCAAGCCGCTCGGTCCGTTCTACGAATTGGAATCCTCCTCACCGGCGCTGCCGCTGCTGCCCAACCAGCAGGTGCTCCACGTGCAGCGCACGCTGCACCTCGAAGGCGACCCAGCCCTGCTGGAACCCATCGCCCGCAAGGTGCTGGGCGTCGGCCTGGCCGAGATCGAGAACGCCTTTCGGTAAAACGGCACGGCGACAGAGCGCCGTGGCGACAGCAACAATCAGCCTGCCGCGCATGCTCTTTTATGGCGTCTGGGCAAGAGTGCTGGTGCGGCTTCTGTGGGCGGGGCTTCCAGCCCCGCGTCCTCCGGGGAGCACACGCGTCCTCGCGTAGTGCGGTTGGCGCCCCCGCCAACCGCGCTGCGGGTGAAAATCCGCCGTTACAAGCTTTCGTTGAAGCGCAGGAAGATGCACGCCCAGGGCCGGCTGAGTTCGCTGTCGGACGGCAGGTCGCTGCCGCTGACGAAGCGGTAGCCGGCGCCGACGCCCAACTCGACCAGCGGTGCGAGTTTGACCTGAAGGGTGACGCCCGGCGTGGCCACGAACACATTGGCTGAATCCGCGCCGGCCGGCTTGACCTGTCCGCCGCCGAGCACGGCATTGATCGAGCCATGCACCGTTTCGTTGGCGAACAGCGTGAAGTCCACAAAGCCGCCGCCGTACCAGAAATCCATGGCATCCAGCCGGCTGGCGGCGCCGTCCGTTTCGACGCGGTTGACCAAGCCGTAACCCGCCACGCCGATGTAGAAGCTGCGCTGGAGCGAGACGCCCACCTGCGCGCCCGCCAGGCCGGCAAATTCACTGCCGATCCTGGAGAACTGGAACTCCGGCCGGAAGTTCATGCGCCACGGTTCGTCACCGCTCAACACGCTGCCGGTCCCCGCCGCGGCCGTCAGCGCCGAGGCCAGCCACAATACGGCCAAATATTTTTTCATAGTTGCTCTCCTTTTCCTCCGTCCCTGCCGGACGCCGCCATTATATACCAGGTGCGCGCCGTTGCCTAGTCGGCGGTGATCTCGCGGATTTGCTTGCACCGGCGCCGCTTTTGGCCTACACGCGGAGGCGGCATGGGACTGAAGAACATCCGGGTGGTGCTGGTCCATCCGCTGTACGCCTCGAATGTCGGCGCGGTGTGCCGCGCCATGAAGAACATGGGGCTGGGCGACCTCGCGCTCGTCGCCCCGCGCGCGGACGCCCGCAGCGCCGACGCCCGGATGTGGGCCTGCCACGCCACGAACATCCTGAAGAAACGCCGCGAATTCCCAACGCTCGCCGCAGCGGTGGCCGACTGCGGGCTGGTCGCCGGCACCACCGCGCGGCCGGGCATGTACCGCGGCCACATCCGCACGCCGCGCGAGTGGGCGCCGCGCCTGCTGGCGGCGGCGCGCACCGGCCGCGTCGCGCTGGTCTTCGGCCCGGAGGACACCGGCCTGACCAATGACGAAATCGCGCTCTGCACGCAGCTCATCCGTATTCCATCCTCCCCGCGGTACGCCTCGCTGAACCTCTCGCACGCGGCGATGGTCGTGTGCTACGAGCTCTACGCGGCGACGCACCGCTTCCGCCTGCCGCCCGAGCGCACGCCGGAGGCGCCCGGCGGCATGCGCGAGCAGATGTTCCGCATGTGGCGCCAGGCCCTGCTGGACATCGGCTTCATGGAGGAGCCCAAGGCCGATCACATGATGCTCGGCCTGCGCCGCATTTTCTCGCGCGGCCCGCTGTCGGAAAACGACGTCCGCATCCTGATCGGCATCGCGCGCCAGACGCAGTGGTGCGCCGGCGAAATGCGCCACCGCGGCGGCACCCTGCCGCCGGCGAAAAATTGACCGGTGCTCCGCATCGGCCATCGGCGCGAGGTGTATAAGTGATTTTCAAAGGAGGATCAGCAATGAACATTCGGAAAATATGGAGCGTAATGTGGTCGATGATCTGCCTGGCGGCGGTTCCGGGGTGGGGTTTTGCGGACATCGTGCTGCCACCGGTTCTGAGCAGTCACATGGTTCTGCAGCGCGATCGGCCGGTGCCGGTCTGGGGGACGGCCGCGCCTGGCGAGCAAATCACGGTGGAATTTGCGGGACAAAAGAAGACCGCCGTGGCCGATGCGCAGGGCACCCAGGCTCCGTCAAAAGACTCCGCCGTGGCAAGGTGGAAGGTGATCCTGGACCCCATGCCGGCAAGCTCCGAGCCGAGGACGATGGTGGTCGCGGGCGCGAGCGGAAAGAAGGAGCTCACGGACATACTGGTGGGCGAAGTATGGGTGGGTTCGGGTCAGTCGAACATGCAACAGGGCGGCGGCAGTTATACTGGCCATGACGAAGTTATTGCAAAAATGATTTCAGCCGGCCCGTATCCGCAGTTGAGGCTGATCAGTTCCGGGGCCAAGGGCTGGATGGAGTCTACGCCGGAAAATCTCAAGGGTTTCTCGGCGATGCTGTTCAGCTTCGGCCTGCCGTTGCACAAGGAGCTTAAGGTGCCGGTGGGATTGCTGGTGGGCGCCGTGGGCGGAACA
>Ga0209777_10006407_pt1 | contig 13258 bp, 11 predicted proteins | sample FrelakmetHBP12HB_FD_187147 | JGI IMG/M metagenome (GOLD analysis project Ga0209777, IMG submission 187147) | Freshwater lake sediment microbial communities from the University of Notre Dame, USA, for methane emissions studies -HBP12 HB (SPAdes)... | ecosystem: Environmental > Aquatic >...
CTTCCTCTCGTCGCTCCTCGCGCAGCATCGGCGTCTCATATTCGGGCTTCTCCCTCAGCTCGGGCATCTCCATAAGAGCGCACAGCGATTCCCAGTGAACCTGAGTGGGCAGGAAGAACCCGATAAAACCGTCCTTGCAGGGGAGGATGCCCCAGGGGAAACGCACCCCTGCCCTCTTCCTGATGAAGCCGGCATAGGAATACACCAGCGTCATCGAGGGCTGCATCGTGTGAAAGCATTCCCACATTGGGACATCTATATGTTGCCCCGCGCCTGCCTCATCTCGATAATAAAGAGCAGACAATGTAGTCAGTGCGGCATAGAGCCCCGCCACGTACTCGGATACATTGTTGCCCATCTTTAGAGGCTCGCGGTTAGGCTCGCCGCACTCGTAGAGAATGCCGCTGAGCCCCCAGATATTGAGGTCTGTGGCCTTGTAGTCCCGGTAGGGGCCGGTCTGCCCGAAGTTGGAGATGGAGGTCATCACCAGGCCGGGGTTTAGCTTCTTCAAGGTTTTGTAATCCAGTCCCAGTCCGGGCATCACCCGTGGGCTGAAGTTTTCCACCAGGATATCCGACTGTTTGACCAGTTCCTTCAGAATGCTCACGCCGGTAGTGCTTTTCAGGTTGAGCGTGATGCTTTTCTTGTTTGTGTTCAGGTAGAGGAAGAGGCCGCTTTTCTCAGGATGAGGCTCGTCGTTGAGGAATGGTCCCAGCGACCTGGCAGCATCACCCGCTCCCGGCCTCTCGACCTTGACCACATCGGCCCCGTAATCAGACAGCATCTTGGTACAGTAAGGCCCGGCGATGTAATGGGTCAAATCCAGTACCCGAACTCCCGATAAAGCCCGTTCTTGTTGCACCATAGTTCACCTCGACTCACCTATTAAGTGTCATTCTGAGTCCTTCTTCAGGAAGGACTCAGAATCTCTGTATATGGCAACCGGCTATTAGTCTTACGGTTGCGCCGCTCGTTTAGTCTCTCGTCTTTAGGTTTTGGGGCCCCGTAACCATCTCACGAATACCGATTCGAGTTGCGCAACCGCAACCCTTCGACGCCACCGGAATTTCTACTTCCTGATGCTCGCCTCTACAACTACGTCTTCCCCTTTGCGGTGAACCTTGTCGAATGACAGCTTCAAGGCGCGGCCTACTTTCAGTATTCCCAGCTCTCCCACCGCCTCAACCCCTTCCCCCATTATCTTCGGCGCTATAATCGCTACAATTTTATCTGCCAGCCCCTGCCGGATGAAAGAGGTAATAGTCGTCGCCCCGCCCTCAACTAAAACGGAGGAAATATTCTTCTTCCCTAGCTTCTGGAGCAGTTCTTTAAGGTCTACCATGCCTTCGCTATCTTCTCCTATTGTCAGAACCTCAATGCCCATGACGCTTAAAGCGAAGGCCTGCTCAATGTCAGCCTGCGAGGTGGCAGCGATGATAGTGGGCGCGCTCTCCAGGTCTTTCAAAATCTTGGAGTTCAGAGGTATCCTTAATCGGCTGTCGACGACTATGCGCACGGGATTCCTCCCCTTCACCAGGCGCACCGTCAGTTGGGGGTCATCTTCAATAACCGTCCCCACCCCCACCAGGACCGCGTCGTGAAGGCTGCGCAGCCTGTGTGCCCACTTCAGGGACGGCTCGGAGCTTATCCACTTGGAATCCCCCGTCCAAGTGGCAATCCTGCCGTCTAATGTCTGAGCGAACTTCAGGGTGACGAAGGGTATCTCTGTCTGAATGTACTTGAAATAGGCTTCATTGAGGCTTTGACACTCCTCCTTCAGCACATCAACCCTTGTCTCAATCCCCTTCTGTTTCAGGATTTCGATGCTTCTGCCGTTCACCTTCGGGTTGGGGTCTAAAGTCCCGATAACGACCCTTTTCCAGTTGTATTTGAGCAGAGTATCTAAGCAGGGCGGGGTTTTCTTACCCTTGTGGCAGCAGGGCTCCAGTGTAACGTAGAGTGTTGCCCCGTTTATATCGCCTTTGGCATCGTTTATAGCGTTGATCTCGGCATGCGGCCCGCCGAAGCGGCGGTGACAGCCCTGGCCGATTACCTTGCCACCCTTGACAATCAGCGCGCCCACCATAGGGTTGGGGCTGGTCTTCCCCAGACCCCTTCTAGCGAGGGCCAGAGCCAGCTTCATATAGAATTCGTCATTCGAGTTAGGCATAGTCTCTTTTCACGTGGGAATGCTCGGAGTGGTGTGTCAAGTATATACATCTGAGAAAGCATGGTCAACCACGTGGGGGTGTAGTCTAGAACTATAAATCAGAAGAAGAATAAAAAACATCTAGGCCTTGGATAAGGGGATTCTACGCGCAAGAGACCTCCAAGTTGTATCGGCAAGATTCAATTTGTAGTTTATAGGTTATAGTTAAATGTTGTTCACAAACTCTTGATAAGCAATCTTTAGTTCCTTGCACAACTCATCTCTCTCTTTCGGTTTCAAGTCCCTAGCGAAAGTACCTAGCGCTCTAGCATAAGCATGTGGGACCGGGGTTATACGGCTAAAATCGTGGCACTTTTTGAAAACTGCTGCGACATTAGGGAACCTGTTCCTGAGGGTAGTCGAAAACAGCGAGCCAAACACCTTATCCAACGTAACACTTATACCTATTTCCCTGAAAGTTACAAACAAAAGGATTTGGTTAAAGTTGTCCATCTGAGTCACCCAGAAGGAACGATTGGTGGCAAAACCACCTTCAGCTGTTATGAGATGAAGTAGAGCTTGTTTATATTGGTTTCTGTTGAGTACATGCCTAAAACTGAAACTGCTGGGCGAGGTAACCCCGTACCTTTTCCTCAGAATCTCACCGATCTTGTCGCCTACCACTCTCTTTTTGGTTAATCCTTTACTCACAAGAATTGGTGTGGCCCAGGAATTGATGTCCGCAATGTCTCCGGACAGTTTGAGATTATTTGCTGTCAGAAGAAAAGCTGAAACCAGAGCAATGTCGTGTTCCTCTGCTCTAACGAATTTGTTAAGTAGTTCCTGTTTAGTTGTTGTGTCAGATAGAGCGTTACAGAGGGCAGATAACAAATACTCTGTTAAATACGCATCGTTCGTTTTGTTCACTAATTTTTGTAGTTCCCTTACCTCTATTCCTCTCAGACCGAGTATTCCTACGGCTGTAGATCTCAGTATTACATGGTGTTTTTGCGACAGGGACTTGGTACAAATCTTGCGCAGTTTTGTATACTGTCCTTTTGCGCAACAGAGGTAAATAGTTTCGAGGCACCTAGCTGAAACAAAATCATAAATCGGTTCACTTTCCAGATAATCAAAGAGTCGGCTGCAAATGAGTGAGTTATTTCCAAAACTCCGCAAATAGCGGCTTATAGCGTCAATGCAGCAAGGCCTTGTTTCCAGCAGACCAATCACTTTATTTAGAATCCTCTGGTCAGGATTCATTCTGAATAAAGAGTAGTTCAATTTAGTTACCAGATGTTGATCCTTAGCATTCAATTTGCCGTCGCGAAAACAGCCTAAGAATAGCTTTCGCGCAGCATCATTCTGTTTCTTTGTAAGCTTTGGTGGAATGCTTGAGCTACTCTGAAGCGGGCTCGGTTCATAGAACATCAAATCTTCAACGTTATCCAGTCTCTGTATTGGACGCTTCACTTGGGGAACTAGGCCTAACTCTCGGCAGAAAATTTCTATACGAGCGAATTGCTTCCTGGCATCCTTTTCGCTAGCGGACATTATCGTGATATCATCAACATATCTAAAGTAGACACTGTTATTCAAAGATTTCATTTTTGTATCGAGAGAGTGCAGTACACATTCTGCCATAAAGGACGAAGGTAAAGGTCCCTGGGGGATTCCATGGCTGTGCTTGTACCCGCCAGGATGTACCGTCCACGCCGAAAGGCACAGAAATAGCCGCTCTAAGACTGTTTGCTCTACATGAAAACTATCAAGCTTCGCCTTCAGCAGGTCATGGTCAATTGTGTCGTAGAATGAAGCAAGGTCAAGTTCGCCCAACCATATATGGCCTTGGCCAAAGGCTTGTTTCCTTGCTAAATCCAGTTTTCCATAGCCATACTTCCACCTTCGATAGAAATACGGATAACCTGGTGACATGAGTATATTGCTAAATACTGTCCTGAGATAGTGTTGGGATAGACGTTTTATAGCTTTCTCCGCAATAACATTGGCTATTGCCTGATAGACGATTGTATCCCTAACCCGCAGTAATGTAATAGGTCTGACCATTCCAGAAGGTTTGGGTATGTATAATTTAGTAGTAGAACTTGGGGTGAATATATTTTCTTTGAGCTCTTTTCGTAGCTGCAGAATATTATCCTCTTCAGCCCAGCCAAATGAATCTATCTCAATTCTCTGAAGGTTACGATAATCGGCATTCTCTCCGCTTAAAGTGCGTATCCAAGCTAATCTTATGTTATGTAGAGAATCTAACTCAGCCATATCGTATGCCTCTGTCGATTACGCCATCGGCATCTAGTATACAGCGGTTGTCTCCAGATAGCATAGTATTTCCATTGTTGATTTAATGATTATCACAGCGAAATATCAAGCGAAGACTCAGGGAAAATAGGAATAGGGTATAATATTTCATAAGCATAAATGACTTGCCACTTGTAATTCAGATTAGACATTAGAGCTTAGTAGGAAACCTTAAATGCGTCCGAAATTCTGGTACTGTCCTTTCTGCGGCTACATGTTTATGGACACAGGCAAAGGCAACCTGAACGAAATGTGCTGCCCTATGTGCGGAGAAGAAGTTGTGCCCTGCTGGGAGTGCATCTCCAGAGGCGAGTTCGACACTACTTTATGTCAGAAGTGTGAGAACAAGCGTAAGTGCCAGGCCAGGTTCGCAACAAAAAAGCTACCCTTTGCCCTTTGATTTCTCTTGCCGCATCTGATCCCCCATCTTCGCCATCTCATCGTAATCAAGGCCCATCCCTGCCAGCCACTTCTTGTAATAGACTCTAACTTCCTCCCAGGGAAAATCATCGTAGGGCCCGTGGTATTCGACATGCTCGATGTGGGGCTCACCCTTTACATTGCGAGGTGAGTCTTTGGCATCGTGCTCGCCGTCGAATTCCACCGCGACAAACCCTTTGCGCTGGCAGACCCCTTTGTCATAGGCAGGGCTGACATGCAGCCACTTCCCATTGACATAGAGTTCAGCGAAGCCATGGAAAGGGAACTTGTTTACTCCTCCAATCATCCGCTTGAAATTCTCAGACAGTTGGTGGTCATAGACATCAACGAAGCCCAACCGCGCAGGTATGCCCACAGCTCGCGCCAATGCAGCGAGAAGGATTGATTTCTGCTGACAGAAACCGTTCCTTTCTTCGAGGGTCACGCTCGCCTTATAGCGGTTAGCATCGTAGAGGGGCGCATAAGGGTTGTGCTTGACCTCATCCCTGACGAAATAGTAGAGGGCTATCGCCTTCTCTTTGTCTGTCTTCAAGCCCTTGGTCAAAGACCGGGCTTTCCGCTTCACCGACTTGTTGTCGCAATCAATAATCTCCGTGCACTTCAAATACTTGTCTAACGATGGCATTAAAGACTCCCTTTCAATAGCTTCTTCCAGCTTTACGTGACTAAGGGCTGTATCCTCGATTTCAGCGCCAGCTCCAGACCAAACGCCCATCCCGAACATCGTATTTCAAAATACCATCCTTAACCCATTTCGTAAGGTTCTCCCGGATCTGCTGCAGGGGATAGGGCACTATCTCCGCTATCGCGCTTGCCAGACCTTCTACTGGATCGCCCTCCCGTTTTATCATACCCACACTTTCTATGATGTCGCCCTTCAAGATGGCCACTGACAGCGGGCTGCGTCTCTTCTCTTTAGCGGATTCTCCCTGAGATGCTCTGCTCTCCTTCTCCAGTTGGGCGAGGTATTTATTTAGTCCCTCAAAGTATTGTTGGAGAAGAGCGTTTATCTCCTCTGGGCCAGCATCTTTGGTACGCGTCACCGGCCTGTTACAGTCGTACTTTGTCCAGTCGTTCGTCAGTATCTCTATTCCGTATTCTGCTGCCTTCTCACGCACCTCGGTCCCGGGGAAGGGTGATAGCACATTGAATCCGAAGGATGTACCAAGCCCCTGGGCGAACTGCATGTTCTGTTTCAGAGTTTCCGTGGTCTCGCCAGGCAGTCCGATGATGAAAGACGCGATGATGTTTATTCCAGCCTCTTTCGCCATCCCGACGGCTTCCTTTACTTTCTCCAAGGTGATTCTCTTCTTGATAATATCCAGAATCTCCTGATTCCCGCTCTCCACCCCGTAGAGCAGCCAGGTGCAACCGGCCTGTTTCATCTTACGGAGTATCTCAGAGTTCACGGTGTCTACGCGGGAAAAAGCGCTCCAGTTGAACTTCAGCTTCCTGGCTATTATCTCGTCGCAGAGGGCATTGAGGTGCTTATGGTTAAGCGTGAGGTGGTCGTCCTCGAAGTTGATTTCTTTGAAGCCTGAGGTCACAGCTTGCTCTAATTCGTCAACGATGAGCTTCGGGTTGCGGTACCTGACCCTTCTGCCGCCCATCTTGGAGCCGACGCAGAAGATACAGTTGAAAGGGCAACCTCTGCCGGTGAGGATGCTGGCATGCACATTGAGGGCAAGATATCGCGACAGGGGGAAGAGATGTTTCGCGGCAAAGGGAAGCTCGTCGAGATTTTCAATCAGACTGCGCTCTTTGGTCAGCTTTATGTCATGGTCTCTGTAGGCGATCCCGTCAATATCGGCGAGCTTTTTACCGTTCACGATGTCCAGCATGGTCATCTCGCCTTCGCCTCTGACCACGATGTCTATCCAGGGAGCCTCGGTGAGCGTCTCTACAGCTGCGAAGGTGACATGGGGGCCGCCGATGACTGTCAGGATGTCCTTATTCACGGACTTGCAGTATTTGAGAATCTCAGAGGCGGTGGGGTAGTTCAGTGTGACCGATGTCACGCCGACGATGTTGGGCTGGTATTCTTCGATTTTGTCCTTAATTTTCTCTTTAGAATATCTGGATACCAAAAGGTCAAGTACCTGTATCTCGTGGCCATTTTGTTCCAGTATAGCGGCGATATAGGAAATCCCCATCGGCAGGATGGGCATTTCTGAGAAGGGATAGGGTGGGTTTACCAGCAGTGTTTTCATGCCCATTGTCCGCAGCAGACCTTAATATCAACAGTGTGGCTATGTTAAAACGCCTGCTCTCAGGCTGTCAAGTCCGGATTTCAGACGAAATGTTCAGATTATGTAATGTAGGTTAAAAAGTGATATAATAAAATGCTGGGGATTGCCCCAGCCAACCCCACTCGCTGGGTGGGTCCTCTTTCCTTCCTACCCTGAAGCGAGCGGGGGCTATTCATTTACTCAAGTCGCCCCCGATTCTATCAGGTCTCAACAACAATAGCAATACCAACAAGATATGAGGTCGTTTAGTAACTGGGGAGTCCAGAGGGGCAAAGCCCCTTTGGTAGTCCTTCCGCGGAAGGATGGGGGTATCCCCCAGTTTTAAAAATCCCCCAAGACTGGGGGATTTAGGGGGTTGAAAAGACGTTTGTAAACGCTCTTACAAGATATAACTTCACAAAAGCGAAAAACCAAAATCTTAGCTTTACTGCTTCATTCCCATTCGCCGGCGTACTTTGGGGACCCGGAGCGATATGCCTAGCATGTTGCGTACCAGGTTGATACGCGCCAGACTGAGAACCCTGTAGTCAAGGCCAGCGAGGTCGGCGTACTCTTTCCACAAGCCCAGTAACTTCCTGATGTTCAGACTATCCCTGTCCTGCCACTCCTCAACCAGCTTGGCCGTTTTCCTGAACCATCCATACTTCTTCATAATGGCAGCTTCGTATCCTTTGGGATCGTCCCAGTGCTCGACCAGAAGCTTCGCCGAGACCATGGCGGGGATTATCCCTGCACCGCTGAGAGGGTCGACTATTCCCCCAGCCTCCCCAACTGCCCATACATTACCCCGCACCAGCGGCAGAATAGGGCCGGTTCCTCTGATGAGTCCTTGACAGGCACATATTGTTTTAGTCCCCTGCGCCAGACCATCGACTACTTTTTTCATAGCTTCGGAATCGTACGTGTTCGACCCTATCCCCACGTGGGCATTGTTGCACTCCAGCGGGATTACCCAGGCATAGCCTACATTGTGAGCATATTCTGCCAGCACAGGCTGATCAGGGAATTCCACTTTCCTTTGGATACACGGGTGAAGTGCGTCGTGCTCATATTTCCCTATATAGGCTCTCGCCGTACCCGTGGCATCTATTATCCTCTCCACAGCCGTATCGCCTGGACTTGAATGCACGGTAACTCCTTCAAGCAGGGCTCTAATAAAGGCCGGTTTGTCGATAGAGAAGATGTGTCCTTTAACAGTGAACTTCATGCTATTCGCATACCCGATATCCGGACTGGCAAGGATATACTTTTCGGGCTCAAGCCCCACTTCCCGGCAGAGAGCGAAGAACTGCCTGGTGGTAGCAAACCCGCACGAAGGGATGCCACAGCGGGTCCGTGAACCCGGATCGACGACTTCGATGTCCCCGAGACTCACGCCCTTCTTTATCAGCAGCCGCCATAGGTGGCCGCCAGCGATACCCGCACCGGCAATTAAGATTTTCGGCATGTTCTCACTTCACCCGGGCGGCGTGACTTCCGGGCTCGAAGGCGATGGCCCTCCCGCTTTAGCCTGCTGGTTCTTTCGCTCAGCAGCAAGAAGAGAGGTCAAGGCAGCAATGGCAGCTATCGCCGCCCCGGTTATGAAGGCCCAGTGCAGACCTCGAAGAAATTCTTGTATTTCTTGGGGGGTAAAGGAACCCGGGTGCGTAGAGGCTGTGACAGGAGCCAAATTATACAGCACAGCTCCGGAGATAGCTATTCCCAGCACCATTCCCACGTTGCGCATAGCGGCTATTATCCCGGAGGCGATTCCCAGGTGCCACGGTGGCACGCTTCCCATGATTTCGCTGTTGTTGGGGCTCTGAAACATGCCCAACCCAATGCCAATGATAACCAGGCGCCATACCACGTCCCACACGTTGTCGGAGGCATTTAAGCCGCTCATGAGGTAAAGGCCCACGGCACCGATACACATTCCTGAGACCGCGAAGACCCTTGTGCCGAAGCGGTCTGACATTGCCCCGCTCACAGGCGCCACGAACATGGTAGCTAGCGGTGAAGCAATCAATGCCAATCCCACTTTGAGTATGCTGAAATGCAGCACGAATGTTAGATAGAAAGGCGTCAGGAACACAATCGCATATAAAGCCACGAAGCTGAGAAGCGTGCTGATGCTGGCGAAGCTGAACCGCCGATTTTTGAAAAGCGCCAGGTTAAGCATAGGCTGCTCAGAGGTCCGCTCTATCCAGAAAAACAGCGCACCGAACACCACCGCAGTTCCCACAAGGGCAAGTGACCTGGGCGATGCCCATCCCCAGCTTTCTCCCTGGTTAGCGTAGAGGAGCAGGCTGCTCAAAAAGACGAGGGCTGTTAAAGCCCCAGCCACATCCAGCCTCTGTCCAGGTTTTGTAGTGCTTCGGGGTATGACACGGGACCCCCAGACTAGAGCGGCGATTCCTATGGGTACGTTTATGAAAAAGACATAGTGCCAGCTCAGGTACTGCGCGATTAGACCACCGAAAGTCGGCCCCAGGCCCAGGCCCGCTGCGATGCTAACGGCATATATCCCCATAGCCCTGCCGCGCTCGAAGGGCGGGAAAGCAGCAACAATAATGGCGTAGCCTACAGCCATCAGCAAGCCCGCTGCCAGACCTTGAAGGCCTCTAAATACAATTAGCATCCAGATGCTCTGCGAAGAACCGCAGAGAATTGAGGCAACTACGAAGGAAGCTAAACCGGCAAGGAAAATCTTTTTGTATCCGACCATGTCTCCCAGCCGGCCGTATAGCAGGATAAGGCAGCTTATGGTCAGCAGGTAGACAGTAGGTACCCATTGCGCTATCGAGATGTCTGTTTTGAAGTAGCCGGTAATGTCTGGAAGAACGGTGTTAACGATACTGGCATCGACGGGGCCCATAAAGGCGCCCAGCATCACTGCTGCCAGTATAAGCCATTTGGCTTCAATGCCCCGTTTTGCTGCAAGGCTGGTATTGTCCGACATGCTTAATTACAATATAGCATAAACGGTGAACATAAGAGACACAAGCCCTGTAACCTTTAGCGTATCTTCTCCCCAACGCACACTTCTCGAAAGTCAGGAACTGGTGCATTGAGCCTGCATGCTCACGAACCGGTCAGAGATTAGCATTACAATAGACGCGCATTAAGAAATAAACGATACTCAAACTATGCCCAGTGTTATAGAGCGTTCAGTCCAGGATATTAGACTTCCACAAGCACCTTGTCGCCTTCCACCTTCACCGGGTATGTCTTGATGGCCCTGGGCCGCCGAATTAATTTCGTCGCTGCAACTACTATCCCCGGCCAGTTAGTCCAGCGAATTACGCTGCCATCCTTAAGCTCGAACCGGGAACCATGTAAAGGGCAGGTGACCACGGTGCCCTCCAGTTTGCCGTGCGCCAATTTCCCACCCATGTGCGGGCAGGTGTTCTCAGCCGCATAGAACTTGCCCCCGACCTTGGCCACCAGGACATCCTGTCCGCCTGCCTTCACAGATTTCATTTGCCCATCTTGCAGATCGCCCGCTTTCAGGACTTCAACATATCCAGCCATAGATTTCCTCCTTCTTTCTTCCGGCATTCAACAATATCGCGCTTGGTCAAATGACCTTTTCCTCCCTGCATACCCTGTAATTGTCATCGCCCGCCATCAGCTCATGTTTGCACATTTCGTACCTTTGTCTCCCCTTTTCCCACAGCTCTTTCTCCTTTTTAGAGGAGACTATTAAATGAGGAACCTCTGTGGGTTTACCCTTGTCATTCAAGGCAACCATTATGAAATATGCTTGCAATGCATGCGTTATCTTCTCAGTCATGATATCCTCCGTTATCACCTCCACTTCCACTTCCATCGAGGAATGGCCCACAAACGTCAGGAACGCATTCACGGTAACGAGGTCTCCCACCTTAATCGGATGGTAGAAGTTTATGCCGTCCACCCGGGCTGTCACCACAGCAGTGTGCGCATGCCGCAACGCTACCACCCCCGCAGCGGTATCCATGAGCTTCATTATCTCGCCCCCGTGAGCCTTGCCAAGCGGATTAGCCTGATGCGGCAAAATCAACTCTGACATGGTTACCGCAGAATGCTTGACTGTCCTGCCCTCGGTATCCGATTTACTGCCATCTCCGGTAACGCCCTTCTCCGAAGTAGACATCCCTATCCTCCTCGCATCCTTCATGATAGGTGATAATATAGTGATCAAAGCATTGTCGTGTCATTGCTTTAAAAATAGCCTCTTCAGTCAGCCATAGGGTAGGTGCTCCGTCACCTACCAGGGAAAGCGGGTGACAGAGCACCCGCACTATTTTCATCCTTCGTGGTGCTGATTGCAATCAGCATGGCAGATTCCTGTGCAAGGTAGCAGCAACCAAATCCCCAAACGGTATCGAATAGGCAAACAGCAAAATGGTCACAGCCCCTTGATGAACCCGATGATTTCGTTAATGTCCGGGAGCTGGCGTATCTCGTAGACCTTGAATAATACAACTCTGCCTTTCTCGTCGAGTATTATGTTGGCTCTTTCCGAGAACCCGTTTTTCTCTCTGAAAATGCCGTAGTCAATTGCAACTCCCCCGTGCGGCCAGAAATCAGATACCAGGGGTACAGCCTTGATTCCCAGAGAATCAGCCCACGCTTTCTTACATGGAACCGAGTCTATGCTGAGCCCGATAGGAGCCGTATTCAAAGACGCGAAAACGTCCTTGTCTGCCTCCAGCGATTGCATCTGCTTTGCACACACCTCTGTCCAGGCCAGGGGATGGAAAGATAAGAGAACCCTCTTGCCCCTCAATTCTGACAGCTTCACCTCCTGACCGTTATGGTCTTTTAGCGCGAAATCCGGAGCGGCTTCTCCTATCTTCGGCGGAACCTGTTTCGTTGGCATTGCATAATCCTCCCTCATTTAATTGTGGCGGCTTTCGTGGCCACTGTAGCCTGGGTCATTTGCTAGACGATTCAATACAAACATCGAAGGTGGCCCAATCAAAAACGTTTCGATTCGTCAATTGATTATGATAGCCAACAGAGGATAAAGAAGTCATAAAATAGGTGAGGTAAAAGTTAAGAAGTTATGACATTTACCATATGTCATTGCGAGGAGTCCGCCTCTGGCGGACGACGAAGCAATCCCCTCGTGGTCGTAAATATCGAGAGGGCGCTGCTCAGGATGAGAGCAGAGCTGTGTATCGAAAAGCTCTGTTCGGTTCGCCAAATTCATCCCTTAAGCAGAGTCTCAACTGCGCCAGGCACCTCGGACAACAGCCCCTGGAAATCGGGCGCGATCAACTCTGCGGCAGTATCGTCGCGAATGCTTTTGCTGAATTCAAGCTCCGAACCGTCGAACTCGGGGCCGCCCGTTACCAAAAACGTTTTCATCCCTATTTTGGCTACAATTAGGTCATTGACCGGATCGTTGCCGACCATCAGGCATCCCTCGGGCTTTTCGTTAATCTTTTTACATACTTCCAGATAATATTCGATGTGTGGTTTGCAATAGGACATATTCTCGATACCTGTGACCAGCTCAAAATTCCAATCGCCGAGGCCTGCCCATGATAAGCGCTTCATCTGGACTACTCGCGGCCAGATGGGGTTGGAGGCAATCACAAGTTTCACGCCTTTTTCTCTCAGCTTCATGAATACTTCACGCACACCCGGGATAACCGAGACCAGCGGCCGAAATTCCTCAAATTCAGTCTCATAGAATCTTATGAACCGCTTCCAGATCTCTTCCCTGTATCCTTCATAGCCCTGAGAGAAAAAAGACATGAAGTATTCCGCGTTGGACATTTGCCCGTTATTATTGACCAGCATCTGGGTGGACAAAAGCAGCCTTTCCAGCAGCATTTCGGGGGGCATTAAGTCTGAGAATACCTTGGAAATCCTGGGTATGTAAGCTTCGAAGAATTCCCTTTCATCGAAACGGATTAGAGTATTATCGAGGTCGAAGAGAACAGCTTTAAGCAATCTTCGTGCTTCCATCGAGAGGATTTCAGAAAGACTTAGGTTGTTAGAGCGCCAGGCCAACCGATACCGTGATTTTGCGGTTCTGAGAAGAAAAATTTGTGGCCTATTTCCCCTACCACCGAATCACACTTGCTCCCCAGGTGAAACCGGACCCGAAGGCCACCATCAAAAT
>Ga0209777_10006409_pt1 | contig 13256 bp, 10 predicted proteins | sample FrelakmetHBP12HB_FD_187147 | JGI IMG/M metagenome (GOLD analysis project Ga0209777, IMG submission 187147) | Freshwater lake sediment microbial communities from the University of Notre Dame, USA, for methane emissions studies -HBP12 HB (SPAdes)... | ecosystem: Environmental > Aquatic >...
TGGGTCGCCGCACACTGGCGCTGCGTTTCGCCCAGGCCTTGAACTGCCTGAATCCACCCGTTCCCGGCGAACCGTGCGGCACATGCAAGACCTGCCAGCAGATCGAACGCATGCAGTATCCCGATCTGACCGTCATCCAAGCTGATAAGGAGGGCGGCTCACTGAAGGTTGAACTGATCCGTGAGTTGCGGCAGAGCCTTTCGCTCAAACCCTACCAGGGGAGTTTCCGCGTAGCACTTTTATTACGCTTCCAGGAGGCCACCGTCGGCGCGGCCAACGCCCTGCTGAAAACCCTGGAAGAGGCTCCAGCTTATGCCGTCCTGCTGTTAACTGCAGACACGCCCGAGCAACTTCCACCGACCATTCCCTCGCGCTGTGAAATCCTGCGGTTGCGATCCTTGCCAGTGGAAAGGGTGGAGTTATACCTTAAGGAGAACGGGGCCGAAGAGGCGAAAGCTCATTTGCTGGCCCACCTGTCCGGCGGACGACCCGGATATGCTTTACGCCTGATGCAGGATCAGGAGGCATTGGAATTCCGTTCAAGACGGCTGGCTGAAATCCAAAAGTTGCTCAAATCCTCGCGCCGGGAGCGTTTCGCCTATGCCGAGAAACTCACCGAAAAGAAATATCAGGAAAGGGAACGTTTCCACGAGACGCTGCTGCTCTGGCTGGCTTTCTGGCGGGATGTGCTGATGCGGGTTGCCGGGTCGGATGGTCCACTGGTCAACGTGGATTATCATTCCGAGATTGAGGCCATGGCCTCGCGATTGAGCCTGCCCGCTGCCAGGCAGTTGGTCAACACGGCAGAGGGAGCCGTAGAGCGGCTTGAGAAAAATGTCAATGCCCGCCTGTTGGCGGAAAACCTTTTATTGGATTGGCCCAAGATTGCATAATAAATCAATTTTTCCCTTTCACCGGGATGCAAGGATCCATGTCTAATCGTAGAAGACCCAACCTGCGTGTTTTTGGGAGCCTTACACCCTGTATTAATCTACCCCTACTCGCAATCCTCGCTTGTATTCTCCTATCTGCCTGCCAGTCGGCTCCCGTGTCCACACCCACTCCGATCAAGACGGCTGTCATTCCTTCCACATCAACCTCGACTGTAATCCCCAGCCTGACCCCGACAGTCAGCTCCACGCCTGAACCGGCCTGGTACCAGCCGCTTGACCCATCCACCGGCATCCTGAAATACAATTATGCCCAGGTCATCAATCCCCGGGCAAGGATCTATGTCAGCTTACAGGATGCTGTGGCAAAAACAGGGAACTTCGGTTACCCACCCAATTACCCGGCCTATGTCGCCTATACCGGCAGCGAGACCCGCGAGGGGCATACCTATTACCAGGTCGCCGTCACCTACGGCTGGATGGACGGCGCAGACCTCCAAATCCTTAATCCCTCCACCTTCACCGGAATCCTGCTGACACGGCAGGTGCCCTTCCGCTTTGGCTGGGTGCTGGCTGACACCCAGAGTGTCAATGCCGTCGGGATACCCCTCAAAACCTATCAACGTTACCAGGTCATCCACGAGGTTCCGTCAGCGACCGATCTGCCTGATCATATTGCCATCGGCTCCGATGAATGGCTGCCGGTGGATAAAGTCGCCCTGGTCAGCACCCAGATACCGGCGGAAGCCGGCCCGAACACCTGCCGGTTCATCTACTCCGACCTGAACACCCAGACCTTATCCGTCTATGATGGCTGCAAACTGGTCTTTGCCACCCTCATCTCGTCTGGTAAAAATTCATGGACTTTTGAAGGCCGGTTCACCATTCTTTACAAGGTCGAATACAACTCCATTCTCCCGCCGCCCGAATCGACCAGCGATTACTACATTGAAGGCGTGCCTTACTTCATGACCTATGCCGGTAATTTTGGCTTCCATGGAGCCTACTGGCATGACGCTTTTGGCGCGGCAACCTCGCATGGTTGCATCAACCTGTCCCCGACCGACGCCAAATGGCTGTACAACTGGGCCCGGCTGGGGGAGGTGGTCCTCATTAGCGCCGGGAAATAGAAAAGGGCGAGGAAAATAGTCCGAATGTCAGGCACATTCTAAATCAAGAGCCCTTCTGGGCGTCCGCTGCGGATTCCTTTTGAGAGTCCCTGCCGGCCAGGGCCGCCAGCCACGCACCCACCGCGAACAGAACAATATTCAGGATGAAGGGCAAGTTTCTATTAATCCCCGAGAGAGTCCCGGCGATCCAGCCAAATGGAGAAGTGATCAGGATGGTGAACATAAACATGATCGACTGGATACGGGCGCGTTCCTGTGGATCGATCGTCAGCACCATCATCCTGTCTATGAGCGGTTCAACAGCAGCGAAGCAGCATGCTTCCAGGATAACGTTAACGAACAGGAATACATAGCCTTGGTTCGGAGCGGTAACCAGGAACAGCTGGCTGACCATATATCCAAGAAATCCAAGGACCAGCGGCAATTTGAAGTGCATCCGGCTGAGGCGCGGCGTCACGACAAAGAAGAAAAACAGCATAGCTGTCGATTTGACAAATGGAAAGTAAGCCAGGGTCTGGGGCGGGACATGCAGTTTCTCGGTCACGATGACCGCCCAGAAACTTCCGCTGATCATTGAGGAAATCCCCAGCACCAGCAGGATCCCGGCAGTGTAGAGAGTCTTGGGGGAATGCAGCAGGATATTGAGAACCCCTTTGTATTCTTTCAGAATCTCAAGACCATTCTGGTGGCGGGTCTCGTGCATCCGGACCTCGCCCTGCTGGGTCTCCTTGGTAGTCCGGTAGGTGACGAACGCTTTGACCGTGAACATGACCGCCGCAAAACCATACAGCCCGCGCATCGTCGGGACGAGCGAAAAAACGCCGATGAACGCCGCCGTCAGCGGGGCGATAAAACCAACCAGGATATTGGCAATGTAGATCCAGGTGAAGATATCCGCGAGCTGGCTTTGATCGGCATCCTCCACCAGGAGACAGTTCCAGGAAATGTTCGAGACTCGCCAGATACTGTTGATCACACCTGCCGCCAGGAAGTACCAGAAATTCTGGGCCAGGGCTGATATCAGCGCCGGAACGCTCCATGACAGGATATCCGCGATCAGGGTGGTGCGTCTGCGCCCCAGTTTATCGGTCAGCATGCCGCTCAACAGCGCCAGGACCACCTGAAATCCCCAGCTGACGCTCACGATCAGGCCGATCTGTTGATCCTTCAGGCCCAGCGCCAGCATGTACACCGAAACATAGGGTGCATACAGGTTGAAGGGGATACCCCACAACGGCTCGGAAAAAACAACACCACGCGGGTTCCCACGCAGCTTTTTCAGGGTGGTGAACAACGAATGCTGCTTCAAAATGGATACTCCCGGCCGCACTCTCGCGGCCTGCCATGAAATGCCCGGCCTTCTTGGTCAGCTGTAAATAACCCTGCTTTACCAAGAGTAGCAGGCGCATGGATTGTACCAAATTTGGATGGAGGGGGATCAGGCCGTCTTCTGATCCCGTTGCCGTCTTCGCTCTCTCCTGAGCCGGTATTGCTCGTGGATCTCGGCAATGTGATCCACCTTCTCACTGATCGCCACCTCCAGCCAGTATTTCCCCTTCTCAGCGGTGGCCAGGCTGCCTGTACCATATGCTCCGGTGCGGGTATCGTCCTCCCAGGGCGGGTTGGCGGTCAGTGCACCGCCTTCGATCCAGTCCATGTAGTAGCTGGGGGTGGTGATGAAATCGGTCTCGTCCACGGCCTGCTCGAGATGGACCAGGTCCGGCCGCAGGTGAAGGAGGAGGGAGGTTTCGAGTTCACAGGCGTGGCCCATCCCACCCCGTGCTGATTGGCGCTTCTCTTCCAGTGCAGCGACGCCGCGCGGACCGGAAAGATAGAGAAAGGCTGTGGCGCAGAATATCTGCGGGTATTTTTCCCCCGCATACTTGACCACATTCACCAGGAACGACGAGTTGCCACCGTGTCCGCTCATTAGGTAATACCGCGTAAAACCGCAGCTTACCAGCGTATCCACCACAGCCAGCCAGAAATCCTCAAAGGCCCGACCTCCAACATTGAACGTTCCCGGGAATGAGGTCCGGTGCGTGCTGACCCCGTAGGGGAAAACCGGCAGACAGAACGCCTGCTGCGGGACGGCTTTCCCCGTGCCAGAACCAATGGCCTCGATGATCATGGTATCGGTGGACAGGGGGGCGTGGTATCCGTGTTGTTCGGTATGACCGATCGGGAGGATGACCACTTTTTCGACATCCGGGGGTAAAAACAGGGGGTCCGCCGGCTGTTGCGGAAGAACAAGAACTGGTACCCCAAGATCCAGGTCCAACTTGCGAGGCACCAGTACATGGACGGAGACAAACCTGTCCTCCAGCAAGTTACCCAGCAGGTTGCGCACCAGGCTGGCAAAAACCAGGGGGGAAACCTCCAGCCCGCTGGCGGCCCAACCGAAGGGGATGGATGGGAGTATTCCCACCGGACCCTGTACCCCAAGCAAGGCCGGGACTTTTTCCAGGTCAAAACCACTGCCCAGGGGCAGGATCAGCGGCGTTGTGCGCGGCAGGGCAGAGATCTCGGGCCAGGTTAGCTCGTCAAAGCGGAAAATATCGGGCATAAGCGCCTGATAAAAACCAAACCCACAATAATTTTAGGAGCATTGAGAACACAATCCAGCAGATGAATTGTTTTACCCGCTGGTATGGGCGAGCCGCGGGTCGAGGGCATCGCGCAGGCCGTCGCCCAGCAGGTTGAAGGAAAGCACAGTCAACATGATGGCCAGGCCGGGATAAAAGACCAGGTGCGGGGCGGTAAAGACCTGGTTTCGTTCTGCGCCAAGCATGGAACCCCACTCGGGTGTCGGCGGCTGGGCTCCCAAGCCCAGGAACGAGAGGGCCGCAGCATCCAGGATGGCAGAGGCAATGCCCAGTGTCCCCTGGACAATCAGGGGAGTCAACACATTGGGCAAGATGTGCCGGAATAGGATTGCAATTGTGTTGCTGCCAATGGCCTTCGAGGCTGAGACGTAATCGGTCTCACGAACAGTTAACACGCTGGAACGCACCACCCTTGCATAAGAAGGGATGGAGACGATACCAATCGCCAGAAGAGCATTGATCAGACCGGGACCTAGCATGGTCACAATGGCTATCGCCAGCAACAGCGAGGGGAAGGCCAGTAACACGTCCATGACGCGCATGATGATGTTATCCCACCAGCCGCCGACATACCCGGCAATGGCCCCCAAGAAGGTGCCGATGATGATGGCAAAGGTGACCGTCGATAGACCGATCATTAGGCTGAGGCGCGCCCCATACAGCATGCGGCTGAACTCGTCACGCCCATTGCCATCAATGCCCATCAGGTGCTGAGCCTGATCTGCCGGGCAACCCAATAGGTGGATGCAGGGTGCCTGGCGCATGGTGACCGGCTCGATGCCGATTAACGGGGTGTAAGGATTGTAGGGGGCCACCCATTGTGCCGTCAGGGCAATGATTATCAGGAAACCCAGAATACCAATCCCGACCAGGGCAGATTTTCGGCGGAAGAGCCGCCGCCAGGTGACCTGCCAAAGGCTAACCGACATGCTTGCGTTGCCTTCGCCGTCCAATCTGGCGATGGGTGTTTCGGTTTGGGTCATGGAGATTATCCTACTTCAGCTGAACCCGCGGATCCAGGTAAGCGTATGAAATGTCAACAATCAGGTTCAGAACAACGAAGAAAATAGCTATCACCACTGTGAAAGCCTGCACAATGCCATAGTCGCGGGCAGTGATGGCGTCGTACAGGGTGCGCCCCATTCCAGAGAGATTAAACACTGTCTCGGTGAGGACCGCTCCCCCCAGCAGACCGCCCAGTTCAAGTCCGATCACGGTAACCAGTGGTAGCAGGGCATTGCGAAAGGCGTGCTTGAGGACGACCTTATTCTTACCCAGTCCCTTGGCCCGCGCGGTACGGATAAAATCCTGGCCCAGGACATCCAGCATGCTGGAACGGGTCATGCGCGCGATTAAAGCCATCGGGATCGTGCCGAGAGCCATGGATGGAAGGATCAGGTGCTTGATTGCATCTCTCAGCAATGACCAGTTGCCGGTCAGAATGGCGTTGAGAATGTTGAGGCGGCTGATGAATTCAACTGCGGCAGCCCAAAAGCCATGCGCCGGGATCTTCAACCCCCAGACCTGTGCAAAAGAGGGGGCCAGAACACCTGCCGTCAGGCGACCGGAAGGGGGTAGTGTGAGGGGTGTCCCTTTGAGCAGCAAGGAAAACACAAATGCCAGCATCAAACCCAACCAGAAGACTGGCATCGAGACGCCAATATTGGCCCAGGTCATGGTCAACACATCGACCCAAGAGTTGTGCCGGACCGCCGAAATAATTCCTAAAGGGATGCCAATGACGAGGCTGAGGATAAGTGCGCAAAAAGTAAGCTCGATCGTGGTAGGCAGGCGCTCGACCAGCAGCTGGCCGACGGTCTCACTGTAGCGGAATGAAACCCCAAAGTCGCCGTGTGCGATTTCATTCACATAAACAGCAAATTGAATAGGGATGGGCCGGTCCAGTCCGTGCCGGTGCAGGAATTCATTGCAGACTACATCCGTGGCCTTTTCTCCCAGGACCGCACGGCAGGGGTCTCCCGGCAGGAGGCGGGCCAGGGCAAACGTCGCAAAAAGGATCCCGATCAGGACAGGAACACTGGATAAAATACGGCGCAGAAAATATGTAAACATTGTTTTCCGGGAACCCCCGGTGAGGAATTTACCTCACCGGGGGTCGAAATCAGGTTATTCTTTTACAGTACCGGGATTAATTAGGGAGCGGGGGCATTCAGGAAGGCAGCGAACAGGGTGGACATGTAATAAAACTCACCCGTGTTGCCCTTATGGAGCGGGTTGGAAGCATCCCACTGGACAATGAAGGTCTCCGCCACGTCATTGGCGTTCATAATGGTGCCATCATGGAACTTGACGTTCTGGCGCAAGGCGCAGGTCCATTCAGTCAGGTCCGTGTTAGGCGTGCAGGCGGTGGCGAGCACAGGGACCACCTGGGTGGTGCCGGTCTTGAAGCCGTACAGCCCTTCGGTGACCTGGATGTAGGGTCGCAGTGACTCGCCGTCACTCTCGTCTGCACCGTACAGTGAGATCGGCTCGGCGTTCTGCATCCAGACAAAGGTGTCCTGTCCGGGGATCTGTACCCCAGCGAATACCTCGTCGCCCAGGGCACTGACATTGGCGCCCGTTGCGGTCGCCTTGTAGGCCACGGCAGAACCGCCATGCGCCACCGGGATTGCCGGCACGTACTGTTTGATCAGGTTGTTGGCTGTCACGTAGAACGGCTGGCGTGCAGTGGGATCAGCTACAGCAGCACCCTGCTTCAAAGCGGAGACGATATCAGGATAGGTGTTACCGAAGCTCTTGTTTGCGCCGGCACCGAAGAACACGTCCAGGAAGTTGGTCATGTCCGGGTAATCTGCGGTCCAGCCCAGTAGATGCAGGCCTTTCAGCTCGCCCTTGTTGGCAGCGTCGATGAAGGTGCCCGACTCCATGACTACGATCTTGGCGGTGATGTTCAGGTTGGCCTTCAACTGGGCCTGGATATCCTGGACCACGTTGGCAACATTCGGCAGGTAGCCGCGCACCACGTCGCGATAGTCAATTTCGGTCGAGAAGCCGTTCGGGAAGCCGGCCTTGGCCAGCAAAGCCTTGGCTGCAACCGGATCGAATGTGTAAAACTTATCCCCGACGCAGCCGTTGACGATCGAGCAGGGGGTGAAGAAATCGGCGACCGAAGAGCCCGCCGGGTAGAAGTTGTCGATGATGCGCTGGCGGTCAATCCCCATGGCGATCGCCTGCCGCACTTCCACTTTGTCGAAGGGCGGGTAGGTGTTATTCATGCCGATGTACATAATGTTCATCGCTTCGCGCTTGAGCAATTGAAGGCTCGTATCCGCCTGGACAGTGGCGAAATCGGTCGGAGCAACATTGTCAATTGCATCCACCGTGCCTGCCTGAAGTTCCTGCAGGCGCTGGGCAGATTCGGTGCTCCAGCGGAAGACCAGGGTCTTGGTCAGGGCCTTGGCGCCCCAGTAATCGGGAAATGCGGTCAGATCCAGCTCCTGGCCCTTCTGCCATTGGGCTACCATGTAGGGGCCGGTACCGATGGGCGTGGTTAGCAGGGCGCTGCCCGTGCCGCCGCCGCCTGTCTGCTGTAAATATGCCGCGGGCTGGATTCCGAAGGATGCCAGGGCAATTTTGGACAGGAAGGCAGGATCCGGGTAACAAAGGGTGAATTTTACCGTGTTTGCATCCACGGCTTCAATCTTTGAAAATTCACCGCCGTACGTGCAATCCTTGGCGGCCAGGCTCAAAGGTACGAAGGGTACGGTTGTGGGGGGAACCGCCGTAGGGGGAACCGCTGTGGGGGGTACTGCCGTTGAAGGTATGGCTGTTGCAGGTGCAACAGTGCTAGCTGTAGGGCCGCACGCCGCCAGGATTATGCTGGTCACCACGACCAGCGAGACGAGTAATGACATTGAGCGTTTCACAATCTCTCTCCTCTATATATAATATGGGGAACAAAACGGAATGGTTTGTGTATGAGAAAACAAGAATAGTATCGCTGCCGGAAGCCTCCTCTCTCCTAGAATAAGAAACATTATACAATTATTTATGCAAATAGCAACCACCTGAATCCGGGAATGTGGTGCCAGACTATCCTTCCTCATATTAAAAGTATATATATTAGTATTCGTAGTAGAGCCTGTGGATATGTGGATAACTCGCCCGTCATGGCAGGGGTGGATCGCCCACAACTTTGAACCGTCTCTGTGGGGGTTCTGATGCAGGGGATGACTTTCCTGCCTGTGGATAGAAAACGGGAAAACTAACAAACGATTTGTTTAAACCCTGCAACCGAAATACCACGAAGCCACAGCTTGTCCAACCCAGACGGGATCCCCCATATGTGGGAGATCATAAATCGAACAATTGAGCGACTTTTCCACAATTCGCACAGATTATCCACAGATTTCAGGCAGTTATCCACAGTTTACCCGCAGGGGTAGCGAAAGGCTGACGCCAGATCTGGGGGTTAAACACCCTGGCTGATGGCATACTTTTCCAGGATTTCTTCGACCTCATCTAGAAAATGATCAAGTCCGTCCAGCTGGCTCCTGAACGCATCCCCGGTCAGCTCCAGGGTTTCACAGGCGGCTTGCCAGTCCGGGCGGTGGGTTGGGGGGAGGACAGCAGCTGCCAGCGTCCAGGTATGGATCAGCGGCCAAAGAATCGACCAGGGTGATTCACCGGCCAGCATGCACTCAAACGCCATTTTGTAATAAGCCAGGCGCGGAGCAGCAAGGTTTTCATGTGCCCGTGCGCGGCCGGATGCATCCAAAAAATCTTTTTCCCACGCCGGCAGGAATCCGCCCAGGGTGGCAGAATCGGTTTTTTTGTTGTCAAGCAAACCCAGAAGCAGGTCTGACAGACCGGGAACACCAGCCGCCTCCGCCCGGATGGGGAACTGCAGCAGGAAACGCCGTTCAGCCAGCGGCCCCCCGTTCAGGGCAGCGATGGCATTGGCGGCGCGGCTGACCGCTTTTAAATAAAAGAGGAGCAGGGTGGGGTCGGTTTTCTGGTCAGGCTGCATGCCAGACCAGATCTGGCGAGCGTTTTCCTCGTAGCGGCGGGCGCGAGCCAGCACGTTGAGAGGTTGGTGATATTCCGCCCTCACCCCGGCCTGGACAAATTCGAAGAAGTGCTGGGTGCCGTAAAGAGGCATGGGGTCATAGAGTTCGGGACCCAGCCAGGGATGAATGCGCAGCTCCTTGGGTTTCTCGTAATCGCTGCGCGGGTTGTGGATTATATCCAGATGGACCTCAGGCAGCAGAGGCAGGATCTCACGATGAACAGTGGGTTGCCCGGCATGGACGAAAACGATGTCGATATCCGTGGTATTCCCCAGGAAGGGATTATCGGTGCGCACAGAACCGGTCAGATAGGCGGCGATCAAGCCAGGGTCCGATAGAGCGCGTTTCTGGGCAGTCTCCCTGGCTATCCGGATAAGTGTCTCGCGGGTGATGCGCATAAAAGAACCTACTCGGTCAGCAGCGATGGCTGGTAAGGGGTAAGACCAAGGGTTTCGCGGATGCGGTTCTCAATGAGTTTTAAATGCTCCAGGGAATGGACAAAGTCAAGCGGGTTGGTGTCAATGGTCAGCACGGGCGTGCCATGGTAAGGTTTGGAGAAAAAGTCCTCGTAGGCATCGTTGAGTTCTTCAATGTAACTGCGCTCCATGTTACGCTCATAGGAACGGTCGCGTAATGCGATGCGTTGCATGAGGGTGTCGGTACCGGCCCGCAGGTAGACAAGCAGGTCGGGCATGGGGATCTTCTCAGCCAGGGCTTCGTGAACACGATGGTACATTTGCAATTCATCCCCGGCAAGGTTGATCCGGGCAAAGAGGGCATCCTTGGCGAAGGTGTAATCGGAAAGCAGGGATTTGCCGGAGGCGACGATGGCAGCAACTCCGCGGCGTTGCTGGTGATAACGGCTGAGCAGGAAGAAGATCTGGGTCTGGAAGGCATAACGGGCGCGGTCCGAGTAGAAATCAGAGAGGAAGGGATTTTCCTCGAAGATCTCAAGCTGAAGCTCGGCATCAAACAAGGGAGCCAGCAGGCGGGCCAGGGTTGTCTTCCCGACCCCGATCACCCCTTCGATGGCAATGTACACGATTTCTCCCGCGGAATAATAGTAAGTTAAGGATACCATAAAAGAAGTTTGTTTTTGCGTGGAATCGATGTCAAATCTACTATCGATCCCATTCCACCTATCCTGATCAACTCATGCACTGCATTTCCTGATAACCCTTGCCACTCCTGAATAGCTTATACCTTGGCTTTATTCGAACACTTCTACTATAATGCTTTTGGTCACCTACAAAGGAGTACGCTGTGAAATGAATGCCAATGCTTTTCGCGATTTCTACGACTACCACTTCACTGAAAACCGGAAAATATGGGATACATATATCACTTCCCTATCCCAGGAGCAGTTCACCCAAAATGTAGGCTACTCTGTTGGATCTGTCCGAAACCAAATTATCCATCTCATGAGCGTTGAGGATACATGGTTTAGTGGATTGCGAGGCGTCGCAATCCCAAAATCGCTTAATCCCACTGACTTTGACGATCGAAAAGTCATTCGTGCACATTGGGACACTGTTCAGCAAAAAATGCGTGTCTATCTTGCAAAATTGCGGGATGATATGTTATTCGAAAAACCGTTTGCAGATGGAGAAGACAAAGCTCTTCTCCTATGGCAAGTGCTTCTCCACGTGGTTAATCATGGTACAGATCATCGCGCACAACTTCTCAGATTACTAAACGATTTTGGAGTCAAAACAGCACCTCAGGATTACATTTTCTACGTCTATGATAACTTGTAGATGTATCTCCCTCTGTCTGAGAGCCTGATTTCAACTTGACTTTGCTCATGCGGAAATGTATAATTTCCTCAATCAATTCCTCCGGGAGGAGTAGGCGGCCGGAACACTGATAGAGAAGGATGGCCGTTGGCTGAAAGCATCCGCAGAATCCCACCGCTGAAGTCGCCCGGAGTATTGCCGAAGAAATTCATAAGAAAGTAGACCGGCACGGGAAGCCCGTTACAGCCATACCCGATGATGGTCGGGGAAGAGCGCCAGTCCTGGTCGAAGTCGCAGGATGACGAAGTGAGGTGGTACCGCGGAAGGCAAATCCTTTCGTCCTCAGTATGGACAAAAGGATTTTTGTTTTAACGAGGAGTAAAAATGGACACCAAACAGGTCATCCACAGCCAGTATTCAGCCGCACTTGAAATGCTGAAGCAGGCCATCCTAAAATGCCCCCGGAATTATGGGACGCCCCGGAGTATCGAAACAAGGTCTGGCACCTTGTCTATCATGCCCTGTTCTATGCCCACCTGTATGTGCAGGCTACGGAAAAGGACTTTCGGGCCTGGGAAAAGCACCATGCCGAATACCAGTTCATGGGACAAACGCCCCGGCCACCTCATGATCCACCAAAGATCAGTGACCCATACACCCGGGAGGACATGCTGGCCTATCTGGAGATCGTCCAGAACCAGATCCGGGAGCGCGTGCCGGCCCTCGACCTGGAGGCTCCTTCCGGGTTCGAGTGGCTGCCATTCGGCAAGCTGGAACTCCAGTTTTATAACATCCGCCATCTCCAGCAGCATGTTGGCGAACTCTACGAACGGTTGGGAGCAAAGGCTGCCATAAACCTGGATTGGGTGGGAAGCAAGTCTTGATTTTTTTTACCATGAGGAGCAAGAATGACCGAATACCAGTTACCGAAAGCCTACGATTTTAGATCCACGGAGCCGCGCATCTACGAGATGTGGGAAAAGGGCGGCTATTTCAAACCGTCCAATGACCCGAACAGAGCGGACTTTGATCCGGCCAGGAAGCCGTTCGTCATCGCAATACCCCCACCCAATGTCACCGGTGAACTGCATGTGGGGCATGTTTTGTTCGTGGCGATGGAAGACCTGATGATCCGCTACCAGCGCATGAAGGGTGTTCCAACACTGTGGGTGCCCGGTACCGATCATGCCGGCATCGCGACCCAATTGCAGGTGGAGCAGGACCTGTTGCGGACCGAGGAAGTGACCCGTGAGGAACTGGGACGCGAGAAATTCCTGGAGCGGGCCTGGGCCTGGAAGGTGAAATACCACGACATCATCACCAGCCAGATCCGCCGGATCGGTGCTTCGTGCGATTGGGGGCGGGAACGCTTCACGCTCGACGAGGGGCTGTCCAGGGCAGTACGCGAGGCTTTTGTGCGGCTGTACGAGAAGGGTTTGATCTATCGCGGGCCGCGGCTGATCAACTGGTCCCCGGGATTAAAGACGGCAGTCAGCGACCTGGAAGTGGAGTATTCCGAGGAACCCGGCAGTTTGTATTACTTTAAATACATACTGGCTGGTTCAAAGACCGAATACATCCCAGTTGCCACCACGCGACCCGAGACGATCCTGGCCGATACGGCTGTTGCCGTCCACCCCGAGGACGAGCGTTACCAAAGATATATTGGCAGGAAGGTGATCGTGCCGATGCTGGGTCGCGAGATTCCCGTTATTGCGGACGAGTACGTGACCCGCGAGTTTGGCACGGGAGCGCTCAAGATCACGCCCGGGCACGATCCCAACGACTATGCCATTGGCCAGCGACACGGACTCCCGGTGCTCTCCATGCTGGATCGGGAGGTGAAGGTGACTGGGACAGGCGG
>Ga0209777_10006410_pt1 | contig 13252 bp, 10 predicted proteins | sample FrelakmetHBP12HB_FD_187147 | JGI IMG/M metagenome (GOLD analysis project Ga0209777, IMG submission 187147) | Freshwater lake sediment microbial communities from the University of Notre Dame, USA, for methane emissions studies -HBP12 HB (SPAdes)... | ecosystem: Environmental > Aquatic >...
ATGCTGTCGTCAGGCGGGACACCAATGGCGGACATCCTTCTGGAACCCGTCGACGACGATACTCACCTTTCTTTTGCAAGTCCTGGACGGAGCCAAGACGCTCGGCGCCGCGGTGGCGACGGTGTTGACCCAGTTGGCGGTTCAAGGCGAGACTCAACTCCCCTCGCCCGATCCGACGGCCTACTGTCAGGCGCGTCGGCGGCTGCCGATGCAACCCATCCTCCGACTTCTCCTTCACCTCACCAGGCGCATGCGCACGCTGCTCACCCCCGCGACGGGCTGGCAGGGGCGTCGCGTGTGGGTAGTGGACGGATCGAGTGCCAGTATGCCCGACACGCCCGCCCTGCGGAAGGCCTTTCCTCAACCTCCCGGACAGAAGAAGGGATGCGGGTTCCCCGTGGCCCAGTTCGTGGCCTTGTTCTGCTGGACCACCGGGGCCATCGTGGATGTGGCCATCGATACGCTCGTGCCCCACGAGTTGACTCTGTTCCGCCGTCTCTGGCCCCATTTCTCGAAGGGCGATGTGCTGTTGGGCGATCGGGCCTATGCCAGCTACGTGGACCTGGCCCGACTCTTACAACGCGGCGGCGGCGGCGTGTTCCGATTGCACCAGCGGCGAAAAGCGGACTTCCGTGCCGGGCGACGATTGGGGCACGATGATCGACTCGTCGTGTGGTGCAGACCCGAACGATGGATTCCATCTTTTGGCCTCTCGCGGGAAGACTGCGCCCAACTCCCCAGACCCTGATCGTTCGTCGGATCCGAGTCACCAACGCCCCTCGCGGCTTCCGTAGTCACACCCTCGTGCTCGCCACCACCCTGCTCGATCCGATCGCAGCGCCGGCGGATGCGATTCGAGCCCTGTATCGCGATCGCTGGACGGCCGAACTCAACTTCCGAAGTCTCCAGACCCACTTGGGCATGGACCTCCTGCGCAGCCAAAGCCCGGACATGGTTCGCAAAGAGATCGCCGTGTATCTGTTGGCCTACAACCTCATCCGACTGCTGATGTGGCCGGCCGCCCGCGAGCATCACCGCGATTTGCACCGGCTGAGTTTCACCGGAACGTTACACCGTCTGCGGACCGTTTGGCCGCTGCTCGTGTTTCGCAGCCGGCGCTGCGCTGCTGAACTTGCCCGCCTATGGAGCCAGTTGTTGGCGTGGATCGCCTCCGACCGCGTGCCCCATCGCCCGAACCGCTTCGAACCCCGACGCCGAAAACGCAGACCCAAAGAATACAGCCTGCTCCAACGGCCGCGGGCCTACTACCGCCTCCACGGAGACCTACATGCCCGTTAGCTTCATGCCATTCGGGACGTCCCTATTTTCCCCTTGCCAAGCGGGCGTCTTCGTGTTATACTGAGCGCCGATTCGAGTGCTGACATAGCGTGGCAAGTGTTGCGGTACAGGCTGCTATGGCGGGCACGGTGGAGGGGGATTCGGTTGAGGGCGGCTACGTGATAACGAGCGCCATGCCCTTCCACTTCCTTCATGGTGTACCGAAACGAAATTCCGAAACCAGTGGTTCGGCACGCATAGTTCGAGTAGTTGCCGGAGTCGTGCTACTGCCCGAGCGGCCGTGTTAATTGGGCTCGGGGCGGGGTCGCGCGGGCTGGTGGCTCGTGGAGTCGTGTTACAAGGGTTGGGAAACGTCAATGGTTGGGAAGCGTCAATTCACAAATCGGGAGTTACTGAAGGACACGGGGACTGGAAGACAGGAACTGGGAGAAAGAATTATGACACAGCGGAACCATGTAAGGGCAGGGGTTTTTCAGAAATCGAGTTTCACGTGGCTTTGCGCCTCCGTATACATCATTTCGTACCAAGCAGTGAGCGCGGCGCCCGCACTGCGACTTGCGAAGAGTACCGCGGGGGCGTCGTACACGGATCCGGAGTTGTTCATCGCCGACGAGTTCGTCGTCGTGCTGACGCGCGAGGCGAGGTCGCAGATACAGGTAACCCGCGACCAAAATGATAAGCCGGCGACGAACCTAACTTCGCTCCAGGCGCGTATGACCGCCGCCCGGGCCACGGAGTTCGCGCGGGAATTCCCGACGGCCAAGTCATATCCAGTGGGCCACAAATTCCCGGATTTGACCGGGCATTACATCGTCAAGATTGAGTCTGGCGCCGACCTCAAGACGGCCATGGACGAGTTTCGGGCCGATCCGAATGTTGAACACGTGGAGAAGATCGGCGTTCACCCCGTCTATACCTCCCCCAACGACTCGTTTTTCGTCGGCAGTCAGTGGAACATGAAGCCTCCCTATGGCATCAACGGTCCGCCCGCCTGGAAGATCGAAAACGGCAACCCGAGTGTGATCATTGCGATCATGGACACGGGCGTTCGGTACTTTCACAACGACCTCGGCGGGAACAACGCGCCTTGGGGCCCGGGCAACCCGCAGACCAACGGCAACATCTTTGTGAACACGCGTGAAATCCCCGGCAACGGGATTGACGATGACGGCAACGGCTTTGTCGACGACACCATCGGCTACGACTTTCTCGCCTCTTCGACGGTCTCCGGCTGCACGTGCGTGGACCTCGATTGCACGACAGCCGACAACGATCCGGATGACTACAACGGCCACGGCACGCACGTGGCGGGCATCGCTGCGGCGATGACCAATAACGCTCGCGGCGTGGCAGGCACGGCGGGAGGCTTCGGAACCGGAGTGGTGGGCAGCCCCGGCGACGGCGCGAGGATCATGCCGCTGCGCATCGGCTGGCAGGCAAACTGCACCGGTTCGGGCATTGTGGGTCTGGTGAGCATGGCCGCGGCGGCCCAGGCGATGAATTACGTCGCGACCATGGTGGATAACGGGGTCAACATTACAGCGGTGAACTGCTCATGGGGGTCATCCGACACAGGCGGATTCGGGGTCGCTTTGGCCGCCGCGCAGGCCCGTGATGTGATGATCGTGCATGCGGCAGGCAACGGAGGTTCCTCGACGCCGGACTTCCTGGGGAGCCAGTCGTCCGTGGTCAACGTGGCCGCTACCCAGAGCAACGGGACCGGCTACACCTCCACGAACTTCGGACCGTGGGTCGATATCGCCGCCCCGGGGGTCAATATTACGAGCACCGTCCGTAACTCCGCCGATCCCAACCCGAACAACAACTACTACGCCTCGTACACGGGGACTTCGATGGCAGCTCCGCATGTTTGCGGCGTGGCGGCGTTGCTGGAGTCCTGCCGTCCCGACCTTACGGCGCAGGACAAGATCGAGATCATGCAACAGACGGCGATTCCTTACATCGACGCGCGCGATTTGGGCGACGGGATTCTCAACGCCTACAACGCGGTGCAGGAGGCGTGTCTGGTCAACGTCAAATTCGACCAACCGCTTTCCGGACCGGGTGAGGACCTCAGTTCCAACGTCGACGTTACCGACCTGTCGCCCGCGGCGGTTCAGGCGGACGATTTCGTTTCCGACGGTCGACCGATCACGCGCGTGGACTGGTGGGGAAGTGAGATTTCGGATTTCCCGGTTTTCCGCGTGGATGACGGCAACGCCGAGAATTCGATCGGCGTCAACAACAATGGTGGTCCCCCGGGCAATACATTCGGTTGGGCGAATCGATTTACGAATACTACAGGTGGTCCGGTGACTATCACTACCATTTACGTAGCATTCGGTTTCCCCGGCGGAGCGACCGGCGTCAACATTGGCGATGCTGTGGACGGCATCATCTGGCTTGATGCAGCGGCGACGGGGGACTTCAACAATGCAGTGCCTGCGATTCGCTGGTCGCTTCCCGGCGGCGTGCACGCCAATGACGGGGTGACGTTCGCCGCGCACACAGTTCCCGGCGGGGGCGTTGTGGTTCCGGCGGGCGCGGACTTTTACGTCGGATGTGGGGACATTCAAACGCAGAACGACAGTTTGGTCAGATACCCCGCGGCGATCGACGAAACGGCACCTTCAGCGGTCCGCTCATGGGCGTTCATCCCCAATGACAATACGTTTACCGAGGTTATTCCCGGACAGACAGTGGGCACGATTGACGGCTTCGGCCTCCCCGGAAATTGGCTGATTCGAGCAGGAGGAAACCCTGTTCCGACGCCGGACGGCTGGTTCATAAGCTTCCACGAACCGTTGTCGACCGGCGGCGCACCTCCGGCCCAGCCTTTGGGTCTCTATTTCTGCGACAGCAGTATTGTGCCCGTCCACGCAGTTGACGCTGCGACGTGCGACGGACAATCGGTCTTCAAGTATCGCGCCGACCTTCAAAACTGTTGCCTGCTCCACGCGGAAGTCGACTCGCGTTCCGGCCGGACGCCCGCTCAAACGGCCGCGTTCAATGAAGAGCAATGCTTCTCCTATGCGATCGACATCCAGGCCGTAATCGGCGCGAAGTACGCAGACAGCGGCGGAACTTGCGTGGCGACGTCCACCGGACGATCGGCCAGCGCAAACTTCTGGGGCTGGCATACGACCGCTATAGCGCGAGGGGTATCCTTCGGGCTACAACCGGCACTCCAGTCCCAATCGAGCATGTCCGGGAGCGATTGGCTGTACGGACCTTGGGTTGCGGCGAGTCCCGTTTGTTCAAGTCCGAATATGGCCTTCTCGTTGACGACGACGACGCTCGTCGCCGGGAATCCGGACCTGGATGGCAACGGTGTTCCTGACGTTTGCGATGCGCCTCCACCGGTGAACCCCGACCCCAGCGGCATTAACAAGACTCGGTTCATTTCGTTCTCGGCTCCCGGTGGGCATTTGCCGCCGGAGACGGCTTTGCGCGTAAAGCTGACTTCACTGCACCATGTTGACCCGCCTTACACCGGCGGAGCGTCAGTGCCGTTTACGGCGTTCGAGAGTCAGGCGCAGTACGTCGGGCCGCCGATCTCGTACGTCGAGTCGGCCTCCAGCGGTATTCCGTTTTATGCGTCGCAGTTGCAGTGCGCGCCGTACTACCAAAATTGGAACACGGTCGGACTGCTGCACGTTTCCGGCGAGGCCATCGTGCCCAGTTCGACATACAACGTCGAGAACCTGGCCGCGAATTGCGCGGGCCATGAGTTGAGCTGCGCGGCGGTGTCCGCTCCGCTGGCGATCAAGACCACGCGCTGGGGCGACGTGGAGACGCCGTACAACCCGCCTAGCCCTGACCCGCAGCCGGATACTTCGGATATTTCGGCTTTGGTCAACAAGTTCAAGAGCGCGCTGGGCGCCCCGATCAAGGCCCGGGCGCTGCTGGCTGGCGGCAACGCGAGAGGAACGATGGGGCCCGCCGAAATCTCGCCGGATTTCAATTTCACGCATATTTCGCTGTGCGTGGACGCCTTCAAGGGGCTTCCGTACCCCTACAAGCCCGGCAAGTGCACCGGTGATCCGGCCAAGGCGTGCATTGCGAATGCGGATTGCACGAACGCTCCGAACCCGACGACAGGCCCGTGCATTCTTTGTCCATGAGGGACGGTGTGAAGGGTTCAAGAGTTCAAAGGTTCAAGGGTTGAAGGGCGTGAAGAGTTCAAGGGTACGAATGGGGTGAAGAGTTCACGGCCAGATCCTCTTTTTCCGTGACAGAGCCGCGTTGGCCGCAGCTATTCACCTGGCGACTGCTTGTCGCCGGTTCCGCGTGTTGTAGCGCGGTTTCGGATTGGGCCGTTCGATTCAGTAAAGGAAGGAATGCCATGAAGTCTCGAGGCATGCTGACGTTGGTTGCGGTCGGTGCCACTCTTGCCGGCTGGGTTGCGTGGTCCGGGCATGGGCGTCTTGCTGCGAGTGAGCCTAGTCCGACGCCTTCCATGCCAAAGACCCAGATAGCGGCGGCGTCCCGGCGCGCCGGGACTCCGCAGGCATTGGACGCCGTGCAAGCCGAGTCGCAGCGCGCCGGGACCGGCGTGAATAACCGTCGGAAAGTCCAATTCGAGCAACTGCGTACCGCGGCGCGGGCGCAGGGATCGGTGCGCGTGATCGTGGAAATGGCCGTGCCCAACTACGATCGGCTGGCGACGGCTTCGCGCCTCGCCAAAGGCCCCGGGCCGATCGCGCTGAGTGATGGTCAGCTTTCCGCCGCAATCGCCTCGATCCAGCAGGCGGAACTCGCCAAGCTCGCGGGGACAGCGCACACCGTAAACCGGGCGTTCACCACGATCCCGTTCGTGGGACTGTCGGTTTCCGAGCAAGCCCTGGCCGTTCTGGAGAGGTCTCCCGGCGTGGTGAGCATCACCGAAGACCACCTGGCGGCGCCCTCGCTGGACAACACGGTTAATATCACCGGCGCTTCGAAGGCGTGGGCGGAGGGTTTCGACGGGACGGGGTGGTACGTCGCCATCCTCGACACCGGCATCCGCGCCAGTCACAACTTTTTTGCGGGGAAGAACATCGTCCAAGCGTGTTTTTCGCTTGGGGAAGATGGCGCCCCGGGTGCGGGAGGTTGCCCCAACGGTCTGTCGGAGGACACCACCAGCCCCAACGCTGCCCGGCACTTTCCGACTTCCCCCACCTCCGATCACGGTACGCATGTCAGCGGCATCGCCACGGGGAGCGATCCCACCCGCGTGCCGCCGCTGTACGGCATCGCTCGCAGGGCGAACATTATCGCCATCCAGGTGTTCTCGCAGTTCTTCAGTTCGGGCGACGTTCTAAGCTACTCTTCGGACCAGATCGCCGGGATGGAGCACGTTTATTCGCTTCGTGCGACCTATAACATCGCCTCGGTGAACATGAGTCTGGGCGGCGGTTTCTACAACGATCAGGCGGCGTGCGACGCCGACAACGTCGGCGAGAAGGCGGCGATCGACAATCTGCGTGGGGCCGGGATCGCCACCGTCATCGCCTCCGGCAATAACGGCTACTGTGACGGCATCTCCGGACCGGGATGCATTTCCACGGCGGTGGCCGTCGGGGCGACCACGGACTCCGACGTGGAGGCGAGCTTCAGCAATTACTATCCCACGTTGCTGGACCTCTACGCTCCAGGTGTAAACATCCTATCCTCGGTTGGCACGTCGGACTCGAGTTACAACGGTTCGTGGAGCGGCACGTCGATGGCGGCCCCCCACGTCGCAGGCGCATGGGCGATTCTGAGACAGGCGAACCCCGGCGCGGACGTTGCCACGATCCTGGGCGCTCTCCAGAGCACCGGGGATCCGGTCAGCGGCCGGTGCACGGCCAGTCCGCCGCGGCGTCGAATTCAAATAGACCTGGCCATCGCGGAAATCCTCGCCAATTTCACCCAGCCGCCGGACGGCACGGGCGAAGCCGTCGCCTCGAACATCGACTTGACGGACATGGCCCCCAACGTCGTCCTCGCTGACGACTTCGTTTCCGATGGCAGACCCGTCAGCTCCGTCCGCTGGTGGGGAAGTCAACTGGATGGAAGTGTCAGCCCTGACGGGTGGTTCGTCAGCTTCCACGAACCGCTGGCCAATGGCGGTTCGCCTTCGGGATCCCTGGGCCTGTATTTCTGCGGCGCCAGCGCCGTTACCGTTCGGACGACTTCGGCAAGCTCCTGCGATGCCCGCCCAGTCAGCGAATACAGCGTCGGTCTGGCGGCATGTTGCCTGGTGCATGCCAATGTCGACAGTCGAAACCCCGGCGCGCCGGGGCCCGCTCAGGCCGATGCGTTCCACGAGCAGGCCTGTTTTGCCTACGACATCGACATCCAGGCTGTCGTGGGGCACAAGTTCGTGGACTCGGGCGGCAGTTGCGTCGAGGTCGTGACCGGCAACACCGCTACCAATCCGTTCTGGGCGTGGCACACCACGGGCGTGGAGCGCGGCGTACGTTCGGCGCTGCAAAGCGTGGTCAGCGGGTCCGGTCCCGACTGGCTGTACGGTCCCTGGGCGAACATCACCCCGACCTGCTCACGACCGAACATGGCTTTCCAGCTCCTCACGAATACGAGCGGGGGGGGCGACTGCAACAACAACGGGATCCCCGATATCTGCGAGAGCCGCCCGGATTGTCAGCCTAACGGCGTGTTCGACGAATGTGATATCGCCCGTGGGACCAGTGCCGACTGCCAGCCCAACGGGATTCCCGACGAGTGCGACATTGCCTCGTTGACCTCTCAAGACGCGAACCACGACGGCGTGCCGGATGAATGCGAGGGCGCGTGCTGCACATGCGGGGCATGCAACAATATGACGCCTTCCGGGTGTTCGGCGGTCGGCGGAACGTTTAGCGGATTGAGCGCGAAATGCGGCGAGGCGGGTTCGTGTTCGCCCGTGCCGGCGCCGGTCAATGACGTTTGTGCCCAGGCCACCGTGCTGCCCAGCGAGCCCACGGTCAATGAGCCATTCGACAATCGTTGTGCTACGCTTGATGGTCCGGCGACGGTTCTTTGTCCGGCGTCCCAGCCCTTTGGGGCGGACCTCTGGTACAAATATGTCGCGCCGTGCACCGGAACGGTGACGGCCAGTCAATGTGGGGCTACCAACTTCGACTCTATTATGGATGTTTACGGCGGGGTGGCCGTTTGTCCGTGCCCGACGACCTCGACCGGAAGGCTTGTCTGTGGAGACGATACCTGTGGACTGGGCGGCGGTCCGGCACAGGTGACATTCAACGTGACGGCGGGGATGTGCTACACGATCCGCGTTGCCGGCTGGGCGGACCAGACCGGCACGGGAGTCCTCAACATCTCCTATAACACGGCATGTTCTATCGCCCCGCCCACGCCTCAACGTGACTCAAGCGGAATCGACAAATCGCGGTTTATCTCCTTCTCGGTTCCCGGCGGGCAATCGCCTCCGGAGACAGCGTTGCGCGTAAAGCTGACTTCATTGCACCATGTCGATCCGCCTTACAGTGGCGGGGCGTCGGCGCCGTTCACTTTATTCGAGAGTCAGACAATGTACGTCGGCCCGCCGGCGCAGTACGTGGAATCGGCTTCGAGCGGCACCCCGTTTTATTCGTCGCAGTTGCTATGCACACCGCACTATCGGAATTGGTCGACGATCGGACTGCTGCACGTGACCGGAGAGGCCATCGTGCCCAGCTCGACGTACAACGTCGAGAACCTGGCCGCTAGTTGCGCGGGCCATGAGTCGAGCTGCGTGGCGGTGTCAACTCCGCTGGCGATCAAGACTACGCGCTGGGGGGACGTGGAGACGCCGTGGAACCCGCCGGGAACGGACCCGCAGCCGGATACTTCGGACATTTCGGCTTTGGTCAACAAGTTCAAGAGTGCACTGGGCGCTCCTATTAAAGCCCGGGCGCTGCTGGCTGGCGGCGACGCAAGAGGCTCGGTAGGCCCGGCGGAGGTCACGCCGGACTTCAACTTTACGCATATTTCGCTGTGCGTGGATGCCTTTAAGGGTCTCTCCTACCCCTACAGGCCGGGCAAGTGCACAGGCGATGCGGCCAAGGCGTGCATTGCGGATGCGGATTGCACCGCCCAGTCCGTCGCCGGCCCGTGCATTCTTTGTCCATGACAGATGGTGTGAAGGGTTCAGAAGTTCAAGGGTTGAAGGGTGCGAAGGGTTGAAGATTTAATCGGCAATCAACGGACTGCGCGGAGTCCTAGCGCGCCGTGATAGCGGTGCTGATCGGGGTCGCGCGGCTGCGGCGTACCCAAACGGCGCCGCCGATGGTGTTACGCACCGAGCTTCATGCGGCGGCCGAGTTGAACAATTCTGCGCGATAGAATAAGACCTACGGTGTCCAGGGTATGGCTTGCGCATGGGGTGCGCTATGCGCGGGGTCGGGTAGGGAGTACAGGTCGATTCGAGATGCGACGGAAGACGGTATATTTGGAGACGATGGGCTGCCAGATGAACGTGCTGGACAGCGAGCTTGTTCTGGGGCGACTCCGCGCGCTCGGATATGAGCCGATCGCCGAGATGAATGAAGCCGATGTCGTGCTGCTAAACACGTGCTCGGTCCGCGACCACGCCGAGCAAAAGGTGCTTTCCCGGCTGGGAGCGCTCAAGAAGCCCAAGAGCCGCCGACCGGATATGGTAGTTGGCGTAATCGGATGCATGGCGGAACGCGATCCTGAGGGCGTTTTCACGGAAATGCCGCACGTCGATCTGGTTTGTGGGCCGGGGGAGTTGAACAAGGTTCCCTTGTTGATCGAAGAGGTGCAGGCGACCCGCGAGCGGGCGATCGCGGTGTCGCAATCGTTTTCACGAAAGAACACGCTGCTAGGGCGGGCTTTGGAGTTCGATTCGGTCGAGGCGCTCGATCAGTCGCGCGATCCGTCGCCGGGCGAATCCGTCGTGCAGTCCTACATCCGCGTGCAGCGCGGGTGCGACAAGTTCTGCACATTCTGCGTCGTACCTTTCACCCGCGGGGCCGAGCGCAGCCGTCCGCCCGCACAGATCGTGGACGAAGCCAAGATGCTCGCCGATCGCGGGGCGAAGGAGGTGACCCTGCTCGGCCAGACGGTCAACAGCTACCTGCACCCGGAAGACGGTCGATCGGTGCGTTTTGGCGAATTGCTTGAGCGCGTCAGCGGTGTGTCCGGGCTTGAGCGTGTGCGTTTCGTGACGAGCTACCCCGGCGATTTCACCGATGACATTCTCGAGGCCATGCGCGACCTGCCCAAGGTTTGCGAGTATCTGCACATTCCGGCGCAAAGCGGAAGCGACGCGGTTCTACGGCGCATGCGGCGGCAATATGCGGTTAGTGAATACGTCGAGTTGATCGATCGGGCGCGGGAGTACGTCCCCGAGCTGGCCGTTGCCGGCGATTTCATCGTCGGTTTCTGCGGCGAAACGGAGGAGGATCACGAGGCGACTGTAAGTCTCATCGAACGCTGCCGGTACAAGAACCTCTTCGTGTTCAAGTACTCGACCCGGCCCGGAACAGTCGCGGACAAACGAATGGCCGACGACGTACCGGAGTCCGTGAAACGGATGCGCAACATAGAGTTGCTTGCTTTGCAAGAGCGGATTTCGGCGGGAGTCAACCGGCGCATGATCGGGCAAGAGGTCGAATTGCTGGTCGAAGGCTACAGCAAGGCGGCGGTCAAGGCCCAGGAGGCCGAACAGACCCGCGGTGAGGAAGTCGGTTGGCGGCGAGGCGACCAGCTCGTGGGGCGCACGCGCCAGGATCAGATCGTCGTGTTCCACGGCGGGCCAGAACAGATCGGCCGCTTGGCCAAAGTGCGCGTTACGGCCGCGACGGCGCTTACGCTGCACGGCGAGCTTGTCGGCGGCGAAGCATCGGTTCAACCGCCGCGGCCGACGGGGGCGGCCGCGCCCTCGGTTCATTCGCTTCCGGTGCTGCGGGCGGGCTAGGCGGCAGAGCCCGGCGAGATGTCGGCAGCGTCTTGCAATGAACCGCCGCGTTGGTTAGATTCAATCATCATGACTGCGACGCACCAGACGCAACCCCTTGAACAGCAAGCGCCGCAAAAGGACGTGCAGACGCGCGGCCGTTCGCGGAAGCAGCCGCTTTACCACGTGGTGTTGTTGGACGACAACGATCACACCTACGACTATGTTGTCGGCATGTTGCGTAAGCTCTTCGGCATGACCGAGGAACAGGCATTCAGCTACGCCTGCGACGTCGATTGCAACAAGCGCGTGATCCTGGACACGACGACGCTGGAGCGGGCCGAGCTCAAACGCGATCAGATTCATTCGTTCGGTCGCGACTGGCGGATCCCGCGCTGCAATGGCAGCATGACATCGCTGATTGAGCCTGTTCCGGAATAGCCCGCGACCACCCGAAGGCGCCTCCGAGATTGCTAGTTTGCGCCGCAGAGAGTCGCATTATCGCCCGTTTGTGCCGGTTTTCGGGGAGAAACGGAGCGCCTTTCTGCGCGCCGTTGACACGGCAGCATCGCACGGCTAATCTTGGGTTGATGGTTCTGTCGCGGGTGTAGCTCAGTGGTAGAGCGTCACGTTGCCAACGTGAATGTCGTGGGTTCGAGCCCCATCACCCGCTCGTCTTGACCGCCGTTGTCTGCGAGCGACAGCGGCGTCTTACTCTTGACGGGGGCGCGAGTTACGACGCTCCCGCGGCGCGCTTCCCAAACCCCCAAGACATGTTCCGTTTTGCCAGCAAGTGACCAGGATTGACGGTCACGGACACGCGTACGTGCAAGGTTTAGTGCAAGGTAAAACTGGAAGGCGAGACCGCGGCCTCCCATACCGTTCACTGCCGTCGGAAGTATCGCTTCACCAAGCGGTGCAATCCAACGCCTCCAAACATAGCCCCGAGATTCACACATAGCAGAAATACGGCACCGCGTCCCCCATTCAGCATCAAAGGCACAAACGGGCCCGCACCGAATAGGCCGAGTAGAAAACACAGGGCGACCTCAACGGCAGTGATGACGACCGCAAACGCTGTTGTGTTCTTGAATGTCGCCACCTCCTGCTTATGTGGCCTGTCGTTCGCCGAGTATTCGTGTCCGCATTCAGGGCAAATGCCAGGAGGGATTCCAACGAGCAGATAACCGCATCCTCGGCACAGCAAGCACTGCACATACTCGCATTCATCACCGAGTGCCTTGTCGATTTCGTCGAACACTCTTCGTACGTTTTGCTCGTTCTTCCCCCAATCCGCAATTTGCATCCTAAGAACACATGAACTCGTAATGTCAATTACTCTGCAGCCGTCCACGGAGCCCAATGACACCGTCACGCGTTCACTGAAGCTCCAAAAGTTGAGGCGAGTTTTCAACGTCATGAGTTCGGGGCTGGACTCCACGAGCTTCATTCGAAGCTGGCTGGCTGCCCGTGCGATTAGCTCGGGCCGTACGTCCTTTCGAATGTACTTTCGAACCTCCCTGAAAGTTGCAGGAGTCATAGGTCGAAGAATACTGAGCGATCGGGGTCACGACCATACCAGTCGCGGCCACCCAGCAGATTGGTCGAACTGGCGGTTATCCTGCATCGTGATCGCGACACTGCATGATCCAGTTTATGACACGCCCGGACCGTCGAACATAGTGCCAACTCATCGGATGGTGAGGGATCCTGCTCCGACTGCCACTGCGCCAGTCAGGGTGGATTCGGGCAGGAGCGACAACGCGGGCAACGCGTCGATCGCGCCCGCCACGTCGAGCAACTTCGGATCAGTGTATATGTTTGCGGTCAATTCGGGCTTGGAATGCCGCATCGCGGCTTGGGGCCGTTCGCAGCGGGACCCCGGCGGCGCACAGGTGGGTTCCGAAGGTCACTCTGAGGGCGTGAATATCGACAACGCGGTTTCGCTCGTTACGCTTGGGGATGCCCGCCACAGCCAAGTCGCGGTTGAGAATCCGCGTCAATCCGGAAGGGATGCGAAACAGGGGGTCGAAGCCGGCAAACGCGCCGGTATCGGCTTCCCCCTTTTGC
>Ga0209777_10006411_pt1 | contig 13251 bp, 11 predicted proteins | sample FrelakmetHBP12HB_FD_187147 | JGI IMG/M metagenome (GOLD analysis project Ga0209777, IMG submission 187147) | Freshwater lake sediment microbial communities from the University of Notre Dame, USA, for methane emissions studies -HBP12 HB (SPAdes)... | ecosystem: Environmental > Aquatic >...
CGCTTCGTTTGCTTCCGCTCCGCTGTTGCAAAAAAACACTTTATCCGCAAAAGAATTCTCCACGAGCAGATGTGCTAATTGCGCCTGTGGTTCGATATAATACAAATTGGAAATATGCGTCAATTTTCCTAACTGTTTTTTAACAGCGGCAATAACTTTGGGATGAGAATGACCCAAATTACAAACGGCAATCCCAGCAACAAAATCAAGATATTCCTTGCCGTTTACATCCCATACCTTTTGACCTAAGCCTTTTACAATGACTATAGGAAAGCGTTTATAAGTATGCATTATATATTTATCGGTCAAAACCATTATTTCTTTTTCTTTCATTGCCTTAACCAATCTTTTTTTAATTATAAAACTATTTCCGTACCGATCCCTTTATCAGTAAATATTTCCAGCAGGATAGCATGTTTCAGCCGGCCATCGATAATATGCGCTTTTTTCACCCCTGCTTTAAGCGCTTTCAGACAGCATTTGACTTTAGGAAACATCCCGCCTTCAACTATGCCGTCGTCAATTAACTTTAATGCTTTTTTACCGTTCATTGTATTAATCAGTTGTTTGTCTTTGTCTATTACGCCCTGCACATCGGTTAAAAGTAAAAGCTTTTCCGCTTGCAAGGCTGCCGCGACCTCCCCGGCAACTACGTCGGCATTTATGTTATAGGTCTCTCCTGCATCACCCATTCCCGTGGGTGCGATAATCGGGATAAAACCGTTTTGTGTCAAGGATAGAATCAATTGCGAATTGATGGTCTTTACTTTGCCGACCAAACCGATATCAATAATTTCGGACGGCGTGTGTTTAGCTTTATCCTCGCTTAAAAGATATTTTTCTGCACCTATTAAATTGCCATCCTTGCCGCTCAGTCCAACAGCATTGCCGCCGTGGCTGTTGATCAAACCGACAATTTCTTTGTTGACCTTCCCCACCAGAACCATTTCCACGATATCCATCGTTTCTTTATCGGTGATCCGCATACCTTGAACAAACTTGGATTCTTTTCCCAGTTTGCTTAAAAAATTACCTATCTGCGGGCCGCCGCCATGGACAACAACAGGATTAATACCGATATATTTCATCATAACGACGTCCTGGGCAAATTTATCCTTTAGCTCATCATCAACCATGGCATGTCCGCCATACTTAATGACTATTGTCTTATTGTAAAATCGCCTAATGTAAGGCAGAGACTCCAAAAGAATTTCCGCCCTTTCCATTGAATTTAATATATTTTCCATTGAGAACTCCGCCTATAAAATGTATCTGCTCAAATCTTCATCTTCGATGATATCATTCAACTTTTCTTCTACATTCTTGGCATCAATTTTTATTTCTTTTTCTTTCATATCCGGCGCATCAAAAGAAATATCATCCAACAATTTTTCCATTATCGTATAAAGCCTTCTAGCGCCAATATTTTCTGTTCTTTCGTTAACCAGCGTCGCAATTTCTGCGATAGAGGATATAGCTTCTTTTGTAAAAAATAATTTTATACCTTCAGTAGCCATCATTTCCGTATATTGCTTAACCAAAGCATTATTCGGTTCGGTGAGTATTCGGATAAATTCTTCCTTACCCAGCGAATCAAGTTCTACGCGAATCGGGAAACGTCCTTGCAGCTCCGGAATCAAATCGGAAGGTTTGGAAGAACTGAACGCTCCCGCAGCAATAAAAAGTATATGATCTGTTTTGACCATTCCATAACGGGTATTGACGTTGGAGCCTTCCACGATGGGGAGCAAATCCCTTTGCACACCCTCTCGCGAAACATCCGGACCATGCGGCGCATCACTGCCTACAATCTTATCAATTTCGTCTAAAAATATTATCCCCGATTGCTCAACCTTTTCTATGGCTGTTTTAGTAACTTTGTCCATATCAATCAATTTTTGCGCCTCTTCTTCCGCCAGCACTTCCAGAGCTTCCGGCACTTTTAGAGTTCTTCTCTTCTTTTTCTGTGGGAATACATTCCCTAACATATCTCTGATATTAAGCCCCATGTCATCCATTCCTGCAGCGGAAAATATTTCGATCATCGGACCGCTTCTAGCCTCGGTAACTTCCAATTCCACTATTCGATTGTCCAGCTTGCCATTTTTAAGTAGTTTTCTTAATTTCTCCCGCGTGGCATCGAAACTCTGCGTCTGTTCCTGGGTAACTTGAATATTTTCAGACGATTCGCTCGGATCCGCCAGCATATCATCAACCTTTTTTTCCGCAAGCCTTTGAGGAAGCAACAGATCCAGCAATTTTTCCTCGGCAACTTCTGCCGCTTTGGTGCGAACATTCTCCTGCTCTTCCGATTTGATCATGTTTACGGACAACTCTACCAAGTCACGGATTATCGATTCGACATCGCGCCCCACATAACCAACCTCGGTAAATTTGGACGCCTCCACTTTTAAAAAAGGTGAATTATCCAATTTGGCCAACCGGCGGGCAATTTCTGTTTTCCCCACGCCGGTAGGCCCGATCATGATAATATTTTTTGGCGAAATTTCATCAGCTAATTCTTTCGACACATTTTGCCTGCGCCATCTGTTGCGCAGGGCAATGGCCACGGCCCGCTTGGCGTCAGCCTGGCCGATGATATGCTGATTAAGTTTTTCCACTATTTCCCGGGGTTTTAACCCATCATTGGACATAATCTATTTTTACCCCTTGTCTTTACTATTTTTTTTCTCTTTGATTGCAGCTTCAACGTCTATTTCTTCCACTGTTATATGATCGTTAGTATAAATACAAATTTCTGCCGCTATTTTCATTGCTTCTTTCGCAATTTCCGTTGAAGTCATATTAGAATGACGAACCAGAGCACGGGCCGCCGCTTGAGCATAAGGCCCGCCGGAGCCGATGGCTATAACGTCATCATCAGCCTCAATCACATCTCCATTTCCGGAAATTATCAATGAATAATCTTTACTTACGGCGATCATCAACGCCTCTAAATGCCGTAGCACACGGTCTGTGCGCCAGTCTTTCGTCAACTCCACTGCCGCTCTCAACAAGTTGCCATTGTATTGCTCCAGCTTTTGATCAAACCGGTCAAACAAAGTAAACGCGTCTGCCGTAGCACCGGCAAAACCTACGATAATTTCGTTATTATAGAGGCGACGCACTTTGCGGGCGCCGCGTTTCAAGATTGTCGTTTCCAACGTAACCTGACCGTCACCGGCTACTGTTATTTTACCCTTATGCTTAACAGATAATATTGTGGTACCTTTTATATGCATTTTCCTCTCCCTTAAAAAAACAGGTGTTTTCTAAATTATCAAAATCCCGTGTCGAGCTTCAGTTGCGGGATCAATTCAACTAACAAATTTCAATGCGCTTTGCTTTTGAAATTTGAGTTTCATTGATTCGACTAAGGCCTTTCCCGGCTCTGCCTTGAAAAAGGCCAAGTCTCATTTATTTTTTTGCCCGCGGATGCGCTTTATCATAAACTTCCATCATGCGGTTAATATTTACCGCAGTATATTTCTGTGTCGTGGAAAGACTCTTGTGTCCAAGCAATTCCTGAATCGAACGTAAATCCGCTCCGGCATTTAAAAGATGCGTAGCAAAGCTATGCCTCAGGGCATGAGGGCTGATCTTCCGGCCAATACCGCTTTTGCCAGTTGCTGTATCAACTATCCGGGCAATACTTCTTGTCGTTATTCTTTTGCCCTGAGCATTTAAGAACAGCGGTTTTTTAAAAATATCCGCATCAATACTTTTTCTTAGCTCACCCGTCATTTCTAAATATTCTTTAACTGCTTGCAGGGCTCTTCGGCCAACGGGAACTATTCTTTCTTTTTTACCCTTTCCCCGCACTTTAATCAATTCTTGATTAAAATCAATGTCTATTACATCCAGTCCGGCCAATTCACTTAAGCGCAACCCCGAAGAATAGAATAATTCCAGCATAGCCCGGCTACGCAAATCCAGGGCCGATTTTTCGCCTTGGGTATCAAGAAGTTCAAAGGCCTCATCAACCGACAAAAAAGTAGGTATATATTTTTCTGCTTTCGGCGTCTGGACCATATTCGCCGGATTATTTTTAACTTTACCGTTACGCAATAAGTATTTATAAAAAGCTCTCAACGATGCTATTTTGCGGTTAACTGTGGATTTTTTCACCTTTTGGCAATATAAGTAGCTTAAATAGGCGCGAATAGTTTCCGGCTCCGCGTTGATTACTTCATCTTTTTTTTTTATAAAACTGTTGCTTTGAAGAAAGCCGGTAAATTCCTGAACATCCGCAATATACGCTTTTTGCGTGTGCACTGAAACATTGCGCTCAACTTCCAGATAAATCTGAAAATCTTGAATAAGGTTTCCCATAATATTTACATTTTATACTTACCAAAATCTTCCGCAGAAAGATTTTCCAGAAATTCCTTAATCTTATCTTCTTTCATTTTATCCAAATCACTTATTTTCATTCCGAAATCTACGCTGCGTGATTTTTCAATGACCGCTTCGTCGACAAATATAGGTGCATGCGCACGCAGGGCCAGCGCGATAGCATCGCTGGGACGAGCATCAATGGTAAAATTTTGCCCTTCCCGGCTTAAATAAATATTGGCAAAAAAAGTATTATTGCGGATATCCGCAATTACGATTTTATTCACTGTCACAGCTAAAGCTTTCAAACATTCGTAAAACAAATCATGGGTCATCGGCCGGGAAAAAGCTATTTTTTCCAGCTCTGTAGCAATAGCACTGGCTTCAAACAAACCTATCCAGATAGGAATGGCTTTATTTTCCTGCATGTTTTTCAATATTACGATGGGCGTATTGGTAATGGGATCAATTGTTAATCCCGAAACCTTCATTTCAATTAACATTACCAACCTCCTTAATTCTCAATTATTTCTCCTCTTAAAGAATGCAAATAAGCTTTGCATATTTTTACATTTACCAGTTCACCGACTAAATTCTGTTTGCCCTTAAAATTAACAATTTTCCAGGAGCGGGTTCGTCCGGTCAAATCGCTTTCCAAATTTTTGCTTTTTCCTTCCACCAGTAATTCTTGTCGGCTTCCTTCCAAAGCTGTGTTCTTCTCCAGGGTATATTTATCCTGCAGCGCCTGCAATTGCTTGAGTCTTCTTAGTTTTTCACATTCTTCAATTTTCCCCGCAAACTTTTGGGCCGAAGTTCCTTTTCTTTCAGAATACTTAAACGAAAACAAGGAATCAAACCTGATTTTTCCCATCATGTCAATTGTTTCTTGATAATCATTTTGCGTCTCCTGCGGAAATCCGACGATTACGTCTGAGGTAATGCTTATCCGTGGACAAACCTGGCGCAAACGATCAACTTTGGCTCTGTATTCTTCAACGGTATATCCTCTATTCATTAATGCCAATACCCAGTTTGATCCGGATTGTACCGGAAGGTGAATATGTTCGCATAATTTTTCTTCCTCGGCAAAGCAATCAATTAATTCGTGGGAGAGGTCACGTGGATGTGATGTTGTAAACCGAATCCTGGTGATGCCGGATATCTTACCGATTCTTTTAATTAGCCCGGCGAAATTCACCCCGTTATTTATATTTTTGCCGTAAGAATTAACATTTTGTCCCAGGAGCGTAACTTCTTTAATCCCGCAATCAACCAGTTTTTTTATTTCTTCGATGATATCTTCCGGCATCCGGCTCATCTCCCGCCCACGTAAAAAAGGAACAACGCAATAGGCACAGAAATTATTACAGCCTTGCATAATTGTGACAAAAGCGCTGACCGCGCCTTTTTCGGGGGGAGCGAACACGCCAATCGAACTTAATGATGGATGAAAATCGATTTGTGTAATCTGCTTTCTTTCTTTTTGCAGGGCTTGGACTAAATCGGGCAAACGATGAATGTTATGTGTACCGAAGACCAGGTCAATCTGCGCCACTCTTTTAAAAATCCTATCTCCTAGATGCTGTGCTAAACAACCGCCGACGCCGATAATCAGCGCCGGATTTTCTTCTTTTAATTTAACCAGCCTTCCTAATTCACTGAAAACTTTCTGCGCCGCTTTTTCCCGGATCGAACAGGTATTGAGAAGGATTAAATCCGCTAACTTCTTGTTCTCGGTTGTCTTGTATCCAATACCAGCAAGCAAAGCCGCCATTTGTTCCGAATCATGAACGTTCATTTGACAGCCGAATGTTTCAATATATAAGTATTTATTTTTCATCATCTAAAAATTGCCCACTATAAAACTAATTTTTCTTCAATTTACGGCCTTGTAAAAAGCTTCAGAGGCGAGGCGCACAAAGCCTTCGGAATGAGGCGTATTTTTAGCATACGCCGCAGTGATGAAAGGCTGCAGCGCAACGAAGCATATGAATTTTTTACAAGGTCGTTTTGCGGATAGCCTTAATATTTCAAGATTAGTTAGTCAATAAGTTTTTGAGATTTTACAGGTGATTTTCTTTCTAAAAGTATTATGGATGTGCTATGTCTTAATTGTAGACACAGGAAAAATCTGAATTGTCAAGAGTGAAAATTTAACCACTATGTTTCAGATGGTTGGCAGGCCAAAAAAAGTTGATAATAACCAGTATGCTGTCCCCAGATTTAGAAGTGCTTGCTGACTCCACCCAACCCATATTACATGCGCGTGAGCGCGGCACCGACACGTATATCAGTCCTGTTGCTACTGGGCCAGGGTCGTTGCCATGCCCTTAACAGTCGTAGGCACACGCACTACAAACGTGGTCACATCATTCGGCAGCATGAATGCGACCTCGATTTTGCTCATCTTAGGAAGCCGGATCACAGTGCCCGCAGCTTTTTCATCCAAAAATAGCCAGAAGGACTTTCCCCCCATTAATTCAGCAACCTTAACAGCATTCGCGAATCCAATGCCGTATGGGATATCCTTGGGTTTCGCGTTGGCTTTGGCATATACGGCCTCAAAGTCTAGTAGTGTCATCAACGGTACGAAGGTTGATGGCGCATTACTGGTGACTTTGAGACGGACTATGACGAGCTTGTGGCCGGCCAAAGCGGTGATGTGTCCGTTTACGCTATCGACCCGGCTTACAACTCTTACGGAGTCAATTTGCAGGTTTAACTGTGCAAAGTCGCAATCAATAGTAGTTGGGGGTGTAACGGGATCAGCCGAGATCGGTGTCGTCGAAGACGGCGCTTGTTGGGCTAGTTTCGTGCCGGTGGCGGAACCGATAGTTGGTTGGGTAGCTGGATCTGAGGCGCTGACCGCATTACTCTGTATGGCAAGGACGAGCATCGATGTTATGACTAGCGCAAGAATGAATTCGTGCTTTTTTTCCATATAGCAGCTCCTTTAACATCTTTAGTTGATTGTTTATTGATTAGACGAACGGATTTCTCTACCCGTTTCTACTTCCCACAGTTTGAGTTTTCCATCCGCGCCGCCTGAAAGAACATATTTACCATCCGGACTGAACGCTACTGAAGTAACAGAATCCAAATGCCTTATAAACTCACGAACTTGTCTGTCCGTTCCTACTTCCCATAGTTTCAATACGTTATTATAACTATCAAAAAGAACATATTTGCCATCCGGACTGAACGCAACTGAATTGACAGAGTAGTACACTTTGCTTTTATAATCGTGAATAAGTTTGCCCGTTACTATTTCCCACAGATTGACTGTTCTATGATCAAGCGCCGAAAGGGCACCCCCCGAAAGGGCATATTTGCCATCCGGGCTGAACGCTACTGAATTGACAGAATATTTATAGCCTTGAAACGAGTGGATTTCCCTGCCCGTTTCTACTTCCCACAGTTTAAGTGTTTTCATTTCACGCCAATGTTTGCTGCCCGAAAGAGCATATTTGCCATCCGGGCTGAACGCTACTGAATTGACAGAATTCGCGTGCCCTTGAAACGAACGGATTTCCCTGCCCGTTTCTACTTCCCACAGTTTAAGTGTTTTATCTCCGCTTCCCGAAAGAGCATATTTGCCATCCGGGCTGAACGCTCCTGAATTGACAGAATTCGCGTGCCCTTGAAACGAACGGATTTCCCTGCCCGTTTCTACTTCCCACAGTTTAAGTGTTTTATCTCCGCTTCCCGAAAGAGCATATTTGCCATCCGGGCTGAACGCTACTGAATTGACAGAATTCGCGTGCCCTTGAAACGAACGGATTTCCCTGCCCGTTTCAACTTCCCACAGTTTAAGTGTTTTATCTCCGCTTCCTGAAAGGGCATATTTGCCATCCGGACTGAACGCTACTGAATTGACATATGGGCACATTTTTTTCTTCAATTTTTTCAATAAATCGCTAGCAATAGAAAAAACAGCATAAAAGCAAAAGATTGCTATTGCGAACATGAACAATTTCGGAGTAGCATATTTTGATTGGCTGCCTTGCGAAAAGGCTCCGTAGAAAATTTTGATAAATATGCCGGCAAGCAATAATCCAAAAAAGGCGGCAATACAGTAAAAAAGCACTGATGTCAGTATCCATAGATATTTTTTCATCCGAGCTGTCCTTTCCTTAATAAGGATTGCTTTTCGCAGTGGGAGTATAAGAAGAAGGGTCTTGAATGTCAATTACATACTTATCACAAAATGTGAGGTATGGTGTTCATTTTTTTGGGGGCAGATCAATTTGCACGCTTCACTTGGCAATAAATAAACTGATCAGATCAGGGAATACGTTGTTTTGTATTTGAAGTCTTGGATACCGACAAATAAGTTAATTTTAGCACTTACAGGAAGTTATGATTCGTGATCATTTTTACACTTGCTGTCAAGTAAACTTGGTTCCATGGCAATTTATATTAGCTAATTCTGGGGACTCCATACTAGTTATTTCTTGCCACTGAATTCCCGGTAATTGCTTTATAAAACAAATTGCTTAACCTGCCAAATTCCATAACGGAAAGTGTCTCACCCCGGCGTTTGCCGTCAATACCGGCGGAAGTGAGAACTTCTTTTATTTTTCCCTCTTCAACATCAGCCAATAACTTGGAGTTCTTCAAATTATTGATTAACATTTTTCTGCGTTGGGCAAATGATGCCTTAACCAGTTGGGTAAAAAAAGCTGCATCAGCCAATTTCATTAAGGGCTTATCCAGAAAAGCACCCCTGATAACCGCTGATTCGACTTTAGGCCGCGGATGAAAACAGTTTGCCGGCACATCAAATATTTTTTCCACGGACGCAAACATTTGCAGAAGCACGGAGGGCACGCCATAGCTTTTATTATTGGGCTGAGCAGCCAGCCGCTGAACGACTTCTTTTTGCAGCATCAGAATAAAACCATCAATATTAGATCGAAAAGATAGCAAATGAAAAATCAGAGGGCTGGATATATTGTAAGGTACGTTACCGATAACTTTAACTTTGGATTTATATTTTTTTGCTAGCGCCTTAAAGTCATATTTCAATATATCGCCGCAGTGAATTTCTGCATTATTATATGGGGCAAGTTTTTCTTTTAATACTTCTACTAAATTTTTATCTAATTCCACGGCAATTATTTTCCGGGCTTCTTGCGCCAGAATTTCCGTCAAAACGCCGATGCCCGCACCAATTTCCACCACAATATCCTCTTTGGTAATTTGGGCGGCCGCGGCTATTTTCCGAATAATGTTGCCATCCAATAGAAACGACTGGCCTAATTTCTTGCGCGGTTTGATTCCGTATTTATTGATTATTTCTTTTGGCGTCGTCATGGTTATTCTAGGAATTTGACTGCAGCGGCCAACGTGATATTGCGTTCAAATCCAGCGGATCGCTGTGGCCGTTTTTCAGCATAATCTCGCCGATAACTGCAATCATTGCCGCATTATCTGTACACAAAATAGCAGGCGGTATGAATAATTCGATATTCTTTTTTGATGCGGCCTCGGCAAACCGCTGACGCAATCTGCTATTGGCCGCCACTCCGCCACAAACCACTAATTGGACAACATTATTCTCTAGGGCTCCCCGTATCGTTTTCTCTACTAAAACATCAACGATAGCTTCCTGATAACTCGCTACAATATCCGGCAATTCATCAGCGGTAAAATCGCGGCCGCGTTTTTTCAGCAGGGTCAATAAGGAAGTTTTCAAACCACTGAAGCTGAAATCGGGCGAATCTTTCATCGCGCGGGGAAAAGCAACTGCCTGATGATTCCCGTTTTTAGCTATTTTATCAATGATCACTCCGCCCGGATATCCCAGATTGAGAAGCTTGGCCGCTTTATCGAATGCTTCCCCGGCGGCATCATCGTGTGTCTGACCAATCAATTGAAAATCATGATAGTTTTTCACCAGATAAACACTGGTATGCCCGCCGGACACAACTAAAGCAACAAAGGGAAAAGACGGCGCTCTTTCCGAGAGAAACACCGCGGCGATATGCCCTTCCAGATGATTGACCCCGACAAAAGGAATGTTCAGGGCATAAGCTAGAGCCTTAGCGGTGGACAATCCAATTAGAAGCGAACCAATCAAACCCGGCCCCCGGGTTACGGCAATGCCCTCTATTTCCGGAAAGGTGACGTGAGCATCCGCCATTGCTTGTTGCACAACCGGATTAATTGCCTCAATATGTTTACGCGAAGCAATTTCAGGCACAACACCACCATATTTGCTGTGATCTTTGATTTGTGAAGCAATGACATTGGAAAGTATTTTCCTGTTATCGACTACTGCCGCCGCTGTTTCGTCACAAGACGATTCAATTCCCAAAACTATCAAATTTTGTTCCTTACCAATAATTTTCTTTGCTAAAAAGATAAAATCTTTATATAAAAGCAACGACGTTTTGTAAACAAACTTTTGTTAACCATTATTTATCGGAAAATCATCAATGGAATTTAAAACAGATTTTTTGATTTTAGGCAGCGGCATTGCGGGTTTAAGTCTGGCTATTAAGGCTTCAACCCTGGGCAGTGTGGCCATCGTCACAAAAAAGGAAAAGTCGGAATCCAATACAAATTATGCTCAAGGCGGAATCGCTGCCGTTACCGATCAGACCGACAGTTTTGAAGATCATATCAACGACACACTGGTCTGCGGCGCAGGCCTTTGCAACAAAGATGTAGTCGATTTCGTCGTCAGAGAAGCTCCACCCCGTATTCAGGAACTGATCCAATGGGGAGTAAATTTTACAAAATCGATAGCGCCACCTCATGCCTATGATTTAGGTCAGGAAGGAGGTCACAACCGCAGACGGGTACTTCATGCCAAAGACCTTACCGGAAGAGAAATCGAACGGGCGTTACAGGAAAAAGTCGACCATTTAAAAAATGTAACCATTTACGAAAACCATATTGGCATCGACCTCATCATCGAAAAGGACCACGCAGGTCGCGCCATTCGCAGTCTTGGAGCATACGTGTTGGATATCAATAAAAATATGGTTCATACATATTGTGCAAAATATATAATTTTATCCACCGGCGGAGCGGGGAAAGTTTACCTGATCACAACAAACCCGGATATAGCAACCGGTGACGGAATTGCTATGGCGTATCGGGCCGGAGCGCAAATTTCCAATATGGAATTCATTCAGTTCCATCCGACATGTCTTTATCACCCTGATGCCAAAGCTTTCCTCATCAGCGAAGCTGTCCGCGGCGAGGGAGGAATTCTTAAATTAAAAAACGGATCTACTTTCATGGAAAAATATCATTCCATGAAAAGTCTCGCGCCACGCGATATTGTTGCCAAGGCCATTGACACGGAGATAAAAAAATCCGGTGATGAATATGTTCTTCTGGATATAACTCACCGCGATCATGATTTCATAATTAATCGTTTTCCTAATATTTATAACAAATGCCTGGAATTTGGTCTGGATATAACTCGTGATCCGATTCCGGTCGCTCCCGCCGCACATTATATCTGCGGCGGTGTTAGTGTAAATCCCTTCGGGGAAACTTCTATTGCCAACCTTTATGCCTGCGGCGAGGTATCCTGCACCGGACTGCATGGGGCAAACCGCCTCGCGAGCAATTCTTTGCTGGAAGCAGTCGTTTACTCACACCGCGTCTATACAAAAATTGCGAAATTATTCACTGCCAAACAACACAGCAATTATTCTATCGCTCCATGGGATGACAGCGGAACAACAGAGAGCGACGATAGTGTCGTTGTAACAAACAACTGGGACGAAATAAGAAGATGCATGTGGAATTATGTCGGCATCGTCCGGTCGAATAAAAGGCTGGAGAGAGCCGTCCGCCGAATTGATCTTATCCAAAAAGAAATTGACGACTATTATTGGAACTTCAAGGTCACCAAGGATTTAATCGAATTACGCAATATTACCACTGTGGCCAAATTAATCGTTCAGAGTGCTATCGCCAGAAAAGAGAGCCGCGGTCTGCACTATAATATCGATTATCCCGATACTCTCCAAGAATTCCAGAAAGACACGATTATATTAAAAGGATAAATTTCTGACATATAAGACCGATCTTATCAAATATTTCACCTGAAAAAACCGGAAGCATTTCTAGATTTCTATTTATCGCTTCCAAATACGCGGTTAAAAATAAAATCCAGATTTTTTAAAAAGTTATTTATGTTGAAAATTTCCACCAAATCTTTTTCCTGGAGATATTTTTTTACTGCTGTCTCTTTATCTAGCAGTTCTTTGAATTCTATACCTTCCTGCCATGATTTCATCGCATTCTTCTGAACGATATCGTAAGCTTCTTCCCTGGTCGTGCCTCTTTCAATGAGGGCAAGCAACACTTTTTGTGAGAAAATGACTCCGTGCGTTATGTTCAAATTGGAAAGCATCCTTTCGGGATATACGACAAGCTTGTCCATCATATCGGTAAATCGTCCCAACATAAAATCCAAAATGATTGTGGCATCCGGCCCGATGACTCTTTCCACTGAAGAGTGGCTGATATCTCTTTCGTGCCAAAGGGCAATGTCTTCCAAGGCGGCTAAAGCATAGGAACGTACGAGCCGCGCTAAACCGGAGAGATTTTCGGAAAGGATGGGATTGCGTTTATGCGGCATAGCCGATGAACCCTTTTGCCCCGCGGAAAAATATTCTTCCACTTCTCGAACCTCCGTCCGCTGAAGCAGCCTGATCTCCTGCGCAAATTTATCCACTGAAGAGGCGATTATTGCCAGAGCGGTAAAAAATTCGGCGTGCCGATCACGCTGAACAATTTGCGATGATACCGGTGCCGGTTTTAAAGCAAGTTTGCGGCATACATATTCCTCTACAAACGGCTCCACAAAAGAAAAAGTGCCTACCGCTCCGGATATCTTCCCGTAGCTTATAGATTCCTTGGCATTGACCAGACGCTGATGATTGCGCT
>Ga0209777_10006412_pt1 | contig 13251 bp, 27 predicted proteins | sample FrelakmetHBP12HB_FD_187147 | JGI IMG/M metagenome (GOLD analysis project Ga0209777, IMG submission 187147) | Freshwater lake sediment microbial communities from the University of Notre Dame, USA, for methane emissions studies -HBP12 HB (SPAdes)... | ecosystem: Environmental > Aquatic >...
CGTAAAGGGGCAGGCAGACCAAAAGCCGCCCCTACAAAAAACATAACATTTCGTATTCCGATTATTTGGGTATCAGAAATAAAAAAGCTGGTAAAAGAACGAATGACCGAGCTTCGTAATGGTTACAGCTAACGTTAAATGTATGAAACGTTGGGGATTGCGGAGTGAAAACGTATCAATCCGCAAGTAAAATAAAGCGAGAAACGGAGCAACCGTATAGCCTGAAACCCCAATGTTTTATACATATTGTTAACCGCTTTTATTATTAAATTATGAAAAGAGAAACAGTTTTAAGAATGCTTAATAAGCAATTTCACGAATCAAAAAGAATGTTGCAGCATTCAATTGATTATAATGACATGGTAAATGTTATGGGTGGTAATTATGATGAAGAAAAAGAAAATCAGTTTAAAGAAAATATGAAGACCGACATATCTCAACTTTCATTTTTAATTAGATGCTATAAAAATAAAGATATGATTGAAAACATATTAAACAACAATATAAATGATGGTTTTGGGAATGTTTGGAATAAAATATGTCCAGAATGCAATCAAAGTACAATGCAAGTACTTAGACCTGGGAAGGTACAGTGTTCTAATTGCGGTTAACGGTTGCGGCTATGCCCAGTAAGGGATTTCGGAAAGCGTCTGTATCAACCGATACAAAACTTGATGCGGGAGATACTGCTCGAAAACCACTGAAACCCTTATTGGGTATGAGCCGTTGTTAGCCGTTCGGTGTTTTTTTATTTATTTCCTTTCGCTCTATTATGAGTCTTACACAACATTTCACAGTTTTTTGTATCAGTTGAGCCTCCTTTACTCCAAGCTGTTACATGGTCTGCGTCCATATCTGCTATTTTCCATATTTTAGTTTTATTAGAATCATGACCGATTGCACACAAAGGACAATTTGAGGTGTTTTTTTTCTCTGCCTCTGTTGTTTGAATTGTATAAACAGATTTTTTTGTTGCTTCGTCAAATACCCGAACCTCTATAAGTTTCGTATCTGTCGAACCACCAAGAATATATTCAAATACACCTTTTCGATTTTTCACATAAGGGTCAGCATAAAGTTTTTTAACTTGTTCTGATACTTTTTGGGGACTGTAAGGCTGTTTCTTGTATGTTTCATAAAGTCTGCCCCATTCAAGACCACGCATTTCACTTTCCACGTCGGCAAATACAGTTGAAACCCAGTCTATAACACTATTGAAATAAGTTTTTAATTCTTTTATGTTATTATCCTTACGATGAAGAGCCATATAATCTTCAATTTTACCTTTACTTACCCAATCAAGAGCGCATTCCAAAAACTCCTGTCTATTTGCACTACCTGAAACATAAGCACTCCATTTTTGAATGTTTGCATTTTGACTATTGCTAAACTCTTCTTTACCTAGTGTTACAAATGGACATGAATATATTGCATTATTAAGTTCTTGGTTATTGAGTGGAACACCAGCAATATTTATTGTCTTAAACCATGCTTTAATTTCGGGTTCTTCACCTTTACATTCGTAAATTGTTAGGTTTGAATTTAAGACTTTTAACTGCAACTCAGGGGCAAGACTGTCAAAATATTGCTCCATACCATCAACTTTAACCGCAAATTTATTAGTCACAAAACGCCCGAAACTTGTTATTCGTTGCTGTCCGTCTAATACTTCAAATTTTTCTGCACTTACTGTATTAAAATAAATTAAGCCCAATGGATAATCTTTTAGAATTGAATCGATAACTGCTATGTCTCTTTTCCCGTCCGCATAAATGTAATTGCGTTGGTATTCGGGTTGGATTGTCAGTTTGCCTGACAATCCAAACAGCCCTTTGCCTTCAAGCTCATTGTAAACGAAACCATCGCAAATATCTTTTACTGTAATATCGGTTCGTAGTATTGTTATCATTTTACTTCTTTTCTGTGTTTAATAAGTATTCTGCCAAATTTCATTTCACCATTAACAATTGCACCACCACCTTTGTCTTTTTGGTGTGGGCAATACTTTAATCTTTCTAAAATTTCTTTTGGTGCGGAAGCTTTGGTATTACCACTTGCTTGCCAAATTATTTCAAATTGTTCAGGAGAATATTTGTCAAGAAATGTTATTGGCACACCCATAACGCCATTGTAATCGCTCGGAATTGCATCAGTAAAAGGCACGTCAATTGCATCATAGTTTTCATATTTGTCGTATGATTTTTTGCCTTTTAGTTCTTTATGTTTACTAAATTTCAAATTATCCTCCATTGTCATAAGTGGCATTGGCTGATGTCTTCTGCCGTGGTCAATATTAGTAAACCAACAGACGCCAGGTACTCGATTAACTTTTTCCCCATTTTGCTCTCGTTCAAATTTATATGTATCCGAATAAATAAAATCGTTTGGCACTTTAAAATACATACCCTTATTGAAATTTGTTGCACCTAACCAAAGTTTGTCAGCTTGAACCAATGGGAATAACTCTTTGTATGTTATTGCGTTTATATTTCCAATTAACAAAAATTGCTTGTCCGCTAGCACAACCCAAGCTAAAAAGTCACGAAATAATGAGAATGGTGGATTTGTTATAATAATATCTGCCTCGTCTTTTAGCTTTTTAATTTCTTCACTATTAAAGTCTCCATCTCCTTTTAAATAATGCCATTCTAAATCATTTACATCAATTTTCCCATCGCCTGTCTTATCATGGTCAAGAGTAAATATTTTCCCATTTGTAACCGTTTTCTTTTTGTCAAATTGTGGATTTGCAGTTTCAAAAAGTGTAGGTTGATAATTGGTTTTATAAAGTTTGCTATCAGGTGCGTAACTTGTGCTTATGAGTTTTTTAAGTCCAAATCGTTCAAAATTCTGTGCAAAAAACTTAGTAAAATTGCTCCATTCAGGGTCATCACAAGGCAATAAAACTGTCTTACCACGAAAAGCATTTGAGTTAAAATCTAAATATGCATTAATTTCTTTTTCTATGTCTTGATATTGAGTATAAAATTCATCATTCTTAGAATTTTGTGCATTTGTCATTGTAGGAATAGGCATATTTTTTCTTTTCTTTAAGTCGTAAATTTACATTATTATATTGAACTTTCAATGTGGCACGGATTCTTACACTGACGGCTAACAGTATATATACGAACTATAAAATTTTAAAGCTATGTAAGCTAATATAATAAGCTCATTTAAAAAATATTAAACTTACAACTATAAAATATAAAAGTAAAAATAAATAATTATTACTATAAAATTTTAAACTATGCAAACATGTTACATTTCTGGTAAAATATCAGGATTACCTTATCGACAAACTTATTTAAAGTTTTTGTTTCGAGAACTATTGATTTGGTGTAATGGATTAAAACCAATAAACCCTATGAGAATAATCCCTAAACAATGGGATTATGAAACACAGTTAGATTATGGAAAGCTATTAGCAGCAAAAGCCGATTGTTTTTATGTATCTCATAATTTTAATCGTTCATTTGGGGCTAAAGCTGAATTAAGAGCCTATCGTAGAACAGGAAAGAAAAGTATAATTTATTTTAGATTTTGGAATAGATGAGAAAAGTAACAGAAACAGAACTCGCAATTATCCTTTTCAATGCGACACATACAGCCGCTACAGTAATTAAAGACAATGGTTACAAAGCAAGAGCTAAACAATGGTTTTCTAATTGGTTTAGCGCAGGAACTAACCTTTGGCGAGAAATAAAACATGAAACTAAAGATGTACCAAAGGCTATTGCTGCTTACGAAGAACTAGCATTGTATGTTTACGAAGTAGCAAAAATTGCTTTAGATAAGCCAGATTTTCAGGAATTTTTAAATGAAATAAAATGATAGGTAAAAAACTTACACCAATTTTAATTGAACTCGAAGAAGAAATAATAGAGTTTGAATTTTTTCAACAAAAACCAAACTATGACAATGATGCTTTAAGAACTGCAACAAAAATATTTTATCATGTTCTACTTGATGAAATGTATAACTTGCAAAACTCGGAAAATATGCCGTTATCAGACCGTTGCAATATGGCTACTTTTGCCGGAAACAAGTTAAGAAATTTAATTAAACAATGTACTGGAAAAGATTCTTACGATTTTTATAAATAATATGGAAATAACAAATAATTACCTACAATCAACATCTAAAGAATATCATTTAACTATAAAGCTATTAAATATTGAAGTTGATTATATTATTTCAGTTATAAAAACGCTTCGTTATAGCACAAATGAAACCATAAATTATCTTTTTAAATATAGATGTTTAACCAAAGGTTTAAAGCGGTCGCATAAAAATAAAATAGTAAAATATTTGCATGAATTGGCTAAAAATGAATTAATTTGATTATCTTTGTTTCGGTTTAGGTTAGTTAATAATTATTGACCCGATGTTAAAGTCGGGTTATTTTAACTTTAAAATTTTAACATGATTAAAGAAATTAGACACGATTTATACACTCAGGTTGAATATGCTAAATTAGTAGGCAAAACACCTGCATGGGTAAATCAACAAATTAAAGCAGGAAATTTAAAAACTTTAACTGTTAAAGGAGGTATTTTGATTAAGGTTTAAAATTTTTTAATTTAAAATTTAATTGTATTAAATGGCGTATAGATATACCAATACTGATAAATGGAAGGATTCTTGGTTTTCCGAATTACCTCAACTGCAAATGTTGTTATTTTTATATTTATGTGATAATTGTGATATTGCTGGGTTCATTGAGATTAATATAAAGCGATGGGCTAGCGACTTAGGTAGTTCTAAGGAAACAATACAAGGGGCTATTGAGGGGCTAAGCAGGGGCTTATTATTTTCAAAAAATAACGATTGTATTTTTATAAAAAATTTTCTAAAACATCAAAAAAATATTCCCTTAAATGAAAAAAATAATGCTCATTTAGGAATAATTAAAAGATTTGAATTATATATGTACAAGTTTGATTTTAAGACAATTGAAGATTTTATTTTAGCCCCTAGTCAGCCCCTAGTCAGGGGCTATGGTAATGGTAATGGTAATGGTATAGAAAAAGAAACATGGAAAAATGATTTTGAAATATATAAAAAAGAACTTAAAGAAGCTTGTTCTAAAATTATCACAAAAGAATATATTGAAGAAAGACAAAAATTCCATCCAAACTTAGATATTAGAAAAACATTAGAGAAAAGTTATACTGATTACTGGGTTAAAGAAGTTGGGTGGAAGAACAAAAAGGCTAAGAAAACAATTGATATTGATTGGAAAAGCACTTTTAACAACGCATTAACTCAAAAAATGAACCAAGTTTATAAACAAAAAGATGAAAAGAGAGAAGCTAACTACTAAAACAAATCAAGTTATTCGTATATTAAACGATGGTAAAATAAAGCATCCGGCTATAATAGAATTGATAAATATAATTCAGGAATATGATGAAAGCATGGAATTATATATTTCAGAATTAGAAATGGGAAATTTACAACTTTCTTTAGAACGAAACGAATTTAGAAATATTATAAATAACTACAACGTTCGCATTCAATCGCTTGGATTTAGTTTATTTCAATTTTTAACTTTCGATATCGGAAAGGCTTATAAATCAAAAGCAGAAAACAATCTTAAAAATTTTATGGGTAATCATAAGACAAAAATTAGAACATGTTTGAAAAGTTAAATATTCAAGAATCACATAATATAGATTTTAATTTTGATGAAGTTGCAAGTCGATGTTTAATGACTGATTCAAGAATAATAACTAAAGAGCCAAGCATATTGAGCATTAGGGACGGTTTTAATATGATTCCAATATTTACTGAGGGGAATATTTCAGTTATTAAAGGGCATTCTGGAGTAAGAAAAACTACATTGAATAGTATTTTGATTGGTAGCACTTTAGTTAAAGGTAATTCTGATGGTATACTTTACAGCGAATATAAATCAGACCGTCCTATTATATTTTTTGACACCGAACAGGGAGATTGGTCAGCGCAAAAAACATATCAAAGTATTACATCGAAAAGAAAAACAGATTTGTTTATGTATTACACTATTTCTGATTTAAATTCAAAACAAAGAGCTAAATTTGTAGAAAACAGAGCTAATGTATTGAATCCTTGCATGATTGTAATTGATGGTATTCGGGATTTGCTTTTGGATTTTAATAATATTGGAGAAAGTCAGGAGTTGATAGATATGATTTTAGGAATAAAATCGAGAAATAAATGCCATATTTTAAATATAATTCACCTGAATAAAGGCGATGGTAAAAGCAAAGGGCATTTAGGGGCATTTCTTCAAGAAAAAAGCGAAACAGTAATGAATGTTTCGTTTACAGATTCTCCAGGATATTCAGTCGTTAACTGTGAAAAAAAAAGAGGATATGCACCGTTTAAAGATTTTGAAATAACCAACATAAATGGTTATGGGGAAATATCACTTAATAAAAGCGAAAACAAAACAAAAAATATAAATAAAGACGAAGCGTTTTGGGATGACAAATCCGAAGTGGATGTAGGTTTTTAATGTTTAATGATAAATTTTAAACTATGATATTTAACACTTATTCGAAAATAGGCACAAAAATTACACTCAAATCCGATTGGGTAGAGTATGATACCAAAGAACTAAATAAAATCAAAAATAACACACCGGAAGGCTGTGAAATAGATTTTAAATGTTCACATACAGAAAAAAAATACAGATACACTTACACATATTATATAAAATGAAAATAACACTTCCAATTCAACACATAGGATTTAATAAATACGTAATAAAATCTTATAAATGTAATAGATATTGCTTAATTGGAGATATTAAAAATAAAAACAACATATCTACGTGCAGTAATTTAATGGAGCTTGAAGAAATAGATAAAATAACATTTAGTTTTAATTGCGTTAAAAAATAAATTATTTATTTTTTTTAAAAAAAAGGCGGGTTAACAACTCCCGCCTAAAACTATTAACTAACTAATTATGAAAAAATTATAAAATGAATATTTATTTTGTTTTAAATAGTGTTTACAAAATTGATTTTATTTTAAAATACTTTTACTTATTAATCAATTTTATTACTATTTTAAATCCTATTGCGCCAATTAACGCAAATGCCCCAAATACTACAATGTAAATATATATCATAATTTTAAATTTTAAATGTTTTTTATTAAAAAAAGAATTAGTGTTTAATCAAATTTTGCACTTTACCTATAAACCCATTATGCATTACTCCATTTCTATAATCTTTTACTAAATACATACCTATAATATTTAAAACAAATAATAGGCAAAACAAAATAATCCATATCATATTTTTAATAATTAATGTTAAAACGGCAATTCAATACAAACTTCATAAAATAATTGAGGGCTAAAACCACGTTCATAATATGTGTATAGTAACTTTATATCATAATTAGACACATCGTGCAATTTTGATAACTCAAACCTCCAACATTGGAAATATAAATTAAGGTCTAATGTTTTCATTTTATTTATTCAAAATGTTCTATTTTGAAATCTATGTGTTCTTTTCCTTTTGGTACGATAAATTTTTGAATTAATAATTTAGCTATTTTATTATCGTTAAATTTGTATTTCTTACATAGTATATCTTGAAATGGTTTTAAAAAATTATCAATATCACTTGCAGAATTTGAATACCATACTATATATGTAATAAAATATAAAGGTTCAGGCATTTCGATTTTAGGCAACATAAGTAAAATATCATTTTCATATTTTAAATATAACTTAGTCTTAAATCTTTTTCCTTGCCATGCCTGATTTACAGATAATGGCTTAATTTCTATTCTGCTAAATTGAGAAGTTGTATTAGTAGAACTCATCATAATACTGTCTTTTTAACTTTGATTTTAATTCCTGAAACTTTGGTATACTTTCTTGGTTTTCGTGTTCTTTTACCGTGCCTAAAACAATATTTTCTGGGTTCAATCTATATTTTGGATATGTCCCTTTCGGTAAAATATGTAAAAATTGCCAATGCCATTGAAAAGCTCCTTTATTTAAAAGCGGTTCTCCTGATAATTCACTAATATGCTCCCGTGTTTCCCAAATGTAATTAAATAGTTCAATTTGGTTATTAAAGTCCTTTATTGTTTTCATATTCCTTTTTTAAAACCGAAATTCGTTGCATTAAATCATCCGCTACATGCCCAGAATGCTTAATAAAAAGCTCAAGTCTATAAGCTGCCGACTCATTTTCAAGTTCTTGTCTTATAATATCTTCGTTTATAATATTTGCCTCTGATTCGGCAAAAGTAGCCGTTAAATGTTTTTCTTTTATTAGTGCGTTTTTGCTTTTAGATGTTTCAATTTTTCTGCTAAAATAGCATGAATTATAATCTGTTTTTATTTCCGCCAAACATTCAGCAAGTAAAAAGTTATTGGTTACAATCCTAGTCCTACAATCCATAAACTTTTCAATAGTCGATGTTTTGTTATTTTTTCGATACCAATTTATATTAGCTCTGGTTTCTTCTAGTATTGGATTAATGTCTATCATTTTAATTCTTTTATATTAGGTAAGGTTTCTTTAATTTGAAATAAATTATCTTCATTTTTAGCCAATATTGAAATTCCTTGCGCCTTTGCCATTTTTTTAGCCAACTCTGCCATTTTTAAAGCAGTAGGCGCACCATTAATATAAAGAAAATCCCAAACAGCATTTTTTAATGAATCGTACATATCTATAAATAATACCTTATCACGTGTTGATTTTAATACAGGTAAACGCTTCATAGCTCGAGTACAATATTCAATTAATTGCTTATCAATTTCCTCTTTACTTATTTGTAAAATACTATTTCTTAGCGTATGAAATTCGGCATAAGCAAACTTAGATGGATGCTTTATAACGTATGTGTCAGCGTTCCTTTTTGCTATTTCTTTTTGATTTTCAATGTATTTAAAAAAACCTATAAGAGTTGAAAGTGTTAATATTTCCTGTTCATTTAAAAGGTCTTTGTTTTCTACCTGTTTGGAAATATCTATTAACCATTTCCTTATTTCTTTACCTTTTTTGCTTCGTTCAAGTAAACATATTTCTTTTGCAGAATCAATTGTAAATTCATAATCCGTAAAAGGTCTACCTCCTGTACTTTCGTACACTTTTGTACAAAAGTCAATTCCTTCTTTTAAATCAGCGTAATCAATAACTCTTTTAACCCATATATCAAAACGCTTGTTTTTACTTTCAATGGTCTTATGAATATCTGAACCTAAGATAGTATTATTTGAGTAAATTTTCAACATACTTTTGTTATATATTACGGCAAAAGTATGGCTTATGTTTTAATCGTGCAAGTTTTTGTTAATTTATTTTTAATAAAAAATCTACACTGTAATAAAATAAAGTGTAGATTTAATATTGTTTATTATTTAATAATACAGAATATTATTTATTCCACATTCATTTTTATTATTAATTAATTTATACAAATTAAATTATTTTTTTGGAATAAGCAATTAAAAATGTATAATTAATTACATTTTAACAGTAAAAAAACTTTTTGTTGTTTTAATCGGCTTAACAATTTCAACAATTTCGCCAGTTATAGGATTGACAAAATCATTTATTCTATAACGTGCTTGCAATTCTTCTTCAACTGCTTTCTTTTGTTCTGTTAAATATTTTATTTGTTCATTTAAAGCATTTAATCTTTCATCTTCACATACCGAATAATCCCAAGTTGCACGTTCAGTTTGTGTTATTTTAACACCATTGAAATCAATTGTTTTTTCGTCTTCAAATTTCTTTTTTACGCAATCCTGTAAATTTTTATTTTCTTTAGCGTATTTAATCCATTTGTCAAAATTAGCAAGTATAAATGGCAAGTATAAAGGGTTTATTTTTTCCTCTAAAATCCCGTTTTCAAGTTGTTTAAGAACGCCAAGAAACTCTGCCAAACGTTTATGCAATGCTGGTAAATTATTCATGTTTTATACGTTTATTAGGTTATATTTAATACACACTCTATATCCCTTGAAGTACTACTAAATACTTTTAAGAATATAAAGTTAAGATTTAATTTGAGCCTTAACTTTCTGTATTTCGAATTAACCGAATCACTGGCATATTGCTATTTTTTATTTCACTTCAAGGTCAAAGTCGTCAGTGTGTCGGACGTTGCTTCACTTTTTAGCAATATATTCTAATACTACATTTCATCTTTTTGTTCGGGATAGCTCTTAAATTACTCTTTCGGAATGATGGCAACATCCGAAAAAGAAACACCCGAATGGCATAAGCTTTTTGAGAAGGGCTACCATTCGGATGAGTGCCGATTTTATTCGGTTTTTATTATTGTTTGTTGCCCTTCTCACAAGCTTAAACAATCGTTTATTTCTTGAGAGCAAATATAACACTATGTAATAAAATACACATTGTTTTATTGTTTATTTTTATTTTAATAATACAGTATAATTTAATTTATTTTACCTTTTTAGAAAGGCAATCCATCTGATTCCTCTTCCTTTTCAGGTTCGGCATCAACGTGTCCTGGTAAATTAAAATTTTTAGACTCGTCTAGTTGATTATGTTTTGCAAAATTATTATTAATCCCTATTAATTCAACTTTCCAAACTTTTAAAGAAGTGTACCATTTTCCCTTAAACTCTCTACTTTCAGGATTGAAGTGTAGTGTTATATCACTTCCGATATTCAAATTCTGAATAGAATCTACAATATTATTCCAAGCAACTAAACATACTTTAGTCGGGTATTGTGCATTTGTTTCAATTATAAAATCCTGAGATTTCCAGTCTTTGCCAGTCTTTCCAGTACCAGATTTAACTTCTAGTACTTGAATTAATTTTCCTGTAATTGTATTATCCATTATTTGTAGGTATTAATTTTGTTTTTAATTCGCTGATTAATGTTTTAAAATCACTATTGACATGTAATGTTGGAAATTTAATCCAAACTTGTTGCAAATCCTCTACTGATTTACATTTATTTGCCAGTTCTTTTGCATTTTCTATTTCGTTTATTCCAGTATTACACCATTCAAGTATTTTCTTGCCAGTTTCAGATGTTATGATAAATTCTGGTTTTTTATCAAACATACCTGTTCTATCTTTAGATGCTTTAACCAAATGGTTCTCATTAAGAAACTCAAAATTAATTGTTATTTCGTACTCAAATCCTTCTCTGGTTTCTTCTTTTGTACCTACTTTTTGAACTTTAGTTTTACCGTTTTCAGTAGTCATTTCGTAATCTTGCTTTCTCCTTACTGTTGTAATTACGTGGCATTTAGATTGCAAAATACTATCAATAAAAGCTTGATGCCTTGGAGTTACTTTAGCCCAATCTTGATACTTTCCACCTAATTGAGTTTGAATATCTAAGCAACCACCTTTACCTGACCATTCGTGGGTAATTGAATCTATAATAATTACTTCCATATTAGCCTTTTCGCAAGTTTTTATTGCCTCAATATACTTCTCCGGTGTAAATGGTTCACTCAATGTTATTACATTGTAATTTCCCATATCTGAATACAATTCAGCACTTCCATTTTCTGTATCAATAACAGCAATTTTAGACCAATCATTTGTCATTCCAAAAGCCATTAATAATCCAGAATAAGTTTTACCAAATCCACTTGCACCACTTAAACCAAGCCTAAGCTTCACGGTTTTTCTTGTAGCTGTTCTTAATTCCATAATTTTAATTTATTAATTTAACAATATTAACAATATACATTAAATTCTTCTTTACAATTTTCACACTTTAGAACATCAATAGTATGACTATTATATAATTCATAAGTATCAAATAAATCAAGTTCACCCCCACAATTCTGGCATTCACCATTGCCCAACAAAACAACATCTAATAAATAGTATATAGATGGGGTTTGAAATTTTGACATAAATTTAACTATCTCATCCTCGCAAATTGTGTCAATGTATTCATAGAGTACACAGCCGAAAAGCTCTTTTTCGTTTTCATCTCTGGACATTAATAGTCCAGCATCCACCATTGCTTGTAAAATCTTGTATTCGCAATCCTCAGCAATTAGATTTTCGTGCAAACAAACTTGCACGAAGTTTTTGTCGTGTTTAATTCTCATAGCTTTATGTATTAAGTTTATTGTGTAAAGATATAACTATTTTTTAACTTATCAACAATTTTTCAACATTTTCCACTTTTTCATTAAATTTTTTATCTGAAAAGCAAAGATTATTTACAACTTTAATAGAGTGCAATACGGTTGCATGGTCTTTATTAAAATAAGACCCTATTTTTGTCAGCGAATCTTTAGTTCCTTTTTTCATAAAAAAACATGCTATATGTCTATTTAACACCAATTCTTTTTTACGGCATGTTAAAGGTTCAAATTCAAAACCGTTTAACTTTAATATCTCTAAAATTTTATCTGAAGGAATAAATCTAGGTATCACAACCTTATTAATTTCATAAGCTAATTTTTTTAAATTATAGCATTCGTTCACATTAATAAATTCCTTTTCGAAATCTTCATTTTTAAAATAGTCTTCCATAGTTATTTAATTTTTAATTTCGGTTTTCAAAACACAATTGAGTTTCCAACTGGCATATATTTGGAATAAAATATACCTTTTTAAAAAGCTTGCTACAATCTCCATAGCTTAATAAAATACTTTTATCAAACATAAATCTCATTTTATTAGCCAAGTTAAGCAATGTTTGTTTACCTTTTTCATCTGGGCATAATTCAGCTATCATATAAGCCTCAGCTTTTTTTTTCTCAAATTCAGCTAATTGCAAATTCTCATTCCATTTTGACCATTTTTTAAACTTTTCCAAATCTCTAATCATCCATTTGCAATCATTGCAGTTGCAATCTAAATTTTGTCTATCTTTTATATTTTCGGTTATCATAATTATTTAATTTTAAAAACAAAATGTAACATTGTCTATAATAATAAAAGGTTGTTTATTCCTTTTGATTTTATCAACTACTCCGGCATAAGTTAAGTTTTTATCCTTAGCATAGTTGGTAATTGTCTTAAATTCATACTTTGTTGAAATAACTTGAAATATTTCAAGTTCATCGCACGATTCTAATACTTTTGAATTTAAAAGCTCTAAAAATCTATTTTTTATATCTATTGATTTTATTGATTTTGACATAACTTTAAAATTTTATAGTTCGTATATACACTGTTAACCGCAATTAGAACACTGTACCTTCCCAGGTCTAAGTACTTGCATTGTACTTTGATTGCATTCTGGACATATTTTATTCCAAACATTCCCAAAAC
>Ga0209777_10006413_pt1 | contig 13250 bp, 11 predicted proteins | sample FrelakmetHBP12HB_FD_187147 | JGI IMG/M metagenome (GOLD analysis project Ga0209777, IMG submission 187147) | Freshwater lake sediment microbial communities from the University of Notre Dame, USA, for methane emissions studies -HBP12 HB (SPAdes)... | ecosystem: Environmental > Aquatic >...
TGCATAGGATTCTTGGTTGCGTTTGTAATCGATCCACATTTTGATAAGTTCATCGGTAAAGACTCCTCCCGCTTTCAGAAATTCATTATCAATTTCCAGGGCATGGAGAGCTTCGTCCAGCGAGGAGGGCAAGGCCTTTATCCTCGAGCGTTGTTCATCCGACCAAGCAAAAACATTCTGGTCAATTGGCCCCAACCCCGCGGCGGTCGGGTCAATCTTGTTTTGGATTCCATCCAGACCAGCCATCAGCATCGCAGCCAATGCCAAGTAGACATTACATGTGGCATCCGGGGGCCGGAATTCCATACGAGCACTATCCGGTTGGTTGGCATATTTAGGGATGCGTACCGCTGCACTTCGGTTTCCCAGCGAAAAGAAGGCGTTCACCGGTGCTTCGAACCCAGGGATAAGTCGCCGGTACGAATTGGTGCTTGGGTTGGTCAATGCCAGCAATGCCGGGCCATGCGTAAGCAGGCCTCCGATATAGTAGAACGCCAGCTGAGAGAGGCAGCCATAACCAGTGGCATCGTAGAAAATATTCTTTTTCTTTTTGAATAGATGTTGGTGGAAATGCATCCCGCTGCCTGCTTCGCCGAAGAGCGGTTTCGGCATAAAAGTGGCGGTCTGTCCATGAACATGGGCTGTCATCTTGGTGACATATTTAATGATCATGGTGGCGTCGCCTGCCTGAATGAGTTTCATCATCGGCGTTTCGATTTCCGACTGCCCCGGTCCGCCAACCTCATGATGATGATATTTTACCTGTACACCCATGGTTTCCAAATGGCGGACAATTTCCGTGCGCAGCTTGTACAATTGATCCTTCGGTGGAATGGCATGGTAACCCCCGTGTAACGGGATATAGTGTCCTTGCCCACTGACCGCGCTGTTCCAGTCCGCTTCGCTGGAAGAAATGGCATAACTGGCACGGTTGATACCGTCTTCATAGGAGACGGCGTCGAAGATATAGAACTCATACTCCGGTCCCCAACGGCTCTCATCCGCGATATCAGTTATATTTAAATATTCCTCACAGCGGATGGCAATATTCCGTGGATCGTTTTCAAAGATGGCATGCGTATCGGCTTCGAGTGTGGTGCATATGAATGACAGGGTCGGCGTGTCCCAGAAGGGATCCATAAATGCCGTCCCAAGGTCGGGAACCAGCACCATGTCACCAGCTTTGACGGATTTCAGCCCCACCGCTGATCCATCGAAACCAATGCCGTTTTCCATCAATTCAGGCACAAATTGGCGCGCCGGAATGGTGAGATGGTGCCATCGACCCCATAGGTCACAAAACTTTAAATCCACCATCTCAATATTGTAATCATTGACATATTTTTGAGCCTGGTCAAATGTCTGGAACATGGCACCTCCATCGACCGATAGTAATCTGCTGCTGATTTTACATGCACTGACGATTTTCGATAAGTGTAATACATCCATCATGAAATGGTCAGTTATTATTCTTGTAAAGAAATCCTTGTTCAATCGCAATACCATTTATGCTATACTCTTGTCGGGTCGACTATAGAAATATCTAGAACACAATTTTCGCGGAAAATTTTTCCAGCTTTGGGAAAATAATGATCTGGATTTATACACCCCACGCTGCAATATTGCACTTAACGGCTCTTATTTCAGCCGTCATAGGTTTTATGGTTTTACGGCGCAGAAATACTCCCGGTGGAACAGTATTGGCAGTTCTATTATTTACGGTCGCTGAGTGGTCTTTCGCATCCGGACTCGAAGCAGCCGTTGTGGGCATTCCCAGCAAGATTTTTTGGTCGAAAATAGAATATCTGGGGGCTGTCAGCGCGCCAACAATATTCTTTATTTTCGTACAGGAATATATCCGTAAGGATAGCTGGCTGAAAGGCCGTTTCCTGATCCTCCTTTCAATTGTGCCTCTTGCAGGTTTTATTGCGGCTACTACCGGCTGGCGGAATCTTATATGGAACAGTTTCACACCAATTTCGAACCAAAACAACACGATTCTTTATGGGCATGGGATCGGATATTTTATTCTAATAGCCTACGACTACCTAATCATATCCGTTGGAATCGTAATTTTAGTTAAAGCCTGGCTTCAAGCAAAATCACCATATCGCAGCCAGGTTGGTATTCTCTTGTTGGCTTCGTTATTTCCATTTGCTGGCGGAATTATATATAGCTTCGTCCCAAATTTTCTGCCTGGATTGGACCTGACACCGGTAACATTCTCGGTTTCCGGTCTGGTTATCGCCTTTGATATTCTGCAATTTCGCCTGTTAGACATCGCACCAATTGCCCGTGAAATTCTCGTGGATAACATGGAAGAGGGAGTCCTCGTATTGTCCACACAAAATCGCATTTTGGATATCAATCTAGTTGCCCAAAACATGCTTGGTGCTATATCGCAAAAGGTATTGGGTCAACCTGCAGACGAGGTGTTGAAATTCTGGCCGTCTCTTTCCAATTACCTTCAGGAAAATAATAAGGTCGACACTGAGTTACGTTTAGATACGGATCCCTCCCGTCACCTCCATTTGCACATTTCTCCACTCTTTAATAAACGCGGAAACTTAATAGGAAAACTGCTCGTATTCCATGATGTTTCCCAGCGTTACCGGATGGAAGCTGAGCTGGCACGAACGGTCGAAGAACTTGGTATTCTCAATAACATCAGCCTTGCCATAACATCGGGTCTGGATATGGAACATGTCCTCATAACATTGCATGAGCAATGCAAACAGGTGGCACACATGGATATATTCTATGTGGCTTTATACGACGAGGAACACTCCCTCATCCAAGTACCATTATTCTTTGAACAAGATCATTATGTTGAGGGGGCTTCCCGCGATTTCAAAGACCGTCCTGGAGTAATTGGTAGTGCAATTCAGGGACGAAAAACTCTCATCCTAAATAATTCCATAAAACAGGATACACGACCTCTCCAGATGGAACAGTCGCTGTTGGAGGTACCCACGCGTACTTATATCGGTATCCCCTTGATTTTACGTGAACGGGTCATTGGGGTCATGTCCATCCAGAGCTATCAGCCGAATGCCTTTTCCAAAGACCAGATCCGATTATTGGAAAGAATAGCCATTCAGGCAGCCATTGCAATCGAAAATGCCCGTTTGTATTCCGAAGTCCAGAGGCTAGCTATCATTGATGAATTAACCGGGATATATAACTACCGTGGACTTAAAGAACTTGGCACTCGTGAAGTGGAACGTGCTATTCGATTTCACCGCCCACTTTCTGTTTTATTCTTCGATATTGATAATTTCCATACATTCAATAATACATACAATCATTCGACAGGTAATATTGTCCTTCAAAATATTGTTCAGCGTTGTCATACAATCCTGCGCTCGGTGGATATCCTTACCCGCTTTGGCGGAGATGAATTTGTTGCCCTCCTGCCCGAGACAGATATTTCCAATGCTGAAGTTGTCGCTCGGCGGATGGTTAAGGAAATAACTGCCCATAAAATTACGACCCCTTTTGGGGAGATGAATGTCACCATTTCGATTGGATTAACCACCTTGACCGATGACAATAACACTCTACCCGCTTTGATTGACCGCGCTAACCACGCCGAACACCAGGCCAAACAGGGACAAAAAGGGATTGTGGTAGTTGCACCGTAAGGCCTCAAGGCTAAGAATAAAAAAAGCCCGGACTTTGGTCCGGGCTAGAAGATGATCATTGCCTACTTCCGAAAAATAATTCCCACCAAATTCGCCAGTTGGGTGGTGTCAGTTCCTGTTGAACGGTGGTGGATGAAGGCGTTGGAGTGATATTTCCTTCTGGCACTATTCCCACCGGATGTTCACCCGGTCTTACCATTTTATTGTTGTAAGCCCACGCCTCAACTGCTGCGTCCGATGTGGCATAAGCCAGCTGGCCGGCGAGAGCAGTCTGTGTCTGGACCACTGAGGTAGCCTCAGCCCCGACAGCCTTTAATTGGGTTGTCAGGCGGTTTAATTCCCCCATGCGGCGGTTGAAATCCACCAGCAATATTATCGCCAAGAAGAGTCCAATGACAATTAAAATATTTCGCCATTTGAATTTCATAATAATATCTTACTCTTTACCGACCGGTTTGACAAGCCGGTGATCACGCTGGAAAAGGCTTTCTTTTAATTCACGCTCCTGGATAACCTGTACCTGCCCATCGCCCAACCACAGGACGGCGGGGCGCAGGGCTCCGTTATAATTGCTGGACATGCTCAGATGGTACGCTCCACTGACTGGAACCGCTACTAGATCTCCCTCTTTAATTTCCGGGAATGGTAAATCTTCAATCAGCACATCTCCACTCTCGCAATACGGTCCGGCAAACCATACTGATTCTTTTACAGGCCTCTCAGGTTCCCGGACCGGCAAAGCCGAATAACGTGCCTTGTATAATGCCGGGCGAGGGTTGTCAGCTAAACCTCCATCCAACAAAACCCATTTCCTGTTGGCTGTCCGTTTCACCGCTCCTACCCGATAAAGAGCCACCCCTGCCCGCCCCACAAGGCTGCGTCCGGGTTCCAGGTTTAAAAGGGGTAGGGATAAACCTCGTTCCTTGCAACCTTGTATCACAGTTTCGGCAATAATTTGCACATATCTGAAGAGGTTGGGTTGGGGCAATTCATCCTCATGATAAGCTACACCCCAACCCCCGCCGGGACTCAGTGTCCAACCATCCTCAAATTCAATCGCTGTTGCCACGTCGAGGGCACGCTTGATCCCCGGTATTAGCGGAGCAGGGTCGTGGAATTGGGAACCTTGATGAAAATGAAGCCCTTTAAGCGGTAGAGTATTGTGTTTACAAAATTGAGCTGCCTGGATGATTTGTCCGGCATCCATTCCAAATTTACTCCCAGCTTGACCGGTCTGGGTATAGGCATGAGTCTCAACGGCAAGACCGGGTTGGAATCGCAACCACAGTTCCGGCATATCCTGGATAGAAGATGACTCCGCCAGACGCTGGAGTTCTATCTGGTTGTCAACCACAAGAATCCCTGCGTGCTCGCAGGCCGCCTCGATATCTGAAGTTGATTTATTAACGCCATGGACTAGAAGTCGTTCACGCGGCACACCAGCCATAACAGCGATGGCTATTTCACCCGATCCAGTGCAATCGACCCACAGATCATGCTGTTGTGTCCACTCAGCGATGGCGATGCATAGGAAGGCTTTGCCTGCATAACTGAGGCTGCTTCCGCTCGGGTAAAAATCGTGCAGGGCTTTCTGATAAGCCGAAACCGCGTTTTCCAACGTGGTGTGATCGTAGAGGTAGAGTGGGGTGCCGAATTGATTTGCCAGGTCTGCAAGGTTGTGACCAGCAATGGATAACGAATCATGTTCTATAGAGGTAGTATCAGGAAAAAGGGCTAAACGATCCATGGTCTCTTTTTACCACAAAGTCTGTGGAGAGCACAGAGTTATTTCATCCGAGGTCATTAAAACAAAAACCCGCGTATCCGCGGGTTTTCTGTGCCGAAGGAGGGACTTGAACCCTCACGACCGTAAGGCCACTAAGCCCTGAACCTAGCGCGTCTGCCAATTCCGCCACTTCGGCGTGCGGGTTGTATTTTATCCGAAACCAAGATTTTGTCAACCTGCGGCTCTTTAGAACTACAATGCGATGTACTCACGCAGGTTATGCTGCACAGCATATGCAGCAGCCTCCGCTCGGTTGTTAACACCTAACTTGGAAAGGATGCTGCTGACGTAATTGCGTACTGTCCCCTCGCCCAGGAAGAGTGCTTTGGCAATTTCCCGGTTGGTTTTGCCCTCCGAAACCAGCAGCAGAACATGTTTCTCCTGCTGGCTGAGATGAGCGAAGGCAGATGCTTCCTCTTCCTTTACTGCACGGCGAACTTCTTGGAAGACGCGCTGGGTCACCGTTGGATCCAGCATGGCCTCGCCGCGTCCTACCGCTTCCAGCGCTCGGACCAGATCCTCACCACCTATTTGTTTCAGGATGTACCCCGAAGCCCCGGCTCGTATAGCTGAGAAGAGCATCTCGTCTTCGGCATAAGAGGTCAGCATAATGACCTTGGTCTCCGGGAAACGTCCGGTAATCTCTTCGCAGGCTTCTATCCCGGAAGTACCCGGGAGACGAATATCCATCACCACCACATCCGGGTGGGTTGTATTAATTATTTCCATCGCTTCGCGCGCTGAAGAGGCTTCACCCACAACATCAAATTGCGGATGACGTTCCAGGAGTGATTTCAACCCCAATCGAACAACTTCATGATCGTCTACCAGTAGGATGCGCTGCTTGGTCATAGGTAAAGTAATCCTTTTTAAAGAGTATATTCGAGAGTGGGTTGAATGACAAGGATGGAGTATAGGTGAATGATCGGATAAAAAGGGATCTCCGAGGTCGTCAAGATGCAAAGAGAATGGTTAATACTTTATCGCGCTGAACCGGTTGAGTTTATCCCATCGATGAGTTGCAATAATCTGACGAACAGTGCCCGTCTGGCCGCGTACCACCAGACTGTCGGTGCGTGCCCCCGAACCAGTATATTTCACACCATCCAAAAATTCTCCATCTGTAACCCCGGTGGCTGCAAAGAAGACATCCTCAGTCGAAACTAGATCATTCATGGTCAGCACTTTTTCAAAATCGTAGCCCTGCTCGCGTCCTCGGCGGAGTTCGTCATCATTACGAGCATAAAGTTTACCTTGGATTTCGCCACCCATCGCGCGCAATGCACATGCAGAGAGTACTCCTTCCGGTGTTCCACCAATACCCAGCAATACATCAATCCCAGAATCAAACCAGGAGGTCATTAACGCTCCGGCTACATCACCATCCGGGATCAAGCGGATGCGTGCTCCGGCTTGCCGCACTTCAGCGATCAAATTCTCATGCCGGGGCCGGTCGAGAATGACGGCCGTAAGGTCTTCCACAGATTTACTGCTTGCTTTTGCAATTTCAACAAGGTTGTACTTGACCGGGGCATTAATATCAACCTTACCTTTTGCTAAAGGTCCAACTGCAATTTTATTCATGTACAGGAATGGTCCGGGGTTAAACATCGTTCCCCGGGGAGCCAGCGCAACAGTTGATATAGCGCTCCATGTTCCATTCGCCAGCGGGCGAGTACCATCGATGGGATCCACTGCTATATCCATCTCTGGCCCTTTGCCATTCCCAACGTGTTCACCGTTGAAAAGCATCGGCGCCTTGTCCTTCTCACCCTCACCAATAACAATTACAGCATTTATGTAAATTGTGTTTAATATCAGCCGCATAGCTTCCACAGCGGCATGATCAGCGGCATTTTTATCCCCGCGTCCCATATAACGTCCGGCAGAAAGCGCGGCAGCCTCGGTCACGCGCACCAGTTCAAGGGCCAGATTGCGTGTCGGTTCAGTAACAGTATCAACCATATCGGTCTCCTGGAATCTTTATAATAAAAACCAGACGATCATCAGGTATCCCAAAGCACCTGCCCACAACCAGGAATCAAAACGATCCAGTACACCACCGTGACCGGGAATGATATTGCTAGCATCCTTCAGCCCGGCCTGCCGTTTTAACATGGACTCACCCAGATCACCTAAAAGCGTCAGGACCGAGATCACCGCCCCTAAAGCCGCACCCTTCCACCAAGGCACTGCAAGACCTCCCAGGCTGGTCCATAAAATCGCCAACCCGGCAGTACCAACCGTCGCAAAAATGATCCCGCCCCAATAGCCTTCCCATGATTTTTTCGGGCTGAGCCGTGGACTTAGCTTGTGCCGGCCAAAATGGCTGCCAATGAAATACGCAGCTGTATCTGCCAACCAGACGGCAGGTAGGACCAATAACAACCACCAGAGACCATTCTGTAAATTGCGTATGTCAATCAAATAGGCACCTATCCACCCCAGGTAAACAATCCCCGCAACAGTGACGGAAAAATCGGAGGCGGCCTTGGTTCGGCCATATTCGTAACAAATTAAATGCCACGTCATGGCAGCCAAGGCAAGCAGAGTCAAACCAGTAGCTGCCTGTCCCGGTAGGTAAGCCCTCAAGACCACCAGTAACACAACGCCTCCAACCAGAAGTGGTTCGGAGGCGTTGTAGCCAGCTGTTTTGAATATCTTGCCAAATTCCCAGGCAGCGATTCCCAGCAGGAGCGTGATCAAACCAAAATAAAAAACACCCCCAACGATGATTGCCGGGATGCCAATGGCTGCCAAGGCAAGAGCGGCAAGCACGCGCTTAGTCAACATGGTTTGGATTGTCCTCTACATTTTGGGATAAACCACCATAGCGGCGATCCCGTTTGGCATAAGTGTCCAGTGCTTTGCGGAATTCGTCTTTATTAAAATCAGGCCAGTAAACCGACGTGACATACCATTCTGAATAAGCTCCCTGCCAGATCAGGAAATTTGATACACGAAGCTCGCCGGAGGTGCGGATGATCAGATCCGGGTCAGGAACACCTGCTGTAAAAAGGTACTGGCTGACCATGTCGGAGTTCACTGCTTCGGGCTTGATGCCATCTTGAATGATCCGCTGGATCGCGCAAATGATTTCGTCACGCCCACCGTAGTTAAATGCTACATTCAGGATAAGACGGTCATTATTTTTCGTCAATTCAATGGCTTCGAGCACCTTTTCCTGAAGTTTAGGGTCGAGGCGTTCAAGACGGCCAATATGGCGCAGCTGCACCCCTTCTTTGTTCAGCTCGGCCAGTTCCTTGTCAATCACGTCCTCAAGAATGTGCATGAGACCGTCTACCTCTTCGCGCGGACGGCCCCAGTTTTCAGTTGAAAAGGCATAAATGGTGAGATATTTAATACCAAACTCTACGCAAGCCCTGATGATACGCCGTAGATTCTCTGTTCCAGCGCGATGGCCTGCAAGACGAGGCAGACCGCGGGAAAGCGCCCAGCGGCCATTCCCGTCCATGATAATGGCAACGTGGGTTGGCGGTCGCAATGGGGGAGGCGTTGCTTTTTTAGCCATAAATTAGGTAGCGACGATTAAAACCGTCTCTACACCTCCATGATCTCCAGCTCCTTGTGTTGACCATGCTTATTGATCTCTTCGATACTATGATCGGTGACTTTCTGAAGTTCCTCCTCGCCACGCTTCAGGTCATCTTCGGATATAAGCTTCTCTTTTTCAAAGTCACGCATATCATTATGTACATCGCGTCGTACATTTCGTACAGCAATACGGCATTCTTCCAACCGATTATGAACAACTTTGACGAGTTCATGACGGCGCTCTTCCGTTAAAGCAGGCAGGTTCAGACGGATTAGTTTTCCATCATTGTTGGGTGTCAAACCCAGATCTGAAGCCAATATCGCCCTTTCAACACCTTTCAAGGAGGAAGGATCGAAGGGTTTAATAAGGAGACTGCGCGGTTCCGGTACAGATATTGACGCAAGTTGCATTAGGGGCGTTGAAGTACCGTAATACTCGATTGGCAATTTTTCCACCAATGCTGGGGTGGCGCGACCAGTGCGAATACCAGCCAAGTCATCGTTCAGACTTTGGATCGCGGCGTGCATTCGCGTTTCGGCTTCTTTTAGTAAGTCTTTTATCACGTCGACCTCCTGGATTTTATTTTTTTATTTGCCATAAGGATACCTTAAAACTGTAAAAAATGCTACTAGAATGGGGGATAGAAAACAGGGCCACCGGTAGTATCACTAGTAGGCCCTGTCAAAAGGTCTCAGACCACTCTCAAACCTGTTCTTCTAGGCTGTGACCAGAGTCCCCACTTTTTCTCCGTGCATGGCGCGTTCAAGCGCAGATGGATCCCAGAGGTTGACTACAAGGATGGGGAGGTTATTTTCCATGCACAAAGAAATGGCTGTGCTATCCATCACTTCCAGTCTACGGTTCAGCACATCAATATAAGTCAACTCATCAAACTTCTTAGCATCAGGATTTTTATACGGATCTGAGTCGTAGACACCATCTACCTTGGTTGCTTTGATCAATACATTTGCGTCAATTTCAACCGCCCGCAGTGCTGCTGCTGTATCGGTAGAAAAAAAGGGGTTACCGGTTCCAGCACCAAAGATAACAACCCGTCCCTTTTCCAAATGACGGATGGCCCGACGCCGGATATATGGTTCAGCCACTGCCCGCATCTCGATCGCCGACTGGACACGGGTGTAAACACCCATTCTCTCCAGCGCATCCATCAGTGCCATGGCATTTATTACCGTTGCCAGCATACCCATATAATCGGCGGTCGCCCGCTCCATTCCTCGGTCAAGACCTTGTTTGCCTCGCCAAAGGTTACCAGCCCCGATGACGATTGCCACTTCGACATCCATCTCGCGGACTGCTTTAACACGCTTGGCAATCGTCTCAGCCTGCACGGGGTCAATCCCAAAACCTTCACGACTCGCAAGCGCTTCACCACTCAACTTGAGCAAGATACGCCGGAATTTTAGATCTGCCATAATTTCTCCTCTTGCAATTGTAAAGAAAGAGGCCAACCATCCGGTTGGCCTCTTTAATTCAATTACTCACTCATCTCGCCCAATTCCCAGCGGGCAAAGCGCCTGACAATGATATTTTCACCGATAGCGGCGATTTGTTCAAGTAGAAGCTTTCCCACCGTTGTTTTGTCATCACGGATGTAAGGTTGGCGCATTAATACGACTTCATCCTTGAACTTATCTATTCGGCCCTGGGAGATTTTTTCAAGCATTGTTTTAGGTTTTCCCTCCTCGAGGGCGCGTGCTTTTGCAATTTCAATTTCATGTTCAAGCACTTCAGCGGGGATGTCTTCCTCTTTCAAATACTTCGGTGCAGCTGCAGCCACCTGTAATGCCACTTCATGCGCGAACTTGCGAAATTGCTCTGAGCGGGCAACAAAATCGGTCTCGCAGTTGACCTCAACCATCACACCTACCCGTCCATTACCGTGAGTATAGAGTTCCACCAAGCCGTTCGAAGCTTGCCGGTCAGCACGTTTAGCAGCAGTAGCCATACCTTTTTCTCGCAGGTAGTCCACTGCTTTTTTAAAATCACCCCCAGAAAATTCCAGCGCTTTTCGGCAGTCAAGCACTCCCGCTTTGGTGGCTTCGCGCAGTTCTTTAACCATTTCAGTAGTTATTACCATGCCTATACCTCAGTTTATTTTTCTTCTTCGGTGTCTTTTTTTACAATTTCATCTGTCGTCGCTGGTTCTTCTACGGCTGGACTGGGTGTAAGTTTAGCCAGAGTGGATTCGCCCAACAGTTCATTGTCCTGGAGTTCTTCATCCAGATCCATTGCTGAATGAGAAGGTTTGTTCGCTTCTGATTCAAATTCCGGGAGTCGTGCCGCTGCAGCTTCTGCTTCCAATTCCTCATCCTTGCGCATCGCCTTGCCTTCTTCTACAGCATCTGCCATTTTAGACACCAGTAATTTGATGGCGCGGATCGCATCATCATTTGACGGGATGACGTAATCCACATAGGAAGGATCGCAGTTAGTATCGACAAGTGCAATAACAGGAATCTTCAGCAAGTTAGCTTCGTGGACAGCCGCATATTCACGGTCGACATCCACCACAAAGACCAGGTCTGGAAGTCGGGTCATATTGCGAACACCCGAAAGCCTTAGATTAAGGCGATTGATCTCGCGCTGGATCAGCAAGCCTTCTTTCTTGGTCAGCTTCTCAATCTCACCGGTCGAGAATAATTTCTCCATGCGTTCCAGTTCTACAATACGCTGGCGCATCGTGGACCAATTGGTCAATAGTCCGCCCAGCCAGCGCTCAACGACAAAAGGCATCCCGCAGCGCATAGCCTCATCACGCACAGTTTCCTGTGCCTGACGCTTTGTGCCAACGAACAGAACCACACCGCCAGTCGATACGCTATCACGAATGGCATTGAAAGCATTATTGATCGCCTTCACCGTTTGTTGTAAATCAATGATATGAATACCATTGCGTTCGGTGAAGATATACGGCTTCATGTTGGGATGCCATTTATTGGTTCTGTGACCAAAATGGACACCGCTTTCCAGAAGCGCCTTCATTGATACAACAGCCATATTTCTCCTTCTGACTAGACCCATATCATACTGGGCCTGTAAGTTTAGCGGGGATGATAAACCCGCTCAGGGACGCTTGTTGCCCGTCCCGGGCAGAATTTGCTTCCTGATACGGAAGCGGCGGTAGTATACCACAATTTTCGGTGTAGTAAAGTAAAATCCTTTCATGGACATCATACCTTTCCCCGCGCACATTGAAACTCAAACCGGCGAGTTCCGTCTCACCTCCAATACAAAAATATTAACGGATACTGCCAACCTCTGGAATGCAGATTTCCTCCATAACTTGCTAACTCTCCCCACAGGTTTCCCGTTGCAAGTCCTGATCAGGGATCAAACTGATATTAATGTCATAAGACTTAATCTGAATTCGGGTCTGTCATCTCTAGGCCTTGAGGGGTACCGGCTCGCGGTCCAACCTGGGGTGGTGGTGGTGGAAGCGCCCACGACGACAGGAGTTTTTTATGGCATCCAATCCCTGCGCCAATTATTTCCAGTCGAAATAGAACAACACCACCTTGTCAAAACCGATTGGATTATCGCATGTCTCACTATAACCGACCAGCCGCGGTTTTCCTGGCGAGGTTTTTTGCTAGATGAAGGCCGCCATTTCCAGGGCAAGGAGACCGTCCTACTCACCCTGGACTTGATGGCCCTTCAAAAACTGAATATTCTGCATTGGCATCTCACCGAGGACCAGGGCTGGCGTATTGAGATCAAGAAATACCCCAGATTGACCGATATTGGATCGAAACGTTCCGGAACGAGTCGATCCTTTTTGGGTGTAAAACACGACGGCGTTCCACACAGCGGTTTTTACACCCAAGACGAAATCCGTGAGATTGTGGCCTATGCGGATATGCGCCACATCACAATTGTGCCCGAAATCGAAGTCCCCGGCCATTCCATGGCTGCATTGGCTTCATATCCCGAATTGTCCTGCACTGGTGGTCCATTTAATGTTGCTACCCATTTCGGCATTTATTCCGACATTTATTGTGCCGGAAAAGAAGCAACTTTCACCTTCCTGCAGAACGTAATTAACGAAATGCTAGACCTCTTCCCTTCCCCCTTCATCCATATCGGCGGAGATGAGGCTCCTAAAAAACGTTGGAAGGAATGCCCGAATTGTCAGGACAGAATCCGCGAGCTTGGATTAATTGACGAACACGGCCTCCAGGTGTGGTTTACCAACCGCATCGCAAACTATCTTGACTCGCTTGGGCGACGGGCAGTCGGCTGGAAC
>Ga0209777_10006414_pt1 | contig 13248 bp, 8 predicted proteins | sample FrelakmetHBP12HB_FD_187147 | JGI IMG/M metagenome (GOLD analysis project Ga0209777, IMG submission 187147) | Freshwater lake sediment microbial communities from the University of Notre Dame, USA, for methane emissions studies -HBP12 HB (SPAdes)... | ecosystem: Environmental > Aquatic >...
GATCTCACGCCGTCAATCTCGCTGATGACCGCCGTCTCGCGCGGCTTGCGGGCCTCAAAGAGCTCGACCACGCGCGGCAGACCGCCGGTGATGTCCTTGGTCTTGGTGGTCTCGCGCGGGATTTTGGCCAGCACGTCGCCGGGATGGGTCTCGTCGCCGTCGCGCACCATGAGGTGAGCGCGGGAGGGCATGAGGTAGCGCTTGTTGCCCTTGGAACCCTTGATGACGATGGCCGGCTGGCGCTTCTCGTCGGGCGAATCCATCACCACCTCGCGGGACAGACCGGTGACCTCGTCCACCTCCTCATGCAGCGTCAGGCCCTCCTGCAGATCCTTGAAGGCCACCGTGCCGCCGATCTCGGTGAGGATGGAGAAGGTGTACGGGTCCCACTCCACCAGCAACTGGCCGAGCTGGACCTGATTGCCCTCCTGCACCTTGATGCGCGCGCCGTAGACCACGGCGTAGCGTTCCTTCTCACGGCCTTTCTCATCCATCACGATGAGGGAGCCGTTGCGGTTCATCACCACCAGATCGCCGATCTTGCTGCGCACGGTCTGCAGGTTGATGAAACGGACGGTGCCGTTGTTCTTGGCCTCCAGGCGCGACTGTTCGCTGACCCGGGAAGCCGCGCCGCCGATGTGGAAGGTGCGCATAGTGAGCTGCGTTCCGGGCTCGCCGATGGACTGCGCCGCGATGACGCCGACGGCCTCGCCCAGCTCCACCGGACGTCCCGAAGCCAGGTTGCGGCTGTAGCACTTGACGCACACGCCGCGCCGGGATTCGCAGGTGAGCACGGAGCGGATCTTGACGCGCTCGATGCCGGCGGCCTGGATGGCGGAAGCGGTGTCTTCGCCGATGTCGCCGTTAACGTCAACGATGACGTTGCCCTCGTAGTCCTTGATCTTCTCCAGCGAGACGCGGCCCACGATGCGGTCGCGCAGCGGCTCGATGATGTCGCCGGACTCGACGATGGAACCGACGTAGATGCCGTCCATGGTGCCGCAATCGTACTCGCTGATGATGACGTCCTGCGCCACATCAACCAGGCGTCGCGTGAGGTAGCCGGAGTCGGCGGTCTTCAGCGCCGTGTCCGCCAGGCCCTTACGCGCGCCGTGGGTGGAGATGAAGTACTGCAGCACGGTGAGGCCTTCGCGGAAGTTCGCCGTGATCGGCGTCTCGATGATCTCGCCCGAAGGCTTGGCCATCAGGCCGCGCATGCCGCTGAGCTGGCGGATTTGCTGTTTCGATCCGCGGGCGCCGGAGTCGGCCATCACGTAGATGGGGTTTATCTCCCCTTCCTTGTCGCGCTTCTGCATGGCGCCGAACATCTCATCGGCCACCCTCTCGGTGATGCCCGACCAGATCTCGATCACCTTGTTGTAGCGCTCGCCGTTGGTGATGGCGCCGTCCAGATACTGGCGCTGCACCGAGATCACCTGGTCCTGCGCGTCCTTCACGGTGCCGGCCTTGCTGGCCGGAATCACCATGTCGTCAATTCCGATGGAGAGGCCGGAACGGGTGGCGGCGTGGAAGCCGAGGTTCTTGATCTCGTCCAGCATGCGGACGGTGGTCTCAAGACCAAAACGCAGGTAGCAGTAGTTCACCAGCTGCCCGACGCCTTTCTTCTTGAGAATGCCGTTGAGGTACGGCATCTCGGGAGCCGCAGCCCGCAGGCGGTCGTTCAGGATCGCGCGGCCCACCGTGGTGTTGACGAACTGGCGGTTGAGCTTCACCGGCTCAGCATGCAGGATCTCCTGGTCGTCGTAGGCGGTGGTCAGGTCAATCAGCTCGCCGCTGTAGCGCAGACGGATGGGGGTGAGCGTCTCGACGTCGCCCGCCTCGCGCGCCATTAGCACTTCCTCGATGTTGGCAAAGGAGCGCCCTTCGCCTTTGCCGTTGACTTTGGCCTTGGTCAGGTAGTAGATGCCGAGCACCATGTCCTGCGTGGGCACGGTGATGGGCTGCCCGGAAGCCGGAGAGAGGATGTTGTGCGAGGAGAGCATCAGCACACTGGCCTCGATCTGTGCCTCGGGCGAGAGCGGGATGTGGACCGCCATCTGGTCGCCGTCAAAGTCGGCGTTGAAGGCGGTGCACACCAGGGGATGGATCTTGATGGCCTTGCCTTCCACCAGCACCGGCTCAAAGGCCTGGATGCCCAGGCGGTGCAGCGTGGGAGCGCGGTTGAGCAGCACCGGGTGGTCCTTGATGACCTCTTCGAGGATGTCCCAGGTGATCGGCTCCTGCTGCTCCACCATCTCCTTGGCCTGTTTGATGGTGGTACAGTGGCCGGTCTGCTCCAGCCGGTGGTAGATGAACGGCTTGAAGAGCTCGAGCGCCATCTTCTTGGGCAGGCCGCACTGGTGCAGCTTGAGCTCCGGCCCGACGACGATGACGGAGCGGCCGGAGTAGTCCACGCGCTTGCCCAGCAGGTTCTGGCGGAAGCGGCCCTGCTTGCCCTTCAGGGTGTCACTCAGCGACTTGAGCGGCCGGTTGTTGGCGCCGCGCAGCACGCGGCCGCGGCGGCCGTTGTCGAACAGCGCGTCCACCGCTTCCTGCAGCATGCGCTTCTCGTTGCGCACGATGACCTCGGGCGCGTGCAGGTCCATGAGCTTCTTCAAGCGGTTGTTGCGGTTGATGACTCGGCGGTAGAGGTCGTTGAGGTCGGAGGTGGCAAAACGTCCGCCGTCGAGCGGCACCAGCGGGCGCAGCTCCGGCGGGATGACCGGAACCACGTCGAGGATCATCCAGTGCGGCTTGTTGCCGCTCTTGCGGAAGGCCTCGGCGACCTTCAGCCGCTTGGCGTATTTCAGGCGCTTCTGCAGTGAGGTCTCAGTGCGCATCTTCTCGCGCAACTCCACCGCGAGCGTCTCCACGTCCACCCGTTTGAGCAGTTCCTTGATGGCTTCGGCACCCATCATGGCCTTGAAGCCCGAGGGCCGATACTGCTGGTCGAGCTCGCGGAACTTGGCCTCTTCCTTGACGATGTCGCGCTCCTTGACGGGCGCTTCGCCGGACTCCACCACAACGTAGGCTTCGAAGTAGAGGACGCTCTCCAGGTCGCGCAGGGAGATGTCAAGGATGTGGCCGATGCGGCTGGGCAGGCCCTTGAAGAACCACACGTGCGAACAGGGCGAGGCCAGCTCGATGTGGCCGAGGCGTTCGCGGCGCACCTTGCTGAGCGTGACTTCCACGCCGCACTTGTCGCAGATCACGCCGCGGTGCTTCATGCGCTTGTACTTGCCGCACAGGCATTCCCAGTCGGTGGTGGGACCGAAGATACGGGCGCAGAACAGGCCGTCGCGCTCCGGCTTGAACGTCCGGTAGTTGATCGTCTCCGGCTTGGTGACTTCGCCATGCGACCAGGAGCGGATCTTCTCCGGCGAGGCTACGCTGATCCGGATGGCGTCAAAGTCCGCAATGTTGGTGCCGAGATCAAATGGGCTCGAACGGTACAAGTTGCCTCCTGCCTGAATCGCCGCTGGGCATCCAGGATGTGCGGCCCTTGCGCTGCCGCCCGCGTCCCCCAGAGGTACGGCCGAGCTTTCCGGCCTTCGAATCCACGATCTGCACGCCTGGGGGCGCCGTGTGCAGATCTTCGATTCCTTCTAAACTCGTGCGCCCGCCTAGTCGGCGGCCACCGGCTCCGGCGGCGGCAGCGCCGCCCGCTCCTTCAGCTTGATCAGCTCCACGTCCAGGCAGAGCGATTGCAGCTCGCGGATGAGCACGTTGAACGACTCCGGCACGCCCGGCTCGATGGCGGCTTCGCCCTTCACAATGGCCTCGTAGATCTTGGTGCGGCCAAAGACGTCGTCGGACTTCGCCGTCAGCAGCTCCTGCAGGATGTAGGCCGCGCCGTAGGCTTCCAGCGCCCACACTTCCATCTCGCCGAAGCGCTGGCCGCCGAACTGCGCCTTGCCGCCCAGCGGCTGCTGGGTGATGAGCGAGTACGGTCCGATGGAGCGCGCGTGGATCTTGTCGTCCACAAGGTGCGAGAGCTTGAGCATGTAAATGTAGCCCACGGTGACGGGCTGTTCGAACTTCTCGCCGGTCATGCCGTCGTAAAGATCGGCCTTGCCGGAAGACGGCAGCCCCGCGCGGTCGAGCAGCGCCTTGATCTCCGTCTCTTTGGCGCCGTCGAAGACGGGCGAGGAGAAAAAGACATGGGCCTGGATGCTGTCCGCAAACTTGAGCAGCGCGTCGTCATCCAGGTCTTCGATGTCGGGCACGAACGGCATGTCTTCGAAGAGCTTCTTGATGCCGCGGCGAACTATGTCCGCGCGTGAGTTTCCGCTCAGCAGTTCGGACACCTTCCTGCCAAGTTCCTTGCCCGCCCAGCCGAGGTGGGTCTCCAGGATCTGGCCCACGTTCATGCGGGAGGGGACGCCGAGGGGGTTGAGCACGATTTCCATCGCCGTGCCGTCATCGAGGTACGGCATGTCTTCTTCCGGCAGGATGCGCGCAATGACGCCTTTGTTGCCGTGGCGGCCAGCCATCTTGTCGCCCACGCTGAGCTTGCGCTTCATCGCGATGTACACCTTCACCAGCTTGATGACGCCCGGCGGCAGCTCATCGCCCTTCTGCAGCTTGTCCACGCGTTCGCGGACGATCTTGCGCAGCACGTCAATCTGCCGGGAGGTCATCTCCTCGATCTCATCGATCTGCTCATTCATCCGCGGGTCTTTATCGGCGATCTTGATGCGCTTCAGATTGCGCGTGGAGATGCGCTCGATGGTCTCGCGATCGAGAATGGCGTCCCTGGTGAGCAGGCGCTTGTTGGTGCGCTCGTCATGCAGGTCGGCCAGCACCTCCTTGCCGCCGAGCAGGCCTTCCAGGCGCTTCAGGCGCTCGTCGGTCAGGATTCGGATCTCGTCGGCCAGGTTCTTCTCCAGGCGCGCGATCTGCATGGTCTCGATCTGCCTGGCGCGCTCGTCCTTCTCCTGCCCCTTGCGGGAGAAGATCTTGACATCCACCACCGTGCCTTCGATGCCCGGAGGGCAGGTCAACGAGGCGTCGCGCACGTCGCCTGCCTTTTCGCCGAAGATGGCGCGCAGCAGTTTTTCTTCGGGCGTGAGCTGGGTTTCACCCTTCGGCGTTACCTTGCCCACCAGGATGTCTCCCGCCCTGACCGAGGCGCCGATGCGAATGACGCCGCTCTCGTCGAGGTCGCGCAGTGCGTTCTCGCTGACGTTGGGAATGTCGCGCGTGACTTCCTCCGGTCCCAGCTTGGTGTCACGCGACTCGAGCTCGAACTCCTCGATGTGAACGGAGGTGTAGTAATCCTCCTTCACCATCTTCTCGGAAACCAGGATTGCGTCTTCGAAGTTGTAGCCGCGCCACGGCATGAAGGCCACCAGCACATTACGTCCCAGCGCCAGCTCGCCGCTCTCCGTGCACGGACCGTCAGCGATGACCTGGCCCTTGGCAACGCGCTGGTTCTTCTTCACCACCGGACGCTGGTTGATGCAGGTGTTCTGGTTGGAGCGCTTGAACTTGGTGAGCTGGTAGATGTCGCTGCCCACCTCGCGCGAGAGCTGCATGGGATGGTGCTCACCCTCAACGCGCACGATGATGCGCTCGGAGTCCACAGAGTCCACGATGCCCGAACGGCGCGCCAGCACAACGGCGCCGGAATCGCGGGCGGTGACGCCTTCCATGCCCGTACCCACGATGGGGGCCTGGGCGCGCAGCAGCGGCACCGATTGGCGCTGCATGTTGGCGCCCATGAGGGCGCGGTTGGCGTCGTCATGCTCGAGGAAGGGGACCAGCGACGCGGCGACGGAGACCAGCTGCTTCGGGCTCACGTCAATGTAGTCCACCTCGCTCCGGTTGATAAGCACGAAGTTGCCGGCGCGGCGCGCGTTCACCAGCTCGGTGACGATGTTGCCCTTCTCGTCGAGCTCGGCGTTGGCCTGCGCGATCACCCACTTGTCCTCCTCCCACGCGGAGAGGTAGAAGCTGTAGGGCTCTAACTCGATGAGCTTACGCCGGCGCGAGCGCAGGTCGTCATTGGCCTTGAGCGCCTCAGACTTCTCCAGGTGGTCGCCCACCTTGTGGTCGCTGTCGCCGGCGTTGACTACGGTGACGTAGTCCAGCACGCGGCCGTTCTTCACCTTGCGGTAGGGCGACTCGATGAAGCCGTAGTCGTTGATGCGCGCATAGCAGCTCAGCGAGGAGATGAGGCCGATGTTCGGGCCTTCCGGAGTCTCAATGGGACAGATGCGGCCATAGTGCGTGGGGTGTACGTCGCGCACCTCGAACCCGGCGCGCTCACGCGACAATCCGCCCGGCCCGAGGGCCGAGAGACGCCGCTTGTGCGTGATCTCCGACAGCGGGTTCGTCTGGTCCATGAACTGCGACAGTTGCGAGGAGCCGAAGAACTCGCGGATGGCGGCCATCACCGGCTTGGCGTTCACCAGGTCGTGCGGCATGGCCGTGGACATCTCCTGGTACACGCTCATCTTTTCCTTGATGGCGCGTTCCATGCGCACCAGGCCGATGCGGAACTGGTTCTCCATCAGCTCGCCGACGGCGCGCACGCGGCGGTTGCCGAGGTGGTCAATGTCGTCCACCGTGCCGATGTTCTTGCGCAGCTTGAGCAGATAGCGGATGGTGGCGTAAAAATCCTCCGGCTCCAGGGTGCGCAACTTGCGGTCGGTGGCCTCTTCGTTGTCGAAGAGCTTGATGTTGAACTTCAGGCGTCCGACGGCCGAGAAGTCGTACTTGCGGGCGTCGAAGAACATGCCCTGGAAGAGCGCCGTGGCGGTGTCCAGCGTCGGCGGATCGCCGGGGCGCAGCTTGCGGTAGATCTCGATGAGAGCTTCCTGCGGCGTCTTTACCGAGTCGCGGCGCAGGGTCTGGCTGAGCACCGTGCCCATGTCGTCCCGTTCGGGGAAGAAGATGTGCAGCTCGGCGATGCCGGCATCCAGGAACTTGGCGATCATGTCGGCGGTCAGCTCGCTGTTGGCCTCGAGCAGCACCTCGCCGCTGCTGGTGTCCACCACGTCGGCGACCACGTAGGCGCCTTCCAGGTCGCTGACGTCGCACTCAAGCTCGGCGATCTTCGCCTTCGCCATCTCCTTCAGGATGTTGGCGTTCACCTTGCGCCCGGAGTGCGCGATTTCCTCTCCGCTTTTCGTCTTGATGGCGTGCGCCAGCTTCATGCCCAGCAGGTTGGTGGGGCGCTCCACGCCCGGCTCCAGCGTCCAGTAGAGCTTCTTGTCGCGCAGCACGATGCGGTCGCAGGTGTAGAAGGTGCGCAGGATGTCCTCATCCGAGCGCAATCCAAGGGCGCGCAGGAAGATGCTGCCCAGGAACTTGCGCTTGCGGTCAATGCGCACGTAGAGGATGTTCTTCTGGTCGTACTCCAGCTCCACCCACGACCCGCGGTAGGGAATGATCTTGCCGAGGAAGTAGGTGCGGTTGTTCGCCGTCTCGAAGAACACTCCCGGCGAGCGGTGCAACTGGCTGACGATGACGCGCTCGGTGCCGTTGATGATGAATGTGCCGTTCTCTGTCATCAGCGGGATGTCGCCGAAGAAGACTTCCTGTTCCTTGATGTCGCGGATGGTCTTGTTGCCGGTCTCCGGGTCCTTGTCGAAGATGGTGAGCCGCATGGTGACCTTGAGCGGCGCGCTGTAGGTCATGCCGCGCTCTTCGCACTCGGCGCGGTCGTACTTCAACTGCATGCCGACGGGGTCGCCGCACTTGGAGCAGAAGTCAGGCGTGTTTGCATTGTAGGTGCCGCACTTGCTGCACAACACTTCGCCGGGATGGAAGGGATCGGTGACCACGGTGAAGCCGCAGGACCGGCAGGTGGTGCGCAAGTGATGCAGGCCCTTCAGGTGGCCGCACTTGCACTCCCAGTTGCCAATCGCAAAATCCACGAACTCCAGCTGCGAGACGTTGCGGAAGTCGGTGATGGGAAACACCGACTGGAAGACGGCCTGCAGGCCGGCGTCGTCACGCTCTGCCGGCAACCTGTCCATCTGCAGGAAGCGGTCGTAGGAGCGCTTCTGCACCTCAATGAGGTTGGGGATCTTGATGGTCGCCGGAATCTTGGAGAAATCCAGCCGCTTGCGGGACGTGGTCTTCTTGTCAACCATGGGAACTCCTCAGTTCAACCCGCGCTCCATCGTGGGAGGGCGGTGTGCCGGAGATCTTTCCGGCGGCACGGCTCTCACCGCGCCATGTCCTCCCTGGCCCGGGGAGGAGGTTTGCCATCGCTCAAACAATTCACACAAGCCGCGCCTGCCGGCGTCTGATTCCGGCGTTTCGCAGACGCTCGAAGTCCGCAACCGCCCGGGAATCAATCACTCCGGTCAACGAAAACAGCAATGCCCGCGCAGACACAAAGTCCCGCGGGCGCCGTTCAAGGCGTCTTCTTCACATATTCTCCAGCGCCACTCCGCGCCGGCTTGGGTCTTCGTATCCCGTTCCAGTATGAAAGAGCCTGTTCTCAGCGTCCGCCCTGGAGCCTTCAGGTGCAGACCGCCGTCGCCGTTCTTCTCTGGACGTGCAGGCCGCCATCACTCCGTGGCCCGCAAGAAGTTCCCGGGAATTCCGCGGCCCTCTCGCGATTAGATGACCGCTCCGCTTCCTCGGCTTCAGCCAGCCGCCCCGTCGCGCCTGCTCTCAGCGCGGCGTCGGCATAACCCCGGCGGCCTCTCCTCGGGCTGCCGGACCACCGATGCACTGTCCTGTTCGCATGCAGGACAGGTTCTTCCGGCCGGGGGATTCGTGCAGGCCGGGTGAAGGTTTCCCGGAGCCGTTCCTCACTTCCGGCTCCGGTCTATTTCAGTATACGCGCTGCGCGCCGCTCGCGGTTACTTCACCTCGACGGTCGCGCCAGCCTCGGTGAACTTCTTCTTGATGCTCTCGGCCTCGTCCTTCGACACGCCTTCCTTCACCGTCTTGGGAGCGCCGTCCACCAGGTCCTTGGCTTCCTTCAAGCCCAGGCTGGTGACTTCGCGCACGGCCTTGATCACGTTGATTTTGTTGGCACCCGCCGCGGTCAGAACCACGGTGAACTCGGTCTTCTCTTCCGCCGCCGGGGCGGCAGCAGCGGCAGCACCGCCGCCGGCAACCACCACCGGAGCCGCGGCCGCGGCCGAAACGCCAAGGGTCTCTTCGAGATCCTTCACGAGCTCCGCCGCTTCCAGCAGCGACAGGCCCACGATCTGCTTCTTCAATGCAGCTACATCCGCCATTTCCAGTCTCCAATCGTCGTCGTTATTCGCTGTGATTTCGTTATCGCCGGCGTGGTCACGTCGCCCCGAGGCCCGCGGACGGCAGCCACGCATCCCTGCGTTGCCTTGGCCCGCTCCATCCCGCCCTGCGGGGTGGAACCCTCCTGCCGCTGCACCAGACTCGCGCAGCGGACTGGACACTTGCCACAACGGATAACGGAATCTTCTGGAAGGCTTGTTGCTTTGCCTCCCGATTCCTCTCCCCGGCACCAGGCCAGGGAAACTCTTTGGTTACGCCGAGGCGGCCTCGCCACCGGCGAACTTGTTCTCCTTCACGCCCTGGTTCACCACCACCGCCAGGTTGCGGCCCACGCCCGCCAGCGCCGAAACCAGCCGCGTTGCCGGCGCGTTCATCAGGAAGAGCAGCTTGCTGTAGAGCTCTTCCTTGGACGGCAGGCTAGCCAGCGCGGCAATGTCCTTGGCGGCGATGGTCTTGCCCTCCACCAGCCCGGCCTTGAAGGTCAGCTCCGGATTGTCCTTGGCGTACTTGGTCAGCGCTTTGGCCAGGGCGACCGGGTCGCCCGTGGTGAACGCCACCGAGGTGCGGCCGGAGAGGCCTTTGAGGACGTCGGCAAACGCCGTGTCCTTCGCCGCCCGAACCGCCAGCGTGTTCTTCACCACCCTGTACTTGCCGCCGGCGGCGCGGATCGCGCGGCGCAGTTCATCGTCCTGCGCCACCGTCAGCTTGCCGAAACCGGCGACGAATCCGTTCTTGGCCGACTTCAACTGCCCGGCCAGCGCGCTTACCTGATCGATCTTCTTTGCCTTGGTAACAGCCATCGCGAATCCCTTTTCCATGTCTCCCGCGCTCTGCGCGGGATGACGAAAGTGTTCTGCCGCGGGACGGGCCCGCTCTCACGCCTTACGCTTTGGCGGCGGCCTCCAGGGCCGAGGTGTCAACCTGTACGCCCGGGCCCATCGTCGAGCTCAGGTAGCAGCCCTTGATGTACTTGCCCTTGGCGACGGCCGGCTTTGCCTTGATGACGGCGGTGATCACCGTGCCGGCGTTGTCCACCAGCTTGTCAGCCGCGAACGAGATCTTGCCCACCGGGCAGTGCACCAGCGCCGTCTTGTCGGTGCGGAACTCGACCTTGCCGGCCTTCACTTCCTCAATCGCCTTGGCGACGTCGAAGGTCACCGTGCCGGTCTTCGGGTTCGGCATCAGCCCGCGCGGGCCCAGCACCTTGCCCAGCCGGCCTACGGACTTCATCATGTCCGGCGTGGAGATGACGGCGTCATAGTCCGTCCAGTTCTCCTTCTGGATCTTCTCGACCATGTCCTCGCCGCCGACAAAATCAGCGCCCGCAGCTTCGGCTTCGCGCACCTTCTCGCCGCTGGCGATCACCAGCACCTTCTTGCTCTTGCCCAGACCATGCGGCAGTACCACCGTGCCGCGCACCATCTGGTCGGCGTGCTTGGGATCGACTCCCAGGCGCATGGTAAGGTCCACCGTCTCATCGAACTTGGCGAACTTCACCTTCTGCAACAGCGCCACTGCGTCCTGCAGCGGGTAAGGGTGCGCCTCGATCGCGGCGCGCGCCTTGGCCACGTTCTTTCCAGCTTTCTTTGGCATTTGCTCTCCTGTCTCCCACCGCGCGCGCCGCGACTGCCGGACGGCCGTGGTGTTTGCGACTCGCGGCGTGTTGTCGCAAGAAACTCTTCGTTACCCGATGACCTCGATGCCCATCGAGCGCGCCGTGCCCTTTACGCTCTTCACTGCTGCTTCAAGCGAGGCTGCGTTCAGGTCCGGCATCTTCTGCTTGGCGATCTCCAGCACCTGCTTCTCCGTCACCTTGCCCACCTTCTCTTTGTTGGGCGTGCCGGAGCCTTTGGCGATGGCGGCCGCGCGCTTCAGTAGAATCGCCGCCGGCGGCGTCTTGGTGATGAACGTGAAGCTGCGGTCGCTGTAGACCGTGACCACCACCGGGATGATGAGGCCGGCAAGCTCCTTGTTCTGCGTGCGCGCGTTGAACTGCTTGCAGAACTCCATGATGTTGATCTGCGCCTGGCCGAGGGCCGGGCCGATCGGAGGCGCCGGGGTTGCCTTGCCCGCCTCCACCTGCAACTTCACCGAACCTGTGATCTTCTTTGCCATTGTTCACCTTTCGTCTGCGGCTCCCGCCCCGAACCGCTTTCAGGACCCCGGGTCTAGGATTTTCGGCCCGGGCGAGTTCAGGGAAACCGTCTTTGAACCCTGTTTCTGTCTAGCTCAATACCTTCTCTACCTGGCCGAATTCCAACTCGACCGGGGTGCTGCGTCCGAATATTGTAACCATCACCTTCAGCGTCTCGCGATCCTCGTTGACTTCGTCCACCACGCCGGTGAAGCTGGCGAACGGCCCCTCCGTGATGCGCACGCTCTCGTTCTTCTCGTACTTGACCTTGAGCTTGGGCTTGTCTTTCGCCAGTTGCACCCGGTAGATGATCTGGTTCACTTCATCATCGGAAAGGGGCGTCGGCTGCTGGCCGGTGCCCACAAAACCGGTGACGCGCGGGGTGTTCTTCACCACGTGCCAGACGGTGTCGTCCATGTCCATCTCCACCAGCACGTAGCCGGCGTAGAGCATGCGGTCGCTGGTGTACTTCTTGCCGTTGCGAACTTCGGTCACCGCCTCGGTCGGAATCATCACGCGGCCGATCTTGTTCTCCAGCCCGAAGGCCTTCACGCGCGTCTCCAGCGACTCTTTCACCTTGCGCTCGAAACCCGAGTAGGAGTGGATGATGTACCACTTCATGTGCGGGTTGATGGGCGCGGCCGGAGCCTCCGGCGCGGCCGCTGGCGCAGGCTCCGTTTCTTTCGGCGCGGCGGCAGGTGTCGGCTCGCTCTCCGGCGCGGCACTCTCAAGCACCGGCGCGCTCTCGGGCGCCGCGATGGCCTGCGTATCGTCGTGCGGCTGCTCGGCTTCCGGAGCCGGGACAGGGTTCTCCGGGCTCTCAGGTCCGATTCCCTGCTCCTCGCTGCCGTTCTTGGTGATCTCTTCCATCATTCTCTGCCGCGTCTTTCGTGGCTGGTGCGATTACCGCTGACCGCTGAAGTAATTGAAGGCGAACCCAACCACCTTATTCACCACGTAGTCCACCACCCCGAAATAAGCGCCGAATATGAACACCGTGATGATGACGACGGCGGTGGTCGCCTGCACTTCCTTGCGCGACGGCGTGGTGACCTTCTTCATCTCCGTGCGCACGTCGGTATAGAAGTTCCTGATGTTCTGCGGCCAGCTCTTCACCCGGCCCACAATGCTGCTGTCGCCCGCGCCTGCTACGATTGCCTTTGACATCATTCCATCCTCCGCGTCCGGGCTCATCCTGCCCCGGCCTTGCTTCTTCGGTCGCCGTCCCGGCTTCGGGAACTGGCAGGGGCGGAGGGATTCGAACCCCCAAGTCCGGTTTTGGAGACCGGCAGTTTAGCCGTTGAGCTTACGCCCCTGTTTCCTAACCAAGCCCGCCGCTTCCGAGGTCCTTCACTCGCTGCGCTCGCTCAGGATTGCGTCGGACAGCTCCCGCTACGCTCACGCCGTCCATGCGTCGCCATTTAGCCGTTGAGCTTACGCCCCTGTTTCCCTGTGCAGATGCCTCGCTTCGCTCGGGATGATCGCCGCGGGCTCAGACGCCCGCGAAACGCGATCACTTCACTTCCTTATGCACGGTGTGCTTGCGGCACTTGCGGCAGAACTTGCTGAATTCCAGCCGCTCGGTCGTGATCTTGCGATTCTTGGTGGTGGAGTAGTTCTTGTCCTTGCACTCGGTGCACTGCAACTGACAGATTTCGCGGGGCATCGTTGACTCCCTTTCGTTTTACCCGCCAGCCATGCCGGAGGGCCTTGTCCGGGACCGAGCCCGGAAATCAGCGGGCAGCGTTCACGCGCCGCCCGCCGAGTAATTTCACTACCCGATGATCTCAGTGATGGTGCCGGCGCCCACGGTGCGGCCGCCTTCGCGGATCGCAAAGCGCAAGCCCTTCTCCATCGCCACCGGCGTGATCAACTCCACCGTCAGCGCC